>JRYJ01000139.1_pt1 | contig 11701 bp, 10 predicted proteins | sample 235371 | NCBI WGS metagenome assembly JRYJ01 (sample SAMN03074219, study PRJNA261477) | activated sludge metagenome | biome: Wastewater Treatment Plant; feature: Wastewater; material: Activated sludge; isolation source: activated biomass of a wastewater treatment plant treating hydrocarbon... ... | reverse complement strand
GCGGCGGCGGCTTCGGCGGCCGGCTTCGGGTGGTTGTACTGCTGCCACTTTTCCCACAGCATGAAGCTGGAGAGGGTAAAGATCAAAACCAGAATCAGGCGTCGAGTGTCCATGAACGACCCATGTCGTGTGACGAGTGTTAATCAGGGTACCGGATCGTACCCGCCCGGGTGCCAGGGATGGCAGCGGCAGACCCGTTTGAGGCCCAGCCAGCCGCCCTTCGCGGCACCGTACTTCTGCACTGCTTCCACCGCATATTCCGAACAGCTCGGAAAATAGCGGCAGCGCCGGCCAAGGAACGGACTGATGGCGTATTGGTAAAAGCGCACCAGGCCGATCAGCAGGCGCCTCATTGTACGTCCGTCGGGGCGAAGCGGCGGGGCAGCCTGGCGAAGAGCCCCACCACTTCCTCGGCCACGGACCGGCGGTCGATGCGCCCCGGCTTCGCCATCAGGCGCACCACCAGGTCGCAGGCCGGCAGTTCGGCGCGGCGCTGGCGGAATTGCTCCCGCACCAGGCGCTTGACCAGATTGCGGCGTACCGCCGACTTGATCAGCTTCTTGCCCACCACCAGGCCCAGACGGGCCTCGCCGCCGCCGTTGTCGCGGGGACGGTAGTGGAGCATGAAGAACTGCCCGCGGATGGCCCGCTTAAAACCAAAAACGGATGAGAACTCATCCGTTTTTGTCAGGCGAAAGCGTCTGGCGAAAGCGTTGCCGGCTTCCGCCCCGGTATCCGGGTTCAAACGCCGAGGCGGCGGCGGCCCTTGGCACGACGGGCAGCAATGACCTTGCGGCCACCCTTGGTGCGCATGCGGACCAGGAAGCCATGGGTGCGCTTGCGGCGCACGACCGAGGGTTGATACGTGCGTTTCATGTGCTAATTCCTTGATGTTCAGATAGAAAAACGCGCAATTACACCCTGGAAGGGGGGCCGGTGTCAAGGTGAAATTTTTGTTGCGGCTGTGGATAACTTGGGCGGCAAGGGGTAGAATCGCAGCAGCGATGGCGGCTCGAACAGCCGCCAATTTTGTTGCAAAAATTCCGCGTATTTCAATAAGTTAATAATACCGCCCCAGGCTACGGCCGGATGGCGGGGAGGAGTGTTTCTGGCGATGTCCGGATTCTGGGAGTCTTGTCTGCTGCGTTTCGAGCAGGAACTGCCGGCACAGCAGTTCAATACCTGGATCAAGCCCCTGCGCCTGGAGGGCGAGGATGCGCCGGAGGAGGGCCTGCGCCTGCTGGCCCCCAACAGCTTCATCCTGAAATGGGTGCGGGACCGCTACCTGACCCGCATCGAGGATTATTGCCGCTCGTTCTTCTCCGCCCCGGTCAGCATCGCCCTGGCCGTCGGCGAACGAAAACCCGCGTCCCCCCCAGCCCGCTCCCCGGACCAGGCGCCCGTCGCCACGCCGGCCACTACGACGGCGCCGGCCACTCCCGCAGCCAGGAAAGGGGGCCGCGTCTCGGCCTACGACAAGACCCGGCTGATTCCCTCCTTTTCCTTCGACAACCTGGTGGTGGGCAAGGCCAACGACCTGGCCCGGGCGGCCGCCGTGCAGGTGGCCAACAATCCCGGCGGCGCCTACAACCCGCTCTTCATCTACGGTGGCGCCGGCCTCGGCAAGACCCACCTCATCCACGCCATCGGCAACGCCATCCTCACCGAGGATCCGGACAAGGTGGTGCGCTACGTCCACGCCGAGGATTATTATTCCGACGTAGTGCGGGCCTACCAGCAGAAATCCTTCGACAGCTTCAAGCGCCAGTACCGCAGCCTCGACGTGCTGCTGCTGGACGACGTGCAGTTCTTCAACGGCAAGAACCGCAGTCAGGAGGAGTTCTTCTTCCTCTTCAACGCCCTCATCGAAGCCAAGAAGCAGATCATCATCACCTGCGACACCTACCCCAAGGACATCAGCGGCCTCGACGACCGCCTGGTGACCCGCTTCGACTGGGGCCTGACGGTGCAGATCGAGCCCCCCGAGCTGGAAATGCGGGTGGCCATCCTGAAGAAGAAGGCGGAGGCCGAAGGCCTGCAGCTCAACGACGAGGTCGCCTTCTTCATCGCCAAGCATCTGCGCTCCAATGTCCGCGAACTGGAAGGTGCGCTGAAGAAGGTCCTGGCCTATTCCTCCTTCCATGGCCGGGCCATCGCCCTCGACCTGGCCAAGGAGGCGCTGAAGGACGTCATCGGCTCGGCCCGCAACGTTGGTATCGACAATATCCAGAAGACGACGGCGGACTATTACAAGATCAAGGTGGCCGACCTCTTCTCGAAAAAACGCACCCGGGCCATCGCCCGGCCGCGGCAGGTGGCCATGTGGCTGTGCCGGGAAGTGACCACCCACAGTTTCCCGGAAATCGGCGACGCCTTCGGCGGCCGCGATCACACCACCGTGATCCATGCAGTCAAGACCATCGACAGCCTGCGTGGCAAGGACAACGAACTCAACCACGATCTGCACGTGCTGCTGCAGGTGTTGAAAGGATGAGGGCTGTCGATAACCCTGTGGGAAACCTGTCGGCCCATTGTGGGCGAATTGCCGAAACGTCGCCTGTGGATAATTTGTTCGAGTTTTCCCCACAGGTGAATCGGGTACTTTCCCAGAACTGGTTTTTTGCTTCAAGCTTCTGAATATAAATTATTTTTTGTAGTTTTCCACAGACTTGTTCCGGACTTAGTCTACATAGGAATTTGATTTATGGTTCTTATCAAAACCCAAAGAGACACATTGCTGGCTCCGCTGCAGTCGGTTTCCGGCATCGTCGAGCGCCGCCATACCCTGCCCATCCTGTCCAACGTACTGCTGGAAAAGAAGGGCGACCAATTGACCCTGCTGGCCACCGACATCGAGATCCAGATCACCACCAGCACGACGGGTGCCGGCGGTGAAGGCGACGGGGCGGTGACGGTGGGCGCCCGCAAGCTGCAGGACATCCTGCGCTCGCTGCCCGATAGCGCCGAAGTGAGCCTGGTGCTGGAAGACAAGCGCCTGCNNCCGAAGTGAGCCTGGTGCTGGAAGACAAGCGCCTGCAGGTGAAGGCCGGCAAGAGCAAGTTCAGCCTGCAGACCCTGCCGGCGGACGATTTCCCGCGCATGACCGTGGCCGAGGGCGAAACCCGCAAGTTGCAGGTGTCGCAAAGGGCTTTCCGCCAGTTGCTGGGCAAGACCCAGTACGCCATGGCGGCCCAGGATGTGCGCTATTACCTGAACGGCCTGCTGCTCATGGTGGACGGCAAGGAATTGCGGGCCGTGGCCACCGACGGCCATCGCCTGGCCTTCGCCAGCGTCGAGATCGAAGCCGAGTTGCCCCGTCAGGAGATGATCCTGCCCCGCAAGACGGTGCTCGAACTCAACCGCCTGCTGGCCGATACCGACGACACCCTGGACATCACCCTGGCCCCCAACCAGGTTCGCTTTGCCTTCGGTTCGGTGGTCCTTGTCTCCAAGCTCATCGACGGCAAGTTCCCCGACTACGAGCGGGTGGTGCCCCAGACCCTCAAGAACCACATGACGGTGGGCCGCCAGGTGCTGATGCAGGCCATGAACCGGGCCGCCATCCTGACCAACGAGAAATTCCGCGGCGTCCGCATCGTGCTGGCCGATAACAGCCTCAAGCTCATCGCCGCCAACGCCGAGCAGGAAGAAGCCCAGGAAGAAGTCGAGGTCCAGTACGAAGGCGACGCCCTCGACGTGGGCTTCAATGTCGGCTACCTGCTCGACGTCCTCAACAATGTGCCCACCGACGAAGTGCGCTGGAGCTTCAACGACGCCAATTCCAGTGCCCTCATCACGGTGCCGGGCAACGACCGTTTCAAGTACGTAGTCATGCCGATGCGCATCTGAGCCAGCCGGTTCGAACCAGCGGGCCGGGCGCTTGCCCGGCCTTTGTGCCGTTTAGAAGTCCGTTTCACGTGGAACACAAGCAATGAGCGAAGAAAACAACCAACCGAGCCAGCCGGAAGGCGCCGCACCCGCCTACGGCGAAGCCAGCATCCAGATCCTCGAAGGCCTGGAGGCCGTGCGCAAGCGCCCGGGCATGTACATCGGCGACACCTCCGACGGCACCGGCCTGCACCACCTGGTCTTCGAAGTCGTGGACAACTCCATCGACGAAGCCCTGGCCGGCCATTGCGACGACATCATCGTCACCATCCACCCGGACAATTCCATCAGCGTCGTCGACAACGGCCGCGGCATTCCCACCGGCGTCAAGATGGACGACAAGCACGAGCCCAAGCGTTCGGCGGCGGAAATTGCCCTCACCGAACTCCACGCCGGCGGCAAGTTCAACCAGAATTCCTACAAGGTCTCCGGCGGCCTGCACGGGGTCGGCGTCTCCTGCGTGAACGCCCTCTCCAGTTGGCTGCGCCTGACCATCCGCCGGGACGGCAAGAAACATTTCATGGAATTCCACCGGGGCGTGCCCCAGGATCGCGTGCTGGAAACCCGAGACGGCTTCGAGACATCCCCCCTCCGTGTCCTCGGCGACACCGAGAAACGGGGCACCGAAGTGCACTTCCTCGCCGATGAAACCATCTTCGGCCACGTCGAGTTCCATTACGAAATCCTCGCCAAGCGCCTGCGGGAACTCTCCTTCCTCAACAACGGCGTCAGCATCAAGCTCGTCGACCAGCGCAGCGGCAAGGAGGAACTCTTTGCCTTCGCCGGCGGCGTCAAGAGCTTTGTCGAATACATCAACCGCGCCAAGTCGGTGTTGCATCCCAACATCTTCTACTCGGCCGGCGAGGCCAAGGTGGGCCAGGGCGCCAGCGATACCGGCGTCACCATCGGCGTCGAAGTGGCCATGCAGTGGAACGACTCCTACCAGGAGCAGGTCCTCTGCTTCACCAACAACATTCCGCAATCCGACGGCGGTACCCACCTCACCGGCCTGCGGGCAGCCATGACCCGGGTCATCAACAAGTACATCGAAGAGAACGAAATCGCCAAGAAGGCCAAGGTGGAAATCACCGGCGACGACATGCGCGAAGGTCTGGCCTGCGTCCTCTCGGTGAAGATGCCCGACCCCAAGTTCGCCTCCCAGACCAAGATGAAGCTGGTGTCTTCCGAGGCCCGCCCGGCGGTGGAAGAAGTGGTGGCCCAGAAGCTCGCCGACTTCCTGCTGGAGCGGCCCGCCGACGCCAAAGTCATCACCGGCAAGATCGTCGAAGCCTCTCGCGCCCGGGAAGCCGCCCGCCGCGCCCGGGAAATGACCCGCAGGAAGGGCGTCCTCGACGGCATCGGCCTGCCCGGCAAACTCGCCGACTGCCAGGAGAAGGACCCAGCCCTGTGCGAAATGTACATCGTCGAGGGTGACTCCGCCGGCGGTTCCGCCAAGCAGGGTCGCGACCGGAAGTTCCAGGCCATCCTGCCCCTGCGCGGCAAGGTGCTCAACGTGGAGAAGGCACGCTTCGACAAGCTCATCTCCAGCGAACAGATCGCCACCCTCATCACCGCCCTGGGCACCGGCATCGGCAAGGACGACTTCAAGCCAGAGAAGCTGCGCTACCACCGCATCATCATCATGACCGACGCCGACGTGGACGGCGCCCACATCCGCACCCTGCTGCTCACCTTCTTCTACCGGCAGATGCCGGAGCTGGTCGAGCGCGGCCACATCTACATCGCCCAGCCGCCGCTCTACAAGGTCAAGCACGGCAAGACCGAGCGCTACCTCAAGGACGACCACGAATACAACCAGTTCCTCCTGCAACTGGCCCTGGACGAAGCCAGCCTCACCCCCGGCAACGGCGCTGCCGTCGTCACCGGCCCGGCCCTGGAAGAACTGGCCCGTTCCTGGCTCGTCACCGAGGCCGTCATCGAGCGCCTGGCCCACCTCATCAACCCGGAAGTCTTGCAGGCCCTGGTCCAGCACAACCTCAAGCTCGACCTCGCCAGCGAAGACAGCGCCCGGGCCAGCGCCCAACTGGTGGGCCAGCACGTCAATGGTGGCACCCGCATCGTGCCCAGGTTCGACGACATCCAGGAACGGTGGACCCTGCGCGTGGAAAAGATGCACCACGGCAACCTCAAGGTCGGCCTCATCGACGAAGACCTACTCCTTTCCGGCGACTACCTGCAACTGCGCCGCACGGCGGAAACCCTGGCCGGCCTCTTCGGCAACGGCGCCGTCATCGCCCGGGGCGAGAAGAAGCAGGCGGTGGCGAGCTTCGCCGACGCCATGAAGTGGCTCTTGAACGAAGTCGAACGCGGCATCGCCAAGCAGCGCTACAAAGGCCTCGGCGAGATGAACCCCGAGCAGCTCTGGGAAACCACCATGGACCCCAAGGTACGCCGCCTGCTGAAAGTGCAGATCGACGACGCCATCGCCGCCGACGAAATCTTCACCACCCTCATGGGCGAACTGGTGGAACCGCGGCGAGCCTTCATCGAATCGAATGCGCTGAATGCACGGATCGATATTTGATGGATTTTGTCGGGTGACACAGAAAGTGAAAACTGTGCCAAGTTAGTGAAAAACTGCTGACATAGATAGTGAAAAGGCTCCGAAAGGAGCCTTTTTGTTTCTATGGACCGAATTTCGGCAAAGCAGACTGCTGGACGAAACGAGCGGATTGTCCGTTATGAGCTTCCGACAAGAGACACGAAATCACAAAACGCTACCGGGTCGTAGCAGCTGGCGTGCAGACAAATGCCAAAGAGCGGCTGTTTCAGCAGCTTGAGAGAGCCGTTCAGACTTTCCTGCCAGAGGTTGCTAGCTTGGCCCTGCATGAAACTCGCCCACCTCGTTTTAGTGTTATCAAAGGCAACAAGAAGTTCTTTCTCGAACAGCTTTCTGACGGCGAGCGTGGCTTGCTGGCGCTGGTCTTTGACCTGACAAGGCGTCTGTCCATTGCCAACCCGGATAGCGATGACCCCATTGCTGAAGGCGTGGCGTTGGTGCTGATTGATGAGATTGAATTGCACCTGCACCCGAAATGGCAACGTGACGTACTCAAACGCCTGCGAGCAACTTTCCGTTGCTGCCAGTTTGTTGTGACCACGCACTCGCCATTGGTGCTTGGAGAAGTGGAGGCCCAACAATATCGGAGACAAAGCTGCTGGGTCGATTGCATTTCGCGTTCAAAGGCGCGCACGGACATGGGCCCTTTGAACAAATCTACCCAAGCGCTTGGGTGTCCTCCCAAAGACAAAAAGTAATCTGCAGTTCCCCATGTCTCGATCGGCACAGCCAGGACATATCGCTGGCGTTGTCCCTTCTGCTGCTATCGAACCGCGTCGATGAAGCGAGGAAGTGGTTCAGGATTCTTGTTCGGAACATCGACTATTCCTACAAAGCGAAAAGGTATGTGCCGATCTGCACTGATTCACTCGATGACCTGTCCGAGGAGGGGGGGTGGAGCGGTGGCGAAACATCAGAGCGCCTGATGAATACTTCGTGGACGCTGGCTGTGTTGGCCGGCTGGTCAGCCATTCTTGGCGAGGATGATTGCTACGAAACGTTGGCAAGAGAATGTAGAGAGTCCTATCCAGATGTCTGTGTGCAGCTGTGGCATCCCGACGAGGATCTATACAAGCACCTATATTTTGGCCCAGCGCAATTCCGCTGCGGCGCTTCCGAGGCGCCAATCAGTCTTCCGGACCAATCAACGGCTTGGCGTGATCACATCAAGACAATTTTGGAATCAGACCAGGCACGGATTGATCAAGCATCGCCGGCCAGTCAAGCAGGTTTGCCGGCTCTGGACATCATTGCATGCAGGCATTTTTTTACGCCAGTTCCACCCTACTATTGGTACAGATTTGTGCATGCTCTGTTTCCAGCTGGGTAAGCTGTGGTTCGACTCCTAATCGTCCGTTACTACCGAAGGATTCGTACATTAGGCTAGACTGGTAGAAATTCGACGTCCCCCTATTTTCAGTAGCAGTGGGCTTTAGCGTCCTTGAAGCCCTGTTTCAGGCGTCGGGGTTGCGCCAGTCCTTCAGCGTTTCCTTCTTGGGAATCTTCGTTTCCTGCCGGTCCTTGAGCAGCGGCAGGGCGGCGCTGGCGATGACGATGATGCAGAGGCCGAGGATGATCCACAGTTCGGTCATGGCGTGGTCCGGGTGGTGTCGAGGATTTCGAGGTCGGTGAGGGCGCCCTTTTCGTCGGCGTAGATGTCCTTGATGCGCAGGATTTCCGGCAGGGCCTGGCGGAAGGCGGCCATGAGGGCGGGGTCGAACTGGCGGCCGTCTTCGCCTTCCATGATGCGCAGGGATTCTTCGACGCTGTAGGCGGGCTTGTAGGAGCGTACCGAGATGAGGGCATCGAAGACGTCGGCGATGGCGACGATGCGGCCTTCCAGCGGGATTTCCGCGCCTTTGAGGCGGGCCGGGTAGCCGTTGCCGTCCCACCGTTCGTGGTGGGTGAGGGCGATGGTGCGGGCGGCCTCGAGGAGGTCGTTGTCGTGGCGGCCGATGATTTCGGCGCCCATCACGGGGTGCTGCTGCATGATTTTCCATTCGTCGGCGTCGAGCTTGCCGGGCTTGAGCAGGATGGCGTCGGGGATGCCGATCTTGCCGACGTCGTGCATGGGGGCGGTGTGGAAAATGATTTCCCTGGCGTCGGGCCCCAGGCCGTGGGCTTCGGCGATGAGGCGGGCGTAGTGGGCCATGCGCACGACGTGGTTGCCGGTTTCGTTGTCCTTGTATTCGGCGGCGCGGCCGAGGCGGCGGATGATCTGCTGGCGGGAGGTGAGGAGTTCGGCGGTGCGCTGGCGCACCATGCGTTCTAGTTCCCGGGTCTGGTCGTAGAGGGCGAGGTGGGTCCGCACCCGGGCGCGCACGATGGGGGGGCTGATGGGCTTGGTGATGTAGTCGACGGCGCCCAGGGCGAGGCCCAGTTCCTCGTCGCCGGCGTCGCTCATGGCGGTGACGAAGATGATGGGGATGCGCCGCCGGTCCGGGTTGGCCTTGAGGCGCTTGCAGACTTCGTGGCCGGAAAGGTCCGGCATCATGATGTCGAGCAGGATGAGGTCGGGCTGAAGGCGGGCGTACGCCTCCAGGGCCGCCTGGCCGTTGACAGCCTCGGCCACACGGCAGCCATCCTCCAGCAACAGACTCCGCAGGATGACCCGGGCGTTGCGGTCGTCATCAACGACCAGCACATGCGGCGCTGAATTCACCACGTCGACAATGCCCTCTTGAAGCCAGCCACCCAAAACGACGGCCATGCTCCCGGCGTCGGGGCTCCACCGAGAAGCTTATGCAATCCGGGCCGGCGGGGCCGTAAATGGGCAGGAAAGACCTGTAAACACGGGCTAAAATTAGGCGCCGTGGCTTACCGATCGCTAACCCAGTCATGGGCTGGGGATCGGGCGGCAGGCCTGGTCCGCGAGGCTATGGCGTCAGGGCCGGGCGAGGCTAATCGCCCGCTGGGCCGCAGCCGGCGGCGGGTGCGGCAGCCTGACGGAGGGGGAGGCCGGCGCGGCCAGAGTCTCCGGCGCCGGACCGCCGAGCTTGAACTGCGCCACCACCCCGCGCAGCTCCGCCGCCATCTGCGCCAGGGATTGCGCGGCCGCGGTCACTTCCTCCACCTGGGCCGTCATCTCCTCGGCGGCCGCCGAGACCTGCTCCACCGCCGCCGAATTCTCTTCGGACACGCTGGCGATGCCCTCGACGGCGCGCATCACCTCCGCCGATCCATCGCTCATCGTGTTGGTGGCGGCGGTGTTGCGCTCCACCACGGCGCTGACGGTCTGAGTGGCGTGCACCAGCGCCCCGGAGGCCGTGCTCATGCGGGCGGTGGCGGCCAGGGGCGCCTCGGCCTGGCCCTCGACGGCGGCGGCGGCCTGGGTGATGGCGGCCAACGCCTGGCCGGCGGCGTGCGCCTGCTGCGCGCCAGACAACACTTCCTGAGCGCCCTCGTCCATGGCCCGCACGGCCTCAGCCACCGTATTCTGGATGCCCCGGATCAAGCCGCCGATCTCCTTGGTGGCGGCCGACGCCCGCTCGGCCAGCTTGCGGACTTCATCCGCCACCACGGCGAAGCCGGCGGCGTTGAGCCGGTAGCGCATGGTGCTGGCCGCGCACATCCCAACCTGGACGATGCCCCGCCGATCCTGGCGCGAGACGCCCACAAATTTGTAGGGCTGGTTATCTACGTTGCGATTCGTGATCGGTTGGCAGACCGCGCCGTCCGTCTGGCCCAGCAACTGGCGAAAAACAAAGCTCTGCGCTTTCGGATCGTCTGAGAAGCGGAAACCCACGAACTGGGCCTCATTGGTAAATTCCACCACGCCATCGCCGTCGGTGACGTATACGGCGTCCACGCCGGCGCGCTGCGCGATCTCGGCCCAGTACGTCGGCGGCAATTCCGCCGGCGGCCGGAGCGTGAGCGCGTACGCGAGCAGGCGCGCGCGGGCCAACAACGACGCGTCGAGCGTGGCTTCGATCTGGCGGCCGGCCTGGGCATCTACGCGGGCGGCCTCGATGGCGGCGTTCAGGGCCAGCAGATTGGTCTGGGAGGCGATATCCTGGATGGTCTCCACGATAGCGCCGATCTGGTCCGAACGCTGGCCCATCTCGCGCACGCGCGCAGCGGAGACGCCGACCTTGGTTTTGATGCTCTCCATCCCCTGGATGGTGGCGTTCACTGTGCGCGCGCCGGCCTGGGCAGCCTGGGCCGTCGCGGCCGCCTCCCGGCTCACCGCCTGCGCGTTGCCGGCCACCTGTTGCACGGCCGCCGCGATTTGAGCGGTGACGGTCGAGGCCTCGCCGACGGCCCGCGACTGTTCCTGGGCGCCGGTCGCCACCCCGTCAATGACGCGTTTCATCTCCTCCATGGCGGCCGCCGTGCGCGTCACCGTCTGCGCCTGATGCGCCGTGCCACGCGCCACCTGCTGCATCGTGATGGCGATCTGGCTGGTGGCCTGGCCGGCCTGGCCAGCCGTCGCCGCCAGTTGCTCGGAGGCCAGGCTCACGCCGTGGGTGCTTTCGGCCACCTGGCCGACCAGCCCGCGCAGCCGGGTCACCATCTGCGCGAAGGCCTGCCCAAGGGCGTCGGCGTCGCCGTGCACGGCGACGTTGGCCGTCAGATCTCCATGGGCCAGTTGGCCGGCCGCTTCGGCCGCCCCGCGCAGATAGGCCTGCAGCCCTTGAAAAGCGCGCAGCAGATCACCGACCTCATCGCCGTGCTGGATCAGGCGAGCCTGGCTGGCCGCCTCCACGGTCTGCAGGTCGCCCACGGCCAAGCATTGGGCCTGGCGCGTAGCCAGAACCACGGGCGCGGTCAGCGCGCGCGCCGCCCACCAACCGGCGAGGCCCAGCGCAAAGGCCACGCCGCCGGCCACCAACAGCGACCGGAGCGCCACCGTCATCAGGCCAATCCGGAGCTCGGCTTCGGCCTGGTAGATGAACACCCCCCACCCCAGACGCTCAGCCAGCGGGCCGGTGAGCGGCGCATATGCGACCATGGCCGGCTCGGCCTCCAGGTCTGGCAGGCCGGCGACGAGGGCCGGGCGGCCGGCCTGTACCAGGGCCAGCCATTGGTCCTGCGGCAGAGGCTGGTTCAGCAGCTCGGCGACAGGTGAATAGATGAGGGTCCCCGTGCGACCCACCAGCGCCGCCCGGCCGGTCTGGCCGATCTGCACGCCTTCCAGCGCCTGAACCAGCCGAGAGATATCGGCCGTCCCGCGCAGCACGCCCACCACCTGCCGCTGTTCGGCGTCATAGATCGGCACGCCGAGATTGATGG
>JRYJ01007239.1_pt1 | contig 11748 bp, 15 predicted proteins | sample 235371 | NCBI WGS metagenome assembly JRYJ01 (sample SAMN03074219, study PRJNA261477) | activated sludge metagenome | biome: Wastewater Treatment Plant; feature: Wastewater; material: Activated sludge; isolation source: activated biomass of a wastewater treatment plant treating hydrocarbon... ... | reverse complement strand
CATGCGAGATCTGCTGGGGCAGAGGGTGAAAGTAACGATCCGGGAGGAGCAGAATGCGACCAGCCGGGCGGAGGAACAAGGGTTGAATAGGCGTCTGAAATGCGGGCGGTTGCGGGGAACGGTGGAGCAGGTGGCGCTGAAGAAGCTTGCCTTCCATCCGGCAGGACTGTCGGCGTCGTTCACGATCGACGGTGAGCTGCACTACGACGTGGACGGGACCGCAACCGCGCAGTGAATCACGACATCCGTGGGATTAGGATTTTTTGAGCGTTCGCCCGAGCTGCTTTTCGACGCTTGCCACTTTGCCGGAGAGCCGCCCCTTCGGTCCTTTGCGATAGTCGACCTTGATGCTGCAGGAGATGCGGTTACAGTCTTTTTTCATCCGCNNGACCGTGCCCATGGGGTTCAGGCGGTACTCGATCCCGCTCTTGTCGATGATGTCGAGCGAGCGCGACACGTATTTGCCGACACTCTCGCCCTTCCCCAACGGCGACATGCTGAATTCGAGTAAGACCATGTTCGACGACTCCTGCTGATTGCTGATAGCTGACGGCTGATAGCTAATTTACGACTCGCGCTTTTCGCCGGCTGCGACCGCCGCCCGCTGATCCAGCCAGACCTTGGGATATTGGATTTTCCCGAGGAGGCGGAACCCATCCAGGGCTTCCCGCAACAGGGCCCGGCGCTTGTCGGCGTCCGGTTCGTCGGCCTTGGCCTGTTCCCGGAGCTGCCCCAGCCAATCGATGAAGGCGGCGAACTCCTGGTCGAAGATACGCTCCATGTCTTCCTTGATGAAGCCGGACAACGCCGGAGCCTGGCCGCTCGTGCTGATCGCCACGCGCAGGTGCCCACACTGCACGACGGCCGGCATGATCACATTTGAGAAATCGGGCAGGTCGACGGACCACAGCAGGAACTTTTGCTCGCGGGCCAGGGTCATGAGCGAGTGGGCGAATTCGCGATCGCCCCGGATCGTATTCAACACGAGAATGACGGCCTCCAAATCGCTGCTGCGGAAGGTCCGTCCGCGGTGGATGATCTTGGCCGAGGAAGCCAACTTGCGAAGCGCTTCGTTGAGCGTGGGGCTGACCACCGTCACCTTGGCGCCGGCATCCAGCAGCCGCTGCACTTTTTCAGCCGCTTCCTCGTCGCCGCCGAGCACGAGCACNNGTCGCCGCCGAGCACGAGCACGGGCCATCCTCGCACGTCGAGCGAAATTTGAAACCCAGGATTTGCAGGCATTGTCGTGTTCCTCCAACAGACTGGTCCGAAACCGAATCCGTATCATACAACAGCACTTTTCCCGGGGTAAACCCGGTCGCGGGCTCCCCTTTTCCACGATCACCCGGTATAATGCCGAAATTTTTGGAGGAGCACCCTTTGGCTGGCTATACAGGTCGTGCGTTGGCGATGGCGGGCGGGATCATCGGGCTGGCGGCGCTCGCGGCCTACTTCGGGATCGCCCATATCGGTGAGCCGGATCAGGGCGGCGGCTCGATCGCCGGGCAGGTGCAGATTGCGCCGAATCTCGCGGACCAGGTCAGGCCGACCGACGTGCTGTTCGTGATCGTGCGGCGGCCGTCCGGGCCTCCGCGGCCGGTGGCGGTCAAGCGGTTCGATCAGCCGAAGTTTCCCGTCTCGTTCGAGATCACGAGTGCGGATGTAATGGTGAAGGGCACCGAGCTACGCGGGATGGTGGACGTGATCGCGCGGCTGGATCGGGACGGTCAGGCCGGGCAGCCGCAGCCGGGTGACATGGAAGGGCGCTATGAAAAGAATCCGACGCTCCCCGGCGGCAAGGACATGAACATTACGATCGATAAGGTGTACTAGCGAATCGACTCAGGCTGTTCAAACAGGTTATTCGGCAAGGCCGCAGCGAGCGAGAGGCCGAGGCGTACTCTTTTCTGTACGTTGAAGGTCCGAGCGATGCGAGAACGCAGTCGAGAACCTGTTTCAACAGCCTGACTAGGTTTCGGCTGGATCGGCGTCGAGTTCGAGATTCCAATAGAGATAGTCCCGCCAGCTTTCCGGCGTGTTGCGGATCCCGATCGTAATCGTGACGGTGGGGCTCCATCGCGGCTTCACCGGTTTCTTAATCAGCCGCATGTTGGCTTCGTCGGGGGTGCGCCCGCTCTTCCTGTTGTTGCAGCGCCAACAGGCGGTCACGATGTTCTCCCAGGTCTTGCGGCCGCCCTTGGCGATCGGCACGACGTGGTCGAAGGTCAGTTCTTCGGTGCGGAATTTATGGTTGCAGTACTGGCAGGTGTACCCGTCCCGCGTGAAGATGTTGATGCGTGAAAACTTTACGGCGCGGTGGCTGTCCTTCAGCTTCACCAGCTTCAGGAGCCGCATCACCGAGGGGAGTTTGATCGAGATGGAGATGCCGTGGATCTCGCGGTCGTACACTTCCAGGACCTCCACCTTGCCCTGCCAGAGCAAGGTGATGGCCTTCTGCCAATGGAGGACGCGCAACGGTTCATAGGTCGAGTTGAGCAACAGGGTCATTTCCATAGTGGCTCCGACAGTCTCCTATGACGGCTCTTATGTCAAGAATAGCAAAATGATGCGGGGCGCTGTACCTCTCCCCAATTCTATGCCATATACGGTCAATGAAATCAAGCGCTTGCGGCGGCTGTCTTGTCGTGTCACAGAGACGTGATCGAGCGGCCGAGCCCGATCTTCCAATCATGTGAGGCACTATGGAGTCGGATGTCGAGTACGTCACGATCGCGAAGGTGGGGGAAGTTCCTCCCGGGACCTGCCGGACGGTCGAAGTGCAGGGTGTGTGGCTCGCCCTCTGCAATGTGGAAGGGGTCTATCGGGTGGTCGACAACACCTGCCCGCATGCGGGCGGACCGTTGGGGGAAGGGAAATTGGAGGGGGAGACCGTCCGCTGTCCCTGGCACGGATGGCGATTCAATGTGCGAACCGGCGAGCGCCCCGAAAACCCTGAGATTCGTGTGCCCTGCGTGGAGGTGCGCGTGCAGGGCGAGCAGATTCAAGTCAAGGTGCCGCTTACATTGTAGGAGGAAACGGCGGCGGGGGCTCCTGCGACGGGGCCGGCTGTCCGCTACGATTCGGCCCTTCCGGCATCAGGCCGTCTGCCGGCAGCGACGCGGCGTTGACCCGCTTGGTGACCAGATCGACGTGCCAGATGAACTCCCGCTCAAACCACTGCGTCGTTCCCTCCTCGCGCATGTTGATCCGAACCTCGTACCGTTGGCCGTCCTGCTTGATGACCCGCCACTCCCCGAGCCTTAACCCGCGGCCCCGCTCTTTTTGGACGCGCACCCGTTCGTTGAAGGCTTGAAGGATGGTCGGATACCCGGCGGCCCGGTGGGTCTGGACCAGTGCCAGCGCCTCGGCTGCCTGCGGGTCGAGCACGGGATTGATGGTGGGCGGAGTCATCCACCAATAGACCAGCACCCCGCCGACGAGGAGCAGCAGAACCCCGTAGTGAATCGCTTTGCTCATGTGATGGAGTGAGCGAACGAGAGTGGTCGACCGTTGATGCGAGGCCTCATCATAAGAGGACCGTGATTTCACTGTCAATAAACGGGCGACGCGTCTCCTTGCACGAGGCGCGTCGATCGGCCGCCCCCGGCGCCGCCTCCCTTGACAATGCGGCGCGGCCCTGTGTTACAAGTATCGCTCATTATCGGCCATGATTCACGGAGTCGCACGCATCGATGAAATTCTTCTTCTATGCCGACAATTTGAATCCGACCCAGCTCAAACGTCGCGCCCCCGAGCATAAGTACCTCTTCAACGCGTACCTTCCCGACCACACCATCCAGTTTTGCCGTTGGTCGACCCAGTGGCGCTGTGGGCTCGCGAGCGTGGTGCCGTCGCCGGGCGAAAAGGTCTGGGGAGCGGTCTTCGAGATCACGGACGAGGACCTCAAGGTGCTCGACGAGTTCGAGAACGACGTGCCTCAGGGCGCCTATCGGCACGTCCCCGTGACCGTGGTGACGCCCGAGGGCGAGAAGGTGCTCGTGACCACCCACGCGGCGAACCCGATCGGCAAGTTCAAGCCGAAAGAACATTATCTCGACTGGGTGATGAAGGGTTTGAAGCAGTGGAAACTGCCGGACGAATGCATCGAACAGTGGCAGGCGTATAAGCCGAAGGAAACCAAGAGCTGATGGGGTATGGCCTATAGCCAATGGTAAGACCGGAGCGGGAGCCGGCCCACGTAGTTCCATCCGATCACGTGCCATAGGCGATACGCCATACGCTATGAGCTCTTCATCAAGGAGACATCATGCCCAAACCGAAATATCACATCGTCGTGTGCACCAATGCCCGTCCGCCGGGTCATCCGAAGCCGTCCTGCGGCGGCCAGGGATCGGCCCAATTGCTGATGGCCTTCAATATGGGCTTGATGCAGCGCGGGGTGATGCCCGGCGAAGTGCTTGTCACCGGGTCGTCCTGCCTCGGGCCCTGCGAACAGGGACCGACGGTCGTCGTCTATCCGGACAACACCTGGTACTCGAAGGTTACCGAAGCCGACGTCTCCACGATCATCGACGAACACATCAAGGGCGGCAAGCCGGCGGCAAAGCTGAATCCGGATTCGGTGTGGAAATAGCAACAATCAGCCGTCAGCCCTCAGCATTCAGCTGTCAGCCGAACAAAGAGCTGATGGCTGAAAGCTGATCGCTTCCCCGCTAAAAGTGAAAACTACTCCTAGTCATAAGGAACACAGAGCCCACGCGCCGAAAAACATCGGCTGCATGGTCATCACCTGCAGTGACACCCGCACGCCCGACACCGACACCAGCGGGCAATTGATCCAGAAATTGCTTAAGGAGAAAGGCCACACGGTTACGGCCTACCATCTGGTGAAGGACGAACCGGCACAGATCAAGGGCCGGATTGCGGAGGGGCTCGCCAACGATGCGGTGCAGGCCATCATCATCAACGGCGGGACCGGCATCTCGCGGCGGGATTCGACGTTCGAAGCGGTCGATGCGATGTTGGAGAAGCGGCTGGACGGATTCGGCGAAGTCTTCCGCTACCTGACGTATCAGGAAATCGGCTCACCGGCCATCATGAGCCGCGCCACCGCGGGCATCATCAAGGGCCGCGTCCTCTTCTCCACCCCTGGCTCCGAAAACGCCGTCCGCCTGGCGATGGAAAAGTTGATCCTCCCCGAACTCGGCCACCTGGTCAAAGAGCTCACGAAATAAGAAGCCGTCGGCTGTCAGCGGTAAACTCTGGATTTCACTGGATGCTGAGAGCCGATGGCTTCTTGCTGACCGCTGATAGCGATCGGCTAATCCTGCGCGATCTTCGGTTCCTCGTACTTCGCTTCCGTTGAAATCTTCGACTGCGCGTACCGTTTGTAGTGCATCAGCAGATCCCGCACCGAGACCATGCCTACGACGTCGCCGTTCTTCGTGACGGCCAGGTGCCGGACGCCGAGATCGCCCATCATGTCCTGGGCATCGTCCACCGTGCTGTCGCTCTCGATCGAGCAGAGCGGCGTGGTCATGATGTCCTCGACCGTCATCTTCGTCAGGTTCTTGTCGCTCCCGAGCGCCTTCCGCACGAGATCCGTTTCGGTCACGATGCCGATATGGGCCTTGCCCTTTTTGATCAGGAGCGAGCCGACCCGCGCGGTGCGCATGGTCTTGGCCGCGCTCCGCACCGAGGTGCTGGGGCCCACGCTCTTGGGACGTTTGTTCATGATTTGCGAAACAGTCGCCATCTGCATCCCCTTTCTGCCTTATTAAAAGATGATGAAACCGGCCTCCGTGTTCGTTCAATCTACGGTGAGCACGATCTTACCAAAAAATGCGCGCGCGAGCAGATATTCTTGTGCGGCCTTGGCCTCCGCCAGCGGGAAAGTCCGGTCGACCACCGGTTGCAGCTTTCGCTCGCCGACCAGCCGGGCAGCCTTGAGCAGCTCGCTGCGGGTGCCCATATAGGATCCCTTGATCGTCAATTGCCGGGAGAAGACGTAGCGCAGGTTCAGCGTCACCTCCGCGCCGGTCGTGGCCCCGCAGGTGATGAGGCGGCCGCCCTTGGCGAGGGAATCCAGGCATTGATCCCAGACATCGGGGCCGATGTGTTCCAACGCAACGTCGACGCCCCGTCCCTCGGTCAGCTCGCGGACCCGGGCGTTCACCTTCTCGCGGCCGTGGTGGATCACCTCGTCCGCGCCGATCGCCTTGGCCTTGGCGATCTTCTCGTCGCTGCCCACGGTCGTGATCACGCGGGCGCCGGCCAGTTTGGCCATCTGGATCGCGATATGCCCGACGCCGCTCCCCGCCCCCATGATCAGCACGTCCTCGCCGGGTTGCACATTGGCCAAGGGAAAGATCATATGCCAGGCCGTGACGGAGACCAGGGGAAAGGCCGCGGCCTGCTCGAAGGTGAGGGTCCCCGGGATGGGAAAGACATTGCGCGCCGGCACCGTCACGTATTCCGCATAGCCGCCGTGGCACATGGCGCCGATGAGGCCGTAGGATTTGCACATGTTGTCTTGGCCCGCCAAGCACTGTTCGCAGCGGCCGCAACTCACGCCGGGCGAGACGAACACCCGCTGCCCGCCCGAGACGCCTTCGACGTGCGAACCAACCTGCTCGACGACGCCCGCGATATCCGACCCGGAGATGTGCGGGAGCGGCATCGGATAGGCGGGGCTTCCCTGCCGGATCCAGACGTCCAGGTGGTTCAAGGCGCAGGCCTTCACCCGGATCAACACATCGTCGGCCCCGACCGTCGGCGACGGCATGTTCTGGTACTGCAACTTCCCCGGCCCGCCGTGCTCATGGAAGACAACGGCCTTCATATCCGGACACCTCCTAGCTAGGAGCCTTCAGCCTTCAGCCGTCGGCGAGACGCAGAACTGATGGCTGAGAGCTGACCGTTTCTTGGCTAGAAACTCAGCGTTCCTTCCACCACCATCACCGCCTGCCCGCCCACCGTCACCCCTTGAATCGCGTCGTCCTCCGAGTGCACTTCGATGAGGATGCGCGAGGGCCGATCGATCTCGTACCCCTGTTCCGCGACGATCTCCGTGACCGGCGCGATGTCGACCACGCCGTATTGCACGAGGTAGGCGCCGAGGGCGCCGCTCGCGCTGCCCGTCGCGGGATCCTCCACGATCCCGATCAAGGGGGCGAACATGCGCGTGTGGACGGTCGAGGTGTCCTCGACCGTCATCGTCGTGAAGACCATGATGCCGTTTGCGCCGAACCGCTGACAGAGCTCCGCCACCATGGACACGTCCGGAATGATCTGGCGCACCGCCGTCAATGTCCGCACCGGAACGATCATCACCGGTAATCCGGTCGACACGACCTGCACCGGAAAATGCGTTTCCGTGATGAGGGCCTTGGTGATCCCGAGCGCCCGCGCGATTGAAAACAGGTCCTCCGGCTCGCCCACCGCATCGAGAAACTGAGGCGCCGGCTGGGACATCACTACGCGTTCGATGGTGCCGTTGCGGGAGTGCACTTCAACCGGAAAGAGGCCGAGGTTGCATTCCTGCAGCAGGCGCGTGACCGGCTCCTTCAGCGTGAGGCGTTTCAGGGTGCCGAGCACGAAAAAGGTGCCGATGACCGGATGGCCCGCAAAGGGGATCTCCTGGGTCGGCGTGAAAATGCGGATCTTCACCACGGCCGCCGGGTCGGTCGGCGGCAATACGAACACGGTCTCGGAGAGGTTCATCTCCCGCGCGATTTGCTGGAGTTCGAGATCGGTGAGGCCCGCAGCGTCCGGAAAGACCGCGACCGGATTCCCGCCGAACGGCAGGTTGGTGAACACATCTGCTTGATAAAACTGCAAAGTGCGGCGTTCGGCGGCCATGGGGCGCCACTCTAGGGCAAGCCCTCCATCTTGTCAAACCGTCGAGCGAAAATCCCTTGATTAGGAATGTTCTACGCGGATACCCTAGATCCAAACGGCGATCCATCACCCGACATCAGGTTTCCTATGTCGACGGAGATCGAGATCCATGTCCGGCCGATTTTTCCCACCCCACTCCTGATTTTTACCCTTGCGCAGCCCGAAGAGCTCAACGCCGAATTGGCTGCGTTGATCCTCCAACGCGAAGCAGCGATACCGGCCTATTCGGACTGCGAAGTGGTGGGCTGGTCGTCACCGCACGACCTGTCGATGTTGGAATGGGCCGGGAAACCGTTGAGGCGATTGTTCGAGCCGGTCGTGCACGTGGCCAAGCAACTGACGGAGTATTCCGAGCGGGTAGCGGCCGGCGGGTGTGAGCGGCCGGACTGGCAGGTGGTCGAGGTATGGGCCAACGTCCAGCGGAAAGGAGGCAGCAACGCGTCGCACCCGCATCCCGGCAGTTTCTGGTCCGGGGTCTACTACGTGGATGTGGGCGACGTCGGAGGGCATACGGACAATGGTGGACAATTGCAGTTGTACGACCCGCGCGGATGTCTTCCGCGGATGCTCGCGCCGTATTTACGCTACAGCATGCCGGAATTGCACGACGCCGGCCGCAACATTACCTTTACGCCGTCGTCGGGACAATGCGTGCTCTTCCCCGGATGGCTCTTCCATGCCGTCACCACCTATACCGGCAAAGCTCCGCGCATCAGCGTCGCCTTCAATCTGGACCCGGTCCTGAATGGGAGGAAGTGACATGCCCACTCATCCCCGTCTTCTTCCCCGGGGGAAAGGGCGAAGGGGTTTTTCCAACGTCATTGTCACCCGAATGTGACGAACCTTCTCCCCTCTCGGGGGAGAAGGAAAGGGTGAGGGGGCAAACCGCTTGAGGAATGACGCCGCCAAGACTCGTCACTCGTCACGCAGGTAGAGAGAGCGCCTCGTATGACTGTGTCAGCGGATTCCGCACGTAATCTTCGACGTAGTTCTTCAATAGGCCGTTCCGCCAGAGCAACCGGTTGGCGAAGCGCGTGTCGATTTTGTGGAGGATCCGGGCCTTCACGCCGGTCTTTCGCATGAACTGGTCCACGGTCACCCCGGCGATGTCGGTGTAGAGGCCCCGCCCAGACTGCATCATGCACTTGGGAATGTATACGTACTTCTCGCCCTTCAAAGATCTTGCGATGTCGTCGAAGGTGAGCAGGACGGTGCAGTCGGAATCGCCGCCGAGCGTCGCGTTCGGCACCATCTTGTAGCGGGCCCGGCGCGGCCGGTACATCGAGAGAATCTTACAGACGCTCTTGGCCATCACGACCGGGTCTCGCTTCTCGAGCTCCAGCTTGTCGAAGGCGCTCACGATGCGACGCCGGTTTAGAAACGCCGTGATCGGCGCTTCGGTCTGGATGGTCTGAATGTTGGGCAGCCCCATGTCGTAGACCCGCTGCGCTTCCTCGGCGAGATACCGCCGTCCCTGTCGCATGATCGACGCCGTGTCCTCCTTGATGCCGCGCAACGGCGTCAGGCAGCCCATCCACAGCACGCACTTCTGGTTCACCTGCGAAATCATCATGGCGTCGTCCGACATCGTGCGGGTGTCAAACGAATAGAAGTTGGCGGAAGACACCGCCGGGCCGTCCAGCACTTTCATGAGGTGCTTCACCGACGGGGCGTGCGGCATGAGTTTTTCGCGATATCGGCCGAGCGTGATGACCGACAATTCAAAATTGAGCCGCCCCGGATACTGGGCCGCGAGCTGGTGGATCTTCGGCACGTGCACGTAGCCGACCGTGAAAAACGTGACGTTTTTGTCCGTATACTTCAAGAAATCCTCGAGCCATTCCATCGCCTTGGGGTGGAGGAAGAGGTCGGTCCATTCCATGTATTCGTTGCCGCCGATGCACCAGAACTGCATCGGGTCGGTCGGCTTTTTGTTGATGTAGTCGAGGATGAATTTCCAGTCTTCGTCGGTGGTCTTGGGTGGGTCGAGCGTCTCGCGGTAGGAATGGTCGATCTCGTAGCAGAACTCGCATTTCACCGGGCAGCTCTTGCCTAGGCTCAGCGGAATCTTGCCGCCGTCCATCTCACGGATCAGCACCTGGCGGTAATCGGTGCGATCTTTGAAGATCGGCGGGGCTTGCAGGATCGGGAGCGTGGTCGGCATAGGGCCTCTGGTACTGATCTGGCCAGCAGTCTACTCTATGGAGAGGCAGCCGGGAAAGCATGATTTGGTGAGTTGGTAAGGAGGGGGGAGGGTGGAAATCCCCAACCCCACCTTGCTCCCCTTGCAAAGTGAGGAAGTGTGCTGTTACCACGTCGCCATATCACCGGATAGCTCGTATACAATGGGGGCGCAGGGTGGCGGGAGGATGGATGGCGGACGAATCGATCAAGCAGGCGCTGGAACTTTTCGAGCTGACCCTGCCCGTCACACGCGAGCAACTCAATCAGAAACGGCAGGAACTGCTGCGCATCTGGGACCCGCACCGCTTGGCGAACCAGACGAATAACCCACGAAAATACATGCAGATGGTGAAGAAAGGTGAAGCGATGGTACGGGGAATCGAGGACGCGTATAAGCTATTGCTTGAGCGCGGCCTCGACAAGCGCGAATAGCGGATGGCGTCTAGCTTATGGCAGGCGATGAATTACGAAGAGCCTATAGCTTGCTGTCTCCAGCACGTAATTGGGGGATATCTTGCTATTCCGGCTTCTTTCCTTGTTTCTTTTCCTTCTAATTGTGTCGTGCCATTGGCTCTCAGCTATAAGCTCTTTGTTCTGTTTGTGCCATAAGCCATACGCCAACGGCCATAGGCTCTTGGGCCGTTATCCCACTCCGTGGCTGACCACCCGACTCATGCCTTCTTTCCCACCTTCCCCCTCTCCCATCGCGACCGGCCAGGTCACGAGACCCGACACGCTGTCCGTGGTACCGACCTTCGTGGCCGCATAGATCTGCGGCAGCTTGTTCGTGCCGTACTTCGAGATGTAGAGGAAGACATGCTCGCGGGCATTCACACGCACGGCCCAGGGATGGAAGTCGTTCTTGTAGAACTCCTCGCAGAGCTGCATGGCATCCAGGCAGGAAATCCCGCCCGGCTCGTTCAGCGTGTAGTAGTAGTCGAGCGGGAGGTCGTACTCCTCCTGCTTGTGAATTGTGATCCCGAACTTTTCCGGGCTCCGCACCATCGGCGTGTGTCGGTAGGCCACGAAGTAGAACAGCTCGACCGAGTGGATGTTCGGCTGGTTGTCGATCACGAACTGGCGCGTCTCCAGCGCTTCCTCCCGCGTCTCGCCCGGAAAACCGTAGAAGGCCATCACGTGGTTCCAGATGCCCGCCCTTGCCGCCTGCTTGAGGTTGTTCTCGATCACGCTCTTCTTGGCATGCTTGTCCATGAGGTTCAGCACGCGCTCGTTGGCCGATTCCATGCCGTAGTAGAGCGTGCAGCAGCCGGCCTTGGCCGCCAGATCCCAGACGGCCTGATCCTGTAAGGTCTCCTCGAAGCGGATCAGCGTCGTCCATTTGATGCCGACGTTCTGGTCCACCAGCATCTGCGAGACCTTCTTGAACAGCGCGGGCGGATAGGACTCGTCGGAAAACAGGAAGTGCCGGCAGTTGTATTTGTCGCGCAGCGCCACGATCTGCTCGACGACCAGATGGGCCGGCATGCCGCGGTACTGGTCGAAGTAGCCCTGCCCATGGTCACAGAACGTGCAGCGGCCCCAATAGCAGCCGCGGGTGGCGAGATAAGGAATGATGCGCTCCGGCACGAAATAGTGGTCGAGCGGCAGCCCGTCGAAATCCGGAAGCGGGAGCGCCGTGGTCTTCTCGGTGTAGACCTCGGGGTTCAGGTGCACGCCGGTCTCGTCGCGATGCATCAGGTTCGG
>JRYJ01010319.1_pt1 | contig 11759 bp, 17 predicted proteins | sample 235371 | NCBI WGS metagenome assembly JRYJ01 (sample SAMN03074219, study PRJNA261477) | activated sludge metagenome | biome: Wastewater Treatment Plant; feature: Wastewater; material: Activated sludge; isolation source: activated biomass of a wastewater treatment plant treating hydrocarbon... ... | reverse complement strand
TTCACGCAGGTCGCCGCCTGCGATGTTGGAGATACTGAATGTGACGTTCATCTCTTCTCTCTTCCTCTATATGAAGTAAGGCACCAGCACCATGATTGCCCCCAGCGCAATCGCCTTGATGACATCGCAGACCAGCGTGCGCATTTCCTGATGTCGTTTCATGCTTTCCGCTGCTTCGATGATATCCCTCCGTGTCATCGTTTGGCCTCCCCCTTATTGTCCAGTAACTTGCGCAGCCAATTTGCGCCGCCCAATTTCTGGAATTGCCCTCTCTGTTTGTTCGTCACGCGAACATTGATCGTCGTCATCAACGCGACGCCATTGATAGGCGGCCTGCCAACTGTTTTCTTCACGATCTTAACCCCCTCTGCAATGTTCTGCCGTGATCGCGCCATCGGCAGTGTGATAGAGCTCGTTGCCGTAGTCATCCATACCGACGGGGACAACTGTCACCATGCGGCCGTAGGGTTTCAGGGCAACTACATCTCCACCAGCTTCGCCCCTCTCTCAAGAATAGCTTTGGTCGCCCATTGGGCGTGCTCGGAAACCTCGTAAATCATGCCTCGCCCTCCCTCTGTTGGTGGGCGTACTCCGCCGCTAGCATGATGGATCCCCAGTGCTCGCAGCCGGCCCCCCTCTCCTGAATCGCCTCGGTAGCCCACTCGGCTTCCTTCTTCAGGTCCTCGAAGGCTTGGGGGCCGAGCCGCGCGAGGTCAGCGGCTGCTTCTGCGATGAAGCGAGCCCGACGGATCGGGCTGGGGATGTCGTAGCTAGCGGCATCCGCTAGCTCGCACGCCGCGGCGAAGCCGCGGTAAGAAAGCCACGGACCGTAACCTGCCTCCTCCAGCAGGTCCTGGACACTTGGTTGAATCATGCGTATTCCTTTCAGGGTTAGTTTGAAGGGGTCTGTCGGCCTTACGTCCGACAGAATCCCATTGTCTTACAAAACCCGCCCCGTGTCATACAAAATATTTTTCTATCGGCTAGCGGCCTTCGATAGTGGAACTATGGACCCCGGGGGTTCCGATAGCCTCGTGGGACAGGGCATACTCGGTATCTCCGAGCGTAGGTAGGGGCGCGAAGGGATGCCTAGGTCGTGCCGGTGGCGTCGGGCGTGAAGCTCTCCATACAGGACAAGCTGGCGTTGATGTTGACTCGAGCAGGCTCTCAGAGAGCCTTGGCGCGCGAAATCGGCGTGTCCCATCAGCGCGTCGGCCGATGGCTGACCATCGGCACTGTCGATGTCTGGGGCCGACCCTCGCGTGTGCGCGAGCCGAGGGATCCTGAGCTCGTGCAGGCCATCGACAAGGCTTTCGCGGATCATGTGGAGATCGCGCAAGCTCGCGCGCACTCCGAGGGCATACCCTTCAGCCGAGCGATCCCGGTCTATGCGCGCCGCGGTGTCCTGAAGGATGGCAGTTATTCCGATCGAGTCCTGATCGATCATTCCTTTCGACTCCGCGACGATCTACGCAACGCTTTTCTTCGGCGCGCCCATCAATCGCGCAAGTTCGTTGCCGTATCCGTGCGATCGACGATCAATCTCTACACCTACCGTACTCGTGTCGAGCGCCCTCGCCTCAGGGCCCGCTCACAGGAAGCCACCTACCGCAAGATTTTCGATCTCGAATTGGTCAAGGCTTTAGCCGACATGACCGGGGAGGACCCCGACGAGTTGGAGCAGATGACTGCGCACGAACGCGATGAGTTGCTGGCTGATTACGGACTCGTGGGCGAAGATGAAGGCGGGGTCGAACTGGTGCCCGTGGCGCCGAAGCCGGTGTACACCCCAAAGGTATCGATGCGTGAAGAGTGGAATGCCGACGAGATAGTCGAGCAGGTCGAGGGCATGTTGCGTCAACGACACCAGCCTGCCACCGGGGAACGTGGAACTGCATATGCCGATGCGATGGTCCTGCAGTTCGACCCGTTGCGAGACAAACGATCGAGGGAGCTGCAACGCGAGAGAGAAGAAGCCCGAAAAGCACGCCGGCGCGAATATGAGCGCAACCGCCGCGCCAAAGCTCGCGCTGACAAAGCGCGTTGAAATTGATCGGCGCATCGCGGCCTTGTCTGCCGAAGCGCGCAGGCAGGGTCGGCGTGCCTTCGAACGGCATCGGAGGGCACGCGACCCGCGGCCTACGCGAATGATCGCCTACGATTTCGAGTCCACGCGCATTGCCCCCGGAACCCCGCAGCCTCTATACCTAACCGCGTATTCGCGCGACCCGGAGTTTACCTTCGAAGCGCNNTGGTGGCAAACTTCCTGCAGGACAACTTCCGGGGAGTTAGCTTTGTTGCCTGGAACGCCAATCGCTTCGACGCCTACTTCGTCGCTGCCTCACTCTTGGCTGACGATCGTTACCGCATACAGCCATTCCTTACCCGAAACCATGCGCTGCGCGGTCTGCGGATCGTCGGCCGTGGCGACAGTCCGAAAGTCCCCGGATGGCTTTTCGTCGATGGTCTGGCGATGCTCGGCCTGGAAGGGACTTCCCTTGCCGCGTTCCTTCACACCTTTGCCCCGGAATACGGGAAGTTGACCGATATCATCGACTTCCGCCGCGGCGACTCTTTCGATCCCGGTAACGTCGAACATCGACGTTATGCGATGCGCGACTCCCAGGGTCTCTGGCACGGGATGGATCACGCGCAGCGCATCTTGATGGATCACTTCGACGAGCCGCTCGGCGTGACGATGGGCGGCGCCTGCATCAAGATTTTCCAAGCCAACATCCCGCCGCAAGTCCGCGTCAGAGCTCCCACGGCAAAGCTCGAGGGCATCCTGCGTGACTATGTGATGCGCGGTGGCTACTGCCACTGTGTGCGCCCTTATCAGGGGCCAGTCTGGAAGTACGACATCAATCAAGCCTACGCGGCGGCGATGCGCGAAGCGCCGCTGCCATGTGGCGACGTCATCGAATACAGCACGGGGGTGCGTCGTTCTCCGGCGTGGATCGCAAAGGTCAGGGCAAGCAATCCACGCAACAGAGTTCCGTTTTACTATCGGGGTGATGTAGGGGGTCGGTTGCGGACAATTTTCGGCATCGACGAAATCACCGATACGTGGTTGACGTCGATCGAAATCGAGCAACTGGAATCGGAGGGTTGGCGGGTTGAAATTATGTCTTCATGGTGCTGGTCTGACGCTTTTGTGATGCGTGAATATGTCGATCGATTGGAGTCTCGACGTATGACATGCGAGGGAGGTCCGAAGGGACCGATCGGGACCATGATCAAGGCCGTCGGAAATCACAGTTATGGCAAGCTAGCCGAGGAAGTGCCGGCGATCGAATTTTTGATCTCGGCGCAGCCGGATATCGAAGAAGGATGGTGCCCTTACTACGCCGACGATGGCGACGAACCGATTGCCAACGTGCACTTCCGATTTCCAGAACAAGTGCGGGCGAAAGATCACCATGTCGTGCAGTTGGGCGCTTTCATTACCGCATCGGTGCGGATGAAGGTACGTCGCGCGGCGTTGCTGGACCCTGAGGGCTGGCTGTATGCGGACACAGATTGCGTCATGTACTCGCGCCCCGATTCCGAGGCGAAACTCGACATTCACCCGACTCGCTACGGCGCATGGAAAATCGAAGAGCAAGGGCGGATGTACAGGGTCATCGCGAAGAAAGTCTACGCCGAAGTTGCGCAGGGAGATGGCAGGAAACCGGTCCGCATCGCGAAAGGCTTGCATGTCGATGATTTGAGTGACGACGATTTCGCACGATGGATCACTGGCTCGGTGCCCGTGCAACGCCAGACCCAACGACAAAACTTTCTGAAGGTCATGGAAGGCTCGGAGATGTTCCGCGCCCTCACGAGATCGGGGACGGCGGTATCAGCCGGCTCGATTAGCGGCCCTACAAGCCGCGCAAAGCCCGCGACGCAGGGGACATAGCTACCTTGCTGTGATCGCGTTTCGTCACGCGTAACGATTGAAAGGGAAAAGCTGATGATGATCTTGACCGCAAGACTGCATGAGCTGCTTTGGCGGCGAGACTGGCCCATCTGCTGCGGCAAGCCAGTCACGGGCGCCTGCCACGGTGGTCAGGCGGAATCCATCTGCTGCGGCGATATGCACGACGGGCCGCTCGACTCCGAAACCATCGTCGCCACCTTGCGCGTGCTTCTGCCGGAAGATATCCGGCAGTCCCCGTGCTTCGAGGTCTGGGTTGCCAAAAAGCTGGTGTTTTTCGGCGATGGCGATGGCGATGACGGCGGTGACAACTACCAAGGCAGTGGCGACGCCGCATCGGGGGGCAACGGACATGCCCACTGATGATGGCGAAATCACCCCGCGCGATCTTCTGGCCGCGAATCCGCTCGAATCGAACGTTAGGTTCGACCTCATCGATCCTTACACCCGCGCTCAGATACGCGCACTCTCTCGCAAGCTCTCCGCCTATGTGCGTGAGTTCAAATCGCGGCATGGGCGATGGGACGTGACAGACCCGGATGCGGCATTGATCGAGATGGACTTGTGCGCGGTATGGCTGCAGCGGCGGTTTTCTGCGCTGGCGTGGTTGATGGCCAATGATTTGGACGCGTGGTCAGAGTATGTGGCCATCGTGCGCGTCATCGATCGCAGGGCGGGGGGTTTGATTCCGAGCGATTTGCGGCTACGATATGAGCAGCATTGACATGGGGTCAATGCGTTTTCGTGGAAAGGGAATCTGAGATGCCGGTAACCGAAGAAACCATTGCGCGTCGTCAAGCACGCGCCGCGCTGAAGGCAAAGTTTGTCCGCAAGCGCGCTGTTACATTGCCCGTTATCCGGGCAGTCAAGGGGGAGGAAGTCTACATCGGCGTGCTCTCGCCGATGTATCAAGGCAGGCAAGTGGACGCCAAGAAGGGCCCCGCCACGCTCATGCATGTGATCGATTTGGCGAGTGGAGAGGAAGGACTGTTCATCTGCCCGGCTGTCATGGTGTCGGAGCTGGAGCAGTCCTATTCGGGGAAGAAGTACGTCGGTAAGGGATTTTCGGTTGTCGTGACGCGCGACGCCGAGAAGAACTACAACCATGTCCAGATCGACGAGGTATCACTGGCTGACGTGACGCTGCCGAAGATCGCGCCCGAAGAGAGCCCCGCATCGCCGGCGGCCATCAAGGCGCACGATGACGCGTGGCAGGCTGCGCAGACCAAGCGCGCAGCCGAGTTCGAGGCCGAGCGCGCCAAGACCAAGCGTTAGCGCTAGCGCAAGGTTCTTTCTTGAACGACAATGAACGGGCACCGAACGGTGCCCGTTTGCTTTACTGACGCAAGAAAGGGGGGACTCAATGCCACGAGATACGGCGCATGCCGACGATGACGAACTGCGGGACGATGCAGGTATCGTCCTGCCGATGGGGTCGCGCGTAGCGGTGGATGCCGGCGCCGAACCCGATGAACCTACAGCGGCCGAACGCATCGCGGCGCTGCTCTCTCCGGAGGGCGGCCTCGTCGAGCACATCAGCCGCGTGCAGGTATGGCGAGTGCGTGCGGACAACCCGCGCAAGCTCGAATACTGCTGCGACTACAGTACAGCGGATTTCGAGGCAGGTCAGCTGTCGATGGTGCGGCAACATTGGGGCCCCGGGACGTACCAGATCAACGTCTATGGGGTCAAGCCACCGGGTACTCGCATCGGCCTTTTCGGACGCTTCGTCGTGACGTTGGTGCCCGCCATCGCAGGGCCGGAAGCCGAGAAGACACCTACTCAGGGGGCGCCTCATCCCGATTCGCCGATCGGCCAGCTGATCGCACAGAATCAACGGCTGATCGAGCAACGCGAGCGAGAAGCCAAGGAAGACTTACCTCGAACGTTAGGTCTGGTGCGGGAGCTGATGTCCCTTCTCCCGAAGCCGGAGAGCCATGGACCGGTTGCGCCTGCACCTTCGCCGGTGGAGTCGATCAAGGAATTGCTCGGCGCAGTGGTCGCGATGAAGGAAGCGGCCGGGGCACTCGGGCTGGCGCCGAAAGAATCCGCTGCGTCGGACGACGCGTCGATTCTGGGGATGCTTGCTCCTCACCTACCCGAGTTCATCGCCGCCTTGCGCGGTGGGAGTGTGCCGAATGCCCGCGTTGATCCCGCGATGCTTCAGCCGACTGACGCTTCACCCGCGCTCGCCTTTCCGGGTAACGCGGTACAAGCCAATGCGATCATGCCGAACGTTAGCGCTAATGCGATATCGACCTCAACCTCGATACCGCCTCAAAATAACCCCGGGGGTTCCTCGATCCCTGCGGCCAATGGCACACAAACTGAAAGCCCGAACCCGATGGACGAACCGCTGCCTCCCCTGAGCATGGAACAACAGGTTGCGCTGTTGCGATCTCTCGTGCTTGCGCTGGTGGCGATGGCATCCGGCAACGTGCCCCCCGAGCACGGCGCGAGCTATGTCGTCGCGGCTTTCCCGCCCGAGGCTTATGACCTGCTGGACGACCCCAACTGGCTGGATATGTTGGTGAAGTTCGTCCCCGAGGCCGAGCCGCATCGTGATTGGTTGACCAAGGTACATGCACTGATTCCGCCTCCCGATGACGAAGGCGACGCATCCGATTGACGGACTATCAGCTTGCCGTAGGCGATAGCCTGCGATAATCTGCGCGGGTGCGGGTTTCCTCCCTTTCCTCGCTCCTGCCGGCCGCCCCTCCCTCGGCCGGCTTTTCATACCTCGCGCGCTCCCCTGCGGGACGCGCGGGGATTTTTTCATCGCTCCGCGTCATGCGTGCGATGGTCGATGACTATCGATCTCGCGTCGAGATCATCGACAAGGCGCGCGAGCTGGTGCGCGGCGTGGCCGAGAAAGACAGCTTCGCCGAGGTCGATGCCATCTACCGATGGGTCCGCGACCGCATCCGCTATGTCGCCGACCCTGTAGACGTCGAGTCGATCGCGACCCCTACCGTGACGATGACGACGCGTGCCGGCGACTGTGACGACAAGGCCACCTTGTTCGCCGCACTCGTGGAGTCGATCGGGTACCCGTCGCGGTTCGTTGTCGCCGCTTACCAACGCCCGGGCCAGCTGGAACATGTCTACGTGCAGGTACTGATCGACGGGCATTGGGTCGATGCCGATACGACCGAGCCGATTCCGCTCGGCTACTATCCCGACGGGGCGCTGACGCTGCTCCATTTCTAAGGGTTATGTATGACGACTGCCAGTGACATCAGGATGTATCTGCAGAACCTCGGCATCGTCGATGTCGCGGGAAACCTCACGGGGCCCGATGCCCCGATGAGGCTGTATGCCGAAATTCAACGTTATGCCCCCAACGGCATCAGTACGAGCATGGTCGAGCAAGCACTCGGATGGCCCCCGGGGTTGATCGATCAAGCCATCGCACAAGCCGGGCTTCCACCTATCGTCGTCACCGAAGTCGTGCCGCTCGGCACCGGCCCGGTGATCCCCGAGTCTTTGATCCGTGACGAGATTCGAGCGCGGATCGAAGCTGGTCAGGGTCAAAGCACGATCGCCGAGAGCATGATCTTTCGTTACGACCTCACGAGGGCCAAATTCGGCTCGCTCTACCGCGAAGTCTTTCTGGACTATCAGGCACAGCACCCGACGGCCAGTCCGGGCGGCGTGCCCGGCGTGTCGCCGAGGCCGACTGTGACTCCACCGCCGGCATTGCCTCCGTCATCGCAACACACGCCATCGGCGGCGCCCCCGTCATCACGGCCTCAAGGCACAATCATCCCCGCGCCGGCTCCATCACCCTACGTGCCCGAGGTCTATACGCCGCCGACGGGTGAGTCGTCGGGCATCCGCTGGCCCATCGTCGCACTGGCCGCCGGTGCCGCGTTGCTGCTGCTCGGTCGCGGCGCGAAGGGGCGCTAGCATGGCCTACGTCGATCTGAACGACCCCGAGGTCGCGGCATGGTTCGCGCACTGGCCCGACGCCTACCGCTCGCAGGCGATCGCCGACGCCGAGCGTGAAGCAGCCTTTAATTCGGCCGCCTTCGCGTGGCGCGACGGGGACGTCGCGGCGCCCGCAGGCACGGCGTCCAACTGCCCGATCTACGCGGTTCCGGCTTTCGACTCGTCGGGCGCACTGGTCTGCCGGCTGCGCAACCGGGCCGCGCCGGTCGCCGCGCCGGTGGTCACGGTGTTTAACGATCCGAGCGGCAAGCCGATCACGCCGCCGCTGCAGGCTCCCGGTGGCGGCGCGGTGGTGGTGACCGAAGTCACGCCGCCGACTTCCTCGCTGCCGACTGCCGACGTACCCGCATCGGCGATCGACATCCCGTCGCAAACAATGCCCCCGCCGCCGGGGAACATTCCGCCATGGGCATGGGCGCTCGGCGCCGCAGTGCTGGTGCTTGCGTTGAGAAAGTGACCAATGCCCGGCATCACTCCGGTCGATTTCGTCGCCGCGCAACTGCGTGCAGCGGCGCCCTCGGCATCGTGGGATGTCGAAGGGATCGATCGCGCCCGTGAGCTCGCCGGCATGCTGGTCCGAGAAGGCATCCGCGACATCACGTCACTGTGCCTGCAACCGATCACGACCTACATCGATTCGCCGATCGTCGGCTCGGAAGGGGCCGTCATCGCGACAGAGAGAGTGCCCGTGCCCGGCTATCGGCTGTTCGACCGGCGCACACAGACCGGAGTCGGTTTCCTCGGCACGCCGGATCGTCGGGACGTGAGCGAGGCGCTGGAGCACTCCGACATCGGCTTCAAGCTCGCGTGGTCTGCTGCCGGTCATGGCAACGTGTCCTACATGGTCCGCTCGACCCCCGGCGGCTTTGCCATCGTGCCGGTCTGGCAATCTTCGTCGGACCTCGGCGAGCTACGCTCGCTGCTCAAGGAAGCGGGTCCGCTCGCGCTGGCCATGGTGGGCTTTGCAGGCATCCCCGCCGGGTCATGGCTCGGGCAGATGATCCTCGGCCCCGAGCTTGCGGCGAGTGCCCCGGCGTTGAGCAGCGCAATAGGAAACGTCGCGTTGCAGACCGCCATGACGGGCGGGGATGTCGCCGCCTCGGTGCGCAATGTCGCAGTGTCCTACCTCGGCGCGCAGGGTGGCAACGCAGTCGCGGCATCCACCGGCGTGCGCGTACTCGGCAATGTCGCACAAGCGGCGACAATCGCCGCCATCCGCGGTGGCGACGTGCGCGCTGCCGTGTCATCGTCCTTATTGGCATCAGGAGTGCAGGCCATGCCATCTTTCATCGACGTCCCCATCGACGAGTACCCGATCGATACCTACCCTCCCGAAACGACATGGGACCCCGGGGTGATCGGCGACCCGGTGCCGTGGGAGCCGCCGACGGTTCCGCCAATCGACATCCCCGTCATCGAGGTCACGCCGCCCTCCGTACCCCCGTTCTACGACCCCGAAACGATGGGGCCCCCGCCGTTGCCGATCCCGGAAGTCTCGATCACGCCGACTCCCGGCGGGGGCGCAGGAACGTGGGATCAGATCGCGCAGGCTGCGCGTGCGGTCCTGCAGTTGCTGCCGGCCGTGCGTGCGGTGAATCGTCCACCGGTCACGGTGCCCAATGTGCGTTTGCCTAACGGGCATGTCCAGCAGACACTCGACAACGGGATGATCGTCACGCGTGATGCATCGGGTCGCGTCATCTCCACGACTCGGGCACCGGTCGGCATTGCGCGCATGACCAGCAGCGGCACCATGATCGTGAACAATGGCAACGGCACCTACGATGTCGTGTCGAGTACGGGCCAGCGTCAGACTCGCCCCTATAGCAGCGGCGGCATCGGCGAGCTGCTTTCGCATCCGGCAGTGCTGATCGGCGGGGTTGCGGCGATGTTGTTGTTGGCGTCCAAATGGTCGAAGAGGGGATGAACCATGTCCACCAGTCTGGACACCTATCTCGACACGTTGCAGGTCATCGCCCCCGGGTTGCTGGACGAAGTGCAGCGGCAGTCGATGCCCGGCGAAAGTTGGGTCGATGCTGCTACTCGCATCATGTCGAGTCTGACCATGACCGCGTACCAGGCGCGACTCGTGAGTGAGCAGCTGCAGCGAGCTCGTGATGGTTTGCCGCCGGCTCCGATACCGGATGACCCTCGGGCTCCGAATCACTGGCTGCCGTGGCTGGTGCTCGGTGGCGTCGCATTGCTGGCACTGCGCAACTGACCTGCCATGCTCACCCCCTACCCTTTGCAGACTCTCGGCGACGCTGGCACCGACAACAGTGCCACCTATGGCTCGACCGACGGGCAATTGGTCACGCCATCGGACGATGACCGCAAGCGGGCTTTGTTGTCCGACATCGGGTTGCTGGTCGGCGCCGTATCGGCGTTGATGTTTGTCTGGGGTTTCTTGGGAGGGAGTCGGCGATGATGGATGTTCTCGGAGGATTGGGCGATGCGGGGACCGACAACACCGGTTATGAACCGCCCGACGAATCGCTCTTTTCATTGGAGTACGTTCGTCGCAAATGGCTCGATTTCCAGCAGCTACTGTCGGCAATCGATGATGCGCGCGCGGCTGCGATCGGTGCACTCGAAACCGGCGTGCTCGACACCGAAGCGGGGACGTCGCTCACCAATGCCGTGATGGACATCGACAGTCACCGCAGCGAACTGCTTGCGACGATGGATGCCGCGAACGGCATCGCAGCCATCGTCAATGCTTCGGGGGGTCGCATGCCTGTGCTTTCATCGGGGCTCGGGATCGCGCCTGCGATCCCCCTCGGCGCGATTGCCGTGCTCGGCGGCATCGCGGCGCTGACCATCTGGGGACGTGACGTGATCGCGGTCATCGCTCAGGTCATTCGTTATCAAGCGGCCGACCCGGGCAAGCGCGATGCATTGATCGATGCCGATGCGAGGGCGGCGCTGGCGCTGCGCAAGTCCGAAGGGTCTACGCTCGGTCAGCTTGCGTCGATCGCCAAGTGGGGCGGTCTAGCCGTGCTCGGCGTACTCGGCGTGCTGATGCTCAGGCGGCGCTGAATGGCCCGACCCCGCAAGTACGCGAGCGCCGCCGAACGGCAGGCAGCGCATCGGGCGCGCTACGCCACGCTGTCGATTCGTCTCATCCCCGAAACGCTGGCGACGATCGACCGCATCGCCGAGCATGTGGATTCGAGCCGTGTCGAAGTCGTCAATTCATTGATCAATTTTGCGTTACTGAATCGCAACTGGTTCACTCTCGGCCTGTTCGGCAAACGACTGCCGCATGCCGAATCGAGTCCCCATGTACCCCGGCGACGCAGTGACGACTTCGACCCAGAGGAAGATTAGCGGCCCTGCAAGGCGCTGAAGACCTGCGAAGCGGGGGTAGTAGCCGCCTCATCGCAATCGAGTTTCATAACGCGTAACGATTCAATCATGGCCAAAGACTCCCGAGACAACGCGACCGACGACATGTATGACGACGGCATCACCCCGGCGATGGTCGGCTCGCTGGCACCGAAAAGTCGAAACCCCGCCCCCAAGGTCCGCGCCGGCAAGGCCGACAGCTATGAACAGGCCGCTGGGCGATTCCGGCGTTTCACCGGGCACACTCCCGAAGTCGCCGGCAAGATCACCCTGCCGCAGCCGAAGACTGCGATCGTCATCGGCACTGTCGATGCGATCGAGTACACGGCCGTGCGCGATGGCAAGCCGGTGATGCTGCGCCATGTCTTTCATGAGCGCGACAAGTCCGCGATGCTGGTGTCCGATGATGGTCGCACGGTCTGGATTCTTGGCGCCCGGTGGAAGTTCACCGGACGCGGTTTCGTGGACAACGGAGACCGCAAGCGTCGCCGTTGACTCCCCCCGTTCTTTGACTTACTCTATTGATGCAACCACGTCGATA
>JRYJ01003028.1_pt1 | contig 11766 bp, 9 predicted proteins | sample 235371 | NCBI WGS metagenome assembly JRYJ01 (sample SAMN03074219, study PRJNA261477) | activated sludge metagenome | biome: Wastewater Treatment Plant; feature: Wastewater; material: Activated sludge; isolation source: activated biomass of a wastewater treatment plant treating hydrocarbon... ... | reverse complement strand
ATCGCCGAGGCCGACTGGATCGTCGACCTCGGCCCCGAGGGCGGCGTGCGCGGCGGCTCGGTGGTGGCGGCCTGCCCGCCGGAGGCATTGGCCGCCTGGCCGGGCAGCCACACCGGGGCGGCGCTGCGGCCGGTGCTCGGCCGCGGCGCCGGTTGAGCTTCACTCCGGCCGCGCGTAGCGCTTGGCGCGCAGGTTCTTCTTGATCTCCTGCAGCATCGGCCGCAGCTCGCCGGGCAGGCGCAGCGCCACGGCGGTGGTGAGGATGTCGATCACCATCAGGTGCAGCAGGCGCGACACCATCGGGCTGTAGCGGTCGTAGTCCTCCGGGTGGTCCACCGCCAGCAGGATCTGCGTGGCGCCGCCCTGGCCCATCTGCGCGAGCGGCGAGCCGCTGGCGGTGATCACGATGCTGGTGGCGCCCTTGCGGCGCGCGATCTCGGCCACGTCGAGCAGGTCGCGGCTGCGCCCGGAGTTGCTGATGATCACGGCGCAGTCGCCCGGGCGGAGCATGGTGGCGCTCATCACCTGCACGTGGCCGTCGCTCACCGCCGCGGCGTGCACGCCGAGACGGAAGAACTTGTGCTGCGCGTCCTGCGCCACGATGCCCGAGTTGCCGACGCCGTAGAACTCGATGCGCTTGCCGGCCCGGCCGGCCTCGGCCAGCGCGGCGATCGCGCGCTCGAAGGCGTGGCTGGCGGCGTCGTTGCGGTACTTCAGCAGCGCGCTGACCGCGTTGTCGATCACCTTGACGATGATGTCCGAGGTCTTGTCGTCCTCGTCCACCGCCCGGTGCACGAAGGGCACGCCCTCGTTGACGCTGCCGGCCAGCTTGCGCTTGAAGTCGGCCAGCCCGTCGTAGCCGACGCTGCGGCAGAAGCGCACCACCGTCGGCTTGCTGACGTGCGCGCGCTCGGAGAGCTCGGCCACCGGCAGCGTCGCGAAGGCGCGCGGGTCGGCCAGCAGCAGCTTGGCCACACGCTGCTCGGCGGGCGGCAGCGCCGGAATCGAGGCCTTGATGCGATCGAGAAGATCGCTCATTGTTCTTCGGCCCAGGCGAAGCCGTCGCGCGCCACCAGCGCGCTCGCCGCGGCCGGTCCCCAGGTGCCGGCGGCATAGGGGCGCGGGCCGGTGCCGTCCTGTGCCCAGGCGTCGAGCACGGGCTCGACCCAGCGCCACGCCTGCTCCTGCTCGTCGCTGCGCACGAACAGGTTGAGCCGCCCGGCGATGGCGTCGAGCAGCAGGCGCTCGTAGGCGCCGACGCGGTTCTCGGCGAAGGCCTTGTCGAAGTCGAGGTCCAGCGACACCGGCGCGAGCGAGTCGCTCGTGCCCGAGCCCTTGGCGGCCATCAGGTGCAGCTCCAGGCCGTCTTCCGGCTGCAGCTTGATCACCAGCTTGTTGGGCTGCGCGAGGCCGGGGAAGATGCTGTGCGGCGCGGGGCGGAAGTTGACGACGATCTGCGCGTCGCGCGCCGCCAGCCGCTTGCCGGTGCGCAGGTAGAAGGGCACGCCGGCCCAGCGCCAGTTCTGGATCTCGGTGCGCAGCGCGACGAAGGTCTCGGTGCGGCTGTCGGCCGGCACCTTGATCTCCTCGAGGTAGCCCGGCGCCGGGCGGCCCTCGCAGTTGCCGGCGCGGTACTGGCCGCGCACCACGTCGCGCGCCACGCTCTCGGCCGTGAAGGGCTTGAGCGAGCGCAGCACCTTGAGCTTCTCGTCGCGGATGGCGTCGGCGTCGTTGCTGCTCGGCGGCTCCATCGCCACCATGGTCAGCAGCTGCAGCGCGTGGTTCTGCACCATGTCGCGCAGCGCGCCGGTGCGGTCGTAGAAGTCGCCGCGCGTGCCCACGCCGATGCTCTCGGCGATCGTGATCTGGATGTTGGCGATGCTCTCGCGCCGCCACAGCGGCTCGAACAGGGCGTTGCCGAAGCGCAGCGCCATCAGGTTCTGCACCGCCGGCTTGCCGAGGTAGTGGTCGATGCGCAGCGCCTGGTCCTCGCGGAAGGCGCCGCGCACCACGCGGTTGATCTCCTGCGCGCTGGCCAGGTCGTGCCCGAGCGGCTTTTCCAGCACCACGCGCACGTTCGGGCCGTTCAGTCCCACGGCGCCCAGCTGCGCGCAGATCTGCGGGAAGAGGTGCGGGCTGGTGGCGAGGAACAGCACCACCGTGTCGGCGTTGCGGGCCGTCACCCACTCCTTCAGCCCGGCGTAGTGCTCGGGCAGCGAGAGGTCCATGCGCCGGTAGTGCAGCAGCTCGGCGAAGCGCGCGAACTCCTCGTCGCTCGGGCGCTTGGCGCTCTCCACCTCGACGAAGCGCTCCTTGATGAACTGGCGGTAGTCGGCGTCGCTGCGCTCGTCGCGCGCCACCGAGAGGATGCGGCCGCCCGCGGGCAGCTTGCCGTGGCGCCAGGCCTGGAACAGCGCGGGCATCAGCTTGCGCCAGGTGAGGTCGCCGGTGCCGCCGAAGAAGACGAGGTCGAAGGACATGGGGTGGCGCCGGCGCGGCCGGCTGTAACCAAGTTTCTTCTATCATGATGCTCGAGTTTCTTGCGGCCGTCAACGAGGCGGGGTGTGCGGGTTACAGCCCAAGACGCCCCGACTGCGTTCTAATGGAGGTCATGAACCAGCTCGACCAGCTCAAGCAGTACACGACCGTCGTCGCCGACACCGGCAACTTCCGGCAGCTCGCCCAGTTCGCCCCGCGCGACGCCACCACCAACCCGTCGCTGATCCTGAAGGCGGTGCAGCAGCCCGAGTACGGCCCGCTGCTGAAGGAGACCGTGACCGCGCACAAGGGCCAGCCGCTGGAGGAGATCGTCGACCACGTGCTGGTGCGCTTCGGCCGCGAGATCCTCGCCGTGGTGCCGGGCCGCGTGTCCACCGAGGTGGACGCACGGCTGAGCTTCGACACCGCGGCGACGGTGGCGCGTGCGCGGCGCATCATGGCGCTGTACGAGGATGCCGGGATCGCGCGCGAGCGCGTGCTGATCAAGATCGCCGCCACCTGGGAGGGCATCCAGGCGGCGCGCATCCTCGAGCGCGAGGGCATCCGCTGCAACCTGACGCTGCTGTTCGCGTTCTGCCAGGCGGTGGCCTGCGGCGAGGCGGGCGTGCAGCTGATCTCGCCCTTCGTCGGCCGCATCTACGACTGGTACAAGAAGGCGGCCGGGCCGGCGTGGGACGAGGCGGCGAACGCCGGCGCCAACGACCCCGGCGTGAAGTCGGTGGCGCAGATCTACACGTACTACAAGAAGTTCGGCATCGCCACCGAGGTGATGGGCGCGAGCTTCCGCAACACCGGCCAGATCCTCGCGCTGGCCGGCTGCGACCTGCTGACCATCAGCCCCGAGCTGCTGGCGCAGCTGCAGGGTACCGATGCCCCGGTGACGCGCGCCCTCGACCCGGCCGCCGCCGCGAAGGCGCCGGTGCACGCCGTCACCTACCACGAGGCCAGCTTCCGCTGGGCGCTCAACGAGGACGCGATGGCCACCGAGAAGCTTGCCGAGGGCATCCGCGCCTTCGCGGCCGACGCCGCGAAGCTCGACCGCATGATCGAGGGGCTGTGATGGACGCGCCGCGCTGCGACCGCACCGAGGCCTGGGCCGCCTTGAAGGGCCACTACGAGGCGCACGGCCGCGACCTCGACCTGCGCGAGGCCTTCGCGCGCGATCCCGGCCGCTTCGACTCGCTGTCGGTGCAGGCGCCCGAGGTCTTCGCCGACCTGTCGAAGAACCTGGTCGACCTGGCGACGCTGAAGTTCCTCGCCGACCTGGCGCGCGAGTGCCGGCTCGAGGCACGCCGCGACGCGATGCTGCGCGGCGAGGCGATCAACACCACCGAGGGCCGCGCGGTGCTGCACACGGCGCTGCGCGCGCCGCGCGGACAGGGTCCGTTCTCGGACGAGGTGCACGGCGTGCTCGACGCGATGCTCGCCTACGCCGAGACGGTGCGCGACACCGCCGCCAGCGGCATCCGCCACGTCGTCAACATCGGCATCGGCGGCAGCGACCTGGGGCCGCAGATGGCCGTGCCGGCGCTCGACGCCTTCGTGCACCCGGGACTGCAGTTCCACTTCGTGGCCAATGTCGACGGCCACGACATCACGCCGGTGCTGCGTCGCCTGGTGCCGGCCGAGACGCTGTTCATCGTCGCGAGCAAGACCTTCACCACCCAGGAGACCATGGCCAACGCGCACGCGGCGCGCGCCTGGTTCCTCGCCAACGGCGGCACCGACACGGCGAAGCACTTCGTCGCCACCACCACCAACGTGAAGGCCGCGGCCGAGTTCGGCATCACCACCACCTTCGGCTTCTGGGACTGGGTGGGTGGCCGCTACTCGATGTGGAGCGCGATCGGCCTGCCGCTCGCGCTGGCGATCGGCGCGGAAAACTTCCGCGCCCTGCTGGCCGGCGCACACGCGATGGACCGCCACTTCGCCGAGGCGCCGCTCGCGCGCAACCTGCCGGCGCTGCTGGGCCTGCTCGACGTCTGGTACCGCAACTTCCACGGCTTCACGAGCCGCTGCGTGGCGCCCTACCACCAGGGGCTGAAGCGCCTGCCGGCCTACCTGCAGCAGCTCGAGATGGAGAGCAACGGCAAGCGCGTCGACCTCGACGGCGAGCCGCTGCCTTTCGGCACCAGCCCGGTGGTGTGGGGCGAGCCGGGCACCAACGGCCAGCACGCCTACTTCCAGATGCTGCACCAGGGCAGCGACGTGATCCCGGTGGAGTTCATCCTCGTGAAGCGGCCTACCCACGCGCTGGCCGATCTGCACGCCAAGCTGCTGTCCAACGGGCTGGCGCAGAGCCAGGCGCTGATGCTGGGCAAGACCACCGAACAGGCCCTGGGCGAGCGCGCGCCGACGGCCTCGAAGCAGCTCGACGCGGGCACGATCGCGAAGCACCGCACCTTCCCCGGCAACCGGCCGAGCAGCACGCTGCTGCTGGAGCAGCTCACGCCGCGATCGCTGGGCGCGCTGATCGCGATGTACGAGCACCGCGTGTTCACCAGCGGCGCGCTGTGGGGCATCAACAGCTTCGACCAGTGGGGCGTGGAGCTCGGCAAGGCGCTCGCCAGCGACCTGCTGCCGCGCCTGGACTCGGGCGACGCATCCGGCCTCGACGGCTCCACGGCGGGCCTGCTCGCACGCCTGCGCGCATGAATGTCGTGTTCGACTTCGGCGGCGTGCTCTTCCGCTGGCACCCGCCCACGCTGCTCGCGCGGCTGCTGCCGCATCGGGTGCCCGACGAGGCCGCCGCGCGGCGCTGGGTGGCCGACTTCTTCCAGGGCTACGAAGGCGACTGGGGCGACTTCGACCGCGGCACCGTCGAGCCCGGTCCGCTGGCTGCGCGCATCGCCGCGCGCACCGGCCTCGCGGTGGAGGAGGCGCGCCGGGTGATCGACGGCGTGCCGGCCGAGCTGACGCCGATGGCGGAGTCAGTGGCTTTGCTGCACGCGCTGCATGCCGCGGGCCGTCCGCTGTACTTCCTCTCCAACATGCCGGAGCCCTACGCACGTCACCTCGAGGCCACGCACGACTTCCTGCGCCTGTTCCGCGGCGGCGTGTTCTCGGCGCGGGCGCGCTTGTGCATGCCGGTGCCGGCGATCTTCGATCACTGCGCGCGGGTGCACGGGCTCGCGCCGCACACGACGCTCTTCATCGACGACGTCGAGCACAACGTCGCCGCGGCGCGCGCCGCCGGCTGGCGGGCCATCCGCTTCGTCGACGCCGCGCAGTGCGCGCGCGAACTGCGCGAGGCGGGCGCGCTCTGAGCGTCAGCGCGCCGCGAGGCCGGCCACCGCCTGGCGGGCGGCCTCGAGTGCCTGGGCGAGCACGGCGCGCTTCCAGTCCTCGGTGTCGGTGTAGAAGGCCGCGAGCACCTGCCGCTTGATCGCCTCGCGCTGCGCGGCGCCCGCCTCGGGATGGTTCTCCAGCCACTGGTCGGCGCGCAGCGCCTCGAGCACCTCCATCACCGGCACCGTGCCGTACTCCAGCGCGATGCCGGTGTACTCGGCCTGCGGGCATTCCTCGTAGGCGCTCATCCACATCATGCCGGTGAGCGACGCGGAGGCCGAGCTGCCGTCGTAGATGGAGGTGATGCCCGGCCCCCACCACGCCCTGGCGCGTGCGAGCGCCGCGGCGTCGTCGCGGCAGGCGAAGATGCGCTCGCCCACGCCGCTCGGCCCCAGTCCGGTGTGCAGGTCGATCCAGGCGAGGCGCTCGCAACGCTGACCGTGCGCCTGCAGCACGTGGCGCAGCGTCACCTGGCTCCAGGTCGGGTTGCGACCGCCGTAGAAGAGGCCCTCGGGGTGGTCGTGCTGGCCGCTGGTCACCGCCTGCTGGTAGGCGCGCAGGCCGTGCGCGGCGACGTGCCGCTCCAGCGCCGCACGCACCTCGGCCGAGGGCGGCCAATGCGCCGGCACCAGCAGCGACGCGATCTCGTCGTAGCCGGGGTTGGCCGGCAGCGGCCGCGAGAAGTCGTGGAAGTTGCGGTTGAGGTCCACGTTCTCCTGCGTGGTGCGCCGGATCCACGAGAAGCCCCAGGGATTGAGCGCATGCACGTAGAGCACCGCCACGCCCTGGGCGCGCAGCAGCGCGTGCCACTCGGCGTCGCGCAGCAGGGCGCGCTGCACGCCCGAGCCGCAGAAGCCCTCCACGCCGTGGCAGCCGCTGGAGACGATCAGCAGCGCGCGTGCGTCCTTCTCGCCTTCGCGCGCCACGTCCATCGCCAGCGCCTCGCCGTCGCGGCCGAGCAGCGGGTGGGCGTGGCTCTGCACGTCCAGCCCGGCATCCTCGGCTGCGGCGAGGAACTTGCCGCGCGCCTCGCCGTAGCTGCGCGAGAAGTGCGACGCCGCGTCCATCACGGACGGGGCCGGGCCAGCCACGCTTCGGCCAGACGCACCCACATGGTCGCGCCCAGCGGGATCAGCTCGTCGTTGAAGTCGTAGCTCGGGTTGTGCAGCTTGCACGGGCCCAGCCCGTGCCCGCCCTCGCGGTGGCTGCCGTCGCCGTTGCCGATCAGGAAGTAGCAGCCGGGCTTCTCGAGCAGGTAGTAGCTGAAGTCCTCGGCGCCCATGGTCGGCTCGAACTCGAGCACGTTGTCGGCACCCGCCACCTCCGCCAGCACCCGCCGCGCGAAGGCGGTCTCGGCGTCGTGGTTGATGGTGGGCGGGTAGTTGCGGTGGAACTCGAACTCGCACTCGGCGCCGAAGGCCGCGCAGGTGTGCTCGGCGATCTGCCTCATGCGGCGCTCGATGAGGTCGAGCACCTCCAGCGTGAAGGTGCGCACCGTGCCCTGGATCTCGCAGCTGTCGGGCACCACGTTGGTGGCCTCGCCGGCGTGGATCATGGTCACCGAGATCACGCCGGCGTCGATGGGCCGCTTGTTGCGCGTGATGATGGTCTGGAAGGCCTGCACCATCTGGCAGGCCACCGGCACCGGGTCGACGCCGTTGTGCGGCAGCGCCGCGTGCGAGCCCTTGCCGCGGATGGTGATGCGGAACTCGTTGCTGGAGGCGAAGCAGGGCCCGGTCTTGAGCGCGAACTGGCCGGCGGCCATGCCCGGCCAGTTGTGCGCGCCGAACACGGCCTCCATCGGGAACTTCTCGAACAGGCCGTCCTTGATCATCTCGCGCGCGCCGCCGCCGCCTTCCTCGGCGGGCTGGAAGATCAGGTAGACGGTGCCGTCGAAGTTGCGGTGCTTCGCCAGGTGCTTGGCCGCGCCCAGCAGCATCGCCGTGTGGCCGTCGTGGCCGCAGGCGTGCATCTTGCCCGGGTGCTTGCTGGCGTGCGCGAAGCTGTTGTGCTCGGTCATCGGCAGCGCGTCCATGTCGGCGCGCAGGCCGACGGCGCGCCCGCTCGTGCCGTTCTTCAGGATCGCGACGACGCCGGTCTTGCCCAGGCCGCGGTGGATGGGGATGCCCCAGTCGGTGAGCTGCTTCGCGATCACGTCGGAGGTGCGCAGCTCCTCGAAGCACAGTTCGGGGTGGGCGTGGATGTCGCGCCGCACCGCCGCGATGCTCGCCGCGTCGGCGAGGATGGATTCGATCAGCTTCATGGTCACTCCGTCGGCGGGGGGCCGCCGGTGGCGGGAGTGCCATCTTATCGGGGCGGCCCGACCCGTCGCACGGCGGGGTCACCCCCGCGACGGATCAGTGCCGCACGCGCCCGTCGGCGGAGAGGATCGTGAGGTCGACGTACTTCGACCCCGTGTGGTCGGTGGAGGAGAAATCGACGAAGAAGCCGCCCAGGTTGAACTCGCGCAGCGATTCCAGGCCTGCGATCAGGGCTTCGCTGCTGCTGCCGTTGCCGCCGCGACGCAGGCCCTCGACCAGCGTGCGGGCCGCCACGTAGCCCTCCATGCTGCTGTAGTTCGGCTCGAACTTGTCCCCCATCGCCGCCTTGCCGGCGGAGAGGTAGTCCCCTGCGAGCGCCGAGACCGGCGCGAACGGGAACGGCATCACCTGGCTCACCACCACGCCGCGCGCGTCCTGCTGGAGCTCGTCGGACAGCGCCTGGGTGCCGACGAACGACACGTTGTAGAAGGTGCCGCCGTAGCCGGCCTTGCGNNCGCACGACTTGTAGGCGCTGATCTGCACGATCGCGTCGGGCTTGCCGGCGAGGATGGACTTCACCGCCGCGTCGACGTCGACCGTGTTGCGCTCGACCGTGCCCAGGCCGGTGGGCTCGAGGCCCAGCGGCTTGAGCGCGCGCGTCACCCCCTCCAGGCCGGCCTTGCCGTAGCTGTCGTTCTGGTGGAAGACGCCGATGCGCTTGATGCCGATCGCCGTGCTCTGCTTGACGATCTCGGCGGTCTCGTCGAAGTACGAGGCCCGCACGTGGAAGGCGTAGCGGTTGAACGGCGCGCGCAGCGCCTCGGCACCGGTGAAGGGCGCGACGAACGGCACCTTGGCCTGCGTGGCCAGCGGCAGTGCCGCGAGGCTGGTCGGCGTGCCGATGTAGCCGAACAGCGCGAAGGCGCCGCCGTCGATGAGCTTGCGCGTGTTCTCGGCGCAGCGTTCCGGCTCGTAGCCGTCGTCCAGCGTCTGCAGCTCGATCGTGCGCCCGCCGATGCCGCCCTTGGCGTTGATGCGGTCGAAGTACAGCATGGCGCCGAGCCGGAACTGCGTGCCCAGCGCCGCTGCCGGGCCGCTGGTGGCGGCCGATTGCCCGAGCACGATGCGTCCGGCGGACTGCGCCCACAGTGGGGCGGCGACGCAGGCGGCGCCGAGGCCGGCGGCCTGCCTGAGGATCTGGCGACGGTTCATGGCAGCTCCTTCGGCCGGCGCGCGGCCACGGGTCCTCAGCGGCGGACCTTGCCGTCCTCGGTCAGCATCGACACTTCGACGAAGTGCGAGCCCACGTGGTCCTTGGAACTGAAGTCGACGCGGAAGCCGCCGAAGTTGGCGTTCTGGATCGACTCCAGGCCAGCCACCAGCGATTCCCGCGAGGGATTGCGGCCGGCGCGGCGCAGGCCCTCGGTGAACACCTTGGCCGAGAGGTAACCCTCCATGCTCGAGTAGTTCGGCTGCGCGTCGGGACCGGCCTTGGCCACCGCCTCCAGGTACTCGCGCGAGATCGCGGTGGTGGTCGAGAAGGGGAACGGCATCACCTGGCTGACCATGATGCCGCGGCCCTCGCGGCCCAGCTCGTCGGCCAGTGCCTGCGTGCCCACGAAGGACACGTTGAAGAAGGTGCCGCCGTAGCCCGCCCTGCGCGCCTCGCGGATGAAGGCGGCGCACGACTTGTAGGCGCTGATCTGCACGATGGCGTCGGGTGTCTTCGGCACGATGTCCGCCACCGCCTTGGCCACGTCGACGGTGTTGCGCTGCACCGTGCCGAGCGCGACCGGCTCCAGGCCCAGCGGCTTGAGCGCGCGCTTCACGCCTTCCAGGCCGGCCTTGCCGTAGGCGTCGTCCTGGTAGAAGACGGCGATCTTCTTCAGCCCCAGCGAGGTGAGCTGCTTCACGATCAGGCCGGTCTCGTCGTAGTACGAGGCACGCAGGTGGAACACCCACTTGCTGAACGGGTCGCGCAGCACCTCGGCGCCGGTGAAGGGGCCGAAGAAGGGGATCTTCGCGTCGTTGACCAGCGGCAGCGCGGCCACGCAGGTCGGCGTGCCGACGTAGCCGAGCAGGGCGAACACGTCGTCCTTGATCAACTTCTCGGTGTTGGCCTTGCAGCGGTCGGGCTCGTATCCGTCGTCCAGCGTGCGCAGCTCGATCGTGTGCCCGTTCACGCCGCCGCTGGCGTTGAGCTGCTCGAAGAAGATCTTCGCGCCCTTGTTCATCTGGATGCCGAGCTGGGCCGCAGGGCCGCTGAAGGCGGCCGACTGGCCCAGCACGATCCGGGAAGACTGGGCCCAGGAGGGCAGGGCGAGGGCGGCGCCGGAGGCGGCCACGCGACGGATCGCGTCACGACGATTCATGAAGTACTCCAACGATGCATGCCGGCTTGGGCACGCCGGACCGCTTCGTGAGCGGAACGCACGCTCCAGGCACGGCGGATTCTTGCGACGGCCCGGAGGATAAGTGCCCGCCTCCCGCGCGTGGCGGGCATCGCTGCCCCGGATCACCCGTTCATGTGTCCGCTGTGCAATAGTTCGCGCATGCCATCGACGACCGTCCGCGCCGCCTGCCCGCACGACTGCCCCGACACCTGCGCGCTGCGTGTCACCGTTCACGACGGGCGCGCCGTCAAGGTGCAGGGCGATCCGGACCACCCGCCGACCCACGGCGCGCTGTGCACCAAGGTGTCGCGCTACGCCGAGCGCACCTACCACCCCGAGCGCGTGCTGCGGCCGCTGCGGCGCATCGGCCCCAAGGGCAGCGGCCGGTTCGAGCCGGTGAGCTGGGACGACCGCGCTGGACGACATCGCCGCGCGCCTGAAGGCCATCGCCGCGCGCGACCCGCAGGCCATCGTGCCCTACAGCTATGCCGGCACCATGGGCCTGGTGCAGGGCGAGAGCATGGCCGGCGCTTCTTCCACCGGCTGGGCGCCTCGCTGCTGGACCGCACCATCTGCGCCAGCGCCGGCGGCGAGGCTCTGGCCGCCACCTATGGCGGCAAGGTCGGCATGCACCTGGCGCACTACGCCGACAGCCGGCTGATCCTGATCTGGGGCAGCAACTCGATCGCCTCCAACCTGCACTTCTGGACCTTCGCGCAGCAGGCCAAGCGCAACGGCGCGAAGCTGGTCTGCATCGATCCGCGCCGCACCGAGACCGCCGACAAGTGCCACCAGCACATCGCGCTGCGGCCGGGCACCGACGGCGCGCTGGCGCTGGGCCTGATGCGCGAGCTGGTGGCGAACGACTGGCTGGACCACGACTACATCGAGCGCCACACCGAGGGCTGGCCGGCACTGCGCGAGCGTGCGATGGCCTGGACGCCCGAGCGCACCGCCGAGGTGTGCGGCATCACGCCCGAGGAGGTGCGCCAGCTCGCACGCGACTACGGCACCACCCGGCCGGCGGCGATCCGACTCAACTACGGCATGCAGCGCGTGCGCGGCGGCGGCAATGCCGTGAGGCTGGTGGCGGTGCTGCCCTGCCTGGTGGGCGCGTGGCGCGAGGCGGCCGGCGGCATGCTGCTGTCGGCCTCGGGCTGGTTCCGGCGCTTCCGCAACGACGCGGCGCTGCAGCGCCCCGACCTGCTCGCCGGCCGCGCGGTGCGCACCATCAACATGAGCACCATCGGCGACGACCTGCTGCGCGAGTCGTCGCCGGACTTCGGGCCGAGGATCGAGGCGCTGGTGGTCTACAACAGCAACCC
>JRYJ01001740.1_pt1 | contig 11781 bp, 15 predicted proteins | sample 235371 | NCBI WGS metagenome assembly JRYJ01 (sample SAMN03074219, study PRJNA261477) | activated sludge metagenome | biome: Wastewater Treatment Plant; feature: Wastewater; material: Activated sludge; isolation source: activated biomass of a wastewater treatment plant treating hydrocarbon... ... | reverse complement strand
TTTTCTACAGCCTCAACGTTTGAGGTAACCGGCCGCCGGAGCCGCGACGCGGCGGAGGGAACCTGCAAGCGCAGCTTGCAGGCGGTCCGTGTTGACCGATGGGTTGGGCGTCTTGGCGACACAAACACCGCGGTTCATATTGATAGCCCCGATATTTGCCAGCGGGATAAGACAGATTGTACGGGCTGGCGGCACGGCGACAGAGTGAAGTGCGTCGTTGGCGTTAACCAGTGCTTGAGCTGGCTTAAATTTCACAGCGTGTCGGCTAGTGCGGAGAATATTGAAAAGGCCTTCTCAGCAGCTGCGCCTTCTGTGTCACTGAGGTAATTCCATCCAAAGGCTCGACGCTCGGACGAAACCACTGACTTGAGCCCTTCGTGATTGTTCATTACGACGTGCATATAAAGAAGGGCCGCGGCAGCTAGGTGACTGGAGTACTTGCTTCGGTCTTCTGCGCGAGACGTACTCTCGGCGCTGGCGTTCAGCACTTGTACATATTCTGTTAGCGCGGCGAGCAGTTCAGTCATGGGTTTCTGGAGACGCCCAACGTGCTAGGTGAGGGGCCGCCGGAGCGGCGAAGCCGCGTAGGGAACCGAGAAGCTCAGCTTCTCGGCGGTCCCTCTCGACCGTAGGGTTGGGCATCTTTGCGGTCAACGGCAGAAGATCACCTGGTCAATATTTCCATTATCGAGTACAAGGTTCTTCGCTGAGAGCGTCTCGTAGTAGGTTTTGTAGCGAAGCTCAACGAACTTGAATCCTTGTGCCACCGAGTGCACACGCTTTGGCTTCGACGCAAGACGGACGAGCAGGCTTAGGACGGTGTCTAAATAGTCGTGTGTGTGCTCGATCAGTAGCTTCGTATAGCGCGGCGTGACCCCACTGTGCACGATGATGTTTCTTGTTCGATAGATTCGGCGGATCTGCCATTCGAGACGCTGACTGTGCGCATCAAGAGCTGCAACCACCGCACCACTAGAGGAAAGCATTTGCTTGAAATAGTCAAACCTGTCCCGCAGCAAGTGGAAATCCTTGAAGGAGCCTTCGAGTCGCCGTCGAGGAACATCGAATTCTGGTAATGCAGCGAGCCTGACTAATCGATCTGTAAACTTCTTTCCGGGAATGGTCTTGAAGAGTTTCCTTGTGAAGTCCGCATTCCACTGAAGCAAATCTTTCACGAGGTTGTTAACAAGTCGCTCGACGTAACCGAAGTTCAAGAACGGGATGAGGCACTTAGTAATATGCTCGATATTGGATACATCATCGGACTTTGACTCCGAAGGCACCAGAGACTCCAGCGCAATCCAGAGGTTGAGGATCTGGTTCTCGTCAGCGTTGCTTCGCACTGCGAGCGCATGCAGCTCTGCGCTTCGAATGAATTTTGCGAATGACTCTCGCTCCAACGAAAAGCTGTCGGAAAACTCTTGGAGGCGGTGACTAGCTACAGATTGGAGCAGGTCAGCGCACTTTTGCATTGAGTTGATAGGCTCGGCAATCGTGTAGTACTGCTTGGCTTTGGACTCAAAAACAACGCACTCTGGAAGCCACGAAGGGCGCTCGCGATGATGAAAGAGTGTCAGCAGAGTAGCCGTCAGATTTAGGATGCGCTCTGCGGCACTGCGTGCTGAATATGGATCACGTGCGCCTATATCGCCAACCGAAGCAAACAAGACTTGATCGCTCGGACTGAATGACGCAGGAAACTGTGAATGATCCAGATCGTCTGGCGGCGTGGGCTTGATTGAAATCTTCAGATCAGAGAACGCAGGGATGACATGCTCGAAGATTCGATCGACGCAAAAGACGACTGTGTAGTTGTTCGCTGCGGTGGAGAAGAGTTTGAAGAAATCTTCAAGTGACTCAGGCCCCGTGATGCGGCCAGGGCCATAGTGAAAAGTCTTCTGTGTTTGCTCTTCTAGGAATCGTGTGCTTAGACCGGTCGCGGTCAGTGTGGTGATGTAAGTTCTTGTTAGGCGTCTAAGGAGCGCGCAGGGCGCCCCGTCACGAACTGCCTGAAGTAAGAGAGCCTCGTTTCTCTGGCGATATTTGTCTGGGGGAAGCTGAACTGCTAGTAGCTCCAATGCGACCTGTAGTTCCTTGTGTGGCGTTTTGGGATTCTTTAACGCGGGTAGGAATGCTGCAAGGGGCAAGGGGACAAGGGACTGTGCGACAGGATCTCGTTCAAAGTTGCTCGCAAGTTCAGCGGTAACGTGAGAAACGTTTGGAGCTTTGATGTTCCCGGCCTCAACGTCTGAGATCGTCGAAAGTGCCTCTTGACAGAGCAGGCCAGTGTGCATGACTGAGGCCTTGTATGTGTCAAGCGAGTACTCGAAAAGCATTTCCTCTATCAGCTGAACTACGAAGAGAAGGGGTGGGATCTTCGCCGCTTCATCCCACTTTGTCAGTTTTCTAAATAGCATGACTTCGTACCGAGGTGGTTGAGTGGCAGGGATATGATCGAGACGCCCAACGGCTGAATTAACCGGCGCCACGCGCCGAGGTTGTGACGGAGGACGCCGGTTTCATGGCGTCCGGTTGAATGGGTTGTTAGCAGACAGCGGTAACTACGGAGGCAACGGAATGCAGCATGTTAAAGAAGGCGATGTCCTTAAAGCAATCAACGACGCGTACCGCGCCTACTACGGGCAGACTGGGCGGAAGCCGACACGGATATACGTTGGGCGCACGGAGTTCATTGACCTGAAGCGCAGCACCGTTGCCTATATGACTTTTGAGGTTGGCGGGGAGGCAAAGCCGCCGGAGGTGATGGGCATGCAAGTGTTTGAAGTGTGCGAGCAGAGCCATTTTTATGTCTGCTAACTACAAGTAGATGGCATATACGACATAGTCGTCGCCAGCGCGCCGTATACGCTGGACGACACGGCGTCTGGAAACGCCCTTCTGGTGCAGCTTGCGGGATGGTCGGTTACGTATTGGCAAGCGTTAGCTGGCGAGGCAACGCGGCGGGCAGCCAGGATAGAAGGCGAACGCGCCGTGTAAGCACCCCGCCCGCCGTGTATGCCGGCAAACGCGGCAGGCGAAAAAACGCTTGCTTTACTGGGGTATCGTGAGTTACTGTACATATACACAGTTATACAAGAGCCCTGAAACACGGCATGGAAGCCAACCAACCTGTCACCTTGCTGGAGCGGGTTCGCGAAGCGATCCGCTACAAGCACTACAGCATACGGACCGAGCGCGCCTATGTCGAGTGGGTACGCCGTTTCGTCCTCTACCATGGGCGCCGGCACCCGCGGGAGATGGGGGTGGATGAGGTGCGGGCCTTTCTCGGCCATCTGGCCGGGGATCTGAAGGTGGCGGCGAGTACGCATCAGCAGGCGCTGTCGGCGCTGCTTTTCCTCTATCGCGAGGTGCTGGGGGTCGAGCTGCCCTGGCTTGACGACCTGCTGCGCCCCAAGAAGCCCAAGCGCATGCCGGTGGTGCTTTCCCACGGCGAGGTGGAGCGTTTGCTGACGCTGCTGGAAGGCACGCACGGCTTGATGGCCCGTCTGCTCTACGGGTCTGGCATGCGCCTGATGGAGTGCGTGCGCCTGCGGGTCAAGGATGTGGATTTCGAGCGGGGCGAGTTGTTCATCCGCGACGGCAAGGGGGCGAAGGATCGCGTCACCGTCCTGCCGGCGAGCCTGGTGCCGGCCCTGCGCGTGCATTTGCGGCGGGTGCGGGCGCTGTGGGAGGGGGACCGGGCGGCCGGCCGGGAGGGTGTCTATATGCCCGAGGCCCTGGCCCGCAAATATCCCGCTGCGCCGAAGGAGTGGGGGTGGTTCTGGGTCTTTCCGGCGCGGGAACTGTCGGTTGATCCGCGCAGCGGGATGGAATGCCGCCATCACACCCACGAGCAGGCCCTGCAGCGGGCCATCAAACAGGGGTTGGGGGCGGCCGGCATCGCCAAGCCGGCGTCGACCCACACCTTGCGCCACTCCTTCGCCACCCACCTGCTGCAGGCGGGCTACGACATCCGCACCGTGCAGGAATTGCTGGGGCACGCGGATGTTTCCACCACCATGATTTATACCCACGTGCTCAACCGCGGTGGGCGGGGGGTGGTCAGTCCGGTGGATGGGTTGGGTGCCCGCTGGTTGGCCGCGAATGAAAAGGCCATTGCCGACTTCAATGCGCACATGGAGAAGGACGGCCCATTTTCTGACGGGTTGCGGCGGTATTGAAAATCTGCGAGCCGGCGTATGATGGGCAATGTATATACGGATTGACACTGAGGTGGCGTATGTTGGGCCGAGCATTCAAGAGCGGTAATTCCCTGGCGGTTCGCATTCCCCGCGATTTGGGGGTGGTGGTGGAGCCGGGGGATGTGGACATCGAGCGAGTCGGCAACACCCTGGTCATCCGGCCGGTGGCGGCTCGCTCCCTGGCGGGGGTCGTGGATCGCTTTGCAGCTTTCCCGCCAGGGTTCATGGCCGAGGGGCGTGAGTTCCACGACGAAAAAGAAAGAGCGTGGTAGGCGATGCGCTACATGCTCGACACCAATATATGCATCCACCTCATGCACGGCAGCCCCCCCGGCGTCGTCGAAAAATTCGCCGGCCTGCGAGTGGGGGATGTGGTCATGTCGGCGGTGACGCATGCCGAACTGTGCTACGGGGTCGAACGCCAGAGCGGTGCGCGGGAGCAGGCTGCCGCTGCCCTGCGGGGGTTGGTCGACGATATCCCTGTATTGCCTTTCGACGAGGCTGCCGGTGCAAGTTATGGCGTCTTGCGGGCGGCGGTGAGGGATCGTCGCCGCGATGCCCTGGACAGCCTGATCGCCGCCCACGCCATCAGCCGCGACCTGGTGCTGGTCACCAACAACGAAGCCGATTTCCGCGATTACCCGGGCATTCGCCTGGAAAACTGGGTTGCCGGCTCACCCTAGTCGTGCCAGGCAAACTGCCCTGCAATTTCTGTACCATCTTCTGGCCTCTGTGCCATAATCACCCCTAACTTTCGAGGTATCTCCATGGACGACAACAAGGCCAAGGCGCTGGCGGCAGCGCTGCAACAGATCGAGAAGCAGTTCGGCAAGGGCTCCATCATGAAGATGGGCGAGGCCGATGTGGAGGCGGGCTTGCAGGTGGTTTCCACCGGCTCCCTCGGGCTCGACATCGCGCTGGGCGTGGGCGGCCTGCCCCGCGGCCGGGTGGTCGAGATCTACGGCCCGGAATCCTCCGGCAAGACCACCCTCTGCCTGCAGGTGGTGGCGGAGATGCAGAAGCTGGGCGGTGTCGCCGCCTTCATCGATGCCGAACACGCCCTCGACCCGCAATACGCGCAGAAGCTGGGCGTCAATGTGGGCGACCTGCTCATTTCCCAGCCGGATACCGGCGAGCAGGCCCTGGAAATCGCCGACATGCTGGTCCGTTCCGGCTCCGTCGACATCATCGTCGTGGACTCCGTGGCGGCGCTGACCCCCCGCGCCGAGATCGAGGGCGAAATGGGCGACCAGATGGTCGGCCTCCACGCCCGCTTGATGAGCCAGGCCCTCCGGAAGCTGACCGCCAACATCAAGAAGACCAACACGCTCGTCATCTTCATCAACCAGATCCGCATGAAGATCGGCGTCATGTTCGGCAACCCGGAAACCACCACCGGCGGCAACGCGCTCAAGTTCTACGCCTCGGTGCGCCTGGACATCCGCCGCATCGGCTCGATCAAGAAGGGCGACGAGGTGATCGGCAACGAGACCAAGGTCAAGGTGGTCAAGAACAAGGTGTCGCCCCCCTTCCGCGAGGCCATTTTCGACATCCTTTACGGCGAGGGCATCTCCCGCGAAGGCGAGATCATCGAGATGGGCGTGAACCACAAGCTGGTGGACAAGTCCGGCGCCTGGTACGCCTACAAGGGCGAGAAGATCGGCCAGGGCAAGGACAACGCCCGGGAGTTCCTGCGCAGCCACCCGGAGGTGGCCCAGGAAATCGAGGCCCGCATCCGCGAGGCCGCCGCCACCACTGTCATCAAGCCGACCAAGTCGTCGTCGGCTGCCGCCGCCACCGCGGATGCCTGACGCGCTGCGGCTGGCAGCCTTGAAGCTCCTGGCCCGGCGGGATCACAGCCGGGCGGAGCTGAAGGCCAAGCTGGCGCCCGCCGCGGAATCCGCAGAACAACTGGAAGTCCTTCTCGAAACCTTGCAGGCCGAGCACCTCCTCTCCGACCATCGCTTCGCCAGCCAGCGCGTGGCCGCCCGCGCCGGCCGCTACGGCAACGCGCGCCTGAAGCAGGAATTGCGGGCCCAGGGCGTAGGGGAGGATGACATCGCCGCCGCCCTGCCGGAAGGGGGCGATGAAACCGCCCGCTGCCGTGCGGTGTGGGGAAAGAAGTTCGGCAGCCGGCCGCAAAGTGCGGAGGAGCGGGCCAGGCAGATGCGGTTTCTCCAGTACCGGGGCTTTTCAGCGGAGGCCATCCGCCGTACCCTTGCCGGCCCCGACGACTGAACCGTTGCCATGACCCAGGCCACCCTTTCCGCCCACAACCTCAAGAAGCGCTACAAGGCCCGCACTGTCGTGCAGGACGTCTCCTTCGCCGTCAAGAGCGGCGAGGTGGTGGGCCTCCTGGGCCCCAACGGCGCCGGCAAGACCACCTGCTTCTACATGATCGTCGGCCTGGTGCCGGCGGACGGCGGCGAAGTCTATATCGACGAAGATCGCCTCACCCACCTGCCCATGCACAGCCGGGCGCGCCAGGGGGTTTCCTACCTGCCCCAGGAAGCCTCGGTCTTCCGCAAGATGAACGTCGAGGAAAACATCAAGGCGGTGCTGGAATTGCAGGGGATGCCGGAGGCCGAGGCCAACGACCGCCTGGAAGGCCTCCTGGGCGAACTGCACATCGGCCACGTCCGCCACATCAACGCCGCCGCCCTTTCCGGCGGCGAGCGTCGGCGGGTGGAGATCGCCCGGGCGCTGGCCACCAGCCCCCGCTTCATCCTCCTCGACGAGCCCTTCGCCGGGGTGGACCCCATCGCCGTGCTGGAAATCCAGAAGATCATCCGCTTCCTGAAGGAGCGCAACATCGGCGTCCTCATCACCGACCACAACGTGCGCGAAACCCTGGGCATCTGCGACCACGCCTACATCATCAACGCCGGCGAGGTGCTGGCCGCTGGACGGCCGGCCGAAATCGTGGAGAATGAAAGCGTGCGTAAAGTTTATCTGGGCGAGAACTTCCGTCTCTGACCGGACCTGAATTCTCATGAAGCCCGCCCTCCAGCTCAAACTCTCCCAGCACCTGGCGCTGACGCCCCAGTTGCAGCAGTCGATCAAGCTCCTGCAGCTATCCACCCTGGAGATGAACCAGGAGATCGAGCGCTACCTGCTGGAAAATCCCCTCCTCGAACGGGAGGACGAAGGCGATTCGTGGAGCGCCGGTGCCGGCGCCGCCGCCGAAGCGCCGCGGGGGGAGGCCCAGGAGAGCGGCGGCGAGCGCGAGGAACGCGAGCGGGAGCGGGAAACCGAACCGGAGGCCATCGAAGCCCCCATGGGCGGCGGCGAGGACGACGACCGCTGGTCCTCCGACGCCGGCACCTTCACCGGCGCCGGCCGCGACGAGGACGACGATTCCGACCCCCACGACATCCACGGCTCCACCACCAGCCTGCGCGACCACCTGGTCTGGCAACTGGGCATGACCCAGCTCTCCGAGCGGGACCGCAGCCTGGTGCGCTTCCTCATCGAGGCCCTGGACGACGACGGCTACCTGTCCACGCCCCTGGAGGAGCTGTGGCAGACCCTGCCCCCGGAATACGAAATCGAGCCGGAAGAGCTGGAAATCGCGTTGCGCCACATCCAGAACTTCGACCCCACCGGCGTCGGCGCCCGCAACCCCAAGGAATGCCTGTCCCTGCAGCTCAGGGCCATGGAGCCGGGCTACGACCGGGACATGGCCCTCATCATCGTGGACAGGCACCTCGATCTCCTCGCCGCCCGGGATTTCGCCAAGATGCGCCGGCTCATGAACGTGGACGACGAGGACCTCAAGGCGGCCCACGCCCTCATCACCAGCCTCGACCCCCGTCCCGGCGCCCGTTTCGCCCCCCTGGAAGCCCGCTACATCACGCCCGACGTGATCGTGAAGAAGCTCAAGGGCAAGTGGACGGCCTACATCAACCCGGACGCCTACCCGCGGCTGCGGATCAACCGCCTCTACGCCGAAATCCTGGCCAAGCAGCGCCGGGGCAACGGCAATCTCACCGGCCAGCTGCAGGAAGCCCGCTGGCTGATCAAGAACGTGCAGCAGCGCTTCGAGACCATCCACCGCGTCACCCAGGCCATCGTGGACCGTCAGCGCCAGTTCTTCGAGCACGGCGAAGTGGCCATGCGCCCCCTGGTGTTGCGGGAAATCGCCGACATCCTGGGGCTGCACGAATCCACCGTCTCCCGCGTCACCAGCCAGAAATACATGGCCACGCCGCGGGGCATTTTCGAACTGAAATACTTCTTCGGCAGCCATGTCGCTACCGACACCGGCGGCGCCTGTTCCGCCACCGCCATCCGCGCCCTGATCAAGCAATTGATCGGGTCCGAGGACGGCAAGAAGCCCTTGTCGGATAGTCAAATATCCGAAATACTAGGCCAGCAGGGAATCGTTGTCGCGCGCCGTACCGTGGCCAAATACCGCGAGGCCCTCAACATCCCGCCGGTCAATTTACGCAAGACCCTGTAGAGAGAGGAGAGAAAATGAATCTGCAGATCGCTGGTCACCACATCGAAGTTACGCCGGCATTGCGCGACTACGTCGAGAACAAGCTCGACCCGGTGGTCCGCCATTTTGACAAGGTCACCGGCGTGAACGTCGTCCTGTCGGTCGAGAAGCTCAAGCAGAAGGCCGAAGTGACCGTTCACGTTCCCGGCAAGGACATGCATGTCGAGGAATCCGGCGACGACCTCTACGCCGCCATCGACGCCCTCTTCGACAAGCTGGACCGCCAGGTCCAGAAGTACAAGCAGAAGGTCCAGGACCACCACCGCGGCGACAAGGCCGCCCACCACATGGCCGAATAAGCCAGCCCGCCGCCGCGGCCCCGTCCGGGACCGCGGCCCCTCCCCGCCCCCAAAATGAACCCCTTCATCAAATTATTGCCGGCCGGCCATGTCCTCCTCGACCTGGAGGCGGGCAGCAAGAAACGGGTCTTTGAACAGGCCGGCCTGTTGTTCGAGAGCAATGTCGGCATCGCCCGCTCCGTCGTGTTCGACAGCCTTTTCGCCCGCGAGAAGCTCGGTTCCACCGGCCTCGGCCAGGGCATCGCCATCCCCCACGGGCGCATCAAGGGCCTCAAGCAGGCGGTGGGTGCGTTCCTTCGCCTGGCCACGCCGGTGCCCTTCGATTCCCCCGACGGCCGGCCGGTTTCCATGCTTTTCGTCCTCCTGGTTCCCGAACAGGCCACCGAGGAACACCTGCAGATCCTCTCCGAACTGGCCCAGCGCTTCGCCGACCGCGGTTTCCGGGAGAACCTCGCCGCCGCCGCCGATGCCGCCGCCGTGACGGCGCTCTTCCAGAAGTAAGCCCGCGCCGTGCGCCACATCAGTCTTCTCCAGCTTTACGAAGACAACCGCGACAAGCTCCTCTTCAACTGGATCGTCGCCCACGGAGCGGACCGGCGCATCGAGCTGAAGGAATCCAACAACTACGGTGCCGACGTCGTCGGCCACATCAACGTCATCCACCCGGAGCGCCTGCAGGTCATGGGCATGGCCGAACACGACTGGGTGCAGCGCGTGGGCGAGGCCAAGTTCCGCCACCAGTTCCAGGATTTCCTGGCCGCCCAGGCACCGGCCATCATCGTCGCCGAGGGGCTGGAGCCGCCGGAATCCCTCTGCCTGGCCTGCGAGGCTTCGGAAACCCCGCTGCTGACCACGCCCAAGCCCTGTTCCGCGGTCATCGACCTGCTGCGCATCTACCTTTCCCGCCGCCTGGCCGACACGGCGAGCATGCACGGCGTGTTCATGGACGTCCTCGGCATGGGCGTGCTCATCACCGGCGACTCCGGCGTCGGCAAGTCCGAACTCGCCCTCGAACTCATTTCCCGCGGCCACGGCCTGGTGGCCGACGACGTGGTGGAAATGGCGCGCATCGCCCCCACCACCATCGAAGGGCGCTGCCCGGGCATGCTGCGCGACTTCCTGGAAGTGCGCGGCCTGGGGCTGCTCAACATTCGCACCATCTTCGGCGAGACGGCGTCGCGCCGCAAGATGAAGCTCAAGCTCATCGTCCACCTGCAGAAGGCGGCCGTGGGGGGCGACGCGCCCCGCCTGCCCCTCGACGCCCAGACCCAGGAGGTCCTCGGCGTCCCCATCCGCAAGGTGGTGATCCCGGTGGCCGCCGGCCGCAACCTGGCGGTCCTGCTGGAAGCGGCGGTGCGCAACACCATCCTCCAGTTGCGGGGCATCGACAGCATGCAGGATTTCATGGATCGCCAGCAGCGCGTCATGCTTGACGAGGATGCCTGATTGCACGATATTGGCCCGGCATTCAACCCATACAACCCGCAAGGAGGAACCATGAAAGCCGCAATCGCCCTGGTCGCACTGGTTTTTGCCGCTGTCGCCGGAACGGCCCAGGCCGCCACCGCCCAGCAGAACAAAATGAAGGAATGCAACGCCTCCGCCGGCGACAAGAAAGGCGACGAGCGCAAGGCCTTCATGAAGGAATGCCTCTCCGCCAAGCCCGCCGACGGCAAGACCGCCCAGCAGGAAAAGATGAAGACCTGCAACAAGGAGGCCGGCGACAAGGGCCTGAAGGGCGCCGAGCGCAAGAAATTCATGTCCGAGTGCCTGAAGGGCTGACCGCCAGGCGCCTCTCCCATCCGGATGCCGGCCCCCTGGAGGCCGGCATTTTTCCGTATAAACCCTGCCCATTGCGACCACCATGAGAACCCAGCTCCTTGCCCTTGCCGTCCTCGCCGCCACCAGCGGCGCCGCCGGCGCCTTCAGCTTCTCCGAGGACGAAAAGCAGCAGCAGGACGCCGACGCGGCCGCCCGCAAGCGCGTGTCGTCCCAGCTCGCCACCCCTTGCAAGCAGGCCCTCAAGGACAAGCGCATCATGGTGGTGGTAGGCCAGCGCACCGCCCGCGGCATGGATGCCGACCAGGGCCACTACAGCCCCCATTTCCAGGCCATCGACAAGCGCCTGAAACGCCTGGGCCTCAATACCTTCTCCCAGGAAGAAATGAAGGCCCGCATCGCCCAGGCCGAAATCGAGGCCTACCTTAACAACGACATGGAAGCCGCCCTCGCCGCCTCCAAGAAGATGGGCTCCGACTTCATCCTGCGCGGTGTAATCTCCAGCCGCACCGGCTACAATCAAATGGTCCGGCTGCCCGAGGTCTATGTCAGCATGAGCTTCACCCTCACCGGCGCCGACGGCCGTCCCATCTCGGAAGCCTCCGGCAGCGCCGAGTCCTACTCCGGCGCCGACACCGGCGGCATGGCCCTGACGCTCATCAACGAGCAGGCCGAAGGCGTCGTCGCCAGGCTGTACAGCGACTATTGCCGCAAGGCGGGGATCGGCGGCAAAGACAAGAAATAAACCCAACACTGTTCGAGGCCAGGATCATGAAGACATTGCGCACCCTTACCCCACTGGCGGTCGCCCTCGCAGCCGGCGCCGCCCTCGCCCAGCCGGTTTTCGACAACCCCTCCCCCACCGCTGGCAGCAGTACCTCCCAGCAGGCCAACGCCATGGCCGACAAGGGCATGTACAAGGACATCCAGTACCAGAACGCCGGTCGCCAGGGTCCGGCGCTCATCGTCATTCCCGGCGAGGTGAAGAGCAACAACGCCA
>JRYJ01004861.1_pt1 | contig 11797 bp, 10 predicted proteins | sample 235371 | NCBI WGS metagenome assembly JRYJ01 (sample SAMN03074219, study PRJNA261477) | activated sludge metagenome | biome: Wastewater Treatment Plant; feature: Wastewater; material: Activated sludge; isolation source: activated biomass of a wastewater treatment plant treating hydrocarbon... ... | reverse complement strand
CGGCAGGATCTTGTCCTCACGCTCTTCAAGACCCTCATGGAGTGTTTCCGCACGCTGAAAATCCCCGTCGTCGTCGCTTTTGACCAGCTCGAAGATCTCCTGCTGGCCCGCCGCAGCGACGACGCTCACAAAATCGCCGAAGCGTTCTTCGCCGGCATCGTGCAGGCCATGCACCAGATCGACGGCGTCTGTTTTCTGGTCTTTGCCGAGCGCGGCTTGTGGAACCGCTTTGTCCCGTCGCTCGACGGCTACATTCAGGATCGGCTGAACAATCCGATTCACGTCCCCGGCCATGGCACGTTGAAAGCGCTGCGGCTGGAAGCGCCCACGGCCGAACTCGTGCGCCAAGTCGTCGAAGCCCGCTTGCGGTCGATTCACGAAGAGATTGCCGATTCCGGCGATTTGTCGCCGATCTACCCGTTCACCGACGAGCAGGTGATCCGCATCGCGCGGACCGAGCCGACTCTGCGCGACATGTTACAGCAATTCCGGCGGCTGTACGACCATCTGGTCTACGGCGACGACTCGCGGGCCGATTTGCACCGGGCCGAGGAACCGGTGGGAAAAGCCGATGGCCTGCCTCCGGAGGTTCCGGCTCCGCCCGCCGAGCCGCTTGACCTCGACGCGCTGGTGTCCGAAGACTTGAACGTCAAGTCCGCGGTCGTCGTCGATGCGGCGGACGCGGCGCTGGAGGCGCGTGCTGAGACCGTCGAGCCGCCGGTCTCGCCGCCGCTCGCCGCCCCCGTCGATCCGGCCGGGTGGGCCGAACTCTGGGATCAGGAACAGCGGATGGCGCGTCGCCGGCTCGAGCCCGAAGGCGCCCTCACCGGCGCGACTCGCGAGCTCCAGGCCGGCCTCGGCGCCCTGCTCCAGGCGTGCCACGAGCACGGCGTCAAGGTCGGACCCTGGCGGCTGCAGCACGTCGTCGGCGAATGGACCTTCGGCGATCATCCGACCTACGGCGTGCTCTCGATCGCGCACTGGACCTGCAAGGACGGCTCGCCATGGAAAGTCGGCATCGGGCTGTTCCTGGCCCGCGGCGGCGGCAAGCCCAAGGACGTCGAAATCAAGCTCTCCGCCCTGGAACTCGAGCCGGCCTTGCTCGATTATCTGATCCTCCTGCGACCCGAGGACGACGCGGTCCTGTCCGGGAAGAGCAAGACGCTGCTGGTGGAAGCGGAGCGCCGCGGGCGGCACGTCCGCGTCGAGGCCGTCGATCTCGACGGATTCGCTCAACTGTCGTGCTTTCCGCGCTGGCTGGCCGCGATCACCGAATCGCTGGCCGACGGTCAATCGCTGCCCAACCTGGCCGACGTGATCCAGGAAAAGTGCGAGCGCCTGCTCGAACAGGTTTGCATGCCGGTGCAGGCTTAGTGACGCGATTCACCAGCGTGGCGCAGAGGACACGGCGAGCGAATTATCTATCCTTCCCTCCGTGTCCTCCGTGCATCCGTGGTGAATGGCGTCAATGACATACGACGAGGCGCTGGCCTTCTGGTTCGGGCGCATCAACTACGAGCGGCGGTCTCCGCAGCCCGGCGATCTGAAGCTCGATCGGATGCGCGAGTTGCTGCGCCGGCTCGGCGACCCGCAACGCCGATTTCCGTCCGTCCACGTCGCCGGAAGCAAGGGCAAGGGCTCGACCTGCGCGATGCTCGCCGCGGTGTTCCGAGCGGTCGGGCTGCGCACGGGGCTGTTCACCTCGCCGCACCTGACCGACATTCGCGAACGCATCCAGGTCGATGAGCAATTGATCGAGCGCGCGGAACTCGTCTCCGCGGCCGAGCAGGTCCGGCCCGTCGTCGAACAACTGGAAGCCGAGGACCAGCCGCCGACGTTCTTCGAGGTCGCGACGGCCCTTGGCTTCCTGCATTTCGCCCGGCGCGAAGTAGAAATCGCGGTCGTCGAGGTCGGACTCGGCGGCCGGTTCGATTCCACAAACGTCTTGTCGCCGCTGCTCTCGATCATCACCAGCATCAGCCTGGATCACACGGCGATCCTGGGCGACACGCTGGAACAGATTGCCTTGGAGAAAGCGGGGATCGTCAAGCCGGGGACGCCGGCGATCAGCGGCGTGCTGCGACCCGGACCGCGGGCGGTGATCGAGCGCGTCGCGGCCGAGCGCGGCGCCCCGCTGTGGCGACTTGGCGCGGAGATTGGCTATCGCATCGATGGCTCCCGCGTGCAGGTGACGACGCCGGCCGGCCACTGGCCGGCCATGCCCGTGCCGCTGCTCGGCGAACATCAGGCTCGCAACGCCGCCCTGGCGATCGCCGCCGTGGACGTTTTCAACTCGTCCGGAATGCGGAACAGGATCGGCCCGCCCGAAGTGGAGCGCGGATTGGCGCAGGCGCGCTGGCCCGCGCGGATCGAAGTCATCCGCTCGCGGCCGACGACTGTGATCGACTGTGCCCACAACGTCGCCTCGGCCGAGGCGCTGGCGGCGACGCTGCTCGCCGAGTTTCCACCAACCTCGCGCACGCTGATCTTCGCCGCGTCGAACGACAAGGACGTGGCCGGGATGTTCCGCGTGCTCGCGCCGCACTTCGAGCGGATCATCCTCACGCGGGCCGACACGCCGCGGGCGATTCCTCCGGCCGAGATGGCGAAGCTGTTGCCGGAAGGCAGCACGACCAACTGCGTCGCGCGCCCGGCCGACGCCTGGCTCGCCGCCCGCGCCGACACGCCGCCCGACGGGTTGATCGTCGTCGCCGGATCGGTGTTCCTGGCCGGCGAATTGCGGCCGATCGTGCTGAACGCGGCCGGCGGATTGTGACGATTGTGCCGTCCGCAGCACCGGTGACACGGCGGAATCGGGAAATCGCTCTTCGTCGGCCGACAAGTCTCCGCTCCCGCCCGCTCCCCCTTCCGAAGTATGGGAATGGACTGGTGCGCCTGCACTCCGGGAGGTCTTGCCATGAGAGCGCCGATTCGTCGATGGGTCGTCCGCGTCGGTCTGGTTTCGCTGCTCGGCTCGGCCGCGCCGGCCCTGCAAGCGGACACGCCTCCCAAAGCTGACCTCCTCGACGAGACGAAGCGTCTGGAACAGATCGCGTCGCAGCAGATCGAAGCCGAGGTGCGGTTGGCCCTGGCCGAGGGCGCCCGTCTCGCCGAGAACGATCGGACCAAGGCGATCGAGCGGTATCAGTCGGCTCTGGCTCGGGTGAATGCCGCCGCTGGATTGACCGACGACCGCCGGGCGACGCTCGTACGCATCCTTCAGGATCGCATCCGGATCGCCGAGGCCGCGGCCGCCGACGCCGACGACTCCGCCGCCGAGCGCAAAGCCCGGGAAGCGATCGAGAAACTTCAGAAGCTCGAATTGGAGCGGATCGCCGCCAACCGCCAGCAGATCAAAGAGGGACTCGCCAAGAGCATCGCCCTGCAAAAAGAAGGAAAGCTGGCGGAAGCCGCGAAAGTCTCCAAGGAGCTCCTCCAGCAGCATCCCGACGACGTGACGGCGCAGGTGCTCAACGGCGTCAGCTCGACCGCGGGGCAACTGGCCGACGCCAAGGCCGTCNNCATGGATCGCTCGGCGATCCCGCCGGCCGGCGACATCGAGTTCCCGAAAGACTGGAAAGAGAAGTCGGCTCGCCGGCTCAAGTCGCAGCAACTCTCGCCGACGGAGATGCGCATCCTGCAAGCGCTCGCCCAGCCGATTCAGGTCGAGTTCAAGGGTTCACGGCTGCAGGACGTGGTCGATACGATTTCGACGATGACCGGCACCGCCATCATGATCGACAAGCCGGCGCTGGACGAGAACCAGTTGTCGTACGACACGCCGGTGTCGTTCTCACTCAAGAACAAGGTGGCGACGCGGACCGCTCTCCGGGCGATGCTCAATCAATTGGGCCTGACCTACGTGGTGCGCGACGGCGTGTTGCAGATCACGTCGCTGCCTCGCGCGCGCGACATGATGGTGACCAAGTCGTACTACATCGGCGACCTGGTGGCCGTGTCCGGATTCTTCGGCGGCTCGACGCAGTACGGTTTGGCGCTCGATCAGGCTCAACTGGCTCAGAACGTGGGCGGCATCGTCGAGATGATCACGAGTTCGCTCGACCCGATGAGTTGGCAGGGCAAGGGCGGCAACGGCACGATCGGCTTCAACATTCCGACGATGTCACTGATCATCCGGCAGAGCGCCGAGGTCCACATGATGATCAGCCGGGAACTGTACAAATAGGCGGCCTGGGTGGGCCGGTTGCCGTAATTGATCTCGTATTGAATCTGCGCGATCAGAGTCATCCGTGGAAGAGTGCATGCAAATGTTCCACGGATTTCACGGACCGCGCTGATTGAATGCCGACTCGTTCGCGACCCGCAGTCAGTGGGTCAGTCCTCGGTCATTCTGAGTTCCTGCCGGTCACTCGCATCGAGCCGTTGCTCCGAGCGACGGTAGCGCCGTACATGTCACGCGGGAATAGAGCACATCGGGGTCGAGGTCGGCGCCGCTGGGCCAGCAGATTGTTCCCAGTTCCGGGTGCACCCGAACCGCGACGAACTCGTTGCGGTCGCGCAACGCCGCGAACACTCCCGTCAGCGGCACCAATTGGGCCACATCCACCACGCCCTCCACGCCGTCCTCGAACCGGAGCTTGAGTCGATAGCCGTCCAGCGGCTGCACGTCAACAATGTCCTTAAGCATGTCCTTACTCCAACGGATCGATCCGGTTCAGCGGGGCTTGCTGCCGCGCCAGTTCCCAATTTGCGAGCAATTCCGTCCGGAACAGATCGGCCCACTTCAGGACCAGAGCACGGGTTTTCGGTGTGAGCTTACCCGCCAAGACCGACGGCGGATCGATGCCGACGATCGCTCGCTGCCGGCCGCATCGCACATGGAAATGCGGCGGCGCATGATCATTGTAATACATTGCAATGACTATGCCGAAGAAACGACTGATTTCGGGCATGCCAAACCTCTCCGACTCCAGCGCAGATGTCGCCTGACAGGCCGGGCGCGTTGCCGAGTTGGCGGAGGATATCGACGCGCTCGTCGGTCAGCTCGGCGCCAGTATGATCAAGGAGCGTGGGCCGCTCGGGAGTGCTCGGATTGGCAATGCCGCGCTCGTCGGCCATATTGAGGAAGAGCAAGTAAGTGCATGTGGTCACCATGATCGTTGCCGTCGCGCCGGAGCGTGTGGCAGACATCCCAAAGTTATTGAACGACGTCGGACCTGAGGTGAAGGTAATTGTCTAGCGCTTACGTCGCGGCTGGCAATGGGGAGAGGCGGCGGGTTTGCAGGGTGTGGCTGAGGACGTCGAGAGCGTTCTGGCCGAGTTGGCGGGTGGTGGCCAGGACGGACGTGAGGATGGCTTGGGCGTGAGCGCCGATCCAGGTGCGATTGCCGCCCCAAACTTCGCGGTTGACCACGGCCGGCCGGATCGCCTGTTCGGCGCGCCAGTTGGTGGCGTCGAGTCCGGGTTCGTCGAGGAACGTGAACAGGTCGGCGCGATGGTTCCAGAGAAAGCGCGCGAAGCGTTCGTTGCCCGGATGGGTCTTGTGGGGATGAACCAGATCGACAAAGCGTTGCCACAAGCGTCCGCGGGCACTGGCCAGGCCACGATCGCCGACGACGCCGTCGAGATAGCGGTCGCGCAAGCGCAGGCTCGCGCGCAGCAGGTCGGCGACGGCGCGCGGGAAACGCACGGCCGCGCGGGTCGCGGTCAGCAGCAGTTCGTCGCAGCGGCGCAGCACGTGCGCCAGGCACTGTTGATGCCGCGCGCCTTCGAAGTGGTCGTAGACGCTCCAGCCGTCGTGAATCAGCACCCCCGAATAGTCGATGCCCAAGAGATCCTCGGCGACCCGGCTGCTGCGGGTCGGATCGATCACATAACAGGTGGCCGACCGAGCGACGAACACGTGCAACCACGCCAAGACTCCGCCGACGCGCCAGCCGGTTTCGTCCGGAACGATCACCGGCGAATCGCGGGCGGCTTGGCGAATGGTCTCGTACATCGGCCGACAGCGTTCGGCGGCGCGGAGCACGATCTGGGCCGACGCGCCGCGCGACAGGTCGATGCCGAAGAGCGTGTGCAAGCAGCGGACCACTTTGCCGTGCGACAGGCCGAGCTCTTTGTTCAAGAGCACGATCGGCTTTTGCGGGATGTCGATCTGAAAACTGATCGACCACCTGGGTCGAGATCACCGCGCCGCCGCAGCCGGGACAGCAGTCCGGCAACCACGCCTCGTGGACTTCGTCGATCTGATTCGGCTCGGGCGGCGGCCGATGGCCGTGTTCGCCGTGCGCTGCGCCCGACTTGCGGCCCGGCGTCTTGGGCTCGGGCTTCGGCGGCCTTTTAGCAAACGGCGCAGCTTGCCGCTTGCCGGCCCGCAGCGCCTCCTCGAGTCGCCGCGTCAACTCGGCGTTCTGCTCGATCAGCCGAGCCACGCGCGCTTCCAGTTCGGCCACTCGCCGCTCGAGCATCGCGCAATTCGGGCACGCCGTCTCCGCCATCACGACAACCTACAAAACCGACCGCCGTTCAGCTGCGCCAGTTTGCTCAAAAAATGATCCAGCGGATGGCGAGGTCGCTAAACAACTACTAACAACTACAGGTGAAGTTCCCAAGGAATCTGACAGTCAGCCCTGGATCCACTGATCACGCTCGCGAATGATCCCATCGCAATGAACGAGGTACTTCTCAGCCTCATCGATGAGTGTCGGAGTCTCGCGGCTATTGCCGTTGAGAACAGCCCGGAGTCTTTTCATCAGCAAACTTCCGGCCTCAGAAAGCTTGTAATATCTTTCGGCTTCGGTGGGAATGCCAGCCGTCGTGCTCTCAAGTTCGAGGGCGGCGTTCGTCATACTGCGAATTGCGCGAAGTAGCTGCTCGATTCCGCGACGAAAGACTGGCAACTCATCCGAAAAGATTACAAAAGCTATTGACTCAGGGGGCGCGTTTGAAAGTGGAGATTTGACCAACCTGGCGACAACGCGTAGAGCCGTTCGAGCGTCACCAAGCCCTTTTTGAAATACAGCAAGTAATTTCGAAACTCGCTTATGTCGGCGCCCAGCCTTAACACGATCAATTGGCAGGCACCTTTGTATGTGCTCCCCAAGTCCCAGTAAGTTGGCAATGTGTCCGACGATCTCGAGGATACCTGGATCGACAAGTGTTGTCGTTGTTTTCTGCATGGTAGTGCTCGCAGATCGGCCTCAACTCGGCAGCGAAAACAGTATACAACTAGACTAGGGTGAACGCATCAAAATCTAATCATCTCGCCGAAACATTGAAAGGGTGGGCAGAATAGCCATGAATTCTTGGGATATCGAGCTCCGCGTCCAACGTAATCGGAGAAAAAGCCGGTTCACAAGAGGCACGATTTGGGGAGCTTCGCGCGCCGACAAGTAAGGGCCGGCATTGTGTGCCAAACAATCAAGCCAAGAAAACATTGACGCATTCGATCGTGCCGCAATCGTGCCTTTAACCTCGCTGACTTTGATGTGTTTGCCCTGACCTCTGTCCCCGCCGCCTTTCCTCATCTGCCTTTCGAGTGTAGTCGCCAAATCGGGCGGCATCGTAGGTGCAGCGTGCGACGCCAAAGGCGCCGCGATTCATGGCTTCCGAAAACCGCGAGTTCGCCAAGGACCGCCAGCATAATCGACTCTGAGCAGCGTTGCAATCTTAGCGCCACGAGTGCCGTCGCCGGTCGCCACGCCTCCTGTTTTCCTTCCCCATCGCGCAATTCCTCGCTATTCTGGCGTATGAGTTCGGCCATCGCCCGCTCGCGGAGTGCCGGATCATGGTGCGGAGCATTGCGGCTCTGGCGGTATTCATTTCGCTCGCCAGTTCCCTGTTCGGCCAGGCGCCGTCCGAACCCGACCGGCTCATCGCGGTCGCGGCCCAGGCCGCCGAAGCGGAACTGCGCCTCGCGCTGCGGAAAGCCGAACGTCTCACCCGGACTGATTCGCGGCAGGCTCGAGCCGATCTTCGCCAGATGCAGGACAGACTTGAAACCGACCGCATGCTGCCCGACGCTCGGCGCAAGCAATGGCAGCGGTTGATCGCCGATCGGCTCCGCGTGCTCGACGCCCCGACCCCGGCGATCGAAACGCCCGTCGATCCGCCCATCAACCGGGACGCTCAGCGGAAGTCGGCCGAACTCGCCCGGCTTGTGCAAGAACTGAAATCCGCCAGCGAGTTGCGGAAGTCGGGTCAGGGCGATCCTGCGGCGGCCCGGCTCGCCGAAATCACCCAGCGCTTCGCCGAGACGCTGGCGGTGAAAACGGATGCCGCGGTGCAACAGGCGTCAGCCCGAATCAGCGACTCGAGCCAGACCCGCGGCGACAAGGAGCGGAGCATCGTCAAGGAACTGGGCGACGTCGATCGCGCCGCCATCATTCCGAACCGGGACGTGACGTTCCCGAACGATTTCAAAGAGCGCACGGCTCGCCGGCGATCGGATACAGCGCCCACGGCCGAGGAACTGCGCATCCTCAAGGCGCTCGAATCCCCGGTGCAACCTCGCTACGAAAACTCGCCGCTGGAGACGGCGATGGATCATCTCTCCACGCTGATCAACTTGCCGATTGTGCTCGACAAAGGCGCGCTGGACGAACTGCGGATCGCGCCCGATACGCCCGTGACGTTCGCGGTCAAGAAGCCGATCATGGCGCGGGCCGCCCTGCGGGCGATCCTTCGCAACGTCGGGCTGACGTACGTCATCAGCGACGGCGTCGTGTTCGCCACGACGCCGGATCGGGCCCGAGCTTACCTGGTGACGAAGGTCTATTCGGTCGCGGACTTGGTCGTGCCGATCGACCTGTTCGACCCCTTCGGCGAGATGCTCAACGTGGCCACGCTGATCGACACGATCATTCACACGGTCGATCCCGATAGCTGGGAGCACCGTGGCGGCCCGGGAGTCATTCGTTATTACTCGCCGACGCGGTCCATCATCGTCCGCCAAAGCGCCGAGATTCAGACGATGGTCAAGCGCAGCCTGATCCGGTGAAAAAGATCCATTCAACCCGAAGCGATAGCGAGGCCTGATTCATGAGCTATTTCTTCCCCACGTCGGATGAGTGCACGCATCGGACAATCTTCGACAGCCTGCACACCACGACGATGGCTGGGGAACACATTCAGTTCTCACTCGTGGACATACCGCCGGGAGGCGTGGTGCCATCGCACAGCCACCCGAACGAACAGTTGGGCCTGATGATCTCCGGCGCGCTGGAGTTCACCATCGCCGAGGAAACGAAGATCGTCCGCGCGGGCGACATGTATCGCATCCCGGGCGGCGTCGTCCATTCGTGTCGGGCGCTGACCGAGCCGGTGCGGGTCCTCGACGCGTTCTACCCCGTGCGCGACGAGTATCGCTGAATGGCGAATCGATGGAGGAATCCATCACGAAAGCACGACAAAATCGCACCACGAAAAGGGAGATTTCGTTCTTTCGTCATTTCGAGTTTTCGTGGTTCGCATTTCAGACCGCCGCGGCCAACTCGCTGGGCGCCGGCCGCGCCGAGTAGTTCCCGGACTCGATAAACGCCGCGAGCCGGGCGAGTCCTTCGCGCAGTCTCCCGTCATCGACAGCGAGGCTGATCCGCACGGCGTACTCGCCACTGGGACTGAATACGTCTCCGGGAGTCACAGCGACCTGCCGCTTCTGAAGCAAGCGCTCGGCGAATTGCCGGCCTGTCATTTCAAAGCGATCGACAGGCAACCAAAGGAAATAGCCGCTTAGGGCCGGCGATGGTTCAAAGCCGGCGTGACGGAGGCGATCGACGGCATAGTCGCGTTTCCTGGCGAAGGCGTTTCGCAACGACTCAAACTCGGCACGGTTGCGGAGCATCGCCAGCGCCCAGTTCTGGCTGGCGGCGTCGACGAACGGCTGCGACACGGCGGCGGTCGCTCGGACAAGGCGGAGCAGGTCGCGGTCGCCGGCGAGCCAGCCGACACGGGCGCCGGCCGCCCCGCCCTGCACGCCCAGGCTGCCGGCGCGAAGCGTCCGCCGTCGCGCCGTGCCGCTGTTCAACACGGCTGGCCGCGGCAGCGCGTCGCCAAAACCCGAGAACGATTCGTCGCAGTAAATTAACACGTCAAACTTCTGACTCCACCACGACAGGGCGTCGAGTTCCTCAGCCGTGAGCACTCCGCCGGTCGGGTTGTTTGGGTTCGCGAGGACGACGAGCTTCGCTCCGGGGAGCGTCTTGCGCAGAAGTTCGATGGGAAAGCGCGTGCGCCCCGCGTCGCATGTGGTCGGCAGCCAGCGGATTCGAGCGCGGCGGGCGCGCAAGCTCAGCGGGAACATCGGCGAACACGGATCGAGCAGCACGACGCGATCGCCGGGGTTGACGAACGTGTCAACGACGCGGTGAAACGCGGCCGTTGCGCCTGCCGTGATCGTGATTTCATCAACGGGGTCGATGGACGTCCCAATATGCTCGGCGACCGCCTGGCGAAGCGTGGGCAGCCCATCCAGCGGCGGATGCGTGCGAATCCCAGCCGAGAGCCGCTGCGGCGACAGCCCGCGATCAAACTGCGGCGCCGGCGCCGCCAAGTCGATCCCATCCGCGCCTTCGACCTGCCAGAACTCCGCAAACCGCATGAGGTCGTCGAGCGGGAGGCTCAGCGCGCGGTCGCCGGCAAGGTGCAACCAGGCGGCCGAACCGCCGAGCCGCCGGCGAACGCGGGGCCACCAGCGCGCGAGTCCCGACCGTGCCAGAACGCGGATCAACGAAAAGGGGATGGGCATTTCCGAGCCTCCATGCTCGCCGCGATTCTAGCCGACAATTCACTGGAGCGCGAAGTCCAAATGAATCGCCCATCTCGAAAAACGCGACTGAACGAAGTCAAGAAAGTTCGGTCCTTTCGTACTGTCGATTTTTCGTGTTTTCGTGATTCGCTTTCCGTCACGGCGGATCAAAGCCGCCGGCGCTCCAGGGATGGCAGCGGCAGATGCGCCAGGCGCCGCGGGCAGCTCCGCGGACCGGGCCGTACTTGCGCACCGCGAGGATGAAATACTCGCTGCAACTCGGCTGGAAGCGGCACATCGGCGGCAGCAGCGGGCGGATGCAAAGTTGATATCCGCGCACGCCAAGCACGAGCAGCTCGGCCAGAGCCCGGCGAATCATCGCTCGGCCTCCGATGGCTTGGCGGCGTCGCCGGCAAGTTTCCGCGCCACCTGTCCCACGAGTCGCGGCAATGCGTCCACCAGAGCCGCGAGCGTCGGCTCAGCAGTCCCGCGCGGAATCAGCACGATGTCCAGCCCGACCGGCAGGTCGGAGCGCGACAGACGATACGCCTCCCGGTACAGCCGGCGAAGACGGTTTCGGGCCACCGCTCCGCCATATTTTCGCGACACCGAAAGACCGAGCCGCGAATACGGCCGATCGTTCGGCGCGGCATAGACGATCAGCCAGTCGGTGCTGGCGGAGCGCTTGCGGTCGTAGACGCGGCGGAAGTCTTCAGGACGGCGGAGATGCTCGTGCGGCCGGAAGCGAAACCGCTGCGGCTCGGATGAGGACGAACGCGATGGATCGTTGGCGCTCATGGCCACGGCGCGCCGGCGCGCNNTCGATCAGCAGGTCGCCGCCCTTGATCCCCTGTCCGCGAATGCGCATGCGAGCCCCGCTCGACGTGCCGGGCCGGATCGTCACCGTCAGCGTCCCGCCGTCAAGCGTCGGAACGTCGATCTTGCCCCCGAGCACCGCCTCGGAAAGCGACAGCGGAACGGTCAAAACGAGATTGTCGTCCTCGCGGCGGAAGTAGGGATGCGGCTCGACGTGGATGGTCAACATCAGGTCGGCGCCGCCCGGTCCTTGCCCGGCGAGCCGCAGCGTCTGGC
>JRYJ01011620.1_pt1 | contig 11802 bp, 12 predicted proteins | sample 235371 | NCBI WGS metagenome assembly JRYJ01 (sample SAMN03074219, study PRJNA261477) | activated sludge metagenome | biome: Wastewater Treatment Plant; feature: Wastewater; material: Activated sludge; isolation source: activated biomass of a wastewater treatment plant treating hydrocarbon... ... | reverse complement strand
CGATTGGAAGGCGTATGGCTGGTGGCAATACGTATCCCTCTACACCCCTAAAGGTATGGCTGGTGTATTTATTTATATCTATAATATATATATATATATTATTATAGGGTTTCGTATTGCCCTTAGTGGGTGGGGGGGGTGGGGGTGTACCGCAATAGCAATACGATTGAGGCGGTTTGCGGTGATTTTGGTTGATGGGGTTTGGTTGGTTTGGTGGGGTTTGGTCGGGGGGTAGGTGGGGGGTAGGTTGGGGGTAGGTTGAAAACAATGTAACAATTATCAAACACTTTTTTTCTTTAAAAATCAACAAGTTAGTCATTTGCACCATTGAATTTTGAAACGAATAAAATCAATAGGTTACAAGCGAAAAAATTATCACGGGAAAATTTGTTTCTTAAATCAACGACTTAAGGGCTATGTAATTCAAGGATGCGGGTGTAATAAAAGTGATAACGTATGGTTGATATTTTAAGAAATGTGGCGANNTAAACAGTGTTTATTCTGTCACATTAAGGGGATTTTGTAAATTGAGTGTACAGGATAAGAGATTCCGTACATGCGTTAAAAATGCGTTAATGTTCGGTTTTGTTACGAAAAAAGGTGAAGATTCAGGAGTGGTTAGGGTTTTGAAGGGCTTTTGTTAATATGAAATGGACAAAAATCCATCAAAACGTAAAGCCGTTATACTCTGATACTGGTGGATTTTGGGGGATTAGGAGGGTTTTGTATGGGTGATATGCGGGGAATGTGTAACGAGGGTGGGATTTTGACTGTACAAAATACAAAAACTTTCGTAGAGGTTTGTGGTTGTAAGGGTTTTGTATGTGTGAAATGCAAAACCGCCACGATTGCGGCGGTTTTTGCAGGCTATTTCATCGTTTTTCTTCGGGGTACCCCCATACCCCCATTTTCCAGCAGCGTCCACGCTGCCGCTTTTTTATCCCACTCGTTGCGCGGTCCCATGAGACCACCCTCGGTTCCGTCGCGCACACTACCCCAAAACTCGCGTGCGCGCGCGTTAATTACTTCCTGAGAAGGGTAGAAATACCCTTCCCCTTCATCGGTCAAAATAAAGACTTTCGATTTCATATCTTTCTCCTTTATGGCCGGCCACGTTAAGATTATGCGTTATAGGGTTTTGTATGGCCGAAACTACCCGGTAGTTTCGGCCATACCTTGCGTTTGTTAGGTGTTATCCGCGTTTATCATCGCGGCCAAGGCAGAAAGTTGTTCTGGTGACAACTTATTAAATAGTGCCGCTGCGTTAAGTTTCTTAATACCTTCGTCAAACTTGGCAGCGCTTGCCCCGGTCCGCTCACGGATTGCCCATTCTCCAGCCTCCATCGCTTTGTGGACCGCTTTTACAGCCTCGGCTCTTTTGGGGTTTTTCTTGTTCGACCACGGATCACCGATTTTTTGACTCATCGCATGTGCAAGCGCGGCGATGATAAAATCGTTTTTCCACCGCAAAGTGGAAATGGCCCGAAGGCTTTCGGGTGCGTCCTTTGCACCGTTGATCGTGATAACGTCGGGTAACTCGATTTCGATTTTGCGTGGCATGGTTTGTCTCCTTGTCGGCTGGATTGCCGATGGGTTAACTCTATCGTATTGCTTTTAGCTTGTCAATACCCTTTAGGGATAGTTTCGGGCATCCGCCCGGAATTCTTTCCGCGAGCGTTCGATTTTTCGTTCACGATAGGGATCAATTTGCCGCTTGTGAACGAACATGCTCACAAGGGCATTGATTAACTTAATCATGGTTGTTTCCTTTGGGTCTCGTTAAANNTCTCAAACGCAAGTGTTTTCATCGAGCATGAAAAATTTTTAGGGTTTCGTGCATTCGTTACTACCGGGTTGTTTCGACCATACGCAACCCGCCACCCCACAACCCACATATAAAGGAACGCGCGTGCACGTGCACGCGCGCGCGTTGCATACCCCATGCCAATTGTATTACCCCATTGTATTACCCCCCATTGTATTATCCTGCGGCGCAAGAGTCTTTGCTCGCGGTATATTCTCAGATTTTAGCTATTTGCGACCCCCCTCCCTTTGTTTTTGTGAGTGTGGTAATACTATTGTCCTCAATCTCAAAATTTAATGTCATCCAAAAAGGTATTCACCTAACACTCACAAACCCAAACCACCTAAAGCACAAGCCCCAACCACAAACCCCCAACCACAAACCCAATTCACAAACCCCGCCCAATAAACCCCGCCCAATAAACCTTTACACACCTTGCCGGGCGTGGTATACTTGGCATGTAACATACAACAGCAACCCATTACCCCCAAATGGCGCACAAATCCGGAGAGCAACCGTGATAACATCTTTTGGCAAGCGAAGCCCGCCGCGCCCCCGCGCTTGCCGCCTTGCGCCAGCGCCACGCAGCCGCCACTTCCCCCACACCCGCCACTTCCCCATCGGTGGCTCCGTGCCTGCCCCCGTTCGCCCCCGTTTCCCCTAGCGGTTCGCGGGCGCGTGGCCTTGCCTACGAGCGCAAAGTAGGAAAACTACTCGCCACCCATTGTGCCAAGGCCGGCTGGAGGTTGTGGGATCATCAGTGGTTTGTGTACAAAGACGATTTGGGGATAAAGCACTTCCAGCCCGACTTCATTATCGAGCGTGAAACCGATAACGTGCTTGTCGAGGTAAAGTTAACGTTTGTAGACACCACCGCGCAAATCAATAAATACTTACATTACCTAAAAATATTCGGACTTGATTGCTTTCCTATTGTAATCGTAAGAAACCTTACGCCAATCGCCCCTGCGGTAGTAACAGATTTCGACAAAATTACCCCTAACGCGGTATTGCACTTGTGGATATAAGCACTAAAACCGTGCCCAACTGGGAACGAGCGCCAGCCACTATCGATCCTCCAAAAGGAGTCGATGACTTTATCTCGCGCTCCAACGCCTACTTTGCCGAGTGCGTCGATACTGACACACGCCCGACCGTAACAGGTTATGCGTTAGCGGTAGGTTTGCCTGGCCCGACCTCACTAATTAGACTGGGGCAGCGATTGCCTGAATTACGCTACTCCATTAGTCGATGCTTGGCAGCAATTGCCAAGGGTTACGAGGATATGATTGGTAGTGGGAATGCAGCCGGGCCATTGTTTATGCTAAAAAACATTCCAGACTTCGATCCCGACGAGCCTATAGGCGCACCCGCCGTTCAATTCTTTAATGAACGCAAAGAAGTTTTACTGCAATCCAATGTCGTTGGCGCGGCGCGGGGTGATTCGGAGTTCGATAAAGAAGACCCATTAACGACTTACTTACGTTTAATTCGCCAACGGGGTGCCGTTGAAGCAAATACACAAATTACCATTACAAATTCTTCCCCTAAACAACGTCGTTCATTAACAATCATAACCGAAGGGTGGGATGATGAGCTTTGACCCCAAAACCCTTAACGCCAAAACCTTTGACCCCAAAACCTTTGATTGGGTAAACCCTAACTACAAAGAGGTATTTGAGTTTCGCCTGGAGGCCCTTTCCTGCCTACGCCGCAACCCCAGCGCAATACCTCGTCTTATGGAATACTACTCTACGAATTGGGTGGATTTCATAAACGATTGGGGTATGACCTATGATCCGCGAAACCAAACCGAGAAATACTTTCCCTTTATCCTCTTTCCCCGCCAAGAAGAGTTCGTAAACTGGGTTTATGACTCTTATCGTCAGTCCCGCCGGGGATTGGGTGAGAAATCCCGTGACGTGGGTTTTACATGGCTATGTGTTGCGTGCGCTGTTTGCATTTGGTTATTCGAGCCGTCATCTGTAGTGGGGTTTGGTAGCAGAAAAAAAGAATTGGTAGACAACGGCGACCATGATCCTGATTCTATCTTTTGGAAGGTTCGTGCTTTTATAGACCATTTGCCCTCCGTATTTCTTCATCCCCAATATGCTACTGGCCGCAAGTGGGGAACTGTTCCAAACCCGGCCAACAACGCCATTATTAAGGGAGAGATTGGCGATGAAATCGGTCGAGGTGGCCGGGCAGGAATTTACTTCGTAGACGAGTTTGCACATTTAGAGCATCCAGACTTGGCGGAGTCTGCACTTTCTGCAAATACAAACTGTCGTATTTATATCTCTACGGTAAATAGTGTTGGCAACTTGTTTTACAGGTTACGGCACTTTTTACCCAAAGAGCAAATCTTTATTTTTGACTGGCAATCCGATCCCCGCAAGCGACGAAATCCAAATATCCCTGCCGAAGATGAGCCTTGGTATAAAAAACAAAAAGCTGAACTGCTGCCTACCACCTTGGCATCTCAGGTTGATAGAAACTACGCCGCCGCTGTTTCCAACACATTGGTAAACAGCGAAAAGCTAATCGCTGCAACTCACCGCCCACCGGGTGTTATTATCCAACCTGATAGAACTCCGTGGCGAATCGGTGTAGACGCGGCGGGAATGGGTAATGATGAGATTGTAATCTGGGCGCGGCGTGGCCGCCTTTCGATAGAGCCCGAAACGTATAAGAAAATAGACGGCGTGCAATTGGCCGGACTTATCGAGCTTAAGGCAAAGCGGCTTTTACACACCGGGCCGGTTGAGTTGATCGGAATCGAACGAGACGGGCCGGGTGGCTCCGCTGCTGACCAGCTTAAATACGGTCCGTTTGGCTCGATTACAAAAGCTGTGCATACAGGCGCGAAATTGGCGGACGGAAAACACTACAATCTTCGTGCATACCTACATTCACAGGCAATAGAGTACATTGAAGATTTGGAAATTTCTCTACCAAATAACCCTGTTTTTATTTCCCAGGCTACCGCAATTCAATACGAGTACAAAGGTGGGTTGTTGTTAATCGAATCCAAAGAGGAGTATCGTGCCCGGTTTGCAACAGGTTATTCACGAGCAGAAAAAAAGGCTTCTCGTTCTCCAGATCATTGGGACGCATTCGTTCTTACGTTTATCCCAACCCGCGCCCGGCCAATTGAGAGTCAAGCAGAACGGCTTGACTTGCATCAAAATCGCGTTGGGTGGCGGCCACTTGATGCCGTAATAGGATACTAAGTAGATGAGCCATAATACTGAATCTAGAAAAGAATGGTTAAATTCTTTAAAAGTGGGCACTCGTGTAACNNCGGTGCAATAGAGGCTATAAAAAAAGATAAAATTTGGGTACTTTTTGAGATGGGAAACGAAACCTATTCAACGGTTTGGGTTAATCCAGAGACAGGAAACAACACTGCAACTCGTGTAACCATAAATCCTTTTGTAGATTAAACCATGCCTACTAATAGTACAAATACCCTTTCGCCACTGGAAGATCGCGTATGCTTTCTTGCAGCAGAAATTAAACGTTTAGAGGATGAACTTGATTTATTAAGAATGCGGCTTACTGCTTGTGATGTAATTGCGCAGGCAAACACAATAGAAAGTGCGGCTTTAGCGCGAACGATGTCTGATTATTACAAAAGTGCAGTCCTTGAAAGCGTTATAGAGGCAGTTGATTTGCAAATGCAATATCGCGCCGCCTTGAAAAATCTACGCAAAGCATTTGCACAAGAATCTAATGTCGCAGTTTATATTGACGCTGTATTGAATACTCAAATAGAATCTTTTAAGGAATTAGCATGATTGAATTACCTCGAAACGAAAGCCTTATACAACTAACGGCTACTTTTTGCGACGAGCGCAAGCGTGCTGTTAACGGGCGCAATGACCTTGATATAATTTGGCAAAACGCGCGCGACCAATACAAAGGTTATGACGCAGCAAACAACCCCCGCTCGCGATATGAAAAGGGTGAGACGATGGGTTCATCGCTGGCACCCATTAAAAGTAAACCTGATGACAAGCGTTCTACTGTGCTAGTAAATATTACTCGCCCGTATACTAATGCTGGTACGGCGCGGGTAGCGGATATTTTGTTGCCTACGGGAAAAATGCCATGGGCGTTGCGCGCTACGCCAGTAAGTGACTTACAAACCACGCTAGGCGTGCTTGCTAAATACCCAGCAATTTTGCAGCAGTTACAAACACTACTACCTGAGATAGCTACAAAAATTCAAAACCCTACCACTGCCATTGAAAGCGCAGAGTTAATTATCAAAGATTGGCTTAAAGAATCAGACTGGGCCGGCGTGGTGAGGCGGCAATTGGTAGAGGCGGGGATAGTGGGAACTGGTGTTATTAAAGGACCGTTTCCAAAAGAGCGGCAGATAAGTATGGATACTACTAAAATTATGGATATTCTCTCGTTTATAACGGACGAGCTCACAGCGGAAATACTCATGAAAGAATTGGAAGCAATGCTTCTATACACGCCACAAATTGAGTGCATTAAGGTAGAGAATTGTTATCCTGACCCCGATTGCGGGTGTAGCATACAAAACGGAAAGTTTTTCTTTGAGAAAATCCCAACCGTTACTGCACGCCAATTAAAAGACCTAATAAAAGACCCTACTTACGATGCGGCGGCTATTAAGCTGGCATTAGAAGAGGGGCCGCAAGATGAAAATGGTACAAAGAAGAAAGGTTCTAAGCAATCTTATTGCCTTTGGATTAGAACCGGACCAATTGAGTGGACTGAGGATGGAGAAGAAAAATCCTTGGGGTTTGGCGTTTGTACGATACTTAACGATAGAATTATTAAATGCGCCCCGTTTCCTTTAGAGCGTGAGCATTTCCCCTACCACATGCTTTGCTGGGAACCCCGCGATAACTCCTGGGCGGGCATTGGTATCCCAGAGCAAATGGAGACTCCGCAACGCGGTCTTACTGCTTCAGTTCGCGCCTTAATGGATAATATGGGGTATAGTGTCGGGCCGCAGGTATTAGAATTAGATGGCCTTATCGAACCCATCGATGGGGATGATAACGAGTTGCGACCGTACAAACGTTGGCGAGTAAAATCTGGCCTGCCTGGTGTAGACGCAATGACCGAGGCTAAAAATGCGATGGCATTCTTAGAGTTTCCTAATTACCTCGGTAATATTATGCCAGTTATCCAATATTGGATGGATATGGCAGAACGCACAACGGGATTAAGTTTATTGTTGCAGGGCCAAGCTGTTACCGACGCAGTGGGTGTCTCACAACAGTTAATGAATAATTCCACGACAAATTTGCGTCTTATTGTAAAAGAGTGGGATGATAAAGTTTGCAGGCCATTATTAACAAGCTTTTATGAGTGGGTACAGCTATACGGGCCGGAAGAAGCTCGTGGAGATGCAGTTGTAGAGCCGTTAGGCTCGACTACGTTGATTGTTAGGGAATTGCAACAGCAAGCGTTATTGCAAATATCGCAGCAGGTGCTTCAACCTGTTTACGGAATTTCTCCCAAGAAATGGATGGAAACGTACTTGGAGGGTTTCCAAATTGACATGGAACAATTAGCCCTTACCGAGGAAGAGCGGCAACAATTAGAAGCTGCTGCACAACAGCCTGACCCGAAAGTAATTGCAGCCCAAGTTGAAGCACAAGCTGAGGTTTATAAGGCGGACTTAAAGAAAGAGGTTGACACGCTTAAACTTGCGTTAGAGGCGCAATTTAAACAACTTTCGTTAGAGCAGGCGCGAATCGCCGCACAGCTAAAATCTGACACGGCGTTAGCGCAAGCACAAATACGAAAAGAAGACGCGGCAACAATGACTGTTGCTAAGGCAACACCAATCGAACAGCAAGAGCCAGTGAATGTGAGCGAAGCTCTTGCGGTGTTGGGGCTACAATGACACAAGTGAAAGATATGATAATTCAGTTGCAAAATGACTGGTATATTGATACGATACGTTTTTTGCAATATTTGGAAGACCGTGTTAGTCTTCTCACAGAACGTATTGCTGTACCAGGAACCGATCACTCTACTACCGAGGCTCTTAGAGGCCGGCGCATCGAATTAGTTTCCTTACTACAGCAAATAACGGATTGCACAAATGTCAAACGACCAAATTAACGAACTTGATAGCGGTGAAGAAGCCGTAAGTGGTTCTGCTGAAGATGGAGCAGAGGTAAATTATTACCTTCGCGATCTTACAGAAGACGACGTTTATTCTCGTCTACAGCAGGTTAACAATTTCCCCGATCATATTAACGGCCTTGAGTCAAGGTTTACTGGAAATGTTTCGCAGTTGCAGGAGCGGCTGGCCGGGCTTGAAAAAGCTTTAGGGTCACAAACCTCTTTTAACTTTGACAAAGTTAAGCAGGTTTTAATGGAGTACGATCCTAAACTTGCCGAGATATTAGTGCCAGCGCTGGCCGAAGCTATTAAAGTCTCTCCGCTGGATGAAAACACTATCCGGCCCTACCTTGAGCCAATCTCCAACAGGCTATCTGAGTCCTTTGGGCAACAATTGGTTTTATCTGCATATTCCCCCGAGGTGCTGGAGGAAATAATCCCGCCAGTAAAGAATGGTAAATTTGCGCCGGAAGGACAGCGGCACAAAAATTTTATTGATTGGTACTCGCAACAGGGCTACCAAACGCAGCAAGCTCTTTTGAGCTTTGGCGCTCCTTATATTAACGCGCTTCGTAAGTTTGAGGCGTGGGAGCAGGGTAAAAATCAGGAAAAGGCGAGAAGTGCTAGTAGTAAATCTTCTCGTCTGGCGCAGGGGCAAGTCCCGACTAGCCAATCTCGACACACTAGCGCCGCTGGAGTGCAATCCCCAGAAGATTCGTTCTTGGCGGCATTTGAAGAAGTTTACGCAGAAGGTAAATGATTATGGCTGGTCAATTGTACGGTACGCAAGTTGGGCGTACAGAGAAATACAAAGGGCGAATTCTTGCCAAGGCGCAGACGAAGGAAATGCTGACGAAACTGGGTTCGATGGAGCCGTTTCCGCAAAATACTTCGCAGACCATCGAATGGATGCGCTTCCTACCCTACGGTGGTGTTGATAATAACTGGATTGCTGCCGGCGGCGATACCGCTTTTATTAACAAGCATTTGATTCAAGAGGGCGTAACACCTTCGCCGGACTCGATTTCGTGGACTACTCTTAGTGCTACGCTGCAAGAAATTGGCTGCTTGTATAGTTACTCAAATCGGCTGCGGGTGTTACACGAGGAGGGTATGGAAATTCCTCGCGAAATGGAGGATCAGGCTGCAACACGTATTGCCTTGTGCAGGGAAATGATGGTGTATGGGGAGTTGAAATCCTGTACTAATATTTTCTATGGCGGCACTGGGACCTCTAAGGCTACTGTTAATGGGCCACCCACTAAGGCATTGTTCCAGAATATCTCGCGAGCGCTGCTAGGCAAACACGCTACTACCGTTAACAAGATGCTAAAGTCTGGTCCTAATTTTGGCATGCAGTCTGTCGCAGCTTCATGGCCGGTTTATTGCCATACTGACATGGAAAAAACCTTTGAGAATATTGCTGGGTTTACTAAGGTTCAGGACTATGGTAGTATACAATTGCTTGACCCTGAGTTTGAAATTGGCGCGATTGGTAGGTTTAGGATTATTGTAAACCCGATCTTAACCTATACGCCGGCTGGTGGAGCGGCTGTGGGTAATGCAGTCGCAGGATTTACTCCTAAGTCTGACGCGGGTGTGAATATTGACATCTATCCGCTTATTATTATGGGTCGTGGTATGGGTGGCGGTGACGCCTTTGGGCAGGTTCCGTTGCGTGGGTTTAACTCCCTCGAAGCCAATCACTTCCCTCCATCGGAGAAGTCTAAGATTGATCCGCTGGGTCAGCGTGGATATGTAAGCGCGATGACTTGGCAGGCGCAGGCAGTTCTTAATGACGACTGGATGGCTTTGGCCTGGGTTGGCACTGACGCATAATGGCAGGGGATTGTGGAGTGCAGTGGCCTTTNNGGCCTTTCTGCACTCCACCTTTTTTGGAGGTGTTAAATGGCGAATGTGCTTAATGAAGTTGCACGTTTTATTAGTGCTCCCGGTGCCGATGCACTTAAAGCTCTTTTGTCGTCGAAAGGTTTTATTCCGATTCCTTTAGGTGCTATTACGCAAGAAGATGGCACTGCGCTTTTAAAGCAGGCTACCACGGTGGCCGGCTATGCTCAGATTTCCAATAAAGAAACAGTTATTAACATTCCTGTTAACTGCACAGCGGGCGAGTCACTTGGTTTTGTCGCGCCTTTGCCTATTGACATGGATGGGAATTATCCGCTAGAAGTTCATGTATTGGCAGGAAAAGCAGCCAACAATGATGTACTTACGCTCGATTGCGAAGTGTACTTAGTTGGCGCAGGAAGTGTTGGTAACTCGGATATTCAATTGACGGCTGCTCAGACTATTGTTGCAGCAGGTTCTGAGCTGGTCTTTACNNTGCACTCGGCGGCACGAATGATGGAGACGCTACTTATATTTACAGTGTTTGGATAGAGTATACCAAGCGCTTACTTAATGAATAAGGTGACTTTCGATGGCTAATGTTTCTTATTTGAAGCAGTTTACTCAAGTTCAAGAGGGTACGCGGTACGCTTACGGTATTCGCACTGGCGCACGAACGGCTGCTGATTTTACGATCAATTTGGGTTTTCGCCCAACCAAGATTCGAGTCGCTAACCTAACCGACCGAATCGAAGCTGTGCATTATGTTGATCCTACGGCGGTTGTCGGTACTGATACCTATGGGCTAGACGCCGGCGCTAATGCTAAATCGCTAGTAACTGTGGCAGCGGGTACTCGTACCTATGAGGCGGCTGGTATCGCGCTGACTGCCGATAAAATGGGATTCACTGTTACGGTTGCCACTAAGACGCTGGAAACCGATAACGATGATACAGTCTGGGAAGCGTGGGGTTAACTAAATAAACGTGTGTCTAGGATAGCTTCCGAAAACCAGAACCTGTACTGGCTGACACATGTTTACTTACAGGGTAGCAAGAAGCTGAGTTAGATTTATTTGGTGAATTTTCGTCAATACAAAACAACGCCGTTGTTTCGGCCATACAGAACCCTTTACTGAGCCTGCAACAATGCCAACATATACTACAAAGTCCGACCATAAAGACCCTGTTCTAACAATTAAAACCGAGCAACCAGAAGAAGATTCTTTTGAATCACCTATCCAGGTTGTAAAGAACGACGACATTTCCCAATACGCTCGCGATCTTGCGTTTATGGCCGAGCCGGTTGAGGTAATGGTTTTACCGAGTCATAATAAAGACGACACTACCAGATTAGTTAATGTGTCGGTTAACGGTAAAACCTATTATTTGATTCGTGGTGAGTGGCAAGTAGTCCCGCGTTATGTTTTGGAAGTGCTTGTGCGGGCGAAGCGGGAATCGTGGAATTTTGGTTATCGCAAGGCAGCAGACGGAAGCACGTTTGAAACGTCTAGTGGATACAATGTATTGCGATACCCACACCATTATAGAGACAAAAATCCTCGCGGGCAGGCATGGTATGATTCAATTAAGGATCAAGCGGCTTAAATGAACGCCGGCGAGATGGTTGGAAAGCTGCGAATCGCGATGGGTGATGACGTAGAGCCTTATGTAGTTTCCAGTCAAACTATTTATGAGTGGCTTTCTGACGCCTATTTACGGATACAGTTGGAATATACACAGTGGAAATTTTTTCATAATCGCGGGTTAATACTTACGACTACGGCAGGTACTTCAGAATACACGCTCTTTAATGTAAGGGAAATTATGTCGAAGGGTATTTACTGTAATAGGGTAGGGGAGTCTATAAGATTTCCAATGTGCTATTACGAATATGAGGCGTGGGTATTAGACGAGCAGAACAACTTGCAACAGGTGGGAAATCCGAGATATTTTATAAAGCTGCCAAATGGTGGGTATCGGATAGAACCTAATCCAACCGAAGCTTGGCAAATTTGGGGTGATATTTGG
>JRYJ01012056.1_pt1 | contig 11816 bp, 7 predicted proteins | sample 235371 | NCBI WGS metagenome assembly JRYJ01 (sample SAMN03074219, study PRJNA261477) | activated sludge metagenome | biome: Wastewater Treatment Plant; feature: Wastewater; material: Activated sludge; isolation source: activated biomass of a wastewater treatment plant treating hydrocarbon... ... | reverse complement strand
TGTAAGGGCGGGGTTCTTCATCGTTCGAGAGGAGCGGCCAGCTTGTGATGGAAACTGAGCCCACTCGAGTTTGCGCGCCTACCTCAGCAAGCTTAATGCCAGCATTCCTTGCGGAGAGCGTCTGGTATCGGTAGTATCGAAAAGCCGGGTCTGGTGCGGGCTGCGAGTGACGTCGATCAAACTGTCAATGGCTCAAGGGAGACAGAATGAGTTTCACTCATGGGAGGCTGTATCAGAAGCGATACGAATACGTATCTGTTTCAATACGGAATTCATCTGTTCGGAGAATCTGCGCGTCGCGGAGGGCCAAGTGTGGGAATGGTCCGGTAGGGCCGGACGGANNTCGTTAATTGGCTCTTGATCCGACGACGTGACCCACCGGACGCTACTTCCGGTCGCTTCACCATCGGCCCCATAGCTTTTCAACACGGGTTGCCCGGGTCGGGAAATGTCGGCTTCCAGATGGATGCGGTACACATACCGATCGGGAGCCCGCATGGTGAGCCAGGACTTGACGACCACCCGCCACTCTCCCGGCTCCGTGCCTACGGCAGTGAAGGTCTCACGCCGCGCAAAATAGTCCACGATTGCCCGTTGCAGGTCTTTAGCCCGCCACTCCAGGAGCACGATGCCTGGCATGTGGTCAGGGCCTTCCAGCGCCAGGAAAGGAACTTGGATCTGAGCCGTGCCGGGGATGGGCGTTGCTGCGGGCTCGCTCGGTGTTGGGGTGACCTGAATCTTGTGGACACAGGCGGTCGCGTGGAGGCCGAGGATGAGCAGGAGGAGTGCCCGGCACCACCGCCGCAGTCTGCCTGTTGCAGTCGTCACGGACTGAAGGATCAATTGGATTTCACGGGTGGATTGAGAATATCCAGGTCCCGGATGGCTCGCTCGGCTTGCTCACGATAGGTGCGCTCGGTCGAGCCGGTATAGGTGTCGACGACTCGTTGATAGGTGACCCTGGCCTGGGCGTATTGTTTCTTGATCGAGAGGTACTGGCCCAACGCCAGCCAATTCTGAGCCGCCGTTTCGTTAGCGGTGCGCAGGTCCATCCATTCCCGGTCGATCTGGTTGGTCCCCGGTTGATTGACGCGACGCTTGATGATGTCGCCGAGTTGGGAGGACAAGTGCTCGATTTCTTCGTTTTCCCGAACCGCCGCTGCGACGCGATCATGTTTCAAATGATCGTAAAACGCCTCCACATGATCCTTGATGCTTGCCGCCCGCTTCTCGTGAATGTCGTGGGAGCACTGGACGAAGAAGATGCCGGCCGCCACGAGCATCGTAACGTTCCAGACGAAGCGGTAATCCAAAGCCATGGCCATGCTGGCCTCCTTTCGCAGCCTAGGGGAGACCTGAGTGTGTGCCGTACATGTCGGTATCCTACCGCAGGCATACCGGGAAAGGCGAGTCCACGGCCTGCTACGAGGCCGGCTTCAAGAACAACACGGCGAGCGGGGGCAAGGTCAGAGACAGGGAATGTGTCCGGCCATGGGCCGGTTCGGCATCGGCGGTTTTCCCGCCCAGGTTCCCTAGGCCGCTGCCACCGTAGATCGGTGCGTCGCTATTGAGCACCTCTCTCCAGTACCCGCCGTGAGGGACGCCGACTCGGTACCCATGTCGGGGCACCGGCGTGAAATTGCAGACGGCGAGCATCTGCTGATCGGAGCGGCGACCGTGTCGGAGCAGACTAATCACCCCCGCATCCGCGTCGTGGCAATCGATCCATTCGAATCCCCGAGGGTCGAAGTCGAGTTCATGGAGCGCCGATTCGCTCCGGTACAGCCGGTTGAGGTCGGCCACCCACCGTTGGAGGCCGCTGTGCGGGGGGTAGTGCAACAGGTTCCAGTCCACGCTGTCGTCATGGGCCCACTCGCGCCACTGGCCGATTTCGCCGCCCATGAAGATGAGTTTCTTGGCGGCTTGGGCGAACATGTAGCCGAACAAAGCGCGGAGGTTGGCGAATTTCTGCCAGTCATCCCCGGGCATCTTGCTCAGCAGCGAGCGTTTGCCGTGCACGACCTCGTCGTGCGAGAGGGGCAGCACGAAGTTTTCATGAAAGGCATACAGCATGCGGAAGGTCAGGTTGTTGTGGTGGTGTTTGCGATACACCGGATCGAGCGCCATGTATTCAAGCGTGTCGTGCATCCAGCCCATGTCCCACTTCATGCCGAAGCCCAAGCCGCCGGTGTAGGTCGGCCGTGAGACCGAGGGCCACGCCGTCGATTCCTCTGCGATAGTCTGGACATCCGGGTGACGTCGGTAGATCTCCTCGTTGAGCCGACGCAGGAACGCAATCGCATCGAGGTTCTCGCGACCTCCGTATTGGTTGGGGACCCACTCGCCTTCGTTGCGGGAGTAGTCCAGATAGAGCATGGAGGCGACGGCGTCCACCCGCAATCCATCGACGTGATACTGCTCGAGCCAAAAGAGCGCGCTGCTGATCAGGAAGCTCCGCACCTCGTTCCGGCTGTAATTGAAGATGGCGGTGTTCCAATCGGGGTGAAAGCCTTGTCGGGGGTCCGCATGTTCGAAGAGATAGCTCCCATCGAACCGGCTCAAGCCGTGCTCGTCCGTCGGGAAATGGGAAGGCACCCAATCGAAGATCACTCCGATGTCGTGCTGGTGAAGCTGGTCGATCAGGAACATCAAGTCTTGCGGCGTCCCATAGCAACCGGAAGGGGCGAAGTAACCCGTCGTTTGGTACCCCCAGGAGCCGAAGAAGGGGTGATCCATCAGCGGCAAGAACTCCACGTGGGTGAAGCCGAGTTGCTGCACGTACTCGATGAGCTTCGGCGCGAGCTCGCGATAGCTGAGCGAGCGGTTCCCTTCCCCCGGCACGCGCATCCAGGATCCGAGATGCACTTCATAGATGGTGATCGGTGCGTCCAGCGCATTCCGGCGGGCGCGCGATTGCATCCACGCTTGGTCGTGCCAGGTGTAGTCGAGGTCCCACACGATCGACGCGGATTTGGGCGGAATCTCGTTGAACCGCGAGAAGGGATCGGTCTTGATCGCGTGAATGCCGCCATGCCTTGAGCGGATGTAGAACTTGTAGAGCGTGCTGCGTCCGACACCGGGTACGAAACCTTCCCAAATGCCCGACGATTGACAGGGATGCAGAGGATGGCGGTCCGGGTCCCAATGGTTGAATGTGCCGAATACGGACACTTGTTCGGCTTCCGGAGCCCAGACGGCGAAGTAGGTGCCTTCCACGCCGTTGACGGTCATCGGGTGGGCGCCGAGCTTATCGTACAAATGAAAATGAGAGCCCTCATTGAAGAGGTACAGGTCGTCGGATGTGAGCAGGCTGAATCGTGACAGGTCCTGCCGTTGGTCGGGGGACACCGTGCCGGGCGGGCCGACCGGCCGGTCATGGAGGAGCGGATCCATAGACAGAGAGTACTGTGCCAGGCGCCAAGGCGTCAACAGACAGACACGGCAGCTCCGAGGTGACTCGCCGGGTGTATGACGTGGTGTCCCCAACGGGATTCGAACCCGTGTTGCCGGCTTGAAAGGCCGGCGTCCTAGGCCAGGCTAGACGATGGGGACACGAAGGAGGCTGCGGATAAGGCCAGATTCATACCACACTTCGCCGAGAGGTGTCACTAGGCCCCTACGCCGCTATTCACGTATGCCCGAGAACAAGACGTTCCCCGCAGGATTCTGCCGGCGCTGCTCGTTTCTGCCGGTTCTAGAGTTTTTGACCAGGTCGTCCTAGGTTATTCGGCACCCATCGACTTTCGGGGGCGGCCCACCCTCAGTGGGATAGCTCTGGACGATGTCGCCACCCTAGGATCAGCCCGTTTGCGAGCCGTGTGTACGTATGCACATACGGTAAGTACACGGCCGATGTAATGAGGGGTGAGTGGGGGAGGCAACACAATCTGTAAGCAGGAGGAGGGAGCGATGGCAGGAGACAACAATGTCATGCAGGAAAAAAAGGAAACAGCTGAAGTGCAGGTGCGGTTGAAGCCCCAGGGAACTCACGGTGGTCCGCTGTTGGCGAATCTGACGAACGTCAGTGTGGCTCAGGGAATCGCACACGTGGACTTTGGTTTTATCGAGCCGGCCATGCTCGGAGCAATCGCGGGGCGCACGCAGCAGGGTAAACCGCTTCCCAACGGCATCGAAGGTCTGCTCACCACTCGTGTGGCACTGCCGCTTGAGGCACTCGTCCGCCTCCAGCAGCAACTGAGTCAGGTGCTCGTGCAGTTGAAGGCCAAGCGCCAAGCGAACTCCTAACCATCCATCACAGCACTGCGAGTAATGACCATGGACGCCACCGCCAACCCGCCAGGCTTGTCTGAACAGGATACGGGACTGCTGTCTCTCCTATTGCTGGCGCGTTTTCACAGTCTGCCGGCCGATGGTGGGCAATTACGCCATCAATTCGGGGAGACGGGACGAGCGTTGGACGTCAACGCTCTGCTCCAGGCCGCGAAGCACCTCGGTCTCAAGGCCGGTCAGCGGAGGGTCGCCTGGGCCGACCTCGCCAAGGTTCCGCTGCCGGCGATCGCCTGCATGCAGGGCGGGCGGTTTCTCGTGCTCGCCAAAGTCGAAGGCGACAAGGTGCTGACCCATGATCCCAGGCAGCCGCGCCCGTTGATCCAGTCGAAGGATGAGTTCACCAAGAATTGGACTGGTGACCTGATCCTGATCACGAAACGGGCTGGACTCCGTCCCGAGGACCTCAAGTTCGATCTCACCTGGTTCGTTCCCGCCGTCGTGAAGTACCGCCGACTCCTTGGCGAGGTCCTGCTGGCTTCGTTCTTCATCCAAGTCTTTGCCCTCCTCACTCCACTCTTTACGCAAGTCGTGATCGACAAGGTGTTGGTCCACAAGGGATTTACCACCCTCCACGTCCTGGCTGTCGGTATGGTGGCACTGGCTCTGTTTGATGCCATTCTCAGCGGCCTTCGCACGTATTTGTTTGCCCATACCACGAATCGCATCGATGTGAGCCTTGGCGCACAACTGTTTCGCCATGTGCTTGCGCTGCCGTTGGCTTATTTTGAGGCCCGACGCGTCGGCGATACGGTCGCCCGCGTCCGCGAGCTGGAGCATATCCGCCAATTCCTCACCAGCAACAGCGTGACCGTCGTGCTGGATGTGCTGTTCACGGTGGTGTTCCTGGGCGTCATGTGGTTCTACAGTCCGACGCTCACGCTGGTGGTCCTCGCGTCGCTTCCGCTCTATGCGATGCTTTCACTCGTCATCACGCCGATCATCCGCACCCGTCTCAACGAGAAATTCGACCGTGGCGCCGAGAACCAATCGTTTCTTGTGGAGGCCGTCAGCGGGATCCAGACTGTGAAGGCCTTGGCCGTGGAGCCGCCATTGCAGCGACGATGGGACGAGCAACTGGCCGGCTATGTGACCGCCACCTTTCGTGCCACCAGCCTGATCACCCTCGCCAGTCAGATCGCCTCCTTCATTCAAAAGGCCACGACGATCGCGCTGTTGTGGTTCGGGGCCTATCTGGTGATCGGCGGGGATCTGAGCATCGGCCAATTGATCGCCTTCAACATGCTTGCGGGCCAGGTGACCGGACCGCTCTTACGGCTCGTCAATCTGTGGCAAGAGTTTCAGCAGGTTGGGATATCCATCCAGCGCTTGGGCGACGTGCTCAACACCAGACCAGAACCCTCCTACAACCCGAGCCGAACGACGCTCCCTCAGATCGCTGGACAGATTACCTTCGACGACGTGACCTTCCGCTACCATCCCGATGGGACCGAGGTCCTACGCCATGTGTCGTTCGCGATTCAGCCGGGACAGGTGATCGGCATCGTCGGTCGATCCGGCTCCGGAAAGAGCACGATCACGAAACTGATCCAACGCCTCTATGTGCCGGAAGCTGGTCGCGTGCTCGTGGACGGGGTCGACCTCGCCCAGGTGGATCCCGCCTGGTTGCGCCGGCAGGTGGGCGTTGTGCTCCAGGAAAACTTTCTATTCAATCGCTCCGTCCGGGACAACATTGCTTTAACAGATCCCGGCCTTTCGATGAATCGGGTCATTCAGGCGGCCAAGTTGGCCGGGGCTCATGAGTTCATCCTGGATTTGCCTGAAGGTTACGACACCATCGTCGGTGAGCACGGCTGTTCGCTTTCCGGAGGCCAACGGCAACGTATCGCCATCGCCCGGGCGTTAGTGGCGAATCCGCGCATTCTCATCTTTGACGAAGCCACCAGCGCGTTGGACTACGAATCCGAGGCGATCATCCAACAGAACATGGCGCAGATCTGCAAGGGCCGCACGGTCATCATCATTGCGCATCGGTTGATCACCGTCCGGCCCGCACATCGAATCTGCGTCATCGATCAGGGGCAGCTGGTCGAGCAGGGAACACATGACGAACTGCTGAAGCGAAACGGGATGTACTCACGACTTCACAAACATCAGGAAGGGCGTGCGGCCTAACACGACAAGCTGATAGCTATCAGCGGTCACCGCTCAGCAAGGACTCAAGATGATGCATATGATCAGGCGACGTATTGAGGTGTGGCGGGCGGCGTGGCAGGCGGAAGCGCAACGTTCGATCGGTGGGATCGCAGCCGGTTCCGCGATTGAATTTCTGCCTGCGGCTCTTGAAGTGCAAGAAGCCCCGCCTTCACCCATCGGTCGAGCAATTCTTTGGACGATTATGCTGGTGTTTGGCTTGGCGGTGACTTGGTCGTCGCTCAGTTTCATCGATATCGTCGCAATCGCGCCAGGCAAGATCATTGCCAGCGGACACTCCAAGACGATGCAGCCATATGAAACGGGCGTGATCGCCGCCATTCATATCCAGGACGGCCAGGTGGTGAAGCGAGGCGAGACGCTGATCGAGCTGGATCCAACTCAAAACGGGGCGGATCGGGATCGTGCAAAAAACGAATATCGGGCAGCCCTGGTAGAGGCCGCGCGGCTGCGGGCGTTGATTGCGGGTCAAGCGACGTTCGTTCCCCCGGCTGAAGGCGATCCGCAATTCGTGCTGCTGCAACAGCAGTTGTTACGCGACCAATTGGCGGAGATCACGGCGCGAGTCGACGCCGCACGGCACCTCATCGACCAGCGCAAGGCGGCGGTCGAGGCTACACAAGAGAATATTCGCCGGTTGGAAGCGACGGTGCCGATGGAAATCGAGCGGGCGGCAGCTTACAAAAGGTTGCTCGATCAACAGTACGTGTCTAAGATGGACTATCTCCAATTCGAACAGCAGCGCATCGATAAGGCACAGGAGCTCGCCGGGCAGCGGAGCAAGCTGCGGCAGGACCAGGCCGCGCTCGCCGAAGCAGAGAAGTCGTATCGCGCCCTCATCTCGGAATTCCAGCAGAGCAAGCAGGCGGAACTTGCCACCAGCGAGACCAAGGCAGCTTCATTGGTGCAAGAAGTCCGAAAAGCCGAGCAAAAGACTGAGTTGCAGAAACTAGTCGCGCCCATCGACGGGGTCGTGCAGCAGCTCGCCATCCATACCGTCGGCGGAGTCGTAACACCGGCGCAGCCGTTGCTCATCGTGGTGCCCCAGGACCATCCGGTCGAGGTCGAAGCGCAGATCGAGAACAAGGATATCGGATTTGTGAAGGAAGGCCAGCCGGTGGAGATCAAGGTCGAAACGTTTCCCTTCACCCTGTACGGAACGATCCCCGGAAAAGTCCTGACCGTGTCGGACGATGCAGTACCGTTTGATAAGGAAAAGGGTGGGCTCGTCTATGCGAGCCGGGTCAGCATGGATCGCGCGACGATGCAGGTGGAAGGCAAACAGATTCACCTCTCGCCCGGTATGGCGGTGACCGTCGAGATCAAAACCGGCCAGCGGCGGGTGATCGAATATTTGCTGAGCCCGCTATTGAAGTCGGTACAGGAAAGTCTAAGAGAGCGATAGGGTTTCTAGTGGTGATGACCATGCAACAAGCCTTCACAGAAGAGGGTTGGTGATGAAACCTGTGGTAGCACAACTGATGAGTGCGGTGATTGCGGGTATTGTGATGCTCGTCGGACTGGCCGGAAGCAGCGGTGCTGGCCTTTTGGGGAAAGAGGAAACACCAGGAGAGCGCTTTCGGAAAGCGATCGAACAGATCAAGAAGAGTTGTGAAAGCCGGAAGCTGGCGCCGGGAGAAGTCTGTGGGGAGGTGGCCAAGCTGAAGCCGGCTGATCCGTTGGCAACGGAAGAAGGGCGGTTTGCACACTCAATTAAAATCCCAAATCCGGTCCCGGAAGACAGTGGCTACAAACCCGGCATGACGCCGGAACAATACTTTGAACATCTCTGCAAGACCGAGGCGGGAGAGTTTATCTACAAGACGGTGGAGAATGTCGAGGGATTTTATCTGATGCGAATAAGAAGAAGACCCACCGAGTACGAGATGGAGCATCTCTATGGATTGGAAGCTCCATATCTGGAAGTTCACGGTGAGTACTACAGCCCAGAGGAGTACTTTGTGCAACCCCACATGGGCAAGTACCAGTTCTTGGAGGTGCCTCTGACCAAGAGCGATGCGCAATCAGCTGGATATAGGTACCGGCGGTACTATCGTGATGAAAACGCTCATCCAGGAAGACAATATCAATCGGCGATTAACGGTCGAGCGGTATTTGTCCCTTATATCGTGGCGGAAATGGACACAGCATCGCTTAGCAGCAAACTTGGAGTTACATGGCGCGGGATAACGCGGCCACATGATCGTGAGCTAGGCATTGCGGGCAGTGAATTGATTGTCTCAAATCTGGAATCCCATGAAGTTCTGGCCGTGCGCCGAGGGTATAAACGAACTGGTGGCGTAAGAAACAGCACAGGGATTTGGTGGCTTGCAGGTCAAACATGCCCTGAGTTGAGCAAAAGACCAGACCATTGGTTCATCAGAGATGTCCTGAAGCCTGTGGCAGAGAAGTAGAGGAGAAATAATATGGCAACGTCGCTTCCAACATGGCTCAATTTTGCCGTGCAACAGATGGCCGCTGAGTCATATCTTGATCAATTCCTTTCAGGCCGGAGATCGCTTGTTGAAGTTCTTACCAATGGAAATAACAACGAAGATGTTATACCTGCCGATCGGTTTGACGGCTATACGCGTTTTGTGGATTTAGCAGGTGTCCCAAACGCGTCTAATGTGACAGGTAGTGCCCAAGCTTTTTCAGCTAACTATCAAATCATCGACCACCATGCCAGCGACGCCACCGGATTCAGTGCGACACTTATTAAGGACCTGAGCGATCCGACCGGCAAAACCTTCACCCTTTCCTTCCGCAGTCTTGAATATCAGAACCAAGTCGATGGTGGAGACTGGGAGCGGGATGGACTGCCGGGGGCAGCAGGGGAAATAGCGGGAATGGGGTTCGCATTGGCCCAACTTGTAAGCATGGAACGTTACTATCGAGAACTCAAGGCCAATCCAGAAAAGCTTCCGGCTGGGGCTATCTTAAACGTAACTGGCTATTCATTGGGTGGTCATCTGGCGACTGTCTTTACGCAACTTCATGCAAGCGAAATTGCGGCAACCTATACGTTCAATGGAGCCGGTCGCGGTGGGATTAATGGGGGGACAACTAATCTGTCTGAAACCGAGCGAATTCGGGAGATGCTGCAATTTGTGGAAAGTGGGATCCTCAACTGGGATCAGATGGGAGACGTATTTCGCGCTGGGAACGGCGGGAATATTTACAATGAGGATTGGTATCGGGGAGTTCGAGGACAAACAGTGTTTCAATTTCGACCGACCAGTTCGTTTCTGCCGCCGGGTCAGATAGGTTCATCTCCTGGATTCGAAAAAATCACTCAACTTGTCGGTCATGCCACAAGTAGCGATCCCGACTATGTGGCGAATTCAGGTATTCATGCAAAATCGACGGAAATCTTCATCGAAGATCAGCCGAACGTCGATGGATTGGGAGGGCTTTTTGATCAAAGTGGCAGTTTCGGCACCACGCACAGCATCACGCTTCTCGTGGATTCTCTCGCGCTCGCGGAACGGATTCAAGCAATCGCGCCCACGCTCAGCCGAGGAGCCATCGAGCGCTTATTCGCGGCGGCGTCCAGCCTCACAGGTTCGGGCTTCGTCGGAGTGTCCGGACTGGCTGAAGGCAATTCTTTAGAAAACATATTGGATGGCTTACGCAGGGTTTTTGATCCGAATGCTGCGCCCACCCCCTTTGGTCGACAGACCAACGATTTTGGCCAGCTTACGTTTCGGAATCAGTTCTATGCGAACCTGGAAGAACTTCGAGGCAAAAGCGCACAGATCGTCAGTCTCATCGATCTCAGGCCCAGTGAGATATTCGCTCAGGCCAAGTCTTCTACGTTGGAAGGGATTGCCTATCGCTACGCCTTGCGCGAGCTGAATCCCTTCGTGGTCACCGGCATCAACTACTTGGCTCGCCACAATGCGGATCACTCACTGGATCTTTACGATCCGAATACCGGCATAGGTGTATGGACTCAGGTGGCACTTAGTGATCGGGCGGAGCTGTTAGCGGAAAAACTACGCTTTAACCAAGCAGATGGTGCCCTCGCCAGTCCCACGTTGTATGTCGACGAGGCGACCGTCTTTAACAATCAGCGCGGGGCTACGGCCACCGAGGCGGTGATCTTTGGCGATGCCGAGGGGCGGGAGTATTTGGGACGGCGAGGAAATGATCATATCTATGGGGGCGGCGGCAACGATGTGCTTCATGGCGCGGGAGGACAAGACTATCTCGAAGGCAATGACGGGAATGATGAACTCTACGGTGAAGCGGACAACGATATCCTACTCGGCCAACAGGGCGATGACCGGCTCGACGGCGGTTCCGGTGCCGACCGCATGAGTGGTGGCGCCGGCAGCGACACGTACATCGTCGACGACTCCGGCGACCGCGTGATCGAATTTGCAAACCAGGGCATCGATGAAGTGCGGAGTTCTGCCACCTTCACGCTCAGTTCAGCGGTAGAAAATCTCACCCTCACTGGAAACGCTGCCATCGATGGGACTGGCAATGAGCTGACCAATCTGCTCATCGGGAACAACGCGGCCAATACACTACGAGGTGGTGGTGGCAGCGATCATCTCGTCGGCGGCGGCGGGAAAGATACCTTAGAAGGGGGTGCCGGAGATGATCTTCTTGAGGGCGGCACCGGCGATGATGTGTATCGCTATTTTTCCGGTGACGGTGTCGATCGTATCGAGGATATTCAAGGAATGAACAGAATCTTTGTGGATGGACAGCTGTTGCTGCCGGGGCTCCGACCTGCGGGGGGAGCCGGAGGGGTCTATACGAGCTTGGATGGGCAGTTTATTTATACCCAATCGGGCGGCGATCTCCTTGTCCGTCGACCTGGGGGATCCACCTTTCTCATCCTCAATGAAAATTTCCAGAGCGGGCAATTTGGTATCACGCTCCAGGAAGAACCCTCTTATGCCAACAACCTCGAATCCCGCACCGATGCCGATTACCCGGGTGCCTTCAACGATCTGAGCAACAGTGTCTTTCTCAGCGGCCCTTACAACAACAATGTGCATGGGTTGGGCGGTAACGACACCATCATTGCGTCACTCGATGCCGACGGAAACGACCAACTGTATGGAGATGACGGAAACGACCGGCTACAAGGAGAAGGCGGCCACGATCGCCTCTTCGGCGGGGATGGGGCAGACCTCCTCATGGGGCAATCCGGCGAGGATCGGCTCGAAGGTGAGGCGGGCCACGATCAACTCCAAGGCGGCTATGGGGTCGACATCCTGCTAGGGGGGGACGGCAATGACCTGATGATGGGTGATCTGGGCACCGATGCTGGGGACCCCCTGCCGTTTGATCCGACCCGCGGGGCCAATGATTTGCTGGATGGTGGGGCCGGCAAC
>JRYJ01000233.1_pt1 | contig 11972 bp, 13 predicted proteins | sample 235371 | NCBI WGS metagenome assembly JRYJ01 (sample SAMN03074219, study PRJNA261477) | activated sludge metagenome | biome: Wastewater Treatment Plant; feature: Wastewater; material: Activated sludge; isolation source: activated biomass of a wastewater treatment plant treating hydrocarbon... ... | reverse complement strand
GCCAGCAGCACCGGCCGGCGCCTGGCCGGCGTCAACGCACTGACCAGTGGTGCGCGCTGCCCGCAGTCGCTGCAACCCGAGCTCAAGCACGCGGCCATCAAGGTGCTCAAGGCCGAGCTGCCCTGGGGACTCGTGGGCCCAGGCCTGGCTGCCGCAGGACGGCATCGCGGTGCGCGCCCCGCTGCGTGAGTTGCTGCGCGGCCTGCCGTTCGCGGTGTGTGTGCCCTTCGGCCGCGAGCGCGAGGGCGTGCTGGTGCCGGGCGGCCGGGCGGCGCGCCGGGCGGGGTGAGCCGGCGACCCCCGCGCCGCCCGGCGCGGGGGTCGCGTGTGTGACCGGGGTCCCGGGCGGGCATCACCCCTCCTGCCCACGCATCCCGAGGAGACCCGCATGAGCGACCTGGTCATCGAGCCGTCCCGCCCCGCCCCCGGCGTCGCCGTGCTCAACCTGGAGGGTGAGTTCGACCTGGCCTGGGTCGAGCCCGTGCGGGCCGCCCTGCGCCTGCTCGAGAGCGACCGCCCCGAGCGCCTGGTCATCGACCTGCGCGGGGTCACGTTCATCGAGTCGGTCGCCCTGGGCGTCCTGGTCGGGGCGGAGCGGCGGGCGCGCGAGGGGGGGCACCGCCTGGAGATCGTGGCCCAGCCCCGGGGCGCCATCGCCCGGCTGCTGGAGATCACCCTGCTGACCTCCTACTTCAACGTGGACACCGAGGTGCGCGCAGGCGCCGCGGCCCCGGCGGGCTGACCGCGCCTGCACCCCGCCGGGTCGGGGCGCGGGAGGTGGATGCACCGTCCGGGGCCCCAGGGACCGGCGGCGGCCGGGTCCGAGCGCGGCCCGGCGGGTGGCGGTCGGCCTCGCCCGGATGGTAGTCAATAACGAGACTCATTACCGTATACTCCCGCCCCTCGTCACACCGAGCGGACACCGGGAGGTGCCAAATGAGCAGTCGACGAGTCGCCGTTCTGGCCGCGGCCATCAGCCTGGCTGCCGCCGCAGCGCCTGCAGTCGCGACGCGCTCCGACCACCCCGGCGCGCGCCCCGGGGCGAGGGAGGTCCCCGAGCCGGCCACCAGGCTGCTCGTGGCCGACGGCGTCGAGGGTCGCCTTCGCCTGCTCGACCTCGCCAGGGGCCGCGTGGTCGCGGGCTTCGGGGCGCAGGCGCCGGTGCGGGTCCTGGTCACCGCGGGCGACCGGCGTCACGTGTTCTCGGGGCAGCCGGACGGCGACCGCGTGGCGTCATCGACGCCGGCGCGTGGTCGGAGCCCCACGGCGATCACTTCCACCACTACGTCACCCGTCCGCGCCTCCGGGGGACCGTGCGGGGGCCCTACCCGGTGCACGTGACCACGCACCTCGGGCGCGCGGCGGTGTTCACCGACCGAAGCGGCGAGGCCCACCTCCTCGACGAGGGACGGCTGGCGCGTACGGTCGCAGAGATCGCGAAGGCGGGGAGCGGCGTTCCCCACCACGGCGTGGCGATGCCCTTCGGCGAGCGCACGGTCATCAGCCTGGCCGCCCCCGGCGAGCAGCTCCCTGACCGTCTCGGCCTCGCCGGCCCGGACGGCCGCCTCACCGACGAGGTCGGGGGCTGCCCGCAGCTCCACGGTGAGGCGGCCGTGGCCCGCAGCCGCGTGCTGTTCGCATGCGGCGACGGCTACCTGCTGGTCACCGTCGGCCGCCGCGGGCTCGAGGGCGCCCGCATCGGCCTGCCCGGCGGCCTGCCCGCCGGGACGCGCACCGGCACCCTGAGGGGCCAGCCCGGGACGGGCTGGGTGATCGGGAACCTCGGGAGCGTGGGCCTCGTGCGGGTCGACGTCCGCGAGGGCCGGGCGACCGCCCTGCGGATGTCGTCGCGGCCGGTCGACTTCGCTGCGCACCCGCCGAGCCGGAGCGCGCTCGTGGTCGCCGCCGACGGGCAGGTGCAGCAGATCGACGTCGCCTCTGGCCAGGTCCGGGCGGGCGTGCCGGCGGTGGCCCCGGTGAGCGGGTCGCCCGGCGTCCCACAGCCCCGGATCGTGGCCGGAGGCGGCCAGCGCGCGTGGGTGAGCGACCCGGGCGCGGGCCGGGTGGTCGAGCTGGCCACCAACCCGCTCAGGGTCACCCGCGCCTTCGCGGTCGGCGGCGCGCCGTCCCTGCTCGCCGTGGCGGGCGGAGAGGCCGCCTGACCACGTCCCCGGCCCCGCCCCGCCCGCCCCGGCGGGGCGGGGCATCACCACTGCGACGGGCACCCGCCCCGAGGAGGAGACCACCATGCCCCCGAGCGACGAGCGCCTTCCCGTCACCGTCCTCTCCGGCTTCCTCGGCGCCGGCAAGACNNGCCGTCATCGTCAACGACATGAGCGAGGTCAACATCGACGCCCGGCTGGTGCGCGACGGCGGTGCTGCCCTCGCGCGGCGCGAGGAGCGGCTGGTGGAGATGACCAACGGCTGCATCTGCTGCACCCTGCGCGAGGACCTACTCGAGGAGGTGGTGCGCCTTGCGCGCGAGGGTAGGTTCGACTACCTGCTGATCGAGAGCACCGGGATCTCCGAGCCGCTCCCGGTCGCCCAGACCTTCACCTTCGCCGACGAGACCGGCCGCTCGCTCTCGGATCTCGCCCGGCTGGACACCATGGTCACCGTCGTGGACGCGCTCCACTTCGGCGGCGAGCTCGCCGAGGCCGAGGACCTGGGCTCGCGCGGGCTGGCGCTCGGACCCGAGGACGGGCGCACCATCGCCGACCTGCTGGTCGAGCAGGTGGAGTTCGCCGACGTCGTGGTCCTCACCAAGGACGACCTGGCCGGGCCCGAGCGGACGGTGCGGGTGGAGGCGCTGGTGCGGGGCCTGAACCCGGGCGCGGCCGTTATCCGGGCCCGGCACGGGCGGGTCCCGCTCGGCCTGGTGCTCGACACCGGCCGCTTCGACATCGACGCGGCGGCGCGCTCGGCCGCCTGGGTGCGGGAGCTCGAGGGCACCCACGTGCCCGAGACCGAGGAGTACGGGATCTCGAGCACCGTCTTCCGGGCCCGCCGGCCCTTCCACCCCGGGCGCCTGCACCGGTTCCTGACCGAGTCCGACGCCTGGGACGGCGTCGTTCGCTCCAAGGGGTTCTTCTGGCTGGCCACGCGGCCGGCGGTCACCTGGCACTGGTCCCAGGCGGGCGGCGCCTGCAGCTTCCATCCGGCCGGCCGGTGGTGGGCGGCCGTGGACGCGTCCGAGTGGCCCGAGGACCCCGAGCTTCGCGACGCGATCCTCGACGGGTGGGATCCGCGCTTCGGCGACCGGGCTCAGGAGCTGGTCTTCATCGGGACCGGCATCGACCGGGCGATGATCCAGGCCCAGCTCGAGCGCTGCCTGCTGGACGACGCCGAGGTCGCCGGCCAGGGAGCCTGGGCGGCCCTGCCGGACCCGTTTCCCACGGACGGCCTCGAGGGCCCCGGGCACGGCCACGCCCCGGGCCTCGACCACGCGCCCCGCCGGTGAGCGACGTCCCCCGGCCGGAACGGGACCCACTCCTGTCTGCTTGGCCCGGTGCCCCGGCCGCGCCACGATCCGGCCATGAGCACACATCACTCGCCGCATCCGGGTCACGACCACGCGCACGGGCCGGGCTGCGGGCACACCGCCATCACCCATGACGGCCACGTGGACTACCTGCACGACGGGCACCTGCACCACCCCCACGGCGATCACTGCGATGACCATGGCCACGTGAGCACGGCCTGACCGGACGGGGGACGGGGCGGGCCGTGCGGCCCGCCGCGTCCCCGTCGGCTCGCGCAGGTCCGGGACCCACCGCCGTGGGCGATGACAACGATGATGCGACTCAGTATCATCAGGGGCCCGCGTCCCGGAGCTCCAGGTCATGGCCGACGCCGCCACTCCTCGCCCCACGCCGGCCTCCGTCGCGGCCGGGCGCTGGGTCCACCCCGACTACGGGCGAATCGTCCTGGTGCGGGTCCACGGCGAGGACCTGGTGGTGGCCTTCGCCGACGGCGACGTGGCCCAGGTCCCCATCGCGCTGTGCTATCCGGATCCTGCGGTGCTCGACCCCGGCACCTTCTCCGTCACCGCCGACGGGAGCGCGATCTCGGTGGAGGGTGAGGACGGGGGGCGCGTCACCACGGGCTGGTCGGTGTTCCGCTCCCGAACCGACGCGGCATTCGCCCGGCACGTGTCGGCGCGGGCCGCCGAGGAGCGGGTCGTGATCGGGCTGCGCGTGGAGACCTTCCGGCTGGCGGCGGGCCTCGACCGCGCCGTGGTGGCCGAGCGCGCGGGCCTGCCTGAGGCGCGGGTGGCGGCGATCGAGGCGGGGGAGCCGGTCCCCGACCTCATGGACGCCCTCGGGCGCATCCTCGCGCTCCTGGGGCGCGGGTGGGGCGCCCTGGCAGGGCTCGACTGGTCGTTCCCGACCGCCGGCCGCCCCCGGCGCCGGTCGTCGGGCACCGGCTGACGCCCGTCGCCGGCGGGAGTGACGAGCGAGGGCTGCGTCTGGTATGAATGAGAATGACTCTCATTCCATAAGGAGCCCCGGCCATGTCGATCGCCAGAGCGTCCCGCCGCCTGCTCACGCTCACCCTCATGCTCATCGCCTGCTCGCTGGCCCTCGCCGCGTGCGGGGGCGGCGGCGCGGGAGCGACGGACACCGGTGCAGCGGACGGCCGCCTGCCCGTCGTCGCGACCTTCAGCATCCTCGGGGACCTGGTCCGCAACGTGGGCGGGGACCGCATCGCGCTGACCACCCTGGTGGGGCCCGACGGCGACGCGCACACCTTCGAGCCCACCCCGCAGGACGGGGTGCGCCTGGCGAGGGCCCGGGTGGTGTTCGAGAACGGCCTGGGCTTCGAGCCCTGGCTCGACGACCTGTACCGGTCCGCGGACGCCGACGGCACCCGCGTGGTGGCCTCCCGCGGCGTGCGGCCGCGGGAGCTGGACGGGGAGGAGGACCCGCACGCCTGGCAGGACGTGCGCAACGCCGAGCTGATGGTGCGCAACGTGCGCGACGGGCTCATCGCGGCCGACCCGGCCGGCGCGGCGGTCTACCGCGCGAACGCCGCGCGGTACCTGCGGGAGCTGGAGCGGGTGGACCGCTTCGTTGCCGGCCAGATCGCCGCGATCCCGCCGGAGCGCCGTCGGCTGGTCACCGACCACGACGCCTTCGGCTACTTCTCGGCGCGCTACGGGATCCCGGTGGTGGGGAGCGTGCTCGGCTCGGTCAGCACCGAGGCCGGGGACCCGTCGGCCGGGCAGGTGGCCGACCTGGCCCGCAGGATCCGGGCCACCGGCGTGCCCGCGATCTTCGCCGAGAACATCGCCAACCCCGACGCGGCGCGGGCCCTGGCCGCCGCGGCCGGGGTGCGGTTCGGGCCACCCCTGTACAGCGACGCCCTGGGTCCCGTGGGGAGCCCGGCCGCGACCTACCTGGGGCTGATGCGACACAACGCGCGCGCGCTCCACGACAGCCTCGCCGGGTGAGGGCGTTGCGCGGCTATGGGGGCCGTCGGCACCGCGAGCCGGTGGCCGGCGCGCCGGCCCTCAGCGTCGAGGACCTCCGGGTCGCCTACCCGCGAGCGGCTCGCCCGGCGCTCGACGGGGTCAGCCTCGTCGTGCCGCGGGGTGGCCGCACCGCGCTGATGGGGCCGAACGGGTCCGGCAAGTCGACCCTGCTCAAGGCCGTGGCCGGGCTCCTCGCTCCCCTCGCGGGGGACGTGCGGGTGTTCGGCCTGCCCGTGGGCGCCTGCCATCACCGGGTCGCCTACGTGCCCCAGCGGGCGGAGGTGGACTGGCGCTTCCCGGTCGACGTCGCGGGGCTGGTGATGGGCGGGCGCGCCCCCCTGCTCGGCTGGCTGCGGCGACCCGGCCGGGAGGACCGGCGGGCGGTGGCCGCGGCGCTCGAGCGGGTGGGCCTCGAGGACCAGGCCGCGCGACCGGTGGCCCTGCTGTCCGGTGGCCAGCAGCAGCGGGCGCTGCTGGCCCGGGCGCTGGCGCAGGACGCCGGCCTGCTGCTGCTGGACGAGCCGGTGTCGGCCATGGACGCCGGGGCGCGGCGGGCCGTCGATGCGCTGCTCGGGGATCTGGCCGCCCGCGGGCGGGCGATCGTGATGGCCACGCACGAGACGGGGCGCCACCGGGCCGGCTTCGACGCGGTGCTGCGGCTCGAGGGCGGCCGGGCGGCCGGCGGGGCGTCATGGGCTGGCTGACCGAGCCGCTGTCGTGGCCGTTCATGCAGAAGGGGCTCGTGGCGGTGCTGCTGGTGGGCCTGGCCTGCGCGGTCGTGGGCTCCTACGTGGTGCTGCGGCGCATGGCGTTCGTGGGCGACGCCCTCGCGCACACCGCCCTGCCGGGCCTGGTCGTGGCCTACCTGGCCGGCTGGAGCCTGTTCGGCGGGGCGCTGGTCGCCGGGATGGTCACCGCGCTCCTGGTGGGCTGGCTCACCCGGCGCGAGACGCTGCGTGAGGACACCGCGATCGGCGTCGCATTCACCGGCATGTTCGCGCTCGGGGTGCTCATGCTCTCCGAGGCGAGGAGCTACCGCGACCTGTCGCACATCCTGTTCGGGAACATCCTCGGGGTCACCACGTCGGACCTGTGGCTCATCGGGGGCGTCGCCGCGGCCGCCGTGCTGACGCTCGCGGCGCTGCACAAGGAGCTCGTGCTCTCCTCGTTCGACCCGACGCACGCACGCGCGATCGGCATCCCCGTCGAGGCGCTGCGCCAGGGGCTCCTGCTGCTCCTGGCCCTCGTGGTGGTGGCGGCCATCCAGGTGGTCGGCGTGCTCTTGACCAGCGCGCTGCTGGTGACGCCGGCCGCCGCGGCGTCGCTCGTCGCCCGCACCGTCCCGCGCATGATGGCCCTGGCGACCGGCGTGGCGATCGTCTCCGGCGTGGCCGGGCTGTATGCGTCCTACTACCTCGCGGTCTCGTCGGGTGCGGCGATCGTGCTGTCGGCCACGGCGATCTTCGCCCTGACCTGGGCCGGCCGCGGCCTGATGGCCGTGCGGCGGCGCTCCCGCGCGCGGGCCGGGGTCACGTCCGGCGCGATGGCCCTGGACCGCACCCCCGCGCGCTGAGCCACTGCACCCGCCGACCGCGAGTGCTCCCGCGGCTGGCATCACGCGACCAGCGGGGACTCATGGGCGCCGGCGCTCGCACCGGCGCCCGGTGAGCGACGCGCCCGACGCGGGACCGGCCTCGCGCCGGACGAGCGCGGCGACGGCGTCAGGGAGGGCCGGCCGCACCGCGGCGGCGAAGGGCGCCGCCGTCCTCCGTGATCACCGCCACGTCGCCGTGCTCGCTCGCGGCGGCGAGCGTCCCTCCCGGCGTCCAGGCCAGGGCGGTGACCTCGCCCATGAGTCGTGCCCGGGCCAGCTCGCGGGGGCGGCGCCGCCCCAAGTCCCACGCGCCGACGAGGCCCTCCGAGGTCCCGGCGGCGAGCAGGGGACGCCGCTGCGCGAAGCTGACCGCGGTCACCTCGCCGCCGCCTGGATCGAGCATCCGCGGGCGGCTGCCCGCGGGTCCCGGCGGGGAGCAGTCCCACAGCACGACCGCCCGGCCGCCGCCCGTGGCGAGCAGCCGGCCGGACGGGTCCCATGCGAGCTCGCGCACCTTGCGCTCGTATCCGCTCATCTGCAGGTCACGCCCGGACGGGAGGATCCAGAGGTGGACGGTGGCGTCCTGGTCCCCCGTGGCCAGGTGGCGCCCGTCGGGGCTCCAGGCGAGCGCGAGCGAGGAGCCCTTCCACTCCAGCCGCCGCTCCAGGCCACCGCCGGCCGGGTCCCACAGGCTCACGCCCCCGTAGTGCACGGCGGCCACTCGCCCGCCGTCGGGGCGCCAGCCCAGGTCCATCACGGTGCTCGGGTGGTCACTCCAGTCCGCGACGAGCGAGTCGTCGCGCCACAGACGGAGGCGCCGGCCGGCCGCAGCGGCGAGCAGGCCCCCGTCCGGCCGCCAGGCGATCCGCTCGACCCACGCGGCCCCGGCGTCGAGCGCCCCGAGGTGGCCTCCGGCGGCATCCCAGATCCGCACGAGCCCATCCTGTCCTGCGGTGGCGATCTCCCGGGAGCCGGGCCGCCACGTAACCGCCACGGTGGCATCACGGTGGCCCTCCAGCACGCACTCCCGCCCGGCGTCCCCGAGCAGGACGACGGGCCCGGACATGAGGGCCGCCGCCAGCGTGCGGCCGTCGTGCGCCCAGGCGAGACCGGCCACGCGCCCGCCGACCTGGGCCCACCGCTCGGGGCCGGCCGTCGTGCGCGGGTGACGGGCGTTCACGCGAGGCATGCCCGGAACCCGGCCTCGAGCTCCTCGCGGTCGAGCCCACGTCCGATGAACACCATCCGGTTGACCCGCTCGGCGTCTCCCCACGGCCGGTCCGGGCGCGCGTCGAACAACATGTGCACCCCCTGGAACACGTAGCGCCGGGGCTCGCCGGCCAGGCTGAGGACGCCCTTGGAGCGGAAGATGTCCTGCCCGCGCTCGGCGAGCAGCCGTGAGAGCCACTGCTCGAGGCGGCCCGGCTCGACGTGGCCGGTCACCGCGATGCCGACCGACGAGATCGTCCCATCGTGCTCGTGCCCGGGGGCGAAGTGGGCCGCGAGGGCCGGGTCGAGTCGACCCGCCGGCCCCTCGACGCGGAGACCCACCTCCTCCGGCGCGTGCTGGACGAACAGGGCGTAGGCGCCGTCGGAGGGCATGGCGAGGGCGGCGGGACCGGAGCGGAGGTCCACCCGGGCCGCCCGGCCCGGGTGGAGGCCCTCGCCGGAGCCCGTCGGTGCCGGTGCGTCGGAGAACGCCGCCGCCGCGTCCCGCAGGACCGCATCGAGCCCCTCGGAGGACACCGCCGCCACCGGCATCACGAGGAGGTCGACCGACGTCTCGGCCCCCGGGGCCACCCGGACCAGGTGCCGCCCCGGCGGCAGCGGGTAGAGCCCCGCCCACTCGAAGGGATGCTCGGGCACCAGGAAGGTCGGGTCGACCTCCAGCGCGCGTGCGAGGCTGAAGCCGCCCACGCCGAGGACGTGGTCCAGGGGGACGTCGGCCTCGCGCGTGCGGTGCACGCGCGCGAGGCCGTTCATCGCGCGGACGCGCGCCTCGAGGCGCGCCAGCGCATCCTCCGGGACGAGGTCGACCTTGTTGAGGAGCAGGACGTCGGCGAACGCGATCTGCTCCGCCACCTCCGGCGCCGAGTCGAGGTGCTGCCAGACGTGCCTGGCATCGACGAGGGTGACGATGCCGTCCAGGCGGAGCCGCTCCCGCATCTCGTCGTCGACGAAGAAGGTCTGCGCGACCGGGCCCGGGTCGGCCAGGCCCGTGGTCTCGATCACCACGTGGTCGAAGCGGCCCGGGCGCCGCATCAGGCTGCCGAGGATGCGGATGAGGTCGCCCCGCACCGTGCAGCAGATGCACCCGTTGTTCATCTCGAAGATCTCCTCCTCGGCGTCCACGACGAGCTCGTGGTCCACCCCGACCTCGCCGTACTCGTTCTCGATGACGGCGATCCGCCGGCCGTGACGGCCGGTGAGGATGCGGTTGAGCAGGGTCGTCTTGCCGGCCCCGAGGAAGCCGGTCAGGACGGTCACGGGAATGCGGGGGTCCTGCGTGGCCCGGGCCATCGGGCACCTCCTTCGGACATTAGTGAGAACGAGTCGCATTATATTTCATTGGGCCCGCTTGCGTGCGCGCGCCGGCCACCGCGCGGCACAACAGCATCCGGGCGCTGCGCAAGAACGGTTCCCACTCCAGCCTGCTTTCACGGGGCCGAGACCGGCCTGGAGAATCCGGCCTGGTGCGTGCCCCATCGCTCAAGGAGGTCACCGGCCGCGTGACCATCGGGACAGTTGAGAACGAGTCTCAGTCCCTGGTAGGGTCGCCCGCATGGACGAGGGTGTCCGTCACCGATGGCTGCGAGCGGTCCACGCCCGCGTGGCGAGCGCGGGGCTACGGGCCGGCTCCGCCCGCATCGGCGTGATCGAGCTCCTGGCCCGCGAGGGCCAATGCCTCATCGACGCGAGGACGATCGTCGACCGCCTCAGGGCGGAGGGGGGCTCGGGGTCGCAGGCCTCGGTCTACCGGATCCTCGACGAGCTCTGCGCGCTCGGCCTGGTGCGCCGCGAGGCGGACCCGCACGGCGTCGCCCGCTATGAGATCGTCGAGGCGGGCTCGCGGCACCACCACTTCCATGATGTGCGAACGGGCGACGTGGAGCCGTTCGTCGACCCCGAGCTCGATGCGGTGATCGTGTCGGTGGCGGGCCGGCTGGGCGTCGAGCTGCAGGCCCACGAGGTCCGGCTGCATGGCACCCGCCGTCCCGGGGAGGCGGCCCTGTGAGCGCGGCCCGTGCCCCGATGCTCGCCCGGCTCGGCGCCGTGGTCGCCCTCGCGGCCGTCGCGGCGCCGGCGATCGGCGCACCCCTCACCCGGGACGACGTCCTGCGCCGGGCCGAGGGCGGCGCGCAGGCGAACGAGATCCTGCACGAGTCGTTCCCGGGCACCGCGCTGGCCCGCATGCCCGGCACCACCCTCAAGGTGCTGGTGGCCGACCTGGCCCCCCGCGTGGTCCTGTCCGGCCAGACCCCGCTGCGGCTGGTGGACGAGGGCGACCCGGCGGCCGCGCCGCGCCTGGTGCTGCCCGGCCACCGCCAGATGATCACCCGCCGCAAGGGCGGGGTGACCGTGCGCGACCTGGACGCCAGGCGCATCCTGCGCATGAAGGGCCCGGTGCGCCTGGACGCCGGCACCGCCGAGACCGGCATCCGCATGGCCGAGCCCCTGGGGCGGCGCTACCGCGGCTCGCTGCGGGTGGCCCCGTCGGGCACCTCAGGGCTCCTGGTCGTGAACCAGGTGGGCCTGGAGGCCTACCTGCAGGGCGTGCTGCCCGGGGAGATGCCGCCCGAGTGGGGCACCAGCGCCCCGGCCGCGCTGCAGGCCGGCGCCGTGGCCGCGCGCTCGCGGGTGATGGCCCTGGTCACGGCGCCCGGGGCCGGGCGCGGCGGATACCAGATCACGGCCGACGACCCGCTCTACCTGGGCCTGGACGGCGAGCGGCCCACCACCAACCAGGCCGTGCAGGCCAGCAGGGGCCTCACGGTCACGGTCAGCCGGCGGCCGTTCGAGGCCGACTTCCCGGTGGTGCCGGGCACCGCGCCCATCGTGTTCATGCCCGACCCGGGCAGCCCGGACCCGGTGGCCAACGCGCCGGCCCGGTCCATCCCGGGCCAGCGGGCCGGCATGGGCGCCGAGGCCGTGCGGCGGGCCATGTCGTTCCTGGGCACGCCGTATGTGTGGGGCGGCTCGCAGCCCGGCGGCTTCGACTGCTCCGGCCTCGTCTACTACGTGTACGGCACGCTCGGGTTCAAGCTGCCGCGGGTGGCCGAGGACCAGGCCAAGGTGGGCATCCCGGTGCCCCGGGAGCAGCTGCGCCCGGGCGACGCCGTCTTCTTCGCCGACTCCTCCGGGTACATCGGCCACATGGGCCTGTACATCGGCAACGGCAAGATGGTGCACGCGCCGCAGACCGGCGACGTGGTGAAGGTCAGCGACATCACCACGGGCTCCTACGCCGAGCGCTACGCGGGCGCCCGGCGCTACTCGCCCGAGTAGGGCGGTGCAGGTGTTCGCACCGACCCCGCGCGCGCCGATGCGGCCGCGCGGCTCCGGTTCCAAGGGCACGGCGGTCGCCTCGCCCCGCTGGTGTCGAGCATCGGCTCCCCCCGGGGGTGGCCCGACGCGGGTTGAGAGGGACGCTCAGGCATCGCCGGTGTCGGCGAGGATGGACGCGGTCGTCGGTGACCGGTGGCTGAGGCGCGGCCAGGCGCGCGTCGCACACCAGGGGCTCGGGGTCGGATCGGCCGGGACGCGTGTGCGCGAGGTCCTCGCGCCGAATGCCGGGCATGGGGCCGGTCCGGCGCACTCCACCAGCCCCGCACCGAGAGGCGGACCGCCATGAGCAGCGCGCGCAGCGCTCCGGCCAGGCGGTCGCGGGGGCGCCCACCGCGGCGC
>JRYJ01006901.1_pt1 | contig 12003 bp, 7 predicted proteins | sample 235371 | NCBI WGS metagenome assembly JRYJ01 (sample SAMN03074219, study PRJNA261477) | activated sludge metagenome | biome: Wastewater Treatment Plant; feature: Wastewater; material: Activated sludge; isolation source: activated biomass of a wastewater treatment plant treating hydrocarbon... ... | reverse complement strand
CGTGATCAGTTCCTTCACGAGCTCCCGATCGCGGTTCATTGCTTCATCCATCAGCTGCTGGTGCTCTGCACCTGGATCGCGCTTGCGCTGAGCCGTGTAGAGCTCGGCCAGATTGCGGTAGCGCTCCGACTTGTCGTACAGGAGCTTGCAAAGGCGCAGCTTCCAAGGCGACCCGCAGCCGGCGACGAGTGCGTCATGGAACTGCTGGTGCACAGCCGCCCACGGCACGTGCAGTTCCGAGGTCAACGGCAGCGGCGTGCGCGACAGCCGGTGAAACGCGCTCAGCAGATTCGATTCCCAATCGATGCCGCCACGTTCCATTGCCTGCTCAAGAGCGAGCACCTCCACTGCAATGCGGGTCTCCGTAAGGTCGATCAGTTCGTCACGCGAGACAGGCGCCACGCAGAAGCCGCGCTGATCCTCAGATTCAACAAACCCGTCGGTGACCAACCGGGACAGCGCCTCGCGGATCGCGGTGGCACCGATGCCGTAAGAGTCGCTGAGCGCTTGAATTCGCAGCCGCTCTCCGGGACGCAGGTTGCCCGAGACGATGTCCGAGCGCAGACGCTCGAAGGCGATGGTCGTGAGGCTCTTGCCGGCAGGGACGTTCGCAGCAGTCTCCATAGAGCGATTTTCGTGTGAAACGTGAGCCAGCCGCAGCGGGCGACGGTCGCATTCTGCCGGCATCGATTCGCAGTCGTATTAGGGATGATCCTATGAAACATCGATAAAACATCTTTTAGTCTTTAGACCGCCGTGATGCAGAGCGGCTGAGGTCTTGACTAGAACACCTGAGGAGACATCGATGGGTCGATCCCCACACCGCACCTTCCTTCCCTTGCCCGGGCCTTTGACGCCGGTCGCAGCCGTGTTGTGGGCGCTGGGCACCGCCCACGCCGCCGAGATCGACACGGGGAACCCGGACTTGTCCTTCCGCTGGGACAACACCGTCAAGCTGTCTACGGCCTATCGCCTGAAGTCTGCGTCGTCCGAAGTGCTCGCCAATCCGAACGGCGACGACGGCGACCGCAACTTCGGCAAAGGCGTGGTCTCCGGGCGTGCCGATCTGTTCACCGAGATGGATCTCGTCTACCAGCGCAAGCATGGCGCCCGCATCAGCGGCGCGGCCTACTACGATGCGATCTACAACCGACGCAACGACAACCCGGGCTTCGCCGGTGGCGCCTTTCCGAACCAGCTGTCCGTCGCGCCAAACGAGTTCACGAAGGCCACGCGGGAACTGCATGGCCGCAAGGCGGAGCTCCTGGATGCGTTCGCGTTCGGCCAGCTGGACCTGGACGGCATGACGCTGACCGCCCGCGCCGGCCGCCACGCCATCTTGTGGGGCGAGAGTCTCTTCTTCGGGGGCAACGCGATCGCTGGTGGCCAGCAACCGGTCGACGTCGTGAAGCTGCTGTCCGTGCCCAACACGCAGTTCAAGGAGGCCATCCGTCCCGTCCCGCAAGTCTCGGCATCGCTGCAGATCAACTCGGCCATCTCCATCGCCGGCTACGTACAGACAGCCTTCAAGCCCAGCCTTGTGCCGGCATCGGGAAGCTACTTCTCGAACGCCGACCCGGGCATCGACGGTGGTGAGACGATCTTGCTGGGGCCTGGCGTGTTCGCACTGCGGCAGCCCGACAAGCGGCCCTCTAACCAAGGCCAATGGGGCTTGCAGCTCAAGCTGCGCGGTGACGGCCTCGACTATGGCCTGTACGCCGTGCGCTTCCACAGCAAGCTGCCGCAAGCGGTTCCGCTGATCGGGCTCACGCCGGCTGGCCCGGCGCCGATCGGGTACTACCTCGGCTACCACGAAGGCGTGAAGGCCTTCGGCTTCAGCGTCTCGAAGACCATCGACGAATTCAATCTGGCGCTGGAAGTATCAACACGGCGCAATCAGGATCTCGCGTCGTCCCAGAGCGCGGACGTCAGCTCGTTCACGCCCGCGCCCGCCACGAACGTCACCGACAACCCCGCGTACGCCACGGGCAATACGGCGCACGTCAATCTCTCCATGCTGGGCAACCTGCCGGCGACGCCGCTGTGGCGCGAGGCAACGCTGCTCGGGGAACTGGCTTGGAACCGGGTGCTGTCGGTCACGCATGGCGCATCGGCCTTGGATCCGAATGGCACGCGCGACGGCGTGGCGCTGCGCGTGACGCTGGAACCGATGTATCGCGGGGTGCTGGACGGCGTCGACGTGGGCGTTCCCGTGACGCTGGGCTGGGCTCCCCGGGGCAGCCGTCCGTTGGCGATGAGCAGCCCGAACGCCTGGGTGGCAGACGGTGGTGGCGACCTCACCCTGGGCGCGAACCTCAGCCTTCGCGATGTCTGGCGTATGACATTGTCCTATACGCACTACTTCGGCCGCGCAAAGCCGTTCCAAGACCCGACCAATGCAAACGCATACACGTGGCAGCAGAGCTTCCGCGACCGCGACTTTCTGGCCGCCTCGCTGCGCTACACCTTCTGAAAACTGACTCGAGATCCACATGGCATCGATTCTTCAGACCACGACTCTTGCCGCGGCCATCGCGTCGGCCGCCCTTCTGTCACCCGCCAGGGCGGCCGTCACTGCCGAGGAGGCTGCGCTCCTCAAGACCACGCTGACACCGCTCGGGGCGGAGCGCGGCCCCAACAAGGCAGGCACCATTCCCGCCTGGACGGGCGCCGTCACGCAGGGAGCCTCACTGGGAGCGGACGGCCGTCGCGCAGATCCCTTCGCCAGCGAGAAGCCCCTGTTCAGCGTGACCCCGGAGAACATGGGGCAGTACGCCGACCAGCTGACCGAAGGAAGCAAGGCGCTGTTGCAGAAGTACTCCAAGACCTTCCGCATCGACGTCTATCCGACCCACCGCACCGCTGTCGCGCCTCAGTGGGTCTACGACAACGTGGCTCGCAATGCGCTCAACGCCAAACTCATCGACGGCGGCGCCGGGCCGATGCCTGAAGGGGCGTTCGGTGGCGTTCCCTTCCCGATCCCGAAGACCGGACTCGAGGTGATGTGGAACCACGCGCTGCGGTGGCGCCCCGAGTCCTGGTACTGGGAGTTCCGCGGGTACCAGGGGACACCCGAGGGCAAGTGGATCATGGTCAATGAGTCGGCCAACGATCACTCGATGCCCTACTACAGCAAGGCCGGCAGCGCTGCCAAGTTCGCCGGGGAGTACTGGCTGGTCCGCTCGTTCAACTCGGGTCCTCCTATTCGGGCCGGCGAAGCCATCACCGGTCGCCTCCAGGTCGACGAATCGAAGTCCCAGGCGTGGGTCTATCTCACCGGCCAGCGTCGCGTCCGCAAGCTGCCCAACGCCTGCTGCGACACACCGACGCCATTCTCGGCTGGCGTGATTTCGTTCGATGAAGTCGAAGGCTTCGTCGGGCGGCTGGATCGTTTCGACTGGAAGCTGGTGGGCAAGAAGGAAGTGTTCGTACCCTACAACTCGAACCGGCTGATGCAGCCGCGCAAAGACAGCGACGTACTGGCGACCAACCACCTGAATCCCGATCATGTGCGCTGGGAACTGCATCGCACCTGGGTCGTGGAAGCCGCGCTGAAGCCGGGGCAGCGGCATACCTCGCCCAAGAGCCGCTACTACGTCGACGAGGACACCTGGACCGTCGTGATGGGTGAGCGGTACGACGCCAACGGCCAGCTGGCCCGGGTGCCTTTCACCGTGCCCATGGTCATGACCGACGCCCCGGGCACGATCGTGGTCAGTTTCGGCACCTACGACCTCGTGTCTGGTGGCACGTACGTGAACGGGCTGGTCAACGAGCGCAAGGCGCACTTCAAGGTCGTGCCGCCCTACGCTGACGCCAAGTTCACCCCCGATTCCATGGCCGCAGAGGGTGTGCGCTGAGCCGCGCGCTGTCCGGTAACGAACGCCATCGCCCAACTAGGAGCGCTCCGATGATTGCCATACGTGATATCGCCTACGTCCGTTACCAGGTCCCGGATCTGGATCTGCAGGAGACGTTCCTCACGGACTTCGGCCTGATGCGCTCCGCGCGCACCGCGAATGCCCTGTATGCCCGTGCCGCCGGCACCAGCCACCACGTGTACGTGGCGCAGCGCGGTGCGCACCCCGCAACCGTCGGCTTCGGCCTCGAAGCACAGACTCTGGCCGACCTGCAAAAGCTGGCCGCCGAGATGGGCAGTCGGGTCGAGGACCGCGATGAGCCGGGTGGCGGCCAGGTGGTCAGGCTCACCGATCCGGCGGGATTCCAGGTCGACGTGGTCTTCGGACGCGAGCAGGTGGCCCCGGTGCCGCAACGTCCGCCGGTGGCCCTTAACCCCGCGGCCTCTCGTGTACGACTGGGGCAGACCGTCCGCATCGCGCCCGGCCCGAGTTCAGTCGCGCGCATCGGCCACGTCGCCCTGCTCGTGCCCGACTTCCAGGCCTCGCGCGCGTTCTACCGCGACGTGCTGGGCATGCGCGAATCGGACACCTACTGGGCCGGTGTCGAGCACAACACCATTGCCGCCTTCATGCACTGCGGGCTGGGTCAGACGTGGACGGACCATCACACCGTGGCGCTGATCGCGGCGCAGGACGGAAAGGCACGCTTCGACCACTCCTCGTTTGAGGTGGTGGACCTCGACGATCTCATGCAGGGACATGCGCACCTGGCGGCCAAGGGCTATCGGCACAGCTGGGGCGTCGGTCGGCACGTGCAGGGCAGCCAGCTCTTCGACTACTGGCGCGACCCTTTCGGTCACAAGATCGAGCACTACACCGACGGCGACCTGGTCAACGACGCCAGTCCGGTCGGCCAGGCCCCGATCTCCAACGAAGAACTGTCCCAGTGGGCGCCGCCGCTGCAGCCCGAGTTCTTCGCCTGAAACCCTGAGTTCCTTCTCCCTACCCGCACAGCATGAAACTCGCCCGCTATACCGCACAGGGTCGCACCGCCATCGGCGTGGTGGCCGATGGCCACATCTTCCCGCTCGAACGCCTGATCCTCGATGCGCCGGACTCGATCAAGGGCATCCTCGCGGCGGGCCGCCCGATGCTCGAACGACTCCAGGCGGCAATGCCCGGTGCAACGGGCGCCATCCCGTTGGAGCAGGTGAGGCTCGAAGCGCCGATCCCCGACGCCCAGAAGTACATGGCCATCGGCATGAACTATCACGACCACGCGGAGGAGGCGCGCAAGGCGGGCGTCCCTGTGCCGCAGAACCAGCTGTGGTTCAACAAGCAGGTCAGCTGCATCACGGGCCCCTACGACCCCATTCACAAGCCGCGCGTCTCGGGCAAGATGGACTACGAGGCAGAGCTGGGCGTCGTGATCGGAAAGCGCTGCCGCCACGTGAGTGTCGAGGCAGCGCGCGGAGTCGTGGGCGGCTATTTCGTGGCCAACGACGTCACGGCGCGCGACTGGCAGTTCAAGAGTCCCACGTTCACACTGGGCAAGTCGTTCGATACGCACGGACCCATCGGGCCCTGGATCACAACCGACGACGAGATCGCGGATCCCCACGACCTGGAAATGAAGCTTTGGGTGAATGGTGAACTGCGCCAGCAGGCTAGCACAGGCGGGATGATCTACAACATCTGGCAGCAAATCCACGAGCTGTCGCAGGTAATGACCCTGGAGCCGGGCGACCTGATCGCCACCGGAACTTGCGCCAACGTCGGGATTGCGCTGGGCAAGTTCCTGCAACCGGGTGACGTCGTGCGCGTCGAGATCGAGGGCCTGGGGCACCTCGAGAACCGGGTCGAGGCCGAGCCGGCCTGAGTCTTCCCTTGCCCGCTGAGATCCCGTGAAAAGACTGGTCCTTCGCACCATCCTGCTCGGCCTTGCGCCGATGCTCAAACGCGCGTCGAAGTCGAGGCCTGCGTTCCGCAGCTTTCTGAAGCGCCACGATGCCATCGTGCAGATCCAGCTGAAGGACGGCACGATCGGGCGCTGGTACGAGATCCATGGAGGCGACGTACGCACGGGATCTGGCCTGCACCCGCGTCCCGACGTCCGCATGATGTTCAAGGACGTCCGCACGGCGCTGGCGATGATGAAGCCCGACGCCGTCATGGGCGAAGTGGTGCACGCCGCCAAGAACTTCAAGGTCATGGTGGTCGGTCCCGACCCGCTGTGTGTGTGGTTCATGCAGGCGATGAACCTGATGCAGACCTCCTCGCTGCAGATGGGGACTCGCTTGGCGGACGGCATCACCCGCTACACCATGATCACCAACGGCGGCCCGCTGTTCGTGCACGTTCGCGACGGCAAGATCGTGCGCCTGGTTCCCATCGATCTCGCGAAAGACGATGCGCCCTCGTGGACCATCGACGCGCGGGGCAGACGCTTCACGCCGCGGCGGCAGGCTACCGTGGCACCGCATGCGCTGGCGATGAAGTCAACCGTCTATTCCGACAAGCGGATCCTGCACCCGCTCAAGCGGGTCGACTTCGATCCCGCAGGTGAGCGCAATCAAGGAAACCGCGGCAAGAGCGGCTACGTCCGCATCAGCTGGGACGAGGCCTTGGACATCGTCAGCCGGGAAATCAAGCGCCAGAAGCAGACCCACGGTCCCGGGTCGATCACGATAGCGTTCGGCTCCCACCACCAGTGGGGCAACGTCGGCTACTACCTGTCGTCGTTGCTGCGGTTCGGCAACTTCATCGGTTTCACCCGCGTCGCGGCGAATCCGGACAGTTGGGAAGGGTGGTACTGGGGCGCGATGCACCACTGGGGGCATTCGCAGCGTATCGGCATTGCTGCCAACTACGGCACGGTGCGAGACTGCCTGGAACACGCCGAACTGATGGTGTTCTGGTCCAGCGACCCGGAAAGCACGAACGGCGCCTACATGGGCTTCGAAGGCACCGAGCGACGCATGTGGGCGAAGCAACTGGGGATCGAGTTTGTCCACATCGACCCCCACTTCAATCCGACGGCGCAACTGCTGGGCGGGCGCTGGATCCCCATCCGGCCACAGACCGACGCTGCGCTGGCCCAGGCCATCATGTACGTGTGGATCATGGAGGGGCTGTACGACCGGGCCTACGTCGCCGCCAACACCACGGGCTTCGACGAGTGGAAGGCCCATCTGCTGGGCCAAGACGACGGCACGCCCAAGACGCCGGAGTGGCAGGAGTCCGAGACCGGCGTGCCGGCGCATGTGGCCCGTGCGCTGGCCAGGCAATGGGGGTCCAAGAAGACCTACCTTGCCGCCGGCGCCGTGGGCTCGGGCTTCGGCGGAGCCGCGCGTGGGGCTGGCGGCTCTCAATGGGCGCGGTGCATGGTGCAGATGATGGCGATGCAGGGCCTGGGCAAGCCCGGCATCAACATGGGCAATCTACAAGCCGGGACGCCGGTCGACCACGAGTTCTACTTCCCCGGCTATGCCGATGGCGGGATCTCGGGCGAATTGAACTGGAACGGCAACGCGGTGAACAACTACCAGCGCATGCCGCATGTCATCACCGCCAACCCCGTGCGTCAGCTGGTTCCCAAGCAGCAGTTGCCGGAGGCGATTCTGGAGGGCAAGGCGACGGGCTACCTGTGGGACGGTTTTGCCACCGAGCTGCAATTCGCACCGTTCGAGTATCCGGCGCCAGGCTATTCACCGATCCGGATGATCTACAAGTACGGCGGCTCCTACATGAGCACGCTGACCGAGTCGGGTCGCATGGCCGAGGCCTACCGACACGAAAGCATCGACTTTGTCGTGAACCAATCGATCTGGATGGAGGGCGAAGCGCAGTTCGCGGATGTGATCCTGCCCGCATGCACGCAGTTCGAGCGCTACGACATCGGCGAGTGGGCCTCGGGTGGCGGCTATCTGCAGCACGGCTTCAACGGTCTGAATCATCGCGTGATCGCGCTGCAGCATCGCTGCATCGAACCGCTCGGAGAGTCGAAGTCCGACTACGAGATCTTCAGCCTGATCCTCCAGCGACTCGGCCTCGGAGCGATGTTCACGGAGGGCTGCAGTGAACTCGACTGGTGCAAGCGGGTGTTCGACAGCTCCGACGTCTCGCGGCATGTCAGCTGGGCCGACTTCTGCAAGAAGGGGTACTTCGTCGTGCCTGCCGAGAAGCCCGGGCTCGANNCCGGTGAACTTCCGATGGTTCGCCGAGGGACGCCCCAAGGACATCTGCGAGCCACAGCCTCTGCCCTCGCAATGGTCGGGCGACTTCGGCCTCGGGCTGCAGACACCCTCTGGGAAGATCGAGTTCGTGCCCGAGACGCTGCGTCGAGCCGCCACCGCGCACAAGCATCGCCCGGCACTGAACCGTTACGTGCCCTCCTGGGAGGGTCGCCAGACGCGCGGATTGTTGGAGCGCTACCCGCTGCAGTTGATGGCCACGCATTCGCGCTACAGCTTTCACACGAACGTGGACGGCAAGTCCAGTTTCACGAACGATATCGAGGAGCATCGAAGACGCGTCGGCGACCGCTACTACTGGCTGCTGCGCATCCACGAGGACGACGCCGCGGCGCGCGGCATACGCCACGGCCAGCTCGTCAAGGTGTTTAACGACCGGGGTGCCGTCGTGTGCGCGGCCGACGTGTCGGCGCTCGTCGCCCCCGGCGTCGTGAAATCGTTCGAGGCAAGTGCCGAATACTGCCCGGTCGAGGTGGGTGGCGAGACGATCGACCTGGGAGGCTGCCTCAATCTGCTGACGTCGTCGCGCTCTCAGACTCCCGACACCAGCAGCATGGCGCCGAACTCATGCCTGGTGCAGATAGAGCCGTGGGTCCATGCTGGCGCGGCGGCGGAGGTGGCGTGATGGAGAAGTGGAACCTCATCGTCGACGTTGCGCTCTGCCATGCGTGCAACAACTGCGTGCTGGCTGCCAAGGATGAACTGGTCGGCAATGATTTCCCAGGCTACAGCGTCGCCCACCCGACGCAAGGACCAGGGGTCATCCGCATCCGACGGCATCTGCGAGGCAGCGGTCACCATGTCGACGTGGCGCACTACCCCTCGATGTGCAATCACTGCGACGACGCGCCGTGTGTCGAACAGGGGGCAGGCGCAGTCTCCAAGCGTGCCGACGGCCTGGTGATCTTCGACCCGGCGCGCACGCAGGGGCGGCGCGACCTGCTCGACGCCTGCCCCTACGGCGCGGTCATCTGGAACGAAGACGCACAGCGCCCGCAGACCTGGTTCTTCGATGCCCATCTGATCGACGCGGGGAGCAGTCAGCCGCGGTGCGCAGACGTATGCCCCACGCGCGCCATCGAAGCGATCAAGCTCAGCGACGAAGCGATGGCGCAGAAGGCCAGCGACGAAGGCTTGCAGACGCTGGCGAGCACCACGAAGGCCAGACCGCGCGTGCACTACCGCAACTTCGGCCGGGTTGATCGATGCTTCGTGGCGGGGACCGTTCTGGTACGCAGCCCGGATGCGCTCGATTGCGTCCCGTCCGCAACGGTGGAGCTTCTGCGCGATGGGCGCGTGGTCGCGCACGACATCACCGATGCGTTCGGAGACTACCGACTGGACGGCCTGTCATGCGAGCCTTCGCAGTTCGTGCTGCGTGTGCGAACGCCGGGCGGAACAGAGCATTCGATCGACGTCTCCGCGCAAGGCACGAGCACCGTCGTTCCAGACATCGTACTTTCCTCGACAACATGAAGCAGCCCTTACCCGATTCCGTCCTCGGACAACTCTTCACCGAGGCCCGGACCTTCAATGCCTTTCTTGACCATCCGGTCGACGACGACACGTTGCGTCGTCTGCACGAACTCTGCAAGTGGGGACCGACCTCGGTGAACTGCCAGCCGGCACGGTTTCTGTTCATTCGCAGCGCCGAGGCCAAGCAGCGTCTGAAACCGGCGCTTGCCGAATCGAACCGCGACAAGACGATGGCCGCTCCGGTGACGGCAATCGTCGCCACCGACGTCCGATTCCACGACCAACTGCCGCAGCAGTTCCCGGCGATGCCGGGGTTGCGCGACTTGTTCGAGGGCAACCGCGCCTTCGCTGACGAAACTCGCCAGCGCAATGGAGCCCTCCAGGGGGCGTACCTGATGATGGCGGCGCGTTCGCTCGGCTTGGACTGCGGCCCCATGAGCGGATTCGATGCGGGTGCCGTGAACGCCGAGTTCTTTCCGGACGGCCGCTGGGAGGCAAACTTCCTGGTCAACCTGGGATGGGGGGCACCTAGTGGGACGCGGCCGCGTGGCCCGCGCCTGCCGTACGAGACCGCCGTGCTCATCGCATGAAGCCGGTCGCAGCAGCCGCACCACCTGCACGGTGATGCACGTGGATGCCGCTGCGGCTTGACTGCAAGCGGCCGGGCGTTGCTCTCGTCACCAGAAACGACACATGGAACCTCAAGCACACGCGGCCTCCGCGCCGATCTGGACGCCTTCGCCCGAGCGCATCGATCGCGCCCTACTGACAAGCTTCCGGCAATGGCTTCACCGCAATCTCGGTCTCGACCATCAACGCTACGAGGACTTGTGGCAGTGGTCCGTCGACGATCCCGACGCCTTCTGGGACGCAATCTGGAAGTACTTCGACCTGCCCGCCAACCAACCATACACCTCTGTCCGTGACGGTGACACGATGCCGGGCGTGCGGTGGTTCCCAGGCGCTCGGCTGAACATCGTAAATCAGCTGCTCCGCGGCGATCGGGCCGACGGCGCCGCCATCTGCTTCGAAAGCGAGGCAATGGGTACCGGCACGCTGTCACTGTCGCAACTGCGCGCCCAGGTGGCATCCGTCGCTGCCTGGCTGCGCGACCACGACGTGCGGCCAGGTGACCGCGTGGCAGCCATACTTCCCAACGTTCCGCAGGCCGTGATCGCCTTCTTGGCTGTGGCAAGCGTGGGCGCCGTCTGGTCCTTGTGTTCGCCTGACATGGGCCCGGTCAGCGTGGGCGACCGCTTCAGCCAGATCCGTCCGAAAGTGCTCATCGCCTGCGACGGCTATCGTTTCGGCGGCAAGGAGTTCGACCGCCGCGACGCCTTGCGGGAGGTGGTAGCAGGTCTGGACGGCCTCGAGCACCTGGTGTGGGTGCCGGTGCTGGAGGCGACGGCGCAAGCGCCGACGTTCGCGCATCCGCTGCGCTGTGCAGACTGGGCCGATCTGACCAGCGCCACGGTGCCTTTCGAACCTGTTCCGGTGCCGGCCGACCATCCGCTATGGATCCTCTACTCGTCCGGCACCACGGGCCTGCCGAAGCCGATCGTGCATGGACACGGCGGCATCCTCGCCAACGGGATGGTGTCCGTCGTGCTGCATGGCGACCTTCGCCCCGGTGACGTGACGCTGTGGGCGGTCAACACCTCGTGGATGGTCTGGAACGCGCACGTGCTCGGGCTGTTGGCTGGGGCTGCCCTCGTGCTGTATGACGGCGCGATCACCGGACCCGGAGCGCAACCCGACTGGGGTTTCCTTTGGCAATTGGCGTCGCGCTACCGGGTGACGATGCTGGGTGCAGGCGCCGCCTTCTTTCACAGCGGCCTGAAGGCCGGCTTGGTGCCGAAAGACGACGTCGATCTGACGACGCTCCAATGCATCTGCTCGACGGGCTCGCCACTGTCTCCCGAGGCATATCGCTGGGTTTACGACAGCATCAAGTCCGATGTCTGGCTCAATAGCGTATCGGGAGGCACGGACATCGCGGCGGGGTTCCTCGTCGGATCGCCCACGCTTCCCGTCTACGTCGGCGAAATGCAGTGCCGCGCGCTGGGCGCCGACGTGCAGTCGCTCGACGATGCGGGCCGGCCTCGGATCGGCGAGGTGGGCGAACTGGTGTGCCGCAATCCGGTTCCCTCTATGCCGTTGTACTTCTGGAACGACCCGGGGCGTCAGCGCGAGACAGAGAGCTACTTCGACTCCTTCAAGGACGAGCGCGGGCGGCCGATCTGGCGACACGGCGACTGGCTGCGACTGGTGCAGCGACCGGATGCTGTCGGCGGCGTCATCTACGGCCGCTCCGACGCCACGATCAATCGACAAGGCATCCGCATGGGGACCGGCGAGCTGTACCGCGCGGTCGAGGCGGTACCCGAAATCGTCGACAGCCTGGTGGTCGACCT
>JRYJ01006167.1_pt1 | contig 12082 bp, 10 predicted proteins | sample 235371 | NCBI WGS metagenome assembly JRYJ01 (sample SAMN03074219, study PRJNA261477) | activated sludge metagenome | biome: Wastewater Treatment Plant; feature: Wastewater; material: Activated sludge; isolation source: activated biomass of a wastewater treatment plant treating hydrocarbon... ... | reverse complement strand
GCAGCAGCCTGCCTTCGAGCAGGTGTTTCCCGGGGTCAACCTCAAGAAGGAGAGCCAGGCCGCCGACCGGATGGAGACGGTCCAAGGGGGCGCGCTGTACTTCGTTGGCCGGGGCGGTTCGATCACCGGCCGCGGCGCCAACCTGCTCATCGTAGACGACCCGCTGAAGGGCGCCGAGGAGGCGGACAGCGCCAACGAGCGCGACAAGCTGTGGTCCTGGTTCCTCAACGACCTGATGAGCCGCTTCATGGATGACCAGGGCGCGGCGATTGTGATCCAGACTCGCTGGCACAGCGACGATCTTGTCGGCCGCCTGACGGACCCGACGAACGTCCACTACAACGCCGAGCGGGCGAAGGAGTGGAAGATTATCAACATCCCTGCTCTGGCAGAGGAGAACGATGTACTTGGGCGGAAGCCAGGTGACGCATTGTGGCCCGGCCGTTTCGGGGTCAAGTACCTGGAGGCCTACAAGCGCGACAACCCGCGCGGGTTCAACGCGCTGTACCAGCAGCGCCCCTCCCCCCAGGATGGCGACTTCTTCAAGGCCGAGCACATCATCGAGTACCTGCCCGACCAGCGGCCGCCGCTCGACAAGCTGAAGATCTACATGGCGTCCGACCACGCGGTCGCGACCAAGCAGGAGAACGACAAGACCTGCATTCTGATCGTCGGCGTCGATTCCAACGACAATATCTGGGTGCTGGATTGTTGGTGGAAACGGGCGAAGACCGACGAGGTCGTCGAGAAGATCATCGACCTGATCGAGCGGTGGAAGCCGCTGACCTGGTGGGCTGAAGACGACCACATCACCAAGTCGATCGGGCCGTTCCTGCGCAAGCGCATGCGCGAGCGGAAGGTCTACCGCGGCTCCATGCGCCACGTGATCGCCAGCGGCTACCTGCGGCGCGAGGATGTGCTGCTGGCGGCGCGCGAGATGCTGGCCGCCATCGGCGAGGTGCACAGCGCGTTCAACTCCGTGGAGATCCTGCGCGCCAAGGGCGTGCGCACGCACTTCATGGATCTGTCGGGCTTCGACGATGATGATCCGCTCAGCATCGATCAGCGCATCCACAAGTCGTTCCAGNNGCCGCAGATCGCCCAGACCGGTCCCCGAGTGGGGACGTTCGGCTGGATCAAGCAGGCGGCCAAGGAACGTGAGCGCCAAGAGCGCATCAAGATCAGCTTTGCGAGCATGTGATGTACGGCGGCGCCGAAGAATCGAACAACGGCATCCAGCGTGGCGAACCGACGGACGTTCCGGAAGAACGTAAGGCGCTGGTCGCCTCGCTGTGCGATGAGGTGAAACAGGACAAGGAGCGCTGGGGCCCGGCGTTCAAGCGCATGCGCGCCGACATGAAGTTCGTGCGCCACCAGCTCGCCGGCGAGACCGACGAGGACGAGCGCGCCAAGGCGAACATCATCCAGCGCCATGTGAAGCAGCGGGTCGCGAGCCTCTACGCGAAGAACCCGACCTTCATCGCCAAGCGCCGGCGCACGCTCGACTTCACGATTTGGGACGGCAAGAAGGCCACGCTCGAGAAGGCCGCCATGGAGCTCCAGGGCGCCATGCAGACCGGTATGCCGCCCTCGCCCGAGACGGTCGCCCTGATGCAGGACGTCCAGCAGGGCATCCAGAAGCGGGCGATGTTGGACCGGGTCGGCAAGACCCTCGAGGTGCTGCTCGACTACGTGATCGACGAGCAGCCGGTCCCCTTCAAGTCGCAGTGCAAGCAGCTCGTCCGCCGCTCCGTCACCTGCTCGGTCGGCTACGTGAAGCTCGCCTTCCAGCGTCAGCTTACGAAGCGGCCGGACATCGAGGCGAGCCTGAAGGACATCACCGACCGCCTGGCGAACGTCGAGCGGCTGACGGCCGACGCAGCGGACAACAAGATCGAGCCGAACTCGGCCGAGGTCGAGCGGCTGCGCCTGACCCGCGACAACCTCCAGCGGGAGCTGGACGTCGTTGTCCGCGAGGGCCTGGTGTTCGACTTCCCCTCCCCCCTGCGCGTCATCCCCGATCGGGACTGCATGATGCTCGCCCCCGGCTTCCCCGGCTGCCGGCGGGTGACGGAGGAGTTCCTCCTCACCTGCGACCAGATCTATGGAGTTTTATGTTTTGGAGTTCTGCGAGATCTACACCGGCTACAAGGAACTCGCGAACGGCGCCGTGCAGAAGTCCAACCAGGACAGCAAGAAGGCGCTGGTCTACGAGATATATGACCGCAAGGACGGCCTGCTGTACGTCGTCTGCGAGGGCTACCCGGACTTCCTGGTGGAGCCCTCCCCGCCGCCCCTGCCCTACCTGGAGACCTTCTTCCCGTTCCTGCCGCTGGTGTTCAACGCCATGGAGGAGGAGAACGAGGTCTACCCGGAGAGCGACGTGCGGCTGCTGCGGCCGCTCCAGCGGGAGATCAACCGCAAGTACGAGGCCGTCCGCCAGCACCGCATCGCCAACCGGCCGCTCTACGTCGCGAAGGAGGGCACGTTCGAAGAGGACGACGCCAAGGCCATCGCCAAGGCGGACGCGCACGACGTGGTGCAGGTGAAAGGCCTGACGGAGAACCAGGACGTCAACAAGGCGGTCCAGTCGCTCGACAAGGTCGGCGTCGACCCGAACCTCTACGAGACCGGCACCGACATCGCGCTCATGCAGCTCATCGTCGGCGCCCAGGAGGCCAACCTCGGCGGCACCGGCGGCGACTCGGCCACCGAGAGCTCGATCGCCGAGAACAGCCGCCTGACGACGGTCGCCTCCGAGATCGACGACCTGGACGACTTCCTGTCGATCCTGGCGCGGCTGTCCGGCCAGGTGCTCCTACGCGAGATGTCCGAAGAGATCGTGCGGCAGGTGTGCGGGCCCGGCGCCGTCTGGCCGACCCTCACCAACCAGCAGATCGCCGAGGAGCTTTACCTCGAGATCCAGGCCGGTTCCTCGGGTCGTCCCAACAAGGAACGCGACCTGGCCAACTTCGAGCGGGTCGCGCCGACCATGGTGCAGATCCCGGGCATCAATCCGGAGTGGTTCGCCAAGTACCTCATCCAACTGCTCGACAACACGATCGATTGGGAAGAGGCGGTGACGGCCGGCCTGCCGGCCATCGTGAGCATGAACCGGATGACCCAGCCCGGCACAGGCGACCCGGCCACCGACCCGAACGCCCAGGGCGTCCAGGGCGGCGAGAACCAGCCGAACGACGACACCTCCACGGGCGGGCCGCAAGCCGCGCTGCCGGCGCCGGACACCGCCCAGCCGAACGTCATGGCCTAGGTGTTGCCTATTTTCCGCTTTCGGACTATCTTCAGGCTACAACGAAGGGCGTAATTGCATGCTGGAGCATGATTCCGAGGCCTCGCCCGCTTCGGAAAATGGAGACGAAGCCCACACGGCTTCACTGGACGAGACTTCCGCGGGCGCGTCCCCCGCAGGCGTCACCGAGGGGTCGCCTCCCTCCGACGATAAAGAAGCGCAGCCGAAGTCGCTGCTCGACGTCATCTCGAACGTCGTCGAGCCCGCGACAGAGAAAGCGCCCGAGGAAACGTCGGCCTCGGAAACCGTGACGTCGGACGACGCCAAGGCCCCCGAAGGTGAGCAAGAGCTCTCCGAGGAGGAACTGGCCAAGCTCCCGTTCGGTAAGCACCCCCGGTTCAAGAAGGTGCTGGGCGAGCGCAACGCGTTCAAGCAGCAGGCTTCTGAGTTCCAGGCCCAAGTCCAGGAATTGGAGGGCCCGGCCGGTCAGTACCAGCGGATCGACGGCTTCCTGCGCAATGCAGGCATCCAGCCGGCCGAGTTCGTGGAGCTGATGCAGGTTGGCGCGCTCCTGAAGAACAACCCCGAAGCGGCTCGTGAAGAGCTGATCCGGCGGCTGATCGACCTGGACAAGATCACCGGCCACGCCCTGCCCGAAGACCTCCGCAAGGACGTCGAGGAAGGAAGGCTGGAGGAGCAAAGGGCCCGGGAACTGTCGATCGCAAGGGCCCGCGAGGCTCGAGCGAGCGAGACCGCCAGAGTCGCCACCACCCACGCCCGCCAGGTCGAACAGACCACCCAGGCGGAGCGGTTCCAGGGAGTGGTCGTCGATGCGGTGAGCGGGTGGGAGCAGCGGACGAGAGCGTCGGACCCCGATTTCGCGGCCAAGGAAGAGCTCATCGCGGATCGCGTCATCGCGCTCAACGCCAGGCTCGGCCCTCCGAAATCAGCGGAGGACGCGGTCAGGCGAGCGGAGCAGGCCCACCAGGAGGTGACCAACCAACTGAAGGGCATGCTGCCTCCGAAGCCGGAGGTGGTGAGGCGGGCCCCGGGGAGCCACTCGACCAGCAACGTCGCCCCCGAGCCCAAGTCCATGCTCGATGTCGTGAACATCGCACTGGCGTCGGGGGCCTAAACCCCTAGGGATCTCCGCAGGTGCCTTTCACCGCACTCCAGCTCGAGAACATCGCCAACGCGAGCCTCGACTACTACATCAAGGGCCAGCCCCTCTCCCAGACCCTCCAGGAGAAGCCCCTCCTGTCCGCCCTGAAGGGCGTGCAGAAGACCTTCCCGGGCGGCAAGGGCGAGATCAAGGGCAACGTGAAGGCGGACTACACCACCACCTTCATGGGCTACAGCCATGACGACACCGTGTCGTACGGCAACCCGGCGAACATCAAGCAGTATTCCTACGACTGGAAGGAGCTGCACGCCGGCATCTCGCTCACCCTGACCGAGCTGAAGCATGACGGCATCTCCGTCACCGACTCGACCACGGGCGAGAGCACCAGCAACCACTCCGAGCGCGAGAAGGTCGCGATCTCCAACCTCCTGCAAGACAAGCTGGAGGACATGGACGAGGGCATGGCCCGCTCCATGAACGAGATGATGTGGCTCGACGGCACCCAGTCTTCGAAGGTGTTCGCCGGCATCCAGCACTTCATCGCCAAGGACCCGACGACCGGCATCGTGGGCGGCATCGACCGCAGCCAGAACCCTTGGTGGCGTAACCGCGCGGCCACTGGCGCCGGCAAGATCACCTCCTCGGCGGCCAACCAGACGCTGACTAAGTTCCTGCGCGCCGAGAACCGGCAGCTTCGCCGCTATGGCGGGCGCCCGAACCTCGTGCTCGCCGGCTCCGGCTTCATCGAGAAGCTCGAGGCCGAGATCCACGAGAAGGGCACCTACACCATGGAAGGCTTCATGAAGGCCGGCGCGACCGAGATCGGCATGGCCGACATCTCCATGCGCGGTGTGGGCAAGATCCAGTACGACCCGACCCTGGACGACCTGGACGAAGAGAACTTCGCCTACTTCATCGACACCCGCCATCTGTACCCGTACGTGATGGACGGCGAAGACATGAAGAAGCACGCGCCGGCGCGGCCGCCGTCCCAATACGTCCTGTACCGGGGCGTTACTTGGACCGGCACGGTCATCTGCCGCAAGATGAACTGCCACGCCGTCTACGAAGCCGCCTAAGCTGAAGGACCACTGAGTTGAACGACTTCGATACTCTGTCTGGTGTCCTGGCGTCCGCGGTTGCGACGTCCGGCACTTTCACCACCGGCTACCCCAGTGGCGGCCGCATCGGCGACTATCGCTCCGGCAAGGCCCACAAGCTGATCGTCGGGCAGAAGGAATACTCCTCTCCGAACGACTTCGGGGTGGCCTACACCTCTGCCACGGTCATCACGATCACCTGGCGCGCGGCCAACACCCTGCCCGCGGGCTCGGCGTTCCGGCTGCAACTGGATCGCGGCGGTGGCGCCTTCGTGGATGGCCGGCAGGACCGCGGTCCTCCGGGCGTCAACAACGCGTCTTACGCTGGCGTCGTGCGGGTCAACCTCGGCGCCCCGATCACCGCGGACGTTGACGGCATCGCGGCCGTCCAGCTTCTCGGCTCGGCCGGCGACTTCACGCTGAACGGCGTGCGGGTGGTCGACGGCGTCGCGGTGCTGGACGTTCCCCGGAACGTCACCCTGACCGTGGCGACGACCGACCACTCGGGCAAGACGATCACCGTCTACGGCACCGACGAGTACGGCGAAGAGATGGTCGAGTCCCGCGCGGGCCCGAACAACAACACCGTCGCGCTCGCCAAGGCCTTCAAGACCGTGACCCGGGTCGCCTCTTCGGCGGCGATCGCCACCAACGGCATCTCCGTCGGCTTCGGCGACGTGCTGGGCCTGCCGGTCCACGTGCCGGCCACGGGCATCCTGAAGGAGATCCAGGACGGCGCCGCCGCCGTCGCGGGCACGCTCGTCGCTGGCCTGGACGTCAACACCAAGTCCACGGCCACCACCGCCGACGTCCGGGGCACCTACGACCCGAACGCTGCCTGCGACGGCGCCAAGGTGTTCGAGCTCGACCTCGTTCTGGCCGACCCGACCTTCCTCGGCGTGTCGCAGTACGCGGGCTAGTCCCTCCGCAACAGGCCCCCGGCAACCCCGGGGGCCGCTTCTTCAGGAACCCCATGCGCCAATACTCCTGCTCTGTCCGCCTCGCCGGCGAGATGCTCCAAGTCGTCACCGGCAAGATCGTCACCGTTCCCGAGATCGCGGTCCTGCGCGACGTCCATGGCGCCGACGCGGTGCTGGACATCCGTCCCGCCGACCCGGTCGAGCGAGATGACGCGACCGAGCGCGAGCGCCTGCGCAAGCGGTACGACAATCCAACGCCCGACTCCCAGCCGCGCGTCGATCGCCTTTTCGGGCCGGCCTTCCAGCCGCTCCCCAAGACCCTGCGCGAGATCGGCCTCGACCCCGCCAGCCAGGCCGCCGTACTGCGCGCCCAAGCTGAAGCGGCCGCGACGGCTGCGGCGCTCCTCGAGAATGAGCCGAGTGACGACACCGGCGATGTCGACGAGATGTTCGGCGACGACGCCCCGGCGTCCAAGAAGGCGAAAGCCGCCTAGGGCTGATCGGTGGGTGACACGCTCGCGACCCTTGTCGAGGAAGTCCAGTATGAGCTGGACCAGGTCGTCAGCCCTGCTGCCGGCCAGAACTTCCGCGAGCACATAAAGAACCGCATCCGGCGTGAGTACCGGCGGCTCTACCACGACTTCGACTGGCCGGATCTGAGGCAGTGGACTGACCGCGGGACCTCGGCCGGCCAGCGCTACTACAACTGGCCCACGGGCCTGTCGCTCGCTACCGTCAGCGACGTCTTCATCCTCTGGGGCGACCGCTACCACAAGCTGGAGCGCGGCATCGACCCCTGCCACTACAACGAGTACAACAGCGACCAGGGTGCGCGGATGGACCCCACCCTGCGCTGGTCGCCCTACGGCCAGGCCCAGCTTGAGATATGGCCCATTCCGGCGTCGGCGAGCTCGCTGCGCTTCGTGGGCCGCAGGGCCTTCACGCCGTTGGTCGATGAGGACGACCGCTGCGACTTGGATACCGACCTGGTCGTCCTGTTCGCGGCCGCCAAGCTGGCGAAGACCGAGGACCGCAAGGTCCAACTGCTCGCCGAGGCGCAGGCCCACTACAAGACGCTCAAGCAGCGCCTGACGCGCGGCAATATCCGGATCAACTTCGCCAAGGACTACAGCGAGGATCCGCGCCACTTCGGAGCCCCGATGCCTTACGTGGCCGTCGCCGAGGCGAGCGTCTCCGGCACCGCGACCTACGCCGTGTTCTTCCCCGACTTCCCGGGCGCCTCCGAGTTCATCAACGTGGATGTGCCGCTATCCTTCACCGCGGGGATCGACTACTCCAGCGCGTCGGCGGAGCAGGCTGCCACCGACGCGGCGGTGTTCACGATCACGGCGGACGGCGAGGCCGTCGGCACAGTCACCTTCGGGCCCGGCGAGACCGAGGGCGTCTTCGCCTTCACCAACACGACTGTCCCGGAAGACGCGTCGCTCAAGTTCGCCGCGCCGGCGACGCCAGACGCGACGCTCCAGGACATCTCCATCACCCTTGGCGGCACGAGGTAGCCATGGTCAGTGTCGTCATTTCTGACGCTGCGTAGAGGAGAAGAAATTGTCCAACATAGTCTTCAATATCGCGAAGGGCCGGGTCGTAGAGTACTACAACCGGGTCAAGAGCAACGACCCGGCGAACTCGGCGCTGATCCTGGTGCCGATCGAAACGGCCGGGTTGGAGGCGGATGCCACGCTGATCGACGTGGACACCCTGGCGGCGCTGCTGGCTGGGGCCACGAACGAACAGACGACCATGGGTCGGAAGACGCTCACCGACTCGGACCTGGCCGCCCTGCCGTCGCCCGACGACACCAACGACCGCTACGAGGTGAGCCTGCCCACCGTCACCTGGGCGGCGGCCTCCGGCAACGCGATCAGCAAGATCGCGGTCTGCTACGACAGCGACACCACGAGCGGGACCGATGCGAATATTGTGCCACTCACAATGTTTGACTTCGCGCAGACGCCGAGCGGTTCCGACATCCAGATGACCACGGGCGTGTTCTTCAGGGCGAGCTGACGTGGCCATCCGCCAGGCCGGCACGCTGGCCACCCTCCGGAACCTCCTGAACGTCTGGCACGCCGAAGGCCGCGACCTGAACGTGCGCTGGTACGCCAACGGCACGCGCCTGCTGACCGTCGAGAACTTCGCTGACGACATCGAAGGCGAGCGGGCCGGGCGGGTGGTGGTCGAGCCTGGCCGCGAGCCTACTGGGATTGATCCGAAGCCCGAGCGCGACCGGCTGAGGTAGGTCATGGCTGCACCTGCCTTCCGCGCCGCCGGGACCATCGTCGGCGGCACCACGACGGCGACGGTCGATACCTCCGGCGAGTACCCTGCCAGCTTCGCGGTCGGCGACGTGCTGGTCGCGCTGGCGGAGACCGCCAACCAGACGCCGGGCTTGTCGGCTGGCGCCACGATTGTCGCGGGCAACCTGCTGGGCTGGGAGCCGCTGCCCGGCTTCAGCGCGGGCGGAACGGGCGTAGCCGGCGGGACCGCGGCTACGCGGGTCACCGCCTGGTGGCGGCGGGTGCAGGGGACGACCTTCCTTAGCCCCGTTCAGGCCAACGCCAACAGCGGCGACCACGTCAATATCCGGATCCTGGCCTTCTCCGGCTGCGAGACGGACGAAGACCCGTTCGACGTCCTGGCGCAGGCGACGGCCGCGGCCTCCACCTCCGTCAGCTTCCCAAGCCTGACCACCACGATAGCCGAGACCCTCGTGGTGGATGCGGTCGCGGCGCCGACCGACACGACCACGCCACAGCTCTCCGCCTGGTCGGGCGCCGGGCTGACCAGCTACGCCGAGCGCGACGACCAGTTCAACACCTCGGGCAACGGCGGGGGCATCGGGGTCGGCTCGGGCTCGCTGGCCTCCGCAGGCTCGGCCGGGTCGCGCAGCGCGACGCTGGCCTCGTCGGTCGTCCAAGACCTGCTCAGCTTTGCGCTGATCCCGCCGCAGAGCCGCAGCTACACGGGTTTCCCGGTTGTCGAGAGCACGACGACCGGCCAGACCAACGCCAACGCCACCAGCCACAACGTTACCCTCCCCGCCACGGTCAACGCCGGGGATCTTCTGGTCGTCGTCTTCACGGTGGATGGCAGCGCCGCCGTCACCTGGGACAACTCCACCGCCGGGACCTGGACGGAGCTCTTCAACGCCACCGGCTCGACCGCGGTTCGGCACCTCTGCCGCTACAAGGTGGCGGACGGGACGGAAGACGGCCTGACGCTGAGCATCGGGACGGCCTCGGAGCAAGCTTCCTGGCGCATCCTGCGGATCAGCGGGACCACGGGGAACATCGAGGCGGCGACGCCCGCGACGGCAGCCTCGACGGACACCCACCCGGCCTACCCGAACACGCCAAGCCTGACGCCCTCTTGGGGATCGAAGAAAACCCTCTGGATCGCCACGCTCGGCACCGACGACGAAACCAACGTCGTCGCCAACAGTCCGAACAACTATCAGTACGCGGGCGGGTCGTCGGCGGGCGGCGCGTCGGGCTCCGGGGCGCTGACGGCGACCTACTGCTACCGCAAGGAAGCCTCCAGCGAGGCCCCGTCCGAGTTCATCACCGAGCAGGGCGAAGACTCGGTCTGCTGCCTGATCGCGGTCGAGCCCGCGACGGCTTCCGGCACCGGCCCTACGGGGACGGCGACCGAAACGGACACGGCGCGGTCGCTCGGATCGGCTCGTCCAGTCGGGCTTTCCGCCGAGACCGACACTGCGCTTGCCCGCACAGGGGTCGCCGTCCGCGCTGTCGGCACTGCGACCGAGACGGACACCGCGCGAGCGCTGGGCGTCGCCCGCCCGGCAGGCCGCGCTGACGAGACAGACACAGCGCTTCCCCGAGGCGTGGCCCGCCCTGTCGGACGCTCCGCCGAGACCGACACAGCGCAGGCGTTGGCCGCCGTCCAGGTCCGCGCTGTAGGGCTGGCGCAGGAGACCGACACCGCCCTGCCTCGGGGGGTGGCACGACCGGCTGGCCGTGCGGACGAGACGGATACGGCGCTTCCTCGAGGGGTGGCTCGACCGGCCGGCCGCGCAGACGAAACCGCCACGGCGTTCGCTCGCGCCGCGGTTCAGATCACTGCGGCGGGTCTCGCTACAGAGACCGACACGGCGCTTCCCCGAGGAGCGGCTCGCCCGGCCGGCCGTGCGGAAGAGACGGACACGGCGATCGCCCTAACCGGCGTCCTGGCCGTCGACGTGGCGATCGAGATCGACGTCGCCACCGCACTGGCCGGCGTCCAGCTTCGCGCCGCGGGACTGGCGACCGAGACGGACACCGCCTTCACGCTGGCTGCCGCGGAGCTTGTCGGCGTCGGCCTTGCCATGGAGACCGACATCGCTTTCGCGCTGAGATACCGCCGGCCCCGGCGCCCCTCCGTTTCCGTGAGCTATTCCTGATGCCCTACTTCGTCATCGAGAACTTCAGCGCCGGCGTCGACACCCGCTCGCCGATCTACGCGGCCGAGCCCGGCACGCTGACCATCGGCACGGACGTCCACCTCGACAACGGCGGCCACATCGTCAAGCGCAAGGCGTTCGTCGAGTGGAACGATTTGCCGGCCGGGACCTTCGGGCTCGACGCCATCGGGGACGATCTCTACGTCTTCGGCTCCAACGCCGCCCCGGGCGGGCTGCCGCTGGGCGTCTTCTACCATCGCCTCCAGCACCCCAACGGCGACGCGATGACCGCCCTGCTGGACGTCGAGCGGTTCGACGGCAAGTTCTACGCCATCGCCGAGTACACGAACGACATCGTCCACTTCTTCGACGGCGCGCGGATCGCCGACTGGCGGATCATCGGCGAGGCCGCCGGCGTTGGGGCGCCGCCCTACGAGCCCGGCCGCGCCGCCCGCACCGCCGATTCGAAGATGTACGCCCTCTCCGGCTCCAACCTGCACGCCAGCAAGGTTCTTGACCCGACGCTCTGGGATCCGGCCGCGGACACCGGCGCGGCGCTGATCAACCTCGCGACTCACTCGACTGGCGCCGACCAGCTCGTCGGCTGCGAGCTCTACTACGATGCACTCGCGGTCATGTCGAAAGAGAGCGTCCAGCTTTGGAGCATCGCCGCCGACCCGACGGAGAACCGCCGCATCCAGACCCTGCGCGGCGTGGGGCTCGTCGGCCCAAGGGCCACCCACAACTACCTGGACGGCGGCACCCTCCTGCTCTCGTACCAGGGGGTGAAGGCGATCACGCCGCGCGGCGACGCCGCCACCCGCCACCAGATCGAGGACGTGAGCGCGCCGGTCGACCGCGAGCTCGTCCCCTACCTGAAATCGCTCTCTGAGGCCGACCTCACCCGGGCGATCATTCTCACCGAACCGGAGGACAACCGTCTATGGGTGATCCTGGGCCAGAGGATCTACGTGCTGAGCTGGTTCCCCAGCAAGCGGATCAAGGCCTGGACCCAGTACAACCTCGACTTCACGATCGACGCCGCGGCGATAGTGGGCCGACGCGTCTACGTCAGGTCTGGCGACACGGTCTACCTATACGGCGGGGCCGATAACGACACCTACTTCGAAGGCGAGGCGGTCGTTCGTTTCCCCTACAACAGCATGCGGGCGCCCGCGACGTACAAGGATCTCCACGCGTTCGACGCCGGCGTCGAGGGGACCTGGGAGGTGCGGGCCGGCCTGCGGCCGGACGATCCCGACACGATCG
>JRYJ01004198.1_pt1 | contig 12095 bp, 8 predicted proteins | sample 235371 | NCBI WGS metagenome assembly JRYJ01 (sample SAMN03074219, study PRJNA261477) | activated sludge metagenome | biome: Wastewater Treatment Plant; feature: Wastewater; material: Activated sludge; isolation source: activated biomass of a wastewater treatment plant treating hydrocarbon... ... | reverse complement strand
GCGGCACCGTCCGCGTCGCCGCGCGCGCCGCGCTCCAGCAGCCGCGCGACGAACTCCAGCTGCATCGCGACATGGTCGGGCAGATCGTGGAAGCCTTCGCTCGGCGCGGCGCCGGCCGTCTCGTAGCACGAGCGCATCATCTGCGCCGCCGTACCGCCTACCGCGCCCTCGAGGTACAGGCCGGTGTTCAGGGGCACGGGCGCCGGAGGCATCAGGAACAGCCGCGTGTACTCCACCAGCCAGGAGTCGGCGCTTGCGTCGGCCAGCCGCGCCGCCGCCGCCCAGCGGTCGCACTCGGCGTCCAGCGCGGCCTGGGCTGCCTCGGTGGGCAGGCCCGTCGAAGCACCCAGCTCCGCGAGGTCGTCCTCCAGCGGCTGAGCCCAGTCGCACACTGACCAGCCATCGGGAGGCGGCATGAAGGCGCGGGCCAGGCAGAACAGCAGGTCAGCGCGGTCCAGCAGCGTGCTGTTCTCGCCGGCCGATACCTCGGGCTGCGCGGGTGTAGCCATGGTGGTGTTCATGCCGAGGGCCCGCCCAGCGACAGCTTCTTCTCCCCCACGGCGTTGACCAGGTTGGCCAGAGACACGGCGGTGGCCAGCACGGCCCATTCGGTCGGCGACGGCATGTACTGCAGCAGGCCATGCGCCCAGCTGCCCTTGAACAGCGCCACCAACTGCCCGCCGAGCACGAAGTCGTAGCGCGCGACGAACAGCGCGACGAGCGCGATCACGGCCGCCACCAGTTGCAGGCCCAGCGACTTGCGCAAGCCCGGCAGCACGGTGAGCAGCAGCGGCACGCCGATGCCGATCCACACTTCCGCCTGGAACACCGGGCGGCTCCACAGGTGGTGCCAGACCTGCATGCCGTCGGCATTGCTCCACAGGCCCGCGACCAGGCGCGACACCACGAAGAAGGCATGGGCCACCAGCAGCACGCCGAACAGGCCGGCCAGCGTTCCCGTGAACAGGCGCCTCGTGCCTGCGCTGAAGCGGCCGCTGTCCAGGCCGTGCGCCAGGTGCGTGAAGATGATGACGAAGGTCACCGCGCCCAGGAGCGCCTCGACGATGAAGGCGAGCGAGATCTCGCCGCCGAACCAGAACGGCCGCATCGCCATCATCCCGTACACGGTGCCGGCGACGAAGGTGATGAACACTGCCGCCACGAAGGCGACCAGCGCCGGCAGCCTCGGGGGCGGTGCGTCGGCTCCCGCGGCGAGCCACTTCACCACCAGCACGGCCAGCGCCAGCGTGTAGAAGATCACCCCCCAGACCTTCCAGAAGAGCGGGGCCGCCGTCTGCAGGCTGGTCGGGATGAGCAGCATGGCGCGCAGCGGGGCGCCCAGTTCCATGAACAGCGCGGCCACGCCGCCGACCAGCGCGGCCACCGACAGCCACAGCGCGCGGCGCGCGATCGGCTCGAAGTCCTTCATGCCGAACACCGTCCAGGCCGAGGCCAGCATCGCCAGGCCGGTGGACGAGAGCAGGAAGAAGTCGTAGGTGACGATCGGCAGGCCCCAGAAGATGCCGCGGCTGTCGGTGTTGTAGGCGCTGTGCCCGACCGACATCAGTTGGCTCAGGACGAAGCCGCCGGCGGCCACCAGGCCGACAGCCGCGGCAATCAGCACCATGCCCATCAGCGGCGCGGGAGCCGTCGGGCGCGGTTGTGCGAGTGTGTTCATCGTGGTGTCTCCTTGCGCTGTGCAGCTCAGCCCTTGCTCTCGTTGGCGCGGTTGCTCGGCACCGCTGCGCCGGCGCCGCCGGACAGGTAGTACACCTGCGGCTTGTTGCCGGTCTGGTCGAGCAGGCGCACACCGCGCTTGTCGGCGATCAGCTTGTTCACCTTGGAGGCCGGGTTGTCCAGGTCACCGAAGAAGCGTGCTTTCGGCGGGCACACGCGCACGCAGGCCGGGGTGTGCTCCTTGGTCGCCGGGTCGGCCTCGTCGAGGTCGGCCACGCCCTTGGGCGCCGTGCTGGTCTTGTGGTGGCAGAAGGTGCACTTGCTGACCACGCCGTGCGGCTGGATGCCGACGCCATGCGTCGGGTCGTCCTGGGGGCCCTTGTACGGCGGATCCCACTGGCGCCCGTTCTGGCCAGGGAAGACGCTGCGCAGGTCGGGCTGCACCACCGCCTTGTCGTCGGTGTAGAAGCGCACGCCGTAGGGGCAGGCCACCATGCAGGCCTTGCAGCCGATGCACTTGTTCCAGTCGATCAGCACGTAGCCGCCGTCCGGATCCTTGTAGGTCGCGCGCGTCGGGCACACGTCCACGCACGAAGGTTTCTCGCAATGCATGCACGGGCGTGGGAACCACTGCATGCTGACGTTCGGATAGCTGCCCTCGTGATAGAAGAGCACGTCCTGCCAGTTCTCGCCCGGCAACCGGTTGTTCTCCATCGAGCACGCCGTGGTGCAGGCCTGGCAGCCGGTGCACTTGTCCAGGTCGATGACCATGCCCCATTTCGCCATGTCGGTCTCCTGATGTGGTGGAGGTCAGCGGCCTTCAGGCCTTCTCGATCGTGACCTTGGTGGTGTAGTAGTTGCACTGCCCGGTGACACGGTCGCTCTGGTTGACGGTCACCTCGCCGCAGTGGCCGGGTGCACGCGCCTTGGCCCAGCGCCCCATCGCCCAGTGGCCGTGCTCCATCGGGAACACCAGCGTGTCCGGGCGCACCCCCTGGAAGGTGCGGCACTGCCCCTCGATGGCATGGCCCGTGGAGGACTTGATGCGCACGCGGTCCCCGTCGGCGATGCCGCGCTTCTTCGCTGTTTCGGGGTGGATCTCGATGTAGACCTGGTCGCGCCCGCCCATCGTCGGCTGCAGCAGCGAGATCGCCACCGGCAGGTTGCCGCCGCGGCCTTCGGCATGCAGCGCGACCTTGGGCGTCACCAGGTACAGGTCGCCTCCGCCCGGATGCTTGGGCTCCTCCCAGATCGGGAACATCAGCCTGGCCTTGTCGCGCCCGGTCTTGGCGGCGATCCAGTCGGCCGAGTGCTCGAGCTTGCTGGAGCGGAACTCGAACTTGCCCGACTCGGTGGGCATCAGCTTCTTCTTCACGTCCTCGGGCGTCATCGGCTTGGCGTAGGCCTTGCCGTCCCACTCGAAGAACTCGCCGTTGCGCTGCTGCCAGAGGTAGGGCTTCTTGTACCAGACGCCCTTCTCCTTCCAGCTGTCGAAGCCGTTGACGCCGTTGTCGCCCGGATCCTTCTCGAAGCCCTTGGCGAGGTGGCGGATGACGTTCTCGCTGTCCTTCAAGGCCTTGTAGTACTCGCCCATCGGGCCCTTCATGCGCTTGCCGATCTCGATCAGCGTGTCGCCGAAGTACTTGGTGTCGTACAACGGCTTGATCGCCGGCACGCGCAACTGCGCCATCGGGAAGCCCTGGAAGGGATAGGTCGGCGCATCCTGCAAGCGCTCGAGATAGGTGTGATCGGGCAGGATGATGTCGGCCATCATGGCCGTCTCGCCGGGGAACGGCGAGGTGTCGATGACGAACAGCTCCTTGAGCGCCTCCTCCCATTCCGGCCCGTTCGGCGCCGTCCACACCGGGTTGGTGAGGTAGAACATCACCGTGTCGAGCTTGTAGGGCTTGCCCTTGAGCGAGTTCGGGCCCACCTCCTGCAGCATGTTCTTGGCCAGCAGGTAGCCGTCCTCGTGGCCCTTGAGGTCGATGCGCGGCTGCTTCTTCCAGGCACCGTCCTTGGCGTAGTCGTCCTTGTAGGCGCCGGCGTCCACCGGCATCGGGCCGTAGGACGGGCCCATCTGGTACATCAGCCCGCCCTTGGCGAACAGCGAGCCCACCAGCGCGTTCAGCGAGTGCACGGCCATGCCGTTGAAGATGCCGTTGCTGTGCGCGTGCACGCCGCGCTCGAACAGCGCGATGGCCGGCCGCGTGCTGCCGAACTCCTGAGCGGTGGCGACGATGTCGCGCTCCAGGATGGTGGTGATCTCGCTGGCCCACTTCGGCGTGCGGTCCTTCAGCTCGATGTTCCACCACTCCACCAGGCCCTTGACCCACTTCTCGTTGAAGCTCGCCGGGTCCACGGTCTGCCCGGCCTTGAACTGGTTGACCCCGTCCTTGAAGTCGCCGACGAAGCTGCGCTCCCACAGGCCGTTGACGAGGATGTGGTGGGCGATCGCCAGCGCCAGCGCGCCGTCGGTGCCGGGCTTGACCAGCAGCGCGCGGTCGCTCGCCGCCAGCGTGGTGTTCATGTGCACGTCCACCGCGGTGACGCGCGTCTTGGGCGTGCGCTCGCCGCGGATGTAGCCCCACACCTGCATGTTGTTGTTGTAGGGGCGGAACGCCTCGAGGAAGCCGCAGCCGAACATCAGCAGCATGTTCGCGTTGCGGTAGTCGTACGCGTTGTACGAGGCGTTGCCGTCGGTGCACTGCTTGGCCAGGATGCCGCCGTCGGAGCACATCGAGGAGTGGCCGATCGGCACGTTGGGCGATCCGTACAGTTCGCCGAAGGTGCCCAGCAGCCCGGCGCAGGACGCGCCCCAGCCGCGGCCGAAGCACAGCGCGAAGCGATGGCTCTCGCCCTTGTCGCGCAGGCCCTGCAGGCGCGCGGCGACGGTGTTGAGCGCCTCGTCCCAGGAGATCGGCACGAACTTCGGATCCTCGCCGCGCCCCTTCTTCGGGTTGGTGCGCTTCATCGGGCCCTTGAAGCGGTCCGGGTCGTAGAGGATGTAGGTGCCCAGCGGCCCCTTCGGACACAGCTTGCCGTTGGAGATCGGGTGGTCGCTGGTGCCGTAGATCGCGTGCACGCGGCCATCGGTGGTGTACACGTCGATGCCGCAGCGCGCCGGGCACTGGTGGCAGATGTTCTTGGTGATCTTGGTCTCGGGCTTGCCGGGCGCGGCGGGCTGCGCCTGCGTCTCGCGCAGCGTGGTGCCGCCGACGAGCGAGGCTGCGGCGCCGGACGTCGCGGTGGCCTGCAGGAAGCGCCTGCGCGAGACGGCGGGTTGGAAGATGCGTTCGATCAGGCCCATGGTCTTGTCTCCTTGGTCTCGTGCTGCAGGACGGGGTCAGTTCAAGGCGCCGAACAGCTGTCGGCGGGCGTCGGCGATGAATCGGCGGGACTTGGCGCAGGTCGGGCACAGCGCCGGGGCGTCGGTCTCGAGCTGCTCGGCGGTGGGCGTGAAGCCGTCGCCGCACTCGGGGCAGCGGGCGCGGTGGTGCGAAGCCAACGTATGCACGCCGGCGCGGCCGCCATGCTCGGCGAGCGTCAGCGCGCTCTCCGGGCAGGCGCGCACGCAGGTGCCGCAGGCGATGCAGCGGTCGGCGTCCAGCTGCAGGTGCGCGGACGCGCCGTCGTCCGCGGCCGTCAGCGCGGCCGTCGGGCACAGTGCGACGCACATGCGCCGGTCGCAGCAGCGGGCGTCGGCGTGCAGCTGCGGGTAGAACTCGGCCGGCATGGCCGTGCCCAGTTCCTGCGTGAGCCGCTCCAGGGCATCGCGCTGCCGTTCTCGCTCGGGCGAGGCCTGTCGGGCATCGGCCGGGTAGGCCGCCCGGCCGTCTGCGCCCATCGGCGTGGCCTCACCGCGTTGCCGGCCCGCGGGCTTCTCGATCGCGGCGCGGAAGAAGCTGCGGCGGTCGATCGCGGGGGCCTCGGTCGCTGCGGGCGGCAGGGACTCGGGGCGCAGGCCGAGCGACAGCGGCGCCTCGACGATCATCGGGCGACGCGTGCTGCCGGCCGCCTCCAGCCACAGCACGGCCATCTCCACGGCGCGACCTGCCGGGTTGGACTGCGTGCCGGCGCCGCAGCCCGAGGCACAGCCATCGCACCAGCCGCGATCGACGATCGACACCGTGAGCCCTGCGGCCACCCGGGTCATCAGGTGCCCGGGCGTCAGGGCGCCGAGGCAGGGCACGACAAGGGTGTCACCACGGTGCGCCTCGATGGGCACCATGCGGCACTCGATGCGCACCTCCTGCGGCGCCGCAACAGGCAGCACCGGCGCCGCAAGCATCGCCATCTCGGGCAGCGACAAGGCCTGTGTCGGACAGACGGCCGTGCACTGGCCACAGCCGGTGCAGTTGCCCGACAGCTCGACGCCGGCCACGGTGACCGCCAACGCATCCACCGGGCACGCATCGGCGCAGGCCCGGCACTGGCCATGCAGACTGCGCAGGGGCAGACAGGCGCCCTCCTCATGCAGAAGCGGGAAGTCCGCGCGCAGCCGCTGGCGGGTGGGAAGTTTGTCTCCGGACGGCATGTCTGGACGCGCTCGGGCGGCGCGTCTCGTCGTTGTGTTAGCCCCACCTTCGCAAGGGGGATGCCATCCGGAGGCAAGGAGAAGCTTGAGCGCCACCAAGGACTTAGCGCAACGATGGGCACTGCGGGTCGTTACCTACAGGTAACGCCTAAGGGATTCTCCGAGGCCAAGTCGTTACCCTTTGGTAACGCCACTGTGCCTGCCGAACCGTGTCGCTCACCCGCAGAACCTGTCTTGCCGCGGCCTCTTCGCTGGTGCTGCCGTCGCCGGCGCGCGCGGTGCCTCAGCGCGTGCTGCGCTTCGGGCTGACGCCGGTCTTCCTCGACGAACGACTGCGGCTGCTGCAGCAGTGGCGCGTCTACCTCGAAGCGCGACTCGGGTCGGCGGTGGAGTTCGTGCAGCGCGGCACCTACACGCAGGTCATGGACGCCCTGCGCAGCGAGCAGGTCCACTTCGCCTGGATCTGCGGCTACCCCTACGTGCTGCGGCAGCGCGAGCTGCAGCTGGTCGCGGTGCCCCAGTGGCATGGCCGCCCGCTCTACCAGAGCTATCTGATTGCGGACTCCGAGTCGCTCCACTCGGCCTGGTCCGACCTGCGCGGGCGCACCTTCGCCTATTCGGATCCGCTGTCGAACTCCGGCTTTCTCTACATGCAGCACCTGCTGCGCGCGCTTGGGCGAGGACCCGGTGCGCTTCTTCGGCCGCAGCTTCTTCACCCACTCGCACCGTCATGTGGTCGAGGCCGTGGCGGAAGGACTGGCGGACGCCGGCTCGGTCGACGGCTACGTCTGGGAGACCCTCGCCGAGCTGCGTCCCGAACTGACGCGCCGCACGCGTGTGCTGCAGAAGTCTCCGGACTTCGGCTTCCCGCCCATCGTCGCGGCCGCGGGCGTCGGCGCCGACGATGTGCGGGCCTTCGCGAAGGCGCTGTTCGACATGCCTGGGCACCCTGCAGGTCGCAAGGTGCTCGGCGACCTGCGACTGGATCGATTCGTGCCCGGTGACCCCAGCCTGTTCCGCCGCATCGCCGAGATGGCGCGCGGACAGGCTCCCGCAGTCTGAAGAGAACCCATGGCGGCCACCGCGCCCCGGCTTCTCGCGCCGTTTGGCTACCGGCTCAAGGTGCCGCTGGCGCTCATGGCCGTGGCACTGGTGTCCGGCATCCTGGTGGCCGCGACGACCTACACGCTGGTGGACCGGCATGTGGAAACGAACGCCGAAGCGGAGACGCGGCGGCTTGCCGGCACGCTGGCGCGGGCACTGGTGCAGCCGGTCCTGCGCAACGACGTCTGGCAGGCCTTCCAGACCATGCGTGCGGCTGCACAACCCCCGGGCGCCGCGGCGGCCCAGACGGTCGACGTGGTCGCGCTGGACGCGCGGGGACAGGTCTTCGCCACGCCCAGCCCTCGCGTGCATCCGCTGGGGCAGCACCTGAGCGCCCTGCCTGCGCCACTGTCGCAGGCGGCCCGCCAGGTGCTGGAGAGCTCGCCACCCGCACCTGCACGCGTCGAGGTGCCCGACAGTGGCGTTCTCGTGCTGGCCGCGCCCATCGTCGGCGAAGAGGACACGGTGCTGGGCGTGGTGCTGGCCAGCCACCCGCGCGCCCTCACGGACGCACAGCGCAGCGCCGTCATCCGGCAGCTGGTGGGGCTGGGGGCCGTGGCGATGCTGGTGGTGGCACTGGCCGGCGCCGTCATCGGGCTGCGCATGACCGCACCGCTGGCACGCCTGCGTGCCGTCATGCAGGCGGCACCGAGGCGAACCGGCATCGAGGAGCAGACCGCGCGCGCCGAGCTCGATGCGGTCTGCGCTCGGCGCGACGAAGTCGGCGAACTCGGGCGCAGCTTCGCGGCGATGCTCGACCAGATCGCCGCGCAGCAGGAACTCGAGCGCCACATGCTGGAAGCCGAGCGCATGGCCAGCATCGGCCAGCTCACCGCCGGCATCGCCCATGAGGTCAACAACCCGCTGGGCGGCATGCTGGCTGCCATCGAGAACCGGCGCCTTCGCGGCGGTGTCGACGACGCCACAGCGCATGCGCTCGCGCTGCTCGAACGCGGGCTGCGCCAGGTTCATGACACCGTCCAGGCGCTGCTCAACGAGGCGCGCAGCGAGCGCCACCCGCTCTCCGAGTCCGATCTGCACGATCTCGAACTGCTGCTGCGGCCCGAGGCCGAGCACGTGCGCTGCCGGCTCGACTGGGACGCACACCTCCCCGGCAAGGAGCTGCCCGCGGTGCCGGTACGCCAGGTGCTGCTGAACCTGACGCTCAATGCCATCGCAGCGGCGGGGCCCCACGGTCAGGTCGAGGTCTGGACCTCCGAAGACGCCGGCGCCTGGCAGGTCTGGGTCGGCAACAGCGGCCCGGCGCTCGATGCGTCCAAGCTGGCGGCCCTGACCCAGGGCAGCGAACGCGCCAGCGACGGGCGGCTCGGACTGGGCCTGTGGATCACCGCACGCATCCTGCACACCCTGGGCGGCCGCCTTCGCTTGGCGCCGCCCGACGACACGCTCGGCACGGTGCTGGTGGCCGAGTTCGCCATCACCTCCCCATGACCATGCACATCGCACTGATCGAGGACGACCCGCTGATGGGCGAATCTCTCGCCGACCGACTGCAGCTGGAGGGCTTCGACTGCCGCTGGTGGCGCGGCGGAACCGACGTGATCGACGAGGCCTATGCCGATCCGCAGGTGCCCGACGCCATCGTCAGCGACATCCGCCTGCCCGACATCGAGGGCCCCGAGTTGATGGGCCGCGTACCTGCTTCTTGGCAGGCGCGACCATGGATCTTCATCACCGGCTATGCGACCAGCGCCCAGCGCGAAGCGCTGCTGGCGCGAGGCGCGGCCGATTTCTTCAGCAAGCCGCTGGACATGGACCGCTTGATTCGCCGCTTGCGCGCGCTGCGGCCCGAGAGCACCGCGGCCGTCGATGCGTCCGCGACCAGCAAGGCCTGCCCGCTGGGCGTGTCGGGAGAGATCCGACGTCTGCACGCCACCGTGGCCCGACTGGGCGCGAACTGGGACTCGGTGCTGATCACGGGTGAGTCCGGCGCTGGCAAGGAGGAACTGGCGCGCTGCCTGCATCGCGAGACGGTCGGTGAGAAGACGCCGTTCGTGGCCGTCAACGCTGCCTCGCTGCCGGAATCGCTGATCGAAGCCGAACTCTTCGGCTACGAGAAAGGCGCCTTCACCGGCGCGACACGCACGCATCGCGGCAAGTTCGAGCAGGCGCACGGCGGCACGCTCTTCCTCGACGAGATCGGCGACATGCCCCAGGCGCTGCAGGCGCGGCTGCTGCGCGTGCTGCAGGATCGCTGCGTCACGCGCCTGGGCAGTGAACAGGCGCTGCCGGTGCAGGTACGACTGATCTTCGCGACCCACAAGCGCCTCAACGACGAGGTGCGTGCGGGCCGCTTCCGCGAGGACCTCTACTACCGCATCAACGTCGTGCACCTGCGCGTGCCGCCGCTGCGCGAGCGGCCCGAGGACGTGCCCTGGCTGGCGCAGCGTTTCGTCGAGCAGTGGAATCGCTCGCACCCTGGCACCAAACGCGCGCTCGGAACCGAGGCCGAACAGGCACTGATGCGCCGTACCTGGCCGGGCAACGTGCGCGAGCTGCGCAACGCCATCGAGCGCGCCTGCCTGCTGGCCGAGCACGAGCGCATCGAGACTTCGCTCCTGCGCCAGGAAGATGCACCCGACGAACAGGAGCATGCGCCAGCGCTGCAAGACGACGGCGTGCAGATGCCCCGTCTCGAAGACTTCCTGCGCCGGCAGGAGAAGGAGTTCATCCGCCAGGCGCTGCAGCGGCACGATTTCCAGATCGGAGTCACCGCGGATGCCCTGGGCATCAGCCGCAAGAGCTTGTGGGAGCGGATGAAACGGCTCGAGATCAGCTGACCTCGCCGGGTCGCGGCCGGGCGCGGCGACGGATCCGGTCGTCATCCAGGAGTCTCGACCGCCTGCTCTCGTCGCGCCCAGCCTGGAACCGCCAGCCGCCTACTTCGGCTGCGGGGCGGAGCGCTCGACGAACTGAATGCGGTTCCGCAGGGTCAGATCGCCCCCCGTGGCGCCTTGCGGCGCGTCGTGCAGATCCTTCTTGGTCGTCGGGCAGACCGGCCCGCAATCTGCTCGGGTTCGGTCGACGAGCCTGCTGCCGGAAGGGCCGCATCGGCGAACCGACAGGCCGGTACCCCTGGGCGTGGGCTGATCGCCGGAAACACGCGAACGACAGTGGGCGTCGAAGCTGCCACGCGAACGAAACCTCTCGCTTCACCAGGCGACGCGGCTGGCTGACGAACTGATCTTCGTATCGTCAGATCGACGTTCCACGCAGTCCCACTGCCTTCCGGATGTCCGCTCTCACCAAGATCCAAAGACTCGTTCAATGTGCAATCGCATCATCAACGAGAGGTCGCAAGCCATTGATTTACAGCACCTCTTGGGCACCCGTCACTCCCACTCAATCATCAACAGCTTCGCTAAGTCGTTGTCCGGCTTGATGCTCAGCTCGTAACGCCCGAGTTTTACCGTCATCCTTACCGTCATTTTGACTGGGATCCCCAAGCGCAGCATTCACCATCAATCGACATCTATCGAGGACAGTCGGCGCTTCCACGATGGCCAGCTTTCGAGATCTATCGGGGTCTATCGGTGGGATGCCTTTCGATCTGACGGTAAATCTGACGGTAGAAATCTTCGACCGGATGTCTCCAAAGTTTTTACCGTCAGGTCAAAGCGAGCGCTGACGGTAAAAAAAGTGGCATGAAATTCATATAAATCAAGCACTTAGTGAAGTTGTAGCGGCCAATCATGCGTGACGGTAAAATTCCTCCGAGAGGAGGGACTGCCGATGCTGTCCGATGGCACGCTCAGGGGCATCAAGCCCCAGGCCACCACCTACAAGATCGCCGACCGGGACGGGATGTACGTGACCGTCTCCCCCAGGGGCACGATCACCTTTCGTCTCGACTACCGGCTCAACGGCCGGCGTGAAACGCTCACGATCGGTCGCTACGGGTCGAAGGACGGGATCTCGCTGCTGATGGCGCGCGAGCGCTGCGTGGAAGCGCGCAAGGCGATCGCCGAAGGCCGGTCTCCGTCCCAAGAGAAGCAGCGCGAGAAGCGCAGGGCGGCCGAGGCCAAGACCTTNNGATGCGCAAGAGCATCATCGACCGGGACATCCTGCCGGTGTTCCGCAATCGGCTGATGGCCGAGATCGGGCCGGAAGACCTGCGCAACCTGTGCGCCAAGGTCAAGGCGCGCGGTGCGCCGGCCACCGCCGTGCACGTGCGCGACATCGTCAAGCAGGTCTTCGGCTTCGCAGCCCTGCACGGCGAGAAGGCGCCGAACCCGGCGGACGAAGTCGGCCCCTCGTCGATCGCCACCTTCGTGGCCAAGGACCGCGCGCTGTCGCCGTCCGAGATCCGCGTCATGCACCGGGTGCTGGACGCCACGGCGACCCTGCCGACCATCCGCCTGGCGCTGCGCCTGATCCTGCTGACGCTCGTGCGCAAGAGCGAACTGATCGAGGCCACCTGGGACGAGGTCGACTTCGAGAACGCCGTCTGGACGATCCCGAAGAGCCGCATGAAGGCCGGCAAGCCCCACAACGTGTATCTGTCGCAGCAGGCACTCGACATCATGGTGGCGCTGCGCACCTGCGCGAGCGGCTCCAAGTTCCTGCTGCCCTCGCGCTACGACGCCGATCGCTGCATGTCGAAGGCGACCCTGAACCGGGTCACGCAGATCGTCGTGGAGCGAGCCAAGGAAGCGAAGCTGCCGCTCGAACCGTTCACGGTGCACGACCTGCGCCGCACCGGCTCGACCATCCTGAACGAGCTCGGCTTCAACAGCGACTGGATCGAGAAGTGCCT
>JRYJ01001801.1_pt1 | contig 12101 bp, 8 predicted proteins | sample 235371 | NCBI WGS metagenome assembly JRYJ01 (sample SAMN03074219, study PRJNA261477) | activated sludge metagenome | biome: Wastewater Treatment Plant; feature: Wastewater; material: Activated sludge; isolation source: activated biomass of a wastewater treatment plant treating hydrocarbon... ... | reverse complement strand
GATGTGCATGTACTCGACGCCGATCGTCCGGCAGTACGTCTCTCGCAATCGGACGAGAAGCTCGCGCAGTGTGCCCCGCGGGTAGCCGAGAAACGGAATCGAATCGAACGAGCGGTCAAGGTCCGCGTCGGTGAAACCGAACGTGGACAGGTCCAACTGAGAGTGCTCAGAGCGGGGTTCCGCCAGCGGATCGACGTGGGCAATCAGATGTCCGAGTTCCCGGTAGGCGTCCACCAGCCGGTATAGCCCGAGTTGAGCGGACTGATCGGCGGCGCCCGGAAGCTGCCCGGCCAGCTCAAAGCCTTCAAAAAACGCGCGCCAGGTGTCATCGACGGACGCCGGATCCTGCCGCCAGCGTGCATGGGCGTCTTCGATCGCGCCCAAGTTCCAGCGGTTGGCGAAACTCGCAGCCACGGCGACGGATCTCACCCCAATGATCGGCGCATACCCCTCCGGTCGCGCGCCGGCTCTGTCATTGTGGCACAGGCTGCGCGTTAGGCAAGCAAATGGCCGGGCTCGCAGCAACCGGCCCGTCGAAATCGGCAGGTCGATACCGGCCGATGCGAGAATCGCGGCCACGGCAGCACCGGCGCAACCGGCATGGCCGGCATCTCGATGCCGCCGCCGTTGCGGGCCGGCTTTTGACTTCCCTCGCCGCGGTTGATACCATCAGGGCGGCGCCATGAATGTCCATTACCGCTACTTCAAGCGCTTCCGGATGGAACTCGAGTTCCGGCGCGAGCCGCCGCCGACCGCGCCGCCGCTGCCGCCCGGCTACTATTGGTTGCCGTGGGACCGCGGCTTGATCGTCTCCCATGCCCGGACCAAGTTCGAGTGCTTTGCCGGCGAATTGGACACGCAAGTCTTTCCGAGCCTGGGTTCGATGGAAGGATGCGAGCGGCTGATGCGCGCGATTGCCGATCGGCCTGGCTTCCTGCCCGGGGCAACCTGGCTCATCGGCTACGGAACCGAATACGTCGGCACGGTTCAGGGGGTGCGCATGCTATCCGGCTGGGGCGCGATTCAAAACCTCGGCGTGACGCCCGGCCATCGCGGCCTCGGCCTGGGGCGACAACTTTTGCTCCGCGCCCTGGAGGGGTTCCGAAACGCTCGGCTGCCCGGCGCCGTCCTGGAAGTGACGGCCGAGAATGCCCCAGCCATCGCCCTCTATCGCCAGCTTGGCTTCCGCTGCCGCAAAACCGTGTACAAGACCGTCGAATCGCCGCAAGTTTACTCACTGGTCGCCGACCCTGTCCTGGCACGGTAGAATCCACCCGAAGGTCATCGACCGCGGGAGGGACAGCGTGCCCCAACTGATTCATCAGCATACGTTCGCGAATGGCCTCACACTGCTGGCCGAACGAATGGATCACGTGCGTTCGGCGGCGGTCACAATCTTGATTCCGATCGGCGCCGCTTACGATCCGCCGGGTCGCGAAGGCATCGGCTCCATGCTGGCGGAGATGCTGACGCGGGGCGCCGGATCGCGCGACAGCCGCTCGCTGGCGCTCGCCTTGGATAATCTCGGGCTGGACCGCAGCGAGAGCGTTGGAGGAATTCACCTGCGCCTGTCGGGATCGACACTGGCGCAGAATCTGCCAGCGGTTTTGGAGATTTATGCCGACCTTGTTCTTCGGCCGCACCTGCCGCCCGGCGAACTGGATGCGGTGCGATCGCTCGCCCTGCAAGACCTGGCGGGGCTGGAGGACGACCCGCGTCAAAAGGTGCTGCTTGAACTTCGCAAGCGCCACTATCCGGCGCCGCTGTCGAACGATCGGCGCGGCACGATCGAAGGCGTGAACGCCGTCTCGGCGGAGGACATTCAATCTCATCGCCGGCGCCATTTCCATCCCGGCGGGACAATCATCAGCGTGGCGGGCGCGATCGACTGGGAGAAGCTGAAGGGTCAGGTCGGAACGCTATTTGGCGATTGGTCGAACCCGCCGCAACCGGAGCCGGCCGCCGGACCATCTCGCGCCGTCGTCGAGCACATTCCGAAGGACACGACGCAAACGCAAATCGGCATCGCCTATCCGAGCGTGCCGTTTCAGAGCCCCGATTACTACGCGGCCATGGGCGCCGTTAGCGTCTTGTCCGGCGGCATGAGTTCGCGCCTGTTCACGGAAGTCCGTGAAAAGGAAGGGCTGTGCTACGCGGTCTGGGCCACGTACCAAGCGTTCAAGGACCGCGGCAGCGTGATCGTCTACGCCGGGACGACCACGCCGCGAGCCCAGGAAACGCTGGACGTGACGCTGCGCGTGCTCCGGCAACTGAGCGACGGCATCGAGGACGACGAGATCGAGCGCGTCCGCGCCGGACTCAAATCCGCGCTGATCATGCAGGAAGAATCGACGGCCGCACGCGCCGGCTCATTGGCGTCGGATTGGTACTATCTCGGCCGCGTGCGGAGTTTCGACGAGATCCAAGCGGCGATCGACGCCTTGTCGCCGCGATCGGTCGTCGAGCACGTCCGGCGCGTGCCCCCGCGCGACTTCGCGATCGTGACGCTGGGGGAAAAGGCGCTCACCATCGGATAATTGGATCGGAAAACAATCGCACACGCATAGAGGACAGAATTCCGTATCTGTGCAATCTGTGCAATCTGTGGATGACGTTTTTTCTTCGAAAGCAAGAGAGAAACACGATTCACAGATCTCGCAGATGACACAGATTGAAAACGAAATGAGCGCTTCGGTGTCATTGAGCGACATTGAGCAGCGCTCGATTTACGAAGTGACGGGACCATGAACTTTCATCATCACGTACTTCCGAATGGGCTGACGCTGATCGGCGAAACAAGTCCGACGGCGCGATCGGTAGCCGTGGCGTTTTTCGTCCGCACCGGCTCGCGCGACGAGACGCCCGCGGAGTGCGGCGTGTCGCACTTCCTCGAACACATGGTGTTCAAGGGCACGCCGCGGCGCACCGCGTTTGACGTCAACCGCGACTTCGACCGGATCGGCGCCAGTTACAACGCCTTCACCAGTGAGGAGAACACGGTTTTTTACGCGGCCATCCTGCCCGAGTATTTGCCCCAGGCGGTCGACATCCTCGCCGATATCCTCCGGCCCAGCTTGCGCGACGATGACTTCAACATGGAGAAAAACGTCATCATCGAGGAAATCGGAATGTACGAAGACCAGCCGAACTGGTCGGCCTACGATCACGCCAAGAAGCACTACTTTTCGGATCACCCGCTGGGCAACTCGATCCTGGGAACGGTTGATAGCATCACGGCGCTCACGCGCCAGCAGATGGCCGATTATCACCAGCGGCGGTACGTTCCGGCAAACGTCACGGCCGTGGCCGCCGGCAACTTTGACTGGCAGAGATTCGTGGACCTCGTGGCCGGCGCGTGCGGCTCCTGGCCGAGCGGCGATCCCGGCCAGCGGCAACGGCGTTCGACCAGCGGACCCGCGACCTGTCAGATCATTCGCCGTGAGAAGGTGGCTCAGGAGCACGTCGTCCTGATGGCGCCGGCGCCGGCCGCCGACGACCCCCTCCGCCATTCCGCCGATACGCTCGCCCTGGCGCTCGGCGACGACACCGGCAGTCGCCTCTACTGGGCGCTGGTCGATCCAGGGCGCGTTGAAGGCGCCGACATGAGCTACAGCGAATATGACGGCGCCGGCGCGTTCTATCTGTCGTTCTCCGGCGAGCCTGAGGAGACGCGATCGAATCTCGACATCATCCGCGGGCTGCTCAGCGACGTGCAGAAAAACGGCATCACGGCCGAGGAACTGCGCCAGGCCAAGAGCAAAATTGCGTCGCGCGTCGTGCGCGCCGCCGAGCGGCCGATGGGCCGGATGCAGGCGCTCGGAATGTCCTGGACCTATCTGCGCCAATACCGCAGCGTGGACGACGAACTGGCGGCGTTCGACGCGGTCTCGCTCGACTCCATCCGGCAAGTGTTGGATCAGTACCATCCCGAACGGTTCACGACGCTGGCATTGGGACCGTTGCCGGCTCTGGAGAATGGATCCAGCGGCCGCGGCGTCAAGTGATGTTGCCGACGAGTGCGGAGGATCGAAGCATCCGCGCTCGTCGGCAACGATCGAGGTTTCTGCCCGGCGTCCGGGGTTTACGAACCTCCTTTGCCTTTCGCGTCCTGCTCAGCCTCTTCGACAAGCTTGTCGATCAGTTCGTCGATCGCCTTTTCGTCGCGGACGTTCTTGGCTCGGATCACGCCCTTGTGGTCGATGTAATAAATCGTCGGCCACAAGCGGACGTTCCAGGTGGACGGAATCGGGCCGGAGGTGCCCTTCTCGCCGCACCAGAATGACCGCCAGGTGATCTGCTCTTTCTCGTTTTGTTTCTTGACGAAATCTCGATCCGCGTCGCTATTGACGCCGATGAGAGCAAACGGCCGGCCTTCGAGTCGTTTCACGAGCGACCGCTCGTGCGGGAACATGGCCCGGCAGGGGCCTCACCAATGGCCCCAGAAATCGAGCATCACCACCTTGCCGCGATAATCAGAAAGCTTGAACGCGGCGCCGTCGATGTCCTCGCCTTCGATGTCCGGCGCGACCTTGCCGATGCGTAAATTGCGAATCTCGAACAGCGCCGCCTTGGCTGCCTCGCCATAGGTCCGTTGCCGAAACTGAATCTCGTCGGGGAAACTCTTCAGGATCTGATCAAAACGCTCTTCGGCCTTTTTGGCCAGTTCATCGGCGTTGTCCGGCGCCGCCCCACGACGAGGTTCCGCCTGATTCTTCCAATAGTCCGCGACGACGTAGAGTGCGGCCGCCTTCACGCTGCCGTGCGGACTCTTGTCTGCAATTGCCTCGATTCTTTTCACCGTGGCGTCATCGCTCAATCCGGAGCCCAGGATCGTCACGACCTGGCTCATCATCTTGTTGTCGCCGTGATGCTCGACGAGCAGATCAATGACTTCGTTCATCTCGGCGCGGCGACCGCGCAGGCTCGGCAATACCCACAGCCCGGCTTCCAGCGCCACGTCGTTCTTGGGCTCGGCCTTCGCGAGTTTGATCGCCTCGGCATGTGCCTGCCGCTGAATCTTGAGCGACTCCGCCATTGCATCCCGATACTCGTCCTGCGCCTGCTTCTTGGCGTCGTCGTCCTTGGCGGCGCGCACCTTGCGGCTCAGATCGACGACCTTTTTCTGAGCGTCGGTCACGTCTTTTTTCAATTGCTTGAGCAACTCGGCCGGCGATTTCGGCGGGTCGTCACCCGCGGCGAAAGGTACGCCGACCAGGACCAGCGCGATCGCCAGCCCTATGAGCCGTTTCATCGGGATACCTCCGATGGTTGGGTTCCGGCGAGCGCCCATTGCGCCCACCCACCTCATCGATCTTACAGGAACGAGAGGCGGCACGCGACGACCTGGCCGCTATTTCGCCGCAATGCGAGCGCGGAGCGGCGGCGTCCAATGCTTGGCGTCCGGGTTGTAGTAGATGTACGCCCGGCTGGCCGGCCCGGTGTAAGCTCCCGGAACGTGAGCGCGGAGATCGATGGCCAGATCGATGTCCGCATCTGGGGCCAGGTCACGCCAATAGAGCACCAGTTCCCGCCCGCGAATCTCGAAGGCGGCGATCGTTCCGGGCCGCCCGTCCGGCCGCAGTTGCGCCAGGTCGCGCAGTTGCTTGAAATCATCGGGCAATTTCAATCCGGCCGGCAGGCCGACGATCGCCACGGTCATGCCTTGCCCCTGGCCAGAGACATTGCGCAGTTTCAGCAACAGCTGGGTCGCGTCGCCTTCGGCCAATTCGGCTTGAGCCAGGCGCGTCTCCAATCGCACGGCACATTCCTCGGCGTTGGGCGGCTGCACGCTGCGATAACTCCACGCGACCGTGTAGGGCAGCGCGTTCTGTCCAGACAATTCAACGCGCACATTGTTTTTTCCCGCACGCAGGAGCTGATCCGGCTCGGGCAATGCAATCGTCAATTCCCCCGTTGCCGCGGCCGGGAACGCCAGCCGCCCGGCTTCGCGATCTCCGACGAACAGCTTCAGATCGCCGGCCTGGACGGACCGCTTGTTGGCTTGCGTGTAAGCGATCAGTGCTTTGAGCGCGAGGATCGTGGATTGCGTCGAGCCGAAGGAACCGGAGCCGCCGCGTTGTCGGCCGATCCAATTCACCGCCGCCCGCAGCGGCGCGGCAAATTCGGCCGGCCGATTGGCCTTCAGCCAGCCGAGCACCGCCAGCGCGGTTGTCTCGATCTGCAACATCCGGCCTGTCGAACCCGTGATGCTGATCGCCGCGCGATCGAGGTAGCCATCCTGGCTCAGCGCGGCCGCCAGCGATCGCAGATGGTCGAGCGCTTCCTCAGCACGGTTGCGATTCAGAAGCGCATTGGCGACCAGGGCCAGGAAGTAGGCGTCGCGCGAGTTCCGCGCCTGATCAGCGAGAGAATCCAACTCCCGCGTCACGTCGTCGGTTCCGCTTTCCGTCAAGGCCCAGACGATGTATGCGTTGGTGACGTCAGCCGGCGCCCGGCCGAAGGTGTCGAGCGCGCGAGGATTGCGCAGGAATCCGCCGCGGCCATCGCGCCGACTCATCAGAAAGGCGCGAGTGCGTTCGAGCAAGGCGGGTTCCACGTCGCTGACGCGCGCCATGTCGCGGAACTGCATCAAGCCATAGGCGGTCAGCGCCTCGTGTGGCGGTGATTGACCGAACCACTCAAAACCCTCGCGCCTCCCGGCCGCGGGCACTTCGAACGCCGTCAGCTTTGAATACCCACGCCGCAGCAATCCCTGCGCGCGCTGCACGAGGCCGGGATCGGATTGGCCGCTCTCCTGCAAGTACGACAGGATCATCGTGTTCGGATAGTTTGTCGTGGACGTTTGCTCAAAGCAGCCGCCCGGCTCCTGAAGCAATCCCTCTAGCCCGCGCTGCAACTCCGACAACGTGGACGGAAATGCCGTCACCTGGCATTGCAATGAGCCAGGCATCCACGTTTCTGGGAGGGTGATCTCCTGTTGGGCCGCTCCGCTCAGCACGTCGCTGACCGCGCCGCTGATCGGGAACCCTTCGGCGACGACCGGCAGCGGGAGAACCACGGTGTCGGAGGCGCCGCCGCCCGCGACCGAAATTCGAAGCTCGCCGGTACCGGCGGTCCCGTTCGGCCGAAGCGGCACGATGCGCCGAATGCGCTCATGCGGCGCCAATGCGATGCGTCCCGCGTCCACGCCATGCGCCGTCAGACCCGTCGCCTCGAAGTGGAACGTCACTTCGCGCGGCGAGTTGGAATCATTGGCGATCGTCACGGGCAGGTCAACCTGGTCGCCGGCGCTGATTTCGATCGGCGCTTTTGGCTCGACGGTCAGCGGTTTTCGCGCCTCGATGTGCGTCGTCAAGGAGCCGAGCCGGCCGTCCAGAGAGTGACCCGCGACGAGCACTCGATACCGCGTGACGCTGTCGCTCAGGTCGAATCCGACGGTTGCGCCGGCGGTGGAAAGGACGAGCGCGGGGTGCCAGAACACGGTCTCCGCGAAGTCGCTGCGCTCCGCGTTCGGCGTGGGCGAATGCTGATGCGAGTACTGGCGGACGACCAGCGGCGGCACATAGCCGGGCGTCGGCGGCCGGGCAATCATCGCGTCGCCTCCGATCCCGCCGCCGATCACGGGCGCCAATGCGTCGGCTGCGACCGCGGCGCGATCACGCTGCAGGGATCGCGCGACATTCGGCGCTTTGTCGAATGCGGGAGCAAGCCCACGGCCCAGACGCTCTCCCGCTGGCTTCGGACTCGCCGAGCGACTGCGAGCTTCGCCGGCGCTCCCTGCCTTTTTGAGCATTGGCGCCGGAACGGCGCGGCCCGCAGGCGCGGCTGGCGGCGCACCCAGGAACGCATGCTCGGTTTTCGGCAAAGCGTCCTTACCGGCGGGCTGAGCAGGAGCTCGCGTCTCGAGTCGGACTCGGCCGCCGAGGTCATTGTCCTTGGGTTCCATGGCACTTTTCGGCGCCGGCAGTGCCGCGCCCGCCACCTCGAAATCCGCACGATTCATTGGCGCCCGGGCGTTCATCGGCATCGACAGCAGCAGCGCAGCGACGCCGGCAAGCGTGGCGCCGACGGCGACCAGTCCCGTCAGCGGCCGCCATCCGCGCCGGACCAGGCTGATGCCCGCGGCCAGCACTGCCAGCAGACACAGCAGCGGCACGGACCAGTGGGCAATTCGCCGCCATGAATGCATGGCCGAGTCGCGCCGAGCCGCGGCTTCGGTCCACTCGCGTTCTGCGGCCGCAGCCGCCGCCGCCTGGCCGCCATCCACGGGCGCTAGCGCTTGATTCCACCGCCGCTGAGCTTCATCGAACGCTAGTCGGGCCTCGGCCAGCCGTGGTTGAAACTCCTCGTCCAACTTGCGCCGTTCGAGATCGAGCGAAGTCAAGGTGCGGCGCGGGTCGGCCGCTGGCGCCTGGGCCAACAGCACGCCGTCGCCGGCGGGCGGTTGAGCGCCGCCCGGCTGTTCGGCAAAGCGCCGCCAGCCTTGCGTTCCCAGGAGCAGATCGAGCGCCTCGGCCGCCTTCGGATGATCGCCGAGCAAGACATCGGTGTGCTCGAGATCCTCGCCATTGCGCACTTCGCTCGTCAGGAGGAAGTGCGTCGGCAACGACCGCGCCGTCTTCTCATCGGCCATCGTGACGACGCTTTGATTGACGACTCCGAGATAGACGACTGCCGGCGTCGGCTCGCCCCGCTCGTTGACCGCCGCGACGTGCAGTTGCACGTTCTCGCCGGGAGCGTATTGCGGATGTTCCGGCCGGACTGCGAAGCGCAGGTGCCCTGCCGGTCGGCGGTATACGAGCCGCTCCGCGACCGGCCGGAGCTCCCGCTGTTCGCCGGCGCCGGGCTGCTCCTCAAAGACCGTGATTCGCGTCACGCCGCCGACATCCTCCGGCAGCCGCAGGTCGATCTCCGCCGCTTGATTCGCCTCGACAGTGACGCGCTGGTGATCGAGCAGCCGGCCACGAGCATACGCCCCCACCATCAGCGCGCGGCGAGCGCCGGCGCTGTGAACTCGGACGCGCAAGTGTTCGACATCGGCCCCTCCACTGTTGAAGCTTCGGAGCACGACGCCGTCCGCCTTCGCCGCCGGCAGGACGTGCTCACCCTGAATGCCCAAGGGTTGCTCGACAACGAGGCGATACGTTTGCCCGGCCTCGGGAGTGAATTCGAAACGGCCGAGTCCTTGGTTGATTCCAGGCTCGGAATCGTCGGTGAACGTTTCGGCGCGAGCGACTTCGCGGCCGGCGGCATCGACGACGCGGCCCTTCAAATCGGCCGGCCGGCCCAGCGTCGTCCGCACCTGGAAATACACTCGGTTCGCCGCACCGGCGATCAGGTCGCCGCCTTCCGGGAAAAACTCGATCATCAGCTTGTTCAGCGCGATCGGGATCGGCTTCACGAGCGATTCGACGTTGGCGCCGTCGGTGACAGTGACGTTGAGACTGGCTTCGCCGCGTTCCATCGCAGGCGGAAGTGTCAGGCGGATGGCCACGCGGCCAAGGTCGTCGGTCAGGCCGGGCGGGTCAACGGCGATCGCGGTTCCGTCCACGACGGCCGACGCCTGCACCGGTTGACGTGCCGCCGGACCGCCCTCGGCTCGGCTGACGCGCACGTGAGCGACAGCGACGTCGCCTGGACCGTACGATCGGCGCGACCACTCGAGCACCTTTTCCAATCGTGCGGCCTGGTATTGATTCACGAGGATCCGTCGACGCACTTCCCGGAACCGCTGCTTCGCTTCGCGAACCACGAGCGTGAATTCGCCGCCGGGCGAGTCAATGGGAATTGTCCACTCGCCGGCGCCGACGCCGCGGAGCGGTTGCCCGTCCGGTCCGCGCACGATCGCGCCGCCGTGAATCAGGCGATCGCCGCCGGAGACGATCGGTGTCTCGACTCCCCGCGGATCAACGATCAAGTATTGAAGTTCGAACTCCTCGCGCGGCGGCCGGAGCGAGAATCGTTCCAGCGTCAACGAACGGAAATAGACGGCTTCGCCCGGCTGGTAGAGCGGCTTGTCCGTCGTCAGATGAGTCACCCAATCGGGCAAGGCCAGTGGCAGCTGGGCGCGCAGTTCGCTGCGTCGGCCGTCGGCGCGCCGAGCGGACACGTCCAGAAACAGGTCGCTCTTCGGCGTGAGCGGCAAATCGAGCGGCAACTGGACGGCGACGGCGCCCCAAGTCTGCGGCATGGACTGCTCATAAACGACGCGGTCCGACTGATCCCGGACGCGCACGGAGATGCCCGCGGGCACGGGTTGCCGCTGGCCGTCGACGGTTTGAATCTCGAATACGTTAGGAGCGCCGGGCAGCACGTTTGCTGGACCGCTGATGACCACGGACATTTCCTGTTGTCGCAGCCGGTCCGCCGCGTCAGCGAGAGCCGCCTCGTATGCCGCCTGCTGCTCCGCGAGCCGCGTCTCCGCCTCGGATCGGGCGATTTGCGCAGCCATTTGCTGCTGTTCACGCTCAGCGAGCGGCTGGCGTGCCGCGACGAAGCGGGCATGGGCGGCCTCGGCGGAGCGGTCCGCGCGAACGACCTCGATACCTTGCCAGATCATGGGGCCGATCGCCGCCGCCACGCCGGCCGCCGCGACCAGCCATGACGGCCACCGGCGGCGCTGCGGCGCCGCGATCGACGCAGAGGGTGGTTCGAATCGGACGCCGGGAAACTCGCGCTTGGCGGCGTCGGCAAGCAATTGCCGCATGCGTTCGGCGTCCGCACGCGCGGCGGCGCCGGCCGGCGTCATCATCCAGGCGCGAATCCGCTCCGCGTCCGGTTCGTCCAGCAAGCCGTACAGGCATTCCAGTACGTCCTGCACTGTCGGAGTCTTTTCGGTCATGACAACGGCTCCTCGCCGCCGGCAACGGCGGCGTCGGGGTCGATCAGGTCAATACAGCGCGGAGTTTCGCCAGTGCGGAGCGCATCTGTGTTTTCACCGTGCCCACCGGCGCTTGACGAATCTCGGCGATTTGTTCATACGTCAGCCCGCCGTTCTGACGCAGCAGAAACACTTCTTGCTCTTCATGGCGCAACGTGCCGATCGCCTGCCGAAGCCGGGCCAGATCCTCACGCTCTTCCAGTGAGCGTCCCGGTTCGGATTCGCGATCAACGAACATGGCGGCTTCCTCCAGCAACGGTCGTGAACGGCGACGCCAGGCGTTGCGCTGCAGATCGCGGGCGGCATTCAGCGCGACGCGAAAGATCCAGGCACGCAGGTTCTGCACGCGGTCGAGGTCACCGCGGGCGCGCCAGCATTTCAAGAAGGCGTTCTGGGCGGCGTCGTGGGCGTCGTCCCGATGGCCCAAGACGTACAACAGCGTGCTGAGCAGTTCGTCGCGCAATTCCTCGAAGGCCCGCACCAGCGCATCGGCGTCCGGAGCGGCCGTATCCGCCGCGCTCGGCCGAATCCGCGGGCTGACGCCGGGACTGCTCATGGCTTCATTCTTACAGACGGCCCAAGCCGCCCGACGGATTGGTCGTTCGGGCGGCAGGCGCCTGATTCGCCGAATCTCGTCTGAAAACGCTGGGGATTCTGGGAAACCTGCCGACCTGGCGACAACGGTGGATCGGATCGCCGTCGCCACGCTCACGGCGATGGATTGCTCTCAGCCCGCCGCCAGCGCGATGGCTCCGTGCACAACGACCTTTTCGCCGAGAGCGGCCGGCACGATCTCGAAACAGTCCGCGAATGGAGCGAAGACCCGCTCCGCGACGAGCCGGCGCAATGGATGGAAGAGCACGTCGTCACCCATGAGCGCCACGCCGCCGCCGATGACGATGCGCCTCGGACAGACCAGCGCAACGATGCGTGCAACGGCGTCGGCGAGCCAGCCCCAGCGCTCATGCAGGAAATCGCGGACGGCGATATCGCCCCGCCGGGCCCGATCGGCCAGTTCACGGCACGCGACCGCCTCGCCCGCGCGCTCAGTCCACGCCCGTTCGATCGCCCAACCCGAGCAGCAAGCCTCCAGCACGGGCGCTGCCGCGCCGTCGCGGATGCGGCAGTGACCGATCTCGCCGGCCCCGCGCCCGACGCCGCGGTAAATCCGCCCATCGATGATCAATCCACCGCCGATTCCCGAGCCGATCGTAATGTAGAAGACCGGCGACAAGCCGCGAGCAGCGCCGATTCGCGCTTC
>JRYJ01001341.1_pt1 | contig 12115 bp, 13 predicted proteins | sample 235371 | NCBI WGS metagenome assembly JRYJ01 (sample SAMN03074219, study PRJNA261477) | activated sludge metagenome | biome: Wastewater Treatment Plant; feature: Wastewater; material: Activated sludge; isolation source: activated biomass of a wastewater treatment plant treating hydrocarbon... ... | reverse complement strand
ATTATTTTGGACAGCAGTGGTCCACGAGAGCTTTTTCCTCGGGGTCGAGTTTTTCCTTGTGCTTCAGGGGGAGCAGGACTGCATACGGCACTGATTTTACGACGGTGGCGAAGATGCGATCCGCGGCCTGGGTGGAAATTCCGCCTTCTTTGTTTTCCAGCATTTCGAGGAAACGGTTCATGCCTTTTCGCTCGCCGGCATAGTCACCTTTGACGGCCGCCTCGCTGACGAGGTCCAATTGCTTGAAGTACGGATCGAAGTTGCCGGTCTTCTCCAAATTCTTTTGAATCATGACCTCCAGCGCGATTTTGTCTATCCAGGGTGGCGCGACCCACGCTTCTGCCGTGACAGGAATCATCCAAAGAACGGGAACCAGCAACGATGTCGCGATGACCAGGTACCAGAGACGCGTTGTCATGTTGTCCTCCTTTCGACCGTGAAGTCGGTTGAGCTTCCGCCTGCCATGTGAGAACTTCTGAATCGGCGCAGATCCGTTCGCCATTCTCGAGAGCGGCGCCCGGCTCACCGATTTGGTTGTGAGCGACGCGCCATACGGTTGGCCAGGACCTGTGCATCCACCAACTCTCCGCAATTAATGCAACGACTACATGGCGCCAACCCATCTGCCAGGCGACCATGGGCTTCGCTCAGGAAGCTTCGCACCATGAGCCCTCCGCAACGCGAACACCCGCTCCATTCGGGCGCTGAAGCCCCGCGGTCGAATGCGGCCGGTCCCCGTCCGACCCGCACGGGAACGAACTGTGCCGATTCGCGTTGATAGGAGCTCTTCAGCATGGCCCACCTCGTGTTGGATGACAGCGAATCGTGTCCAGGGTCCTACGACCAAGCCTTCGCGAATTAGATCATCGCTGAAATTGCGAGGATATGAGCCCGAGCGAAAAGTGCGGGTCCGATGTTCGGCAGAGGATTTGTCGGCGCAGTCCTACAGATAGAAGCGAATGGGGCAGTGGAGCGATTGGGGGAGAGCAGCCATCACTCTTGAGGTAAGGTTGAAAGGCGTAACGAGCGAGGCCTGTTTTCCTTTTGACGTCGATCTTCTCGATGACACGGGCCCGATACGTACTGATGGTTTTGATGCTCAGCGTTAAGTCGCGGGACCGCTTGCAGAGTTCCGATGCCGCACCGATGGTTCAAATGAATCAGGCTGACTCTTCTATGCCGAACCGGTTTGAATTCGGGAAAGCGCGGTCGCAAGACTACGCGCGAGGGAGAAGCATCTCAAGCACATGGACATAAAAGAAAATCAGCAGATCAATCAGAGGTCAGCCACATTTCTGAGAGCTGTGTGTCCAATCCCCCAGAACGCCCGTCACCTTGAACGTGAGCGTATATTCATCGCACCACCAGGACCGCGTCATCTCTCCTTCCACAGCTTCGCGAATCTCATAGATCCACACGGCTTCTCCGGATGAAGTGGTGGTTACCAGAGATGGTTGGCCAAGATGCAGGCGAACGTCCTGCCGTGTGGCTCGATCTTTTGCCGATAACAGATAGAGCGTTTCCTTGGGGAGGAACAAGGCGCATCCGACCTCTGCCAGGCTCAAACTGAGTAGCACAGCAGGGATGAGCGCCTTCATCAGGCCCCAATCGTATCCGGGGCAGGCATCACCTCACGAAGTGCGCGGGATCCGCGAGTTGACGAATCGCCGATTCCTCGTCAACGATCCGTTAGCGGCCGAAGCCGTGAATCGCCCTGCGGGAGCACTCGCAGGTATCCCCACTGTCCGGATTGTGAATAAGGAAGCCGTTGATTGCTCCAGACGTAGTCGGCCGGCTGGCGGTACGGGCCGCCGGCAGACGGAATGAACACATCGAGCATCTCGGAACCCGAAAACTCCACGGCGCTGATCCGGTCCGCACCCGGCATGAAGGGTTCGATCGGCCATTCGTGTCCTCCCGCTGTAAACATGCCGCTTTGCTCGTTGCCGACGCCAAGGACATGAATCCACGTGGAATCGTCAGTCTGCAGAGCTCTGGCCGTTTATCGCTCCATTTCAGAGGACTCGGTGAACAGGAGCAATTGTACACCCAACGCAGTCAGGAGCAACGGATACAGGTATGCGACTCTTCCTGCAATGAGGCGATGCTCCACAAGCACCTTGCACGCAAGTGCCAGCATGGCGAGAGACCCCATCACCATATGACTTGTCGCAACTCCGGTCGAGTGGATGTTGGACGATAGGCTTGAGTCATGTACCACAAGGGTGCCCGCTGTCAGCACGGACATGCCATAGAACAGGTACAGCCAGACGGGGTGCGTCGCTTGCCTCAGCCGACGCAGCAGGTCAATCAAACCCAGCGTCAAGACGAGGAAGGCCAGAATCTTATGCTGCAAGACGTCCGGGTGAGACAGGCTCTCCATCAGCCCGGACGGTCCGATCGGCCAAGCCAGCTTGTCGCTCCAAATCAGGTTGTAGCCCCCGATGAGAATAAGGCATGCTGGACAACTCAGCTTGATCATCTTGGCTGAGCCGACCTCCAGCAGCTCCAGCCAGGTTAGGCCGGCCAGGATCAGGACAATGATGCCTCCGACGTGGTGATTGAACTCAAGCCAGGCTCGTGCGTCGCGGTCGAGCCCGTGGCGGGTCTCAAGTCCCAACACGGAGCCAGGAACTAAGGAAAGGGTGACAACGATCAAGGCTGTGGCGCGATGACACTCATGCGACGCTCCCCACGGAACGTGCAGCATATCCATAAGGCGCTCAGGCGTAGCCATGCGCGCGCAACTGTCGCGATGAGAGGAAGTTGGCTGCACGAAAAGCCACCCTATTGGAGGCGAGATTCCTCGGCTGCGAAAATACTCGACTACTCTTTGCGCGGGAATTCATGTCCCACGGACTGCGGGAAGGAGACATGACCCGTCGGGATCCTGTCGGTCTTTTGCCAGAGGTGAAAGATGATACCATCGGTCTTCGCTGCGGCTTCGGCAATCTCCTTCGCCTTGTCCGCTGGCTCCAAAACCTGAACCCGCCCGGTCTCAATCTCGACCTTGTGATCGTGATAGTGCCGATGCCACATGATGAGGGGAATTTCCTTGCGCGAAAGTTCTTTCGCTACGAAATATTCTACCGCAACCAGTTTCGCATTGGGTTCGGTTGAGTCGAAGAGCAAGCACTGCAAGATTGTATCTGAAATGCCCTTACAATAATGATGGAAAGGTCCGCCCACCGTCCCGTCTTCCATCACATGGGGTGCCTGGACATGGATGGTATAGCCGTCCGCGGGACTCGATGTCTTTCTCTCTGCGGTCATCGCGGATACAGTCAGGCTCCCAAGAACCGAGATGCCAAATACGATCAAGATCTTGGACATGATCACTCCTCCTGTAGGTGAACGATGAACACCTATCGCAATGTGACCGGCTCTCGGCGCATGCGCCAGCAGCCGGCGTTCTACGACCAGGTCGACCTGTAGTAGACCATGGCTTCCACCGAGGCGATATCGGTCGCAGCGAAAAGTGGGAGTCCGATGTTCGTCGGCGGGTTTGTCGGCGCAATCCTACGGACGGAAGTGAATGGGGCGGTGGAGCGGCGAATGGGGGAGTGCAGCCGTCATTCTTCGAGATGATGCTGGAAGGCGTAACGGGCGAGGTCTGTATTGGTTTTGACGTCGAGCTTCTCGAGTACACGGGCCCGATACGTACTGATCGTTTTGATGCTCAGCGTCAGCTCATCCGCAATTTCGCCGACGGTTTTCCCGCGGACAAGCGCACGGAACACCTGGAATTCACGATCCGACAGTCGTGTGTGCGGGGGCACATCATTGACTTTTTGCTGGATGTGCGTCGCCATGAGGTCGGCTACAGCGGGACTCAGGTACTTCACGCCACCGAGCACGGTTTTCACCGCGCGGACCAGTTCTTCCGGCAAGCTCTTTTTGGTGAGATACCCCGATGCTCCAGCTCGGATGGCACGGACGGCAAACTGATCCTCAGGATAGACGCTTAGCATCAGCACGGGGAGCGACGGCCGTTCCTGCTTAAGCCGTCCTAATGCCTCGAGGCCGCCCCCGCCCGGCATCGTGATGTCCAGGATGACGACATCCCATCGCTGCTTCTCGATTTGTTGAAACAGCTCTTGTACCGTGCAGGCCTCTCCGATGACTACCCCTGCGATGCTATCGGACAGGGCTTGTTTGATTCCGCCACGGACCACCGGGTGGTCATCGGCAACGAGGACTCTGATCATGGTTCCTCCGGGAGACAGGGTAATCTCACAACAACCGACGTTCCTTTACCGGAGTCTCCGGAGATGTTGACCTCGCCGTCAAACTGTCGCGCCCGCTCCCGAATGCCGAGGAGCCCAAGCGACCTGAGGCTGGACTGCTCCGCCACCGTGATACCCCGTCCGTTGTCGCGAACTTCGAGGTAAAGACCATTCGCAGTCTGTTCCAACCTGAGACGCACCTCGGTCGCATGTGCGTGTGACGCTACATTGGTCAATAACTCCTGAAGGATCCGGAACAGGGCTGTGCCGCGATTCCGATCCACCATCAGGTCCTCGGGCACGACGGTCAGATGGCACTGAATCCCCGTTCGTGTTCGAAATTCGTTGATCAGCCATTCGCATGCCGCCGAAAGACCAAGCTCGTCAAGCACACCTGGTCGCAATTCCGTCGCGATCTGGCGCACCGTGTCATGCATTCCGTCCAGGAGCGCGGAGCTTGATATGAGTTTTTCTAGCAGAAGCGCGCGATCCACTGGCTGCCCGTCCTCGAGGCGCTTGCTGAGCCACATCACGTCACACTTCAAGGCCGTCAGGACCTGGCCGAGCTCATCATGCACTTCCCGCGAGATACGCGTCCGCTCTTCCTCCCGGATTGATTCCAACCGGGCCGCGAATGCCCGAAGCTGCTCGCGCGACTCTTGGAGCGCAATCTGAGCTCTCCTGCGCTCAGTAATGTCCATGCTATAGCCGATCATGCCGATGACCTTCTCTGCGGGATCGGAAAGCATAGAGAGAGCAAGGTGGGCCCAGAAGTCCTCTCCGGAGAGTTTGCGCATTCGGACCTCGACCTCGTGGGAGCCCTTCCGTTTCAGGGGCGCGATCACCTGTTCGGCGAGAAATTCATGTTCCTCCGGAGGGTAGACGAACGAAATGTGCCGGCCCATCGCTTCGTTCGCCGCATACCCGAAGAGACGCTCGGCGCCTTTGTTCCAGCTCGTCACGTTGCCGTCGAGGTCTGTGGATACAACGGAGTCGTGAATCTGGTCGATGATTTGGGCCTGCAACCGGAGCTGTTGCGCGGCTCGCTTTCGTTCAGAGATGTCTTCCAAAAGTCCCATCGCCCCGGTGACCATTCCGCGCCCGTCGCGCAGCGGTGCGGCGGACAAGCTCACGTCGATCCAGGCACCGTCCTTCCGCTTGCGGCGTACTTCATAGCCCGTGAACGTTTCCCCTCGAAGCACTCGCTCGCGGAACGCATGGTGCTCCTCGGCCTTCTCTGCTGGAACCGTCGGCAGCGGATGGCCGAGCACTTCGTCGGCCGTCCACCCGAACAACTGCTCGGCGGCCCTATTCCACATGATCACGTTGCCGTCGGCCGACACGGCCGTCACGGCGAGCGGCGCGGCCCGGAACACCGCCTCCAATGTCTCCTTGGATTCATGGAGCGCTTCCGTCAAGCGTTTCCGTTCGGTGATGTCCTCCCACAACCCGAAAATTTCCTTGGGTTCTCCGTTCGGTCCTCGCACAAAGAGTGCTCGGTCTGAGAACCAGCGAAAAGAACCGTCCGCCACCTGCCATCGGTACTCAACTGTCAGTGATCCTGTCGAGGAGAGTGCGCCGAACATTCGTAAGGTCGCTTCACGGTCTTCAGGATGCAGGCGGGAGGCCCAGAACGTCGCATTGGTCAGGAATTGAGACAGTGGAAAACCCGTTATCCGCTCAGCGGACTGGCTGATCCAAGTCGGTTCATAGTGCCCGGTTGGAACGGCAGCGTAGAGTACGATGGGCAGTGATTCCACGATGATGGCCTGACGCGCTCGGCTTGTTTCGAGCGTCTCTTCGGCCCGTCGACGCCCGATCACATCTGAACGGATCCCATAGCCTGTCAGGCCAACCAACATGACGGTCAGGAGTCCTCCGCTGAGGATCAGGACTAGCAGGATATGCCGGGCAGTTTCGGTTCGAGCTATGCGTTGGGCCAACAGCCCACGTTCTTCGCTTTTCATTTCCTGAATGAGCTCACGCAGGGCCGTCGCATCCTGTTCGCTGAAAATGACGGATGCAAGGTTCGGGGAGGCCTGCGATCCGGCGGAGGCGCGGGCTGCGAATGATCCTCGAGCGAGCTCCAGGTGGACTTTGATCAATTCATCGAGCTCTTCGACCCGTTGGTGCTGGGGGATATTGTCCGCAGTCAGTTCCTTGAGGTGTGCAAGCTTCTCCGGCACTCGATTTACCACGGAATCGAACGAAAGGTGAAACTGCTCATTGCCGGTCAAAAGAAAGCCACGTTGGCTGGATTCTGCCTCGTCCATCAGCGAGCGGATGCGTTCCAGCGCCTCGATCACTTGATGGGTATGGCTGACCGAGTCCGCGGCGCTGATGAAACTCGAGGTGGTGCGGTAGGACCAGACGCCAATCACGAGCGCCGTCGCCCCTGCGAGCACTCCGAACCCGATTCCCATTCGCTGCCGAAGAGAAAGAGTCACGAGTCACACGCGCTGCCAATTGATCGGTTCAGCATTCGAGGCCGGATGGGGCTTCAGTGCCCACGTATGACGCTGCATGGTGTACGACCAGCACTCAAAATTGCTCCAACACCTGTTGTCGTTTGCTCCGGTACTCGTCCTCGGTCAGGAGGCCTTCCTCCTTCAGCCGCTTCAACATCCGAAGACGGCCCTCGAGTGTTGCGGAGTCCGGTGAAGTCTGAGGCTGATGGATTGGCGGCGGCCCTGTCACTTGCGGGACCGGGGATGGCCCTGCAAGTGCCGCCTGGTAGGCGATTCGCAGTTCCACCGGTTTGGCCCCGAACAGAGGAAGCCCTTCACCTTCGCGAATAATATCCTGGTGCTCGGCGGGAATCACATCGTACAGGATCTCGTGCCCGTGGAGCGGATGATCCCAGAGTAACTCGCGCACGCTCGGCATACTGATGGTGTATCGGTAGTTCGCCAACCGTAGATGTAATTGTCCATCCTTCACGAAACTGGCCCCGGTCGTGACCTCGCTGACCTCCGGTGAAGAGGACCGGCTCAGCCCGAACACGACCCACTCGGCCGGCTGCGCTTGGTCGAAGGCCAGGCTCAGCGCGGTGCTCAGATAGTCGAGCTCGTCCGGCGTGAAAGCAGGCTCTATCGGTCCCTTCTGCCCGGGAAAAAACAGGAACCCCTCATAGCGCTTCTGGGCGTGGATACCGCGGAGCAGGTTGCGCCATTGCTCGGCACCCAACCGGAGCGGATGTTCATACAGCGGCCCGTTAGGCCGAACGGGTTCCGGCTTTGCCAAGCGGACGAAGCGCCCCTCGTCTTCACAGCGTCCGCAGACAGGGCGCATGAGGGGAGGCGGCCCCGTGCAGGCCGGCATCAAGACGTCCATGGCAGATAGGAGCAGAAGGAGAAACGCGAGGGTGCTTCCACTCAATCGGAGGCCGCCCCGTCGATGCCTACGGCTCCGACTCGTTTGCGTCTTTGTCCGATCGAGCACCACTGGCCCCACATCGTGTCGGACGCCGGTCACTTGCTCAGACTGCGTACATACGCCAGCACATCCCGCATCTGCTGATTGGACAGTCGCTTCCGGAAGGACTGCATCGCAGTGCCAGGAACTCCATCGCGAATGGCCTTAAAGAGTTCCATGTCCGATTTCGATTTGACCTGTGGGCTTCCGTAGTCAGCGGCGGGAGGAAACAGTTGGGGGCCGAAGGGCCCATCGCCTCTGCCTTCGGTGCCGTGGCAGGCAAGACACGATTTCTCGTAAATTAATTTCCCACGCTCCGGGTCACCGGCCAGGTGCTCGGGCTTGGTTTCTGCAATCCTGGTGACGATTCCCGACTCACCATCGACCTCGACGCGGACGCGACGGCCGTCCGACGTCAGCAGCTCCACCAGCCAGTCAAGGTCCCCGGGCTTTTCGAGGAGGTCAACCTCGTGGACTTGCCCTGAAACCCTTTCCAAGGCTGCCTTCATCGCTTGCTCGATCGTGGTCTTCGGAAACGGAATTCCTTCGGAACGCACCTCTTCGGAAGTTTTCACCGCGGGCTGTGGCGCGGCGGGCGTTCCGATCGCCGCGCCCAAGAGGAGCACCATCGCGATTCCACCGACGATTCCAATAGGCAAGCACTTCATGACTCGCTCCTTTCGCATTTGACCATTCGCGCTGTCTCTTCGTCAACACGCCACAGACCGGGACTCAGTTCTCTCCGTGGTCGTCTGGGTCGACGTTCCTCTTGTTCAACGCCGTCTAGAACGCGAAGTCGACTCCGGTAAATACAGTCTGCCCGATCAGATCGGTCCCCGTGGTCGAGACCCCTTTTGCCTTGTACCAATTAAATTCTACGTGCAATGCAACATCCGTCCGCGTGGACTGATGGAGGAAATACCGGATGTTGAACGTGTGAGAGTCGACGTCGTTGAAATTCCCGGCGAAATTGGAAAAGCCCTGGCGGTTGTTGCGAATAAGATCATACCGGTATGCGAAGAACCAGTTCGGCATATCGAGCACCGGCAGCAGTGCCGGATAGTAGTCCAACTCGACGAAGGCCCCGTTCCAAGATGCGTTCTGAGGCGCGCCGGGATTTCCGAAGACCCCTCCCGCTCCGAGTGTTCCGCAATTGAGCGTGACGGCAAAGCAGTTCTGCATGTTGGCAAGCTGCGAGGCAAAGAGGTTTTTGCTGTCGTTGCCGTGCATGAAGGCGCCGAAGAGGTTCCACTCACCGTTCAGGGTCGTGCTGACGTCGACCCCAACCCGGCTGAAAGCCGCATTACTGCCGCCGGTGCCCAGGCAGTCGTTGCAGGTAGGGTTGGGCATTGTCGGCATATGCCCGTACATGCCAAAGATCCCGATCCGATGGCCGGTCACAATGCCATACCCGCCGAAGGATTGAGTCGCATGACCGTAAAAGTTCACGTTGTACCCGCCGTTGGCACAAGCCAGGGCGGATTGGTCGATCGTGGGGCGCGAGGAACCGTTGATGCAGGACGAAGGACCGCCCTGCGGGCCAAGGGGGGAGCTGGTGGACGGATTGGTGAACAGGGCGTCCAACGTGTACCGGAAAAAACCTTTGCTCCAATTCGTCTTCTTGATCCCCGTCAGTTCGATCCCCGGCTGGTTGTCGCCGATCCCGAATGTGTTCGGGTTTAGGTACCCTGGGTTAATCGTCGTGAAGTTGCTTGTCACATTGAGCGTTCCCGACGTATAGGGCAACCCAGGCACATAGTGATACATGACGAACGGCGTATTCAGCGTCGGGCTGCGCTTCTCGCTGAACGGCACGTCGAGTTCGTGCTTTCCGATCAAAAGATTGAAGTAGTAATCGCCTTTGGCCGGCTTTATGCCGAGATATTTCTCCAGCCCCATCAGCTTGACCGCAGCACTTTCAAGATCCGGCGTCGCACCGGCAAATCCGAACTCGCTGGAGGGCTGTCCGGTAAACACGATCCGAAAGGCGACATCCCGCGTGAGCGTGCCGAAGCTCAGGATGTCCAGTGTGGTAAATCCCACGGCGTTCGTGCTGATCCCGGCCCCGCCCGCGCGAACGCTACCGATCTGATTGCCCACCGTGGTGCGGAACGATACGGGCCAAAACCCCATGGTGATGTTATCAGACGTTGGAAGATCGGCGTCTGAACCCAACTGGTAGCCGCGGTCTCGGAACAGGTTCCCGAAATCATTCAGCTTGGGGAAGCCGGGAACGTGGCAGACGTTGCAGGTGAAGTCGTACTTGCGGGCGAAGGCCGGAATGGCATTGGCCTTGGGCGCGAATGCGCTCCATTCGTAACTCATGAACGCGATGAGCCCCAGCACACCTACGATCGCGCTCTTCGGTCGGTAGAGGAGTCGTCTGATCATGGTGGTGTCTCCTTTGCGGGGTACAAGTTCTTGCGAAACGCATCGGGTCTCGATCGTTGAAGACCAACGGCGTACGTGGTGCCCTCGAGAAGTCAGTTTCGGTGGACGCCACTGCGGCCTCGTTGACGGCGCTATGATCCGGCGCTTGCCGCAGTCAGCGCGATACCGCCGCCCTTGTCCGTCGACAACTCAAAGCGCGTCTCCACTGTTCCGCCGGGCTTGACTTCTACCTCCTGCCGAATGATCTGAGGTTCGTCGTACGTCGGACGTCCCTGGGTCATCTTGGCGATGTGAATGCCCTCATGCCAGGTCACCAGGGTGTATTTCCCCGGTGGAATTCCCGTGATCTCGAAGCGCCCTTGCGAATCCGTCACGGCGAAATAGGGATGGTCGAAGCCGAACGTGTATCCATTCATATGCACGTGCACGTCGCATTGGAACGGGAGCCCGACGCCATGTTCCCGGAGCAGCGTATGGTCGACTTCGACGTTCGGGGACGGCATGGCGACATTGAAGACGCTGGCACGCTTCTCGTTGAAGAAATGGGGGTTGTGCAGGATGGGATCAAAGTTCACCATCGCCACCCGCTGGGTCCGTACGAAGGGAAACACGTGTTCTTTGAACTGGCACAAGAGGGTATCGGGTTCCTTGTTCGCGCTGTCCTGGCCCATATGCAGCCAATATTTGTCGGTCGGCGCTTTCCCTTTCTCGATTTGTTCCAGATACACCAGTGCGAACCGTACTCCTTTGCTCTTCGCGTCCACTTGCAGCACCGGAGAGGGAGCCGTTTCACCGCAGGTATCGATATCCGCCATGACCGTCAGGGGCGGGATCTGGGGAATCTGCCCCTTCCATATGACTGTGCCTTTAATCGTGCCGCCATCCTTCACGTCGACTACCTCGTAGCCCGCTTGGGCAAGGTGGGCGGTACTTATGAGGATCATCGCTCCCAACAACGTGGCGACCCGGCACCATCGCTCTTCTCTCCTCTCACTCGTCATTCCCATGAGCCACCTCCATGCTCCGGACATTCAACCTCGCTCGGGCTCACGACGCCGTCCCCGGCCTGCGGCGTGTCAACCGTTCCAGCACGTCGACTACTGCGGCGAGTTCCCTCGATTTGTCGAAGAAGAAATCGGCGCCTGCTGCCTCACAGACGGTCCGATGCTCGTTCGTCGGATAATTCGTGAGCATGATGACAATCGTTGCAGGAGAGTGTCGCTTGATGTCGCGCAGGAGCTCGATGCCACTCCGACCGGGCATGCGGATATCCAGGATCACGATATCCGGTTGCGTCGCTTGCAACATCGTCATCGCGGTAGCGGCGTCGGCCGCTTCGCCTGCGCAGACAATGCCGGGCACTTCATCTAACATGACCTTCAACCGTTCCCGCAGAATCGGCGAGTCATCAACTACCATCACGTTCACCGTGCGTCTCCCGCTGTGATGCGTGTCCCACTCAGGACGACTCTACTCAGTCGCTCTGTAGGCTGCCATCGGATCGATTGAATTGTGGACGTCAGACAGCGCCTACATTTTCCACCGACGGCAAGTCAGGAACATTCCGTTGAACTCCATAAGAACTACAGACTGGTGAGGCATTTTTCCCCCAATGGTCTATGCCGGAGGTGAGGAATTCCCCACCAACCCGATCCGATACGGCGGAAGAGACTGCACAGGCGGAGCCTCCATTTGCCTTTGATCGGAGAACGCAGAAAGTTTTCTCGACAAGCAGCGGATTTGTAATCGAGTGATAGGAGCGGAGGAGACGAGTAGGGCAGGTCGTCACAATTGGCTCGCCTTTTGCTCACCAATAGGGGGCAGTCGAGCCTTGAGGTCGAGCTCGCACTCAACGGACACCTTCTGCTGATGATCATCGGTGATCAACAGAGCCTCGTTGGCACGATCAGTGCCGTGCATGGGCCTGTCGTAGACATCACCTGCAAGCGCTTGCCCCCTCTGCATCAGGCCTTATGGTCCGCCCTCGACAGCGAGCGCTATACGTTCGAGGTCTACCAGCACCTGGACGAGCGTCACGTGAGAGCCATTACGCTTCACAATACCGCCGGCCTGCAGCGCGGGAT
>JRYJ01010368.1_pt1 | contig 12121 bp, 13 predicted proteins | sample 235371 | NCBI WGS metagenome assembly JRYJ01 (sample SAMN03074219, study PRJNA261477) | activated sludge metagenome | biome: Wastewater Treatment Plant; feature: Wastewater; material: Activated sludge; isolation source: activated biomass of a wastewater treatment plant treating hydrocarbon... ... | reverse complement strand
ACTACTGCAGCCTGGAAGCACCGCAGTGGCAACCAACCACACACAGATGAGGGTCCTGGAAAGGTGGGACAGATGCGGCATGGTGGCTCCTTGGGCGTTACCGAACGTGAATGGACTGTGCAATCAAACCTTCCGGCGATTTCAGGTATCTGAGCTCAACTGACTCCCCCGCCTTGATGTCGGCCAACGGGACGCCTCGTGTACCTCGCGTGATCCGGGCGTCGGCAGGCACACGGGCCCCTACGATCAACTCGTCCTTATCCGGCAACGGCACCTTGACGACGATGGTCTGAGGTACGACCGCAAGATTGGTGGCAAGCACCGTACCTCGCACCGTGCGCTGGATCGTGTCTGTCGAGCGGGTGGTGATCGGGATGGTCGCGGTCATCAATCCAACAGCGAGAACATAGCAGAATATCCACCTTTGGGTGCTCATGGAATGAGGTTCTCCTTCGGCACGTCCTGATTCGCCAAGATCCCGTTCGGGGACCGATGGTTCAATCGGCGAGCAAGAACGGGGCCATGCCACCTCCGTCTGGCTCAACTCTCAACGTCAAGAAAAGTTCGGAGCTTGTACTCGATACTCGAGGGATTTGCTTCGGCATTTTGAGGAAATCCGCTACAAGTTCCACCACGTTGCTGTGGCGAAAGGTCGCCGGCGTTTCAGCGACGAAAGCCCGGCGGGTCCGTCTGATCCCCTTGTCTTTGCTGTGAAAGGGTCGGTCGCGTCAGGAGAGGGACACACTCGTGCCTGGCAGGCATCCCGATTGCTCATTCCACGGATGTCTACAGTGATGGGAGTTGAATGGAGGAGGCTATGACATTTCCCGACGCCTTACGACTGCTCGAATTGTTTCATGAACGCGACTACGCTCAGGCCAGGCCACACTTGTACTTCAAATCTCCGAAGTCAGACACCTGGGTACGCCCAAAGGGTATGAGGGTCCTTCCGGCAAACCTCGAAATCGCCATCTTGGATATGCAAAGCGAGCAATGGGAAACGATTCCGTTCAGGGACGTCTGTTTTGGTCTCTGGTAGGTACGTTCCGGGCAAGAGTCGCGACTGGAGTCGCGGAGAGTGCCTGCTAACTGGCAGGCACTCCGCAAGGAGTGCTGTTTATAGAACCTATCTCAAAATTNNCTCAGCGGCCAGGTTCACCTAGTGGATCGCAAAATTCCCAAGGAAATGATGGTTTCACGATCACTCACGTCTGTGCGGGTCATCGGCATCCTGGCCTGCAATCGATTTTGAGATAGGTTCTAGCAGGAACCGTCCGAGCAGACGAAGCACGGCGGCGGGCCGAAGGCAGGAGGGAAACCTGGAGGAACCATGGATGTGATGGACGCGATCTATGGTCGCCGGTCCGTGCGTGGGTATACCGATCAGCCCGTCGATAAAGCGACCGTTGAAGGTCTGGTCAAAGCCGCGACCTATGCTCCCAGCTCGATGAATGAGCAGCCGTGGGCGTTTGTCGTCATTCAAGATCCGAAGCGACTCGCTGCTTTCTCTGATCGCATCAAGGCCTATGTATTGAAACGGCTCAAACCCGATTCTCCCTTGGCAAAGTATCGAGACATGCTTGTAAACCCCGACTACCACGTCTTTCATCGTGCCCGGACCCTGATCATCATCTGTAAGAGGCCGAATACGTATAATGGCGAGGAAGACTGTTCGCTGGCGGCGCAGAATCTGATGCTCGCCGCCCACGCCATGGGCCTGGGCACTTGTCCTATCGGGTTTGCCAGGCCGTGGCTGGCTCAGGCGAGGATCAAGCGGAGCCTCAGCATTCCAGGCGACTATATACCGGTGTTTCCCGTGGTTGTGGGCTATCCGGGCGGGGAAACGCCGCCGGTCCAGCGGCGGCCGCCGGAAATCCTCTTGTGGGAATGAGCCGTGATGCCGTCCTCGAAGGCCATGCGTCTTGCTGTGGTGGGGTTTGGGAAGGTCGGACGGAACTGCGTGGAAGCCGCCGCCCTGAGCCAGGACCTTATGGTAGCGGCGGTCGTGCGGCGAACCGTGACCGAGGGAGGCGGACTCCCTGAACCACATCGGCACATTCCGGTCGTGACCCACCTCGGGCAAGCGAAAGATGTCGAAGCAGCCATGATCTGCGTGCCGACCAATGTCGCAGCAGACGCAGCGGCCCAGATTCTTCATCAGGGCATTCCGATTGTGGACTGCATCACGCTGCACGGAGAGGCGTTCCAATTCCACAAGGACACGATGCACAAACTGGCTGTGCGGTCTAAAGTTCCCGCGATCGTCGGCGCCGGCTGGGATCCCGGCGCGCTGTCGCTGTTTCGAGGGTGGTTGGCGTTATTGACTCCGGGAGGGACGACCGAAACCTCCTATCGACCGGGCGTGAGCCTCCACCATACGGCCATGGCCCGAAGTGTGAAAGGAGTCAAGGATGCGCTCTGTGCCGAAGTGCGAGCGGCCGAGGGGAGGCTTCGGCGCTATGTCTATGTCGAACTGGAACAGGGCGCGAAGCCTGATCCGGTGACCGAGGCCATTTACGCTGATCCGCTCTTCCTGCGAGAGGACACGCAGGTGTTTGTCGTGGACAACCTCGCGGCGCTTGAAGAGGAAGGCCGAGGCGTGGTCCTAGACCGACGAGGGGTGTCGGGGCCGCTTGGCCACCAACATTTCGTGCTGGAGGCACGGTGCGATGAGACGGTACTGACGGCTCGGGTGATGCTGGCGGCTGCCCGGGCCTTGCCAGACCTTGAACCGGCAGCCTATGCCCTGTCGGACATTCCGCTGATCAGGTTGTGGGGAGAACAGGCAACCAAGGCTGAACGGGACTGGGTTTGACATCGACAAGACGGGCGGTGGTTGAGGCTGACGAAGCGTGGATCGGCCAGATCTCAACCTCAACCGTGGCCTTTCAAACTGGGGGACCTATGGCGACGGCACAGGCAGTTGAGACATCACAGCAGGAGCCGCGGATGGTGTGGGAGGCTTTTCCCTCCTGGGCGCAGTTCATGTGGTTATACCTCTTGAGCGCCCTGACCGCGCTTCGCGGCGGGATCTTTTTCAAATTCGGCGTCGGTGGTTGGGAGATGTGGATGGTCGGAGCGACGGTCCTGGTTGCCTGCGCGGGGATCCTGCGACGATGGGCTCATTATGAGCTGACGAGCGAATGTGTCACGGTGCGAAACGGCTATACCGGTCGCGAGATCCAATCCATCCCGTTGAACGACATTGGGCAGGTGACGATGCGGCAGGGAATCGTCGCCGAGTTTTTCGGGATCGGGACCGTGGTCATTCGGTCACATCGTACGGAGCGGGTGCTGTTGTTTCGGGGTGTCTCCGATCCGGAAGACGTGAGGCTTCGTATTGAGGCCTTAGCCTGGAGGCACAATCGGACGGCAACGAGTTGAGCTGTTGCGGCCATACAGGAGTGCGGGCACACGGTGAAGATCGCCCTAACTGGAGACGTGATGCTGGGCCGGTTGGTGGATCAGGAGGTGATCCAGAAGAGGGGAGTGCGTCCGGAAGTGCTGTGGGGTGACGTGCGTCCGCTCATGATGGAGGCCGATTGCCGGCTGATCAATCTGGAATGCGTTATCAGCAGCCGGGGAGTGGAGTGGCACCCCGCCACAAAAGCCTTTCACTTTCGCGCCCAGCCACGCGCCATCGACTTTCTCAGAGCGGCGAAGGTCGATGGCGTCACGCTGGCGAATAATCATGTCTTGGACTATGGTCCGGAGGCGCTGGCGGAATGTCTGGATTTACTCGACCAGGCCGGCATCAAGCGCGCCGGTGCCGGCGCGACCTTGGAGGAGGCGCTGGCCCCGGCGCTCTTCCTGCTGCCGCAGGGGCGTGTTGCGGTCGTCGGCGTGACGGACAATGAACCGGAGTGGGAAGCCACCGACCGGAAACCTGGTGTGAATTACGTTACCTATGGCGATCGTGGGTTGGTGGAGCCCTATCGATCGCGGATGGCGCAGGTACTCGCCTTCGCTCGGCGGCAGGCCGAGCTGGTGATGGTCAGCGCGCACGTCGGTCCCAATTGGGGTGCTCCCTCCCGATCGATCCAGGCACTGGCGCACGAGTTGATCGACATGGGTGCGGATCTCTATTGGGGCCACTCCAACCACACTCCTCAAGGTATCGAGCTCTATAAAGGAAAGGCGATCCTCTATTCGACCGGCGATTTCATCGACGACTATTGGGTCGACAAAGACGAGCGGAACGATCTCTCGTTTCTCTTCATGGTGAAAGTTGAGAACGGCCGGATAGAGCGCATCAAGCTGCATCCGGTTTGCATTGACGACTTCCGGGTAAGGCGAGCCAATGAACGGGAATGGCAGTTCCTTGCCAGAACGATGCAGACCAAGTGCAAGCCGTTCAAAACTGCTATGACCGCAGAAGGGCAGGTGGGGATGATCAGCGTGAAGTAGTCGGTCCGTGAAGATGACATCCCTTCCCGCGGTATGCAGATTGCGACGTTTGTTGAAGGATCACGATCATGCAACTCCCTCAATCGGAGCTTGACCCAGGACAGTGGGAACATTTTCCACACGAGGCCGACATCGGCGTGCGAGGGATCGGTGCGACCAAGGAGGCGGCGTTTGAATGGGCGGGGCTGGCCATGACGGCCGTGATCACCGACCCGGCGTCCGTGACCCCGACTCAGGCGGTGTCCATCGTCTGCCAGGCGCCCGATGATGAGTTGCTGTTGGCCGATTGGCTGAACGCGCTCGTGTACGAAATGGCCACGAGGAACATGTTGTTCAGCCGATTTGCGGTGCGCTTCAACGATCATTCCTTACACGCAACGGCATGGGGAGAGCCGGTCGAGATCGCGAGGCATCAACCGGCAGTGGAGGTAAAAGGCGCGACTTACACGGAATTGGCCGTGAAGCGAGATGAGCGGGGACGGTGGATCGCCCAGTGCGTGGTGGATGTGTAACTCGCGTTTGAGCAAGAGGCGGTCATGGATCTCAATCTTCTAAAACGACGCGGGCGCGACGAATGGCATATTTCTCCGCACGGCAAGATGCGGGTGCCCGGCGTGATCTATGCCAGCGAAGACCTGATTCACAACATGGATGAAAAGGTCTACGAGCAAGTGACGAACGTCGCCACACTTCCGGGCATCGTCCGGGCTTCCTACGCGATGCCTGACGCCCATTGGGGGTACGGATTTCCGATCGGCGGTGTGGCCGCGTTCGATCCCGATGTCGGGGGGGTCGTGTCTGCCGGCGGGGTGGGCTTCGACATCTCCTGCGGAGTCCGTCTCCTTCGCACGGGACTGAGGGCCGAGGATCTTCAGCCGGTGAAGGAGCAACTGGCCGACGCGCTGTTTCACCGCATTCCCGCCGGGGTGGGGAGCACCGGTAAGGTGCACCTGGATCGGCACGAGATGGACGCGATGCTCGCCGGAGGAGCCAAGTGGGCGGTGGGGAAGGGCTACGGGTTGCCGGAAGATCTGGAGTTCATCGAAGAACACGGCTGCATGGCCGGGGCCAAACCTGATTGCGTGTCCGATTACGCCAAGAAGCGCCAGCAGGATGAGATGGGCACGCTCGGTTCGGGGAATCACTATCTCGAAGTGCAACAGGTCGTGGCGGTATTCGATGCAGAGGTGGGCGCGGTCTTTGGACTGCGGGAAGGGGACCTCGTCGTGAGCATTCATTGCGGCTCGAGAGGGCTCGGACACCAGATCGGCACCGAGTTTCTCAAACGCATGGCTGTCAGCGCGGCGCGCTATCACATCGAATTGCCGGATCGCGAGTTGGCTTGCGCTCCCATCAATTCCGACGTGGGAGAAGAATATCTCGGCGCCATGCGAGCGGCGATCAACTGTGCCCTCGCGAATCGTGAAATCATTACGCACCTGGTGAGGCAAGTGTTCGCCGACATCTTGCCGCAGGCGACCCTCTCGCTGCTGTACGACGTCTCGCATAATACCTGCAAAGTCGAGGAACACAGTATTGACGGCGCGCCCACTCGTCTCTTCGTGCATCGCAAGGGAGCCACGCGGGCCTTCGGCCCTGGCCATCCCGATGTTCCCCCGTCCCTGCGCACAGCAGGGCAGCCGGTGTTGATCGGAGGAACGATGGGTACGGCTTCGTATGTCCTCGTGGGCACGAAGGAGAGCATGGCGCTGGCGTTCGGGTCCGCCTGTCATGGAGCCGGTCGCAGCATGAGTCGGCATCACGCAGTCAAACAATGGCATGGTCGTGACGTCGTCAAGGAGTTGGCGGCGCGCGGGATTCTGATTCGCAGTCCGTCCATGCGCGGGGTCGCCGAGGAAGCACCCGGTGCCTACAAAGATGTCAGCGACGTGGTGGATGCGGCCGACGACGCCGGCTTGGCTCGGAAGGTGGCCAGGCTCGAGCCGCTGGTGTGCGTCAAGGGATAGGAGTCACCTGAGACCGTGAGGTAACGAAAGCGAACATGCTCACTCATCCTGTGCTCATCATCGATGATGAGCCACTGGTGCTCAAGACGCTCGCGTCGATACTGCGGCTCCGACTGCACGTCGAAGTGGAGACCTCCGACTCGGCGGTTGAGGCGTTGCAACGTATTCGCGCGACCGATTATGCCGCGCTCGTCTGTGATGCGAATCAGCCTCGTTTGCCGGGAGTGTCGTTTGTGCGAGCTGTCCGTAAGTTCCGGTCGGAAACACCGGTTCTGCTCATGTTGGACCAGAGGGATCGCGATGCCGGCCTACAACTGATCGAGGCCGGTGCCTATGATCTTCTCACCAAGCCGATCGAGGAACCTCTGTTTCTGCTTGCGCTCAAGCGAGCCATCGAAGTTTCTCGACTGAGACGCCAGCTCAGAGATCAGGAATCCAAGCTGTTGGAGATGCTGGACGAGGCACTGGGCGATCTTGAGGTGCTGTACCATGCCTATGGCTTGCGCGCTCATCTTGAGGCGATTATCGCCAAGGCCAAGGCTGAAGCATGCTTGAAAGTCGGTCCTTCGGCAAGCGCGTCTGCCCCAACAGCAGCGATCGGGCACGGTAAGAGGCAAAGCGGGCGCGAACCGCGAAGTAATTAGATTAGGAAGAAGGAGATGGGGCTGAAGTCGTTTCTGATCAACGCAAGCCTAAGAGGAGGGACCTCGGGATGAAGGTTGTGCTTGCAGTGGATCAGTCGCGGGACTCGAAGGCCGCGGCCCGCTTGTTGGAACGGCTCCCGTTTCAAGCCGGTGCGCTGGTCACGGTGCTCCATGTGCTCATAGTGCCACCTGTGCTGGCCCCGAGGCCTGGGAGGCCTCGGCAGCTCTCTGCCTGGCGTGAGGAAGCGGCCAGGCAGGCGCGGCGCTTCGTGGAGGGGATTGCGGCGCGCCTGGCAAAACCTGGCGTCACCATCAAGACGCTCATCAAGGAAGGGCTGCCTGAAGTGGACGTTGTGCAGACGATCGACGAAAGCCGCGCCGACCTGGTTGTGCTGGGATCCCGCGGTCTCACCGGAATGCGCCGCTTCCTCCTGGGCAGTGTCAGCGAGCAGGTCTTGAGCCATGCTCCTTGTTCCGCCCTGATCGTGCGGGGTACGCACGGGCCTCGGGGTAAGCCAAAACAAGGCCTGCGGATCGTCCTCGCCACGGATGAGTCTCCGGATGCCAAGGCCGCTTTGATCTTTCTTGAGAAGATGGGCCTTCCTCCGTCGTCGCGGCTCACTGTCTTGCACGTTACCGAAACGCGAGAGGACGCCGCTGCGTGGCTGGTAGCGAAGGGTCGTGCCGAGCTTCAGCAGGGGCTTGAGCGTATCGTCCAGGCCAGGAAGCAGCAGACGGCGCGGCGATTGGAACGGGTCCGGCTGCGGTTGGCGCGCGCGGGGATCTCGGTTGATGTGGCACTGGCTGACGGCCATCCTGCGGAGGAAATCCTCCGGACGGCGAAGCGACGGCGCGCGGATCTGATCGTGATGGGGTCTCGAGGCCTCACCGGCTTCAGACGATTCCTGCTGGGCAGCGTGTCCCACAAGGTGGCGCGGCATGCCCCCTGCTCTGTGCTGGTGGTGAGGGGGAGAGGCCAATGACCGCGTCGCCGGCCAACCGGCCGTCTCACGTGGGCTGATGCAGCCTGGTCAACCGATATGGTGGATTCCTGCTCGGATCCTATCGGTCGGAGTCCCGGCAGCGGTACTGATGTGTGCCGGATGGTTGTGGAGTATGGAGCTGCCTGAGGTCCAGTGGCATGAAGGGGTCGTGCGCACTGAACTCGCCGCAGTCGTGCAGACGTTGGCCGTGACCATCGGCCCAAGAAGCTACACGGATCCGATCAACCTGAACGCCGCTGCGGACTTCATCTCCCAGCGCCTCGACTCGTTCGGCTACCAGGTCACGGCGCAGCCGTATCAGGTGGGGGAATTGACGTTCCGAAATATCATTGCGGAGCGGCGAGGGACGGAGCAACCAGACCGGGTGATCGTGATTGGCGCCCACTACGATACGGTCGTCGGTTCGCCGGGTGCGGACGACAATGCGAGTGGAGCGGCGGTGTTGCTGGAACTGGCACGCCTCCATGCGCGGACGCGCTTTCGGAAGACCGTCCGGTTCGTGGCCTTCACGTTGGAAGAGCCGCCGTTTTTCCGCAGCCACCACATGGGGAGCCGCGTCTATGCGCGCGCGCTCAAGGAGCGAAGGGAGCAGGTCGAAGCGATGCTCTGTCTGGAGTCGGTCGGTTACTATTCGCAGGAGAAGGGGAGTCAGTCGTTCCCTTGGCTCGTCTTCTGGCTGCGCTGGCGCTATCCGACCACCGGCGACTTCATCACGATCGTCAGCAATGCCGCTTCTCAGCCCCTCCAGACACAGGTCCGGGATGCGCTGAAAGCCAACATGGACCTGGCGGTCGAAACCTACACCGGGCCTTGGTGGGTCCCAGGCGTGGATTGGTCCGATCATGGATCGTTCTGGAACGAAGACTATCCGGCCGTCATGCTGACGGACACGGCTCTGTTCCGCAATCCCCATTACCATCGCCTGACCGATTTACCCGACCGGCTGGACTACCGAGCCATGACCGAGTTGGTGCGCGGCCTCGCCGGAGCTCTCACGGCGCTGGATGGGCGACGGTGACCGGATGGGCACCACCTTCGTTCTGTGGATCGTGGGAGCCATCGTTCTCCTGCCCTTGCTCAATCTCGGGCTCAGTGTGCATCCGCCCACCTTCAAGACCGAGGATGACCCAGGTCGGTATGGACTGCCTTATGAGCCAGTCTCGTTTTCAACGGTGGATGGCCTGACCCTCCGTGGGTGGTTTATTCCGGCCGGATCGATAGAAGAGCCATCCCGAGCGCCTGGTGCAGACGCCTGCCGCGCGACGATTGTCGTCGGGCATGGTTATCCGTTCGACAAGGCCAACATCCTGAGCCATGCGCTCTTCTTACACAGCCGCTTTCATTTATTGTTGGTCGATTTTCGGTACTTTGGCGAGAGTGAGGGCTTCTACACGACAGCCGGCCTGCTGGAGACGCGCGACGTGGCGGCTGCCGTGGCCTATCTGAAACAACGAACGGATGTCGATCCCCAACGGATCGGCGCGATGGGGTTCTCGATGAGTGCAGCGGCGTTCATCTTGGCCCGGCACCCGGACATCAAGGCCATCGTTGCGGACAGTTCCTATGCGTCGCTGGACAATCTCATCGGGCGGCAATTCTTTTTCCTGCCCGGTCCGACCAAGTGGCCGCTGGTGACGCTCACGAAACTCTATGCGCAGCTATTCCTCGGGGTGAAGGTCGACACGGCGGCGCCGGAGCAGGCGGTCCGAGCGCGCACCACTCCCTTGCTGCTCATTCATGGCGAGGCCGATTCGCAAATTCCCGTCGAGCATGCGCGGCAGATCTACGCCCAGGCCGATCCGGCGACGACGGAATTGTGGCTTGTGCCCGGCGCGGATCATGGCCAGGCCCATGCGATCGCAGGGCCGCGCTATGAGGTTCGTGTCAGAACCTTCTTCGAGCGCCATCTGTGTGGGGCGCCGACGTGACCGGCATACTTCGCGCGCCGTTCTCGTTGACCGAGGGCATCGTTGAAGTCGGACGGAATGATCGGGACACACACTCCTGCGTGGGCGGGATTTCTAACTCAGGGTGCCTCCAACGGCCAGAGGTGATATGTCAGTACCCGCAACAATGTCCCGACCGTTGGTTACGGCCAGAATCCGGAGATAGATTTGCTGGGCACTTTGTGACCATCTGGGGTTTATGGGAAGCCCACGGAACGCTGCTTCCGCAGCCTTCTGTTCGTCGTGAGTGAGAGGGGCTACTGTAGTCAAGCTGAAGTCCTCCATGTGTGTGTGAACTAATATCGTTCCCTTTTGTCCTGTTAGGGACATGATTTGCAGGAAGGATTCAGCCCACCTTCTGCGCGATGCCAGCGGAATCGTATATCTTCCAATGCCTTCCATCAATCTTGCCGCTTCTTCTTGGTCAAGGGGGGAACACTGGCCGCAGAACTCACAACTTCCCGGTGGTGCCTGCCCCTTGAATCAGCTTGTCTATCTTCTCCTGGCCAGGGGAGATGATCACCCGGACGACGATTCGTAGGTACCGGGCAATGGAAGGCCAGCGCTCGCTTCACGCGGGAGTTCCTTGGCATCGTTGACGACTTTGAACCCGCCATCGAACTATTTCCGATTGATTGGAATGATATTCGCGGCGAGACCTCGGGCGAAAACAGCTTGCCGAAGACATCCGCTGACCAGACATCGATCGGAAACGAACAGTGGGGCGTGATGATGTCGGCGGAATAGTCGCCCACGCCCGGAAGCTCCCGCAGTTTGGCCTTGGCCTGTTCGGCGGAGAGGCGCCCGAGGGCCTCAAGCGTGGGGAATTCGCCTTTCGCCAAGATTCGCGCAATTCGGACGAGTATTTGGCCCGATAGCCAAGTCGGCATCGGCGCAGGCCCTGCACACCGGCCTGCGCGATCCGTCGGGGCATGGGTACCACGCGGATGAGTCGGCCGTCGAATTGCGCCAGTTTACCGAAGTTGCGGATGACACAGTCCATCATTTGCTCACTCCGCTTCAACGGCGCCATTTGGAGGAGCACCGCCAACATTGCTGCGGCGAAGAGGTGGCTTGCCCCTGTGTCATGCATACCGTAGAGGTTGGCGAGCGTATGGCGGAGAATCGGATCGCGTCTGGCCATCCGGTAGAACCCCGAGAGATCCTCCGACACGGACAGGCGAGCGGCGAGTGCATCCCGAATCGGTGCCCGCTGTGCTTGCGGACAGGGCCGCCTAGTGAACGCATCGATGATGATCAGGGGGCGTCTGGCTGTGCCCTGCGGCCACAGCTTCAGGCCGACCAGCCTGTCATCGAGATGGAAGGCCGTCCACAGTCGGTCCTGTTCATACAACTCGAACGGCGTGAAGAGCGACCAGCCTGCAGGCTTGTGAACGGTGAGCTGAAAATTGTAGGGCGGAATGGGATGAAGCCGGAATTGAAAGCGATGCGTCAATTTCACGTGGTCATCCCTCTTCCATCAGCCCCGTCAACTCTTCCGGGCTGAAGGAGTGACGCTTGCCGCAGAACTCGCACCTCACCTCGGTCCTGTCCTGCGCCGCAATCATCCTGCCCAATTCTTCTCGGCCAAGCGAGGCCAGCACCCGCTCAATGGTTTCGCGGCTGCACGAACAGTGGAAAGCCAGCGCTCGCTTCTCAAGTATGTCGTAGGGCATCCCGGCGAACAGGAGTTCCACTATCTGTTCGGGATTCTTCCCCTCGCGCAGGAGTTGAGTGACCGGCGGGAGTCTACCAAGTCTCTCGACCAACGTATCGATCATCTTTTCATTCTTCGGAGGCAGAGCCTGGATCAAAACGCCGCCAGCGGCGGACACATGCTTATCCGGCTCGACATAGACACCGAGCGCCACGGCTGAAGGAATCTCCTCCGATGCGGTCAGATAGAATGCGAGGTCCTCCGCGATCTCACCGCTGCAGAACGGAACGGTTCTCTTGTCCGGCCCTTTCAGTCCAAGATCCTTCGTGACTGTCAGCAAACCTTCTTGCCCCAGCGCACCAGCCACATCCAGCTTGCCGTCCCCCCTGACGAGATAGACCTCGGGCACCTGTACATAGCCTCGCACCGCGCCGTTGCTCTCCGCCTCCACCATGATTTTTTTCAGGGGGCCATTCCACTGCTGTCCAAAATAATC
>JRYJ01000382.1_pt1 | contig 12135 bp, 7 predicted proteins | sample 235371 | NCBI WGS metagenome assembly JRYJ01 (sample SAMN03074219, study PRJNA261477) | activated sludge metagenome | biome: Wastewater Treatment Plant; feature: Wastewater; material: Activated sludge; isolation source: activated biomass of a wastewater treatment plant treating hydrocarbon... ... | reverse complement strand
GGCGTACTTGCGCTCGGAGTAGCGCACCATGTACGCGCCCAGCAGGCCGCGCGCGTCGAGCCGGAACAGGTCGGCCAGGCGCTCGATCACGCGCTCGGTGCTGGCGGGCGGCGTCTCGCCGCGCAGCCGCAGCAGCGTGCGGAAGAGCGTGTGGAAGCCGCTCGCGATGCGCGCGAGTGTTTCGCGCTGCGCGTCGGCGTGGCGGAAGCCGGCGACCTGAGCGCCGGGTTGGCGGCGCTGGTGGCCCTTGGCAACCCGCTCTGGCTCGCCGTCGCCCCGGCCGCGGCTTACCTCGGCGTCATGATTTTCTTCGCTCTGATCCCCGACGACTGGTATTCGCAATACCGCGTGCATCCGACGTTCTCGATGCGCACGATCACGTTGATGCGAGTCACGTTCGTGACGTTGATCGCCTGCGCGGTGGCGTGGCTATCGTACTTCTATGGCCGATTCGCCTTTTACTATTTCGTCCTGTTCTGGCTGGTGCCGATCGGCACGTCGTTCTCGCTGTTCATGATGTTGCGCCAGGTCGTACAGCATTCGAACGGCGATCGCGGCTGGCTGACCAACACCCGGGTCTTCCTGGTGAATCTGCTGGTGCGCGACAGCATCCTGCCCTACGGGCAGGACATTCATCTGCCGCACCACATGTACGCGACGGTACCGCACTACCGGCTCAAGGACCTGCACGACTTCATGATGAAGTACCCGGAATACCGATCGGAAGCGATTGTCGTGCGGGGGGCGGTGCTGCCGCGGCACGACGGGCATCCGTCGATCCTCGACGTACTCGGACCCGACTGGGCCCGCCGCGACGCCGCCGTGCACATCGACGCCAGCGTTCTGGATGAAGAGCGCGTCGAGGAACGCGAGGCCATCGAACGGGAGGCCGCCGAATCGGCCCAGAAGTGATCGAACTCGATGAAATCACCGATGATGAACGCCGATGAACTCAGATCCGCATCGGGTGATCCGAGTTGATCGGTGTGCATCTGTGGTTTCAATGCCTTGGAATGCACTGTCGATGACGCGTCCACAGATTGCACAGATGACACTCCCCGGAACCCGTGTCATCGAATGAATTGTGGATGATTCAAGGAGGCCACGATTGCCCGAATCGGCTCATTCGCTCGCGGTCTTTGTCGATTTTGAGAATGTCGGCATCGCCTTCAACGGCCGGCGCGACCGTTTTGACATCGAGCGCGTGCTCGAACGGCTCGTGGAAAAAGGCAAAATCGTCGCCAAGAAAGCCTACGCCGACTGGAACCGCTTTGCCCAATACACCGCGAGTCTGCACGAAGCGGCCATCGAACTTGTCGAGATCCCTCGGCGATCGCAGACCGGCAAGAACTCGGCCGACATCCGCCTCTGCGTGGACGCCATGGATCTCGCCTATTCCAAGGACCACATCGACACGTTTGTCATCGTCTCCGGCGACAGCGATTTTTCACCGCTGGTTTCCAAACTGAAGGAACTGGGCAAGCGCGTGATCGGCCTGGGCATGGCGGATTCGACCTCGAACCTGCTCCGGGACAACTGCGATGAGTTCATTTATTACGAGGACCTCGGCCAGGCGCCGCCGCTGACGCCGACGCTCGATCCCGGTCTGCCGGAGCCCAAGCGCAAGCTCTTCGCGCTCTTGCTCGACTCGCTGCTGGCCCTGCGGCGAGAAAACAAGGAAGTGCTCTGGTCGAGCATGGTCAAGGACACGATGAAGCGGAAGAAGCCATCGTTCAACGAGACGTACTACGGCTATCGCACGTTCAGCCAGCTTCTGGAAGAGGCGCAGCGGCTGGGCCTTTTAGAACTGGACACGGACGCCCGCAGTCGGACCTATGTCGTGACTCGCTTCGGGGACGAGATGCGCGGACCGGCGCCGACGCCGCTGCCAACGTCGTCCGGGTCGAAGCCGCGGCGCCGGCGGCGCCGGCGACGACCCACCCAAGACAACGACGAGGCGGCCCGGAACGGCGGCGGAAATGAAACGACGGACGAGCATGGTTAAGCGCGGATGCCAGAATCCGCGCGTCCTTCGCCACGGTGCGGTGTCTTCGATCGAGGCGCACCTTGTGACCAGACTGTTCGGCGTCACCATGTTTCTCAGCGCGCTGCTCCTTTTCCTGGTGCAGCCGATGATCGGCAAGATGATTCTGCCGCTCCTGGGCGGCACGCCGGCGGTTTGGAACACGTGTCTGGTCTTCTTTCAGGCGCTGCTGCTGGCCGGCTACACCTATGCTCATCTGGCGACGCAGCGACTCGGAGTCCGCCGGCAAGCGCGGTGGCACTGCGCGGTGCTGGCCCTGCCGATCGCGGCGTTTGTCGTTGCGGTGGCATTGGCCGGCGAGCCGGTCCACGTGGTGCGATCGCTCGCGCCGCAAGGTAGCGCATTTCCGTTTTTCGGCGTCATTGCACTCTTGAGCGTCACGATCGCGCTGCCGTTTTTCGTGGTCGCCGCGACGGCGCCGCTGTTGCAACGCTGGCTCGCGGACACCGATCACCCCGCCGCGGCCGATCCGTATTTCCTCTACAGCGCCAGCAATGCGGGAAGCCTGCTGGCGCTGGGCGCGTACCCAGTGCTCCTGGAACCGACGCTGCCGCTGCGGATTCAGGGCTGGGCGTGGGCCGCCGGCTACGTGGCCTTGGCCGTACTCATCGTTGCGTGCGTGCGGCGTCTCCTGACAGCGCCGACGCCTTCGCCAAATCCGAAATCAGCAAGGAGCATTCCGCGATCCGAAAGTCCGGACTGGCGGCTTCGCGGCCGCTGGCTCGTCCTCTCGATGGTGCCCGCCTCGCTGTTGCTCGGCGTCACGACGTTCGCCACGACGGACATCGCGCCGATTCCACTGTTGTGGGTGATTCCGCTGGCGCTGTATCTGCTCACGTTCATCATTGCTTTTGGCCGGCATCCACGGTGGGTACGGACCGTGGTCACGCTGACCGCTCCGGGCCTGATGCTGCTGTTGTTGTTTCTGATGGCGACGGCTTGGCGTCCGCCGAAGTTTTGGATGGGGCTCGGGCCGCATTTTCTCGGGTTCTTTCTGGCGGCTCTGGCGTGTCATCTGGAGTTGGTTCGGCTTCGGCCGGCGGGCCGGCATGCCACCGAGTTCTACTTGTGGATGTCGCTCGGCGGCGTTCTCGGTGGGTTGTTCAACGCGCTGCTCGCGCCGCTGGTCTTCCGCGACCTGACGGAGTATCCGTTGGCGATGATCGCGGCCTGCGCCGTCATGCCGACCGCGGCCGACGAACCGGCCCCCACGCGCCGGAGCCGAGTGCTGGACCTCGTGATCCCCGCGATTGTCTTCGTGCTGATCCTGCTGCTGCATCGCATGCCGCTGAGTTGGTCAATCTTTCAGAAGCCGGCCGAGACGTTTCGCATCGATTCACGGCACATCTGGTCGCTCGTGACGCTGGGCATTCCGGTTCTGGTCGTCTATTACGGCGTCGATCGGTCGTTGCGGTTCGGGCTGGGAGCGGCGGCGTTCTGGTTTGCCGCGACGTTCGCCGGCGAAAACGCCTCCGCGGAAACTGTCCTCCACCGCGATCGCAGCTATTTCGGCCGACTGGAAGTGGAAACGGAGTCCATGATCATCCGCTCCGGCGCGATAGCATCCACGTCCGGAAACAGCCCGATCGTGATCCGTTCCCCTAGCCATCGACTGCAATCCGGGCAGACGGTCGAGATCGAGGAGGTCGAGCGCGACCCGTCGGCTCTGGGCTCGTGGACCATCACCGTGCTCGACGCCGATCGGTTCAGTCTCGACGGTTCGGCCGGCGGCTCAGGCGGCGGCGTCGGCGGGCAATGGCATCTGCTCGGCGTCATGCACCGGCTGACACATGGGACGACGCTGCACGGCCGACAGCAATTCGATCCGCTCAGCGATGAACCGCTGACTTACTATCACCGCACCGGTCCCCTGGGGCAGATGTTCCGCGCGCTGCCGCAACTCGGGCGGGGCGAGATCGCGGCCGTCGGCCTCGGAACCGGCTCGATCGCCGCGTATGGCACGCCAGACCACGTCATCACGTTCTTCGAAATCGACCCGACCGTCCGCCGCATCGCCGAGAATCCGAGTTATTTCACTTACCTCCGCGACGCCAAGAGTCCGATCGAATTTGTCATGGGCGACGCCCGCCTGATGATGGAGCAGCAGAGCCGGCCGGGACAGTTCGCCCTCATCATCGTCGATGCATTCAGCTCCGATGCCATCCCGATGCACTTGCTGACGAAAGAGGCGGTGGCCCTCTATCTCAGCCGATTGCGCGAGGATGGCGTGATCGCACTGCACATCTCGAACCGGTATCTCGACCTGGAGCCGGTGGCGGCGCGCATCGCACAGGAGCTGGGACTCGTGGCACTGCATAACGACGACGATCAGCACGATTTGCCAGGCAAGCAGGTATCGCAATGGATTGCGCTGGCGCGAAAGCCAGAATATCTCGCTCCGCTGCTGCACATCGGGCCGATTGAATTCGACGGCCAATCGATCACGCCTCGGCCTTGGACGCCCGCTCGCTCGACTCCCGATTCCCCGCTTTGGACGGATGACTTTTCCAACATCCTGTCGGTCTTGAGCTGGAAATGAGAGTCGGAACGATCAAGGAATGTCAGCCAACGCGATTCCGTGATTCAGGGCAGCGAGTTCCCGGCTCTGTGCCGATTTTCGGCTCCGTACGGCCGAAGGCGTCGAAACTCGTTGTGTAGAAAGTCATTTGCAATTTCCCGTACTGTTTCGGTAGGATACAATCAACCCATGGGGATTCTGCGCCCCCGGCGTCGGGTCATTGCGCCGGTTGGAACCGCCTCGGAGATTTCGGATGCCAGCCAACACCAGCTTCAAGGTGATGTGTCCGTCGTGTGAAGCCCAGGTCCCAGTGCGGGATTCGGCGCTGATCGGCAAGAAGATCGAATGCCCGAAGTGCAAGTACCGCTTCGTGGTCGAAGAGCCGGCCGACGACGAGGTCCGCGACGCCGAAGCGGTGCGCCGGCCGAAGGCGAAGAAGAAGGCCGGCAGTCGGAACATGGTCCTTCTCGGATCGATCCTCGGCGCCGTGGCCCTGTTGATCCTGGGCGTGGGCGGATACTTTCTGTTCTTCTATGAGTCGCCGAAGCCGTCGCTGCCTGGCGCCAGCCTTCCCATCACCAGAACTCCGACGACAACCGATTCGACCCCGACGCCGGTGGTCGACGCGGGCAAACCGGCGGCCGAACCCGCCGTTCCGGTCGCTCAACCCGGCTCGCCGACGGGCGACAGCCTGGTTGCCGGATTGCCGGTCGAGATTCCCTTCAACGACATTTCGAATCTCCTTCCCGGCGACGCCCAGACCGTGCTGGCCCTGCACGTCGATCGCTTCCGCGCCAGCAAAGTCGGTTACATCGCGTTCGAGTCGCGCTCTGGATTCAAGCCCGATTTGTTTCAACGGAAACTCGGAATCGGCGTCGAGGAAATCACGCGGTTTGTCCGGGCGGAGAACCTGGATAACAACTGGTCGTTCAACGTGCTGACGGTCAGCCGGCCGGTGACGCTCGATGAACTGAAGCCGGCGCTGGGGCTGGAGCGGGCGCCGAAGAGTCCGATCCAGGGCCGCGAGTTCTATCGAATCGCCCCCAACGAACTGCTCGATAACCTGGCGCAGATTCTGCAATCGGAGATCGAAGCGCGGGAATCGCGCGGCGGTTCGTCCAATCCCTCGAACGATTCATCGTCCCGCCGGCCCAAGGCGGGCCCGCTGATGCTGGTCCAGGCGAATCCGACCACGCTGATCATCGCCACGCAGGACCCGATGGAGGAGTTCCTGAACGCGGGCGCGAAATGGGAATGGAAGAGCCGTCCGGCGCCCGGCGCCGGCGACCCGGCCGCCGCGGGCGCTACGTCCACGGAGCCGGGGGGCAGCGGCGAGGCCGGCGCATTGGCGCTGAACAAGAACCGGCGCGAAGAGCCGCCGCCGGGCTCGGCCGGGGGTCAGCAATTCACAAACCGCCCGACGTTTCTCTCCATCGAACCCGCGCTGAAGGCGATGATGGACCGGCTCGAAGGCGACGGGCAGAAGGTCATCGGCACAATGAGCCAGCGGCTTCAGGCCAATTCCCGCATCGTTGATCGCATCCGCGAGGCGTCGGGACTGCGACAACTGGAAGTGCGCGGGATGAACATTCTGGGCGTTGCCTTGTACGAGTTCGATTCGAGCCGATTCAAGGCAGAGGCGGCCGTTGAAACATTCCGCGAAGCGGACGCCAAGATTTACGAAGAGGCGATCAAGGCCGTGCTGCCGGGAGCCGCGCAGGCGCTGGGAACGTTTCTCGGCGGGTTGAAGATCGACGTGGAGGGGGGCGGCGGAGGTGGAGGCGGCGGAGCGACTACCGGCCCGGGCGGCGCCGGCGGCGCCGGCTCGGAAAGCGTCGGAGCGCCGCCCCCGCCCGACGCCGTCGGCAGCACCGGACCCGCCGGCGGCGGATCCGTCAACACCGGCCCGAGCGACGGTCCGAAATCCACGCTGAGCCTGTCGCGCCGCGGCCGTCTGCTCCGGCTCGGCGCCGATTTCAACTTGACGCTGAAGGCCTACGACCGGCTCTTCGAATTGGCCCAAAACCTCGTCATTCGTTCGCGCGGCATGGTGGACATGGCCAGCGCCACGCCACACTGGCACGAGCTCGGACGGGCTGGCGTCGCCACGTACGAAAAAGACGGCAGCCTGCCGCGCGGCACGTTCGTCCGAGAGGATTCGCTCGGCAGCCGGATCAGCCGCAATTTCCCACCGCACAACCGCGTCGGCTGGCTCGCCGGCCTGCTACCCTATCTCGGCCACCAGGACATCTTCAACGGCATCGACAAGAAGAAGTCTTGGCGAGACGAGGAAAACATGAAATACGGGGCGATTCTGATCCCCGAGTTTCTCAATCCTCGATTTCCGCGCACGTCCTGGCGCGCGTCGGTGCCCAGCCTCGGCATCCGCGATCAAGGCGCGACGCACGTCGTCGGCGTCGCCGGCATCGGGCTCGACGCCGCCGATTATTCACTCAACGATCCGACCGTCGCCAAGAAGATCGGCATGATCGGCTACGATCGCCGGGCGACGGTCAAGGACGTGACCGACGGCATGTCGAACACGATCTACATGATCCAGGTGCCGCCGGGGCTGCCTCGGCCGTGGATCGCCGGCGGCGGCGCGACCGTCACAGGCGTTCCGGAGAAAGACTCGATTCGCCCGTTCGTCGCCGCCGGCACCGGGTCGGGCGGCAAACGCGGAGCGACCGTCATCATGGGCGACGGCAGCGTTCGCTTCATCGACGAAATGGTCTCCGACGACGTCTTCAAGGCGCTGTGCACGATCCGGGGCGGCGAGGAGATCGTCGATCTTGACAAGCAGGCGCCCAAGGTTGACCCGCCGAAGAAGGGCGAACTGCGGACGGCGTCGGCGACGGGCGGCGGCGTGCCGGCCAAGCCCCAGGCGCCCGCCGGCGAATTGAAGTAGCCCGCCAGGGAAACGTCGCGAATGATCCCCGCGTTCACCTCTAAGACGCAGAGGCGCAGAGAATTCTTGCTTCTCTGCGTCTCTGTGTCTCTGTGGTTCAGTGCATTCGGCGCGACCTGGATGGCCGCGCTCGCCGACGGTGAATCCGACCGCGTCGCCCGTCTCATCGTGCAGCTCGGCAGTCCGCGATTCACTGAGCGGGAGTCCGCGTCGCGGGCGCTGGACGCGATCGGCGAACCGGCTCTTGAGGCGCTGCTATCGGCCGCCAAGTCCGGCGATCCCGAGACCCGCCGCCGCGCGTCGGAACTCGCCGAGCGCATCGGTCAACGCGTCGCCGTCGCCCGGCTGCTCCGCCCGACGATGATCACCCTGTCGATCGTCGATCAGCCGATCGACGCCGCGGTGCGGCAACTGGCGGCCGCCACGGGGCTGCCGATCGACGCGCCAAACCTGCCGGGCGGCGGCACGCGAAAAGTTACGGTCCGCGCCGGTCCGATTTCGGTCTGGGAAGCGGTCGAACTGTTCTGCCAGAAAGCCGACTTGCACGAGTGGGACGGGCTGTCGCCGCGACCCGGTGCGCCGACGCAGCCCAATGAGATCCGCAACAACATGGGTGGTCGCGGCATCCAAGTGCAGGGCCAGGTCATCGTGAATGGGCGGATCATCAATAACACGGCGTCGCCGCCGGCTCGCGTCGTGCTGCTCAACGGTCCCGGCCCGGCTCTCGCGCGAAGTCGCGGCGGGGCGGTCCGCGTCCGCCTGCTGCCGCATGGGACTCCATTCCCGGGCGAACTCCGGGCTGACGAACTCGTCCTGCCGCTGCAAGTGTCGGCGGAGTCGCGGCTCCAGTGGTCCGGCGTATTGAGCGTACGAGTCGATCGCGCCATTGCCGACGATGGGCAGCCGATTCCAGCCGTGGGCGTGCTTCCGAGCGGCCCGGCCGGCGACGTCGCTCCGGTGATGATCATCAACAACGCAGCCGTCATCAATCCCGGCGGACCGGTGATGGCGGGCACGGCGGCCGTTAAGGTGCAACACGGCGAACGCGCGGTGCGCTCGCTTCGGGAACTCTCCGGTGAATTGACGGGCCAGATCCGCGTGACCGAGCCGCTGGTTCAAGTCCCCGCACCCTTGGCGGCCGGAGCCGGCGCGACCGGCTCGGGCGGCGCCGAGATCAAGCTCATCAAGGCCGACGTCGAAGACGGCCAGTGGAAGCTCACGGTTCAGACCAATCTGCCGATCGATTTCAACGGCAACGCGGCGTTCAATGGGCGGGTGGTCTTTCAGGGCGGCGTCGTGGTGCAGCAGATGGGCGCCGCCGTGAAACCAGCGCCGCTCGGCTCGGGCCAGGCCGAGTTCAACGGGCTCTCGCTCGAAGACGCTCAGGGTCGTCGCTGGCCGGCCGTCGCCGGCATCCAGGAATCCAGCCAGTTTTCGCCGCAGGGCGTGACAACCGTTCAGCAGGTGGTGTTTCAATCACCCGCGGCCGACGCGACGCCGGCCCGATTGATACTGAGCGGTCCGCGGCCGGTGGCCGTCTCCGTCCCGTTCCAATTCCGCGACGTGCCGTTGCCCTGATTCCAGGGAACTTCCCGGATCGAACCCGCGTCTCACGGGTGATTCGCAACCAATCGTCCAGGCCATGATGGACTCGGTCCCGAGGTCGTCATGCGGTTCATTCGATTTTGCGTCTTGATCGGCGTGATGGCTGGGCTTTCCTTTGCCACGGTGGAAGCTCAGAAACCGTCCGAACCGCGCAAGTCGCTCCAGTCCGTCGGCCGGGATGACTTCAAGCTCGCGGAATTGGCCGAGCGCTCGATCACGCTCCGAAGAACGGAGCTGGAGGTCGGCAAGACTTCGACGCGGCGGGTGCAGACTGTGGAGAATGACTATACATACGACCTCGCACCGGACGTGATGTTTCGCCGGCAGGAACTGCCGCGCGGTCCCGATGGGCGCGCGCTGCAATTGAGCAACGACGAGTATGCCCGGCTGCGCGAGCCAGCCGGCGCTCCGGGCTTCAAGGCGGACCGCTCAATCTTTCGATCCGGGCAGATCGTGCGCGTTTGGTTCGCGCGCGAGTCGCCGCGCGATCGGCCCGTCGTCACCACCGTCATGCTGCTCCGCGACTCACCCGATCCGCCGCGCAAAGCCGACGACAAGAAAAAAGATGACAAGAAATCGACGGATCGGAAATCGAGCGACAAGAAACCCGACGGCAAGTCGACCGACAAGTCGAAAAGGAAGTCGGAGGATCCGTGAACTTCGATTGAACGCCGCGGACACGACTGTTCGATCCGTATGCATCCGTGTCGATCCCCGGCCTCAGTTCTTTCCGACTCAGTAATTCGCCGATCGGATTGTGCCGGCCCCGCGCAGCGGCGCCAGCAAGTTCTGGACTCCATCGAGCATCATCCGAAGCTCGCTCGCCAGTCCCAGAAACTGCCAGCCTTGCTCGATCCGCATCCGGACGTTGTCCGCGTCGAAACAATGGACGCCGGTCGGCACCTTGTGCTTCCGGCACGCCGCGAAGATTCGGTCCATCGCCTGATCGATGACGGCGTCGCTCGGCGGCGAGCCGTCGGGCGCGCGATAGCTTGCCGCCAGGTCGAATGGGCCGACGAACACGGCGTCGATCCCCGGGACGGAGAAAATGTCATCGGCGCGCTCCACGGCCAGGCGATGCTCGCACTGGATGACGAGCAGGATTTCGCGATCGGCGCGGGCATAATAGTCATCGGCATTGGTTCCGAAATTGAGCGCGTGGGCCGTTCCGCCGACTGACCGCGTGCCTCGCGGCGGATACCGGCAGGCGCGGACCGCGGCTTCGGCTTCTTCCCGGCTATTGACCATCGGCACGACGACGCCCATCGCGCCATTGTCGAGCACGCGCTTGATGTGATCGTGCCGGTTCGACGGCACCCGCGCCAGCGCCGTGCAGCCGGCATCGGCGATCGCCCCGAACATGTGCGTCGCCGTTTCGATCCCGACCAGGCTGTGCTCCATGTCCACCGTGAGCCAATCGAAACCCGATCGGGCCATGAGCCGCGCCGCCGTGATGCTGCCGAGCGACAGCCAGGCGCCGATCGACGGCTGACCGGAACGCAACTGCTGCAGGACGCGATTGGGACGCATGAAATTCTCCAGATCCTCGTGGACGATCCCGCCGAATGGTTTCATATCAACTGCACGATTGACGGCGAACTACCGGGAGACGTGACGATGATGCGCTGTTGCAAGGTCGCGCCATTTCTCGGCGCGGTGATGGTCGCCGCCGGCGCTTTCGCCGGCGACGACGGCTTCGTCCTGCTCTTCCCGAATGATGGCCCGCCGACAGGCTGGGTCGTCCGCGCTTGGAACGACCTCTCAGAATCAGCCGGACCAGATACAGAATGGTCGGTCAAAAGTGGTGTACTCCAGGCGGGCGCGAAACGCGGCACTTGGCTGATGAGCGAGCGCGAATACTCGGACTTCATTCTCGAGTTCTCCATCAAGCTGACGGAGAGGGGCAACAGCGGCGTCGCGCTTCGCGCGCCGATGAAAGGCGATCCGGCCTTCGACGGCTTCGACCGCGAGGGCGGCCCGGTCCTCGACGTGACGACGATGACGGAGTACAGGGAGGGCTGGCCCTACCCGGTCGCCTTCCCGCCGAAGGCGCCCGACACGACGATCGCGGAGGTGGTCGCGGGGACGGGCGGCCGCCAGCTCCACGTCGCCGAGACCGAGAAGTACGCGCACGTGACCTACTTCTTCAACGGCGGCCGCGAGGAGCCGTTCCCGGGAGAGGAGCGGGTGCTGGTGCCCTCCCCGCAGCACGTGGCCACCTACGACGAGGCCCCCGAGATGAGCGCCGCGGGCATCCGCGACGCCGTGGTGGCCGGGCTGGCCGGCGGCCGGAACGCCTTCCTGGTGATCAACTTCGCCAACGCCGACATGGTGGGGCACACCGGGGTCATCCCCGCCGCGGTGCGCGGCATCGAGGCCGTGGACCTGTGCATGAGCGACATCCGGCAGGCCGTGCGGGCGGCCGGCGGCCTGCTCGTCGTCACGGCCGACCACGGCAACAGCGAGGTCATGCTCGAGCCCGACGGCAGCCCCAACACCGCGCACACCACCAACCCGGTGCCGCTGTGGATCGACCGCCCCGGCCTGCGGCTGCGCGAGGGCAAGCTGGGCGACGTCGGCCCGACGGCCTGCGCGCTCATGGGCTGGACCGCGCCCCCGGTGATGACCGGGGACGTGCTCCTGGAGGGGTAGCCGTCTGGCCGTTTCGGTAGGGTTCCGCCCGTGAGGCGCCCCCACCTCATCGCCGTCGCGGCGCTGGCCGCCGTCCTGCCGCTCGGCCTGGCCGCCTGCGGTGGCGGCGAGACCAAGACCGTCACCCAGGAGCGCACGGTCACCGCGGTCAGCCCGGAGCCGGCCCCGGCCCCGGCCCCCGCGCCGCCGGCCTCGCCCGAGGGGCCGCGCACGCAGCCCATCGAGGGCACCACCGACAGCCAGGGCGACCTGGTCACGCCGGGGCCCTTCGAGCCGGGCGGCCTCACGGCGATCGTGAAGCAGCTCACCAAGCAGCTCGGCTACACGCCCAGGTTCCTGGAGATCGCGGTCTACGACTCCTACGTCATCTTCCAGGTGCAGCAGAAGGCGGTGAAGCGCTACGTCGAC
>JRYJ01000302.1_pt1 | contig 12197 bp, 8 predicted proteins | sample 235371 | NCBI WGS metagenome assembly JRYJ01 (sample SAMN03074219, study PRJNA261477) | activated sludge metagenome | biome: Wastewater Treatment Plant; feature: Wastewater; material: Activated sludge; isolation source: activated biomass of a wastewater treatment plant treating hydrocarbon... ... | reverse complement strand
CCTTGACGATGCCGTCCTCGGCGCCTTCCGGCATCTCGGGGTGCGCGTAGTTTTCGTTCATCGTGGTGAGGTAGTAGAACACGTCCTCCTGCTCGGCGAGCATGCGGCGCATGCCGTCCTCGACGATCACCGCCAGCTCGTACGCGTAGGCCGGGTCGTAGGCGCGGCAGTTGGGGATGGTGGCGGCCACCAGGTGGCTGGTGCCGTCCTGGTGCTGCAGGCCCTCGCCGCCCAGGGTGGTGCGCCCGCTGGTGGCGCCGAGCAGGAAGCCGCGCGCGCGCTGGTCGGCCGCAGCCCAGATGGCGTCGCCCACGCGCTGAAAGCCGAACATCGAGTAGTAGATGTAGAACGGCAGCATGGCCAGGCCGTGCACGCTGTAGCTGGTGGCCGCGGCCGTCCAGCTGGCCAGCGCACCGGCTTCGCTGATGCCTTCTTCCAGAATCTGGCCGTCGCGCGCCTCGCGGTAGGACAGGATGGAGCCGATGTCCTCCGGCGCGTAGCGCTGGCCGACGCTGCTGTAGATGCCCACCTGTTTGAACAGGTTGGCCATGCCGAAGGTGCGCGCCTCGTCGGCCACGATGGGCACGATGCGCGGCCCGAGCTGCGCATCCTTGAGCAGCGCGGTGAGCATGCGCACGAAGGCCATCGTGGTGCTCATCTCCTTGCCGTCGGCGTTCAGCGCGAACTCGCCGTAGCGCGCCAGGGGCGGCACCGCCACCGCCTCGCACAGCGTCTGACGGGCCGGCAACCACCCGCCCAGGGCGCGCCGGCGCTGCAGCAGGTACTGCAGCTCGGCGCTGTCGACCGCCGGCTTGAGGAACTCCAGGTTGGCGGCCTGCGCGTCGGTCAGCGGCAGGTTGAAGCGGTTGCGAAACGCGATCAACTCCTGCTCATCGAGCTTCTTCTGGCTGTGCGTGGTCATCTTGCCCTGTCCGGCCGCGCCCATGCCGTAGCCCTTCTTGGTGTGCGCCAGGATCACGGTGGGCTGGCCGCGGTGGGCATGGGCGGCCGCATAGGCGGCATGGATCTTCACCAGGTCGTGGCCGCCGCGCTTGAGGCGGTCGATCTGCTCGTCGGTCAGGCCCTGCGCCAGCGCGGCCAGCGCCGGGTCCTGGCCGAAGAAGTGCTCGCGGTTGTAGCGGCCGTCCTTGGCGGCGAAGGTCTGGAACTGGCCGTCCACGGTGTTCGCGAAAGCACGCGCCAGCGCACCTTCGGTGTCGCGGGCGAACAGGCCGTCCCAGTCGGAGCCCCACACCAGCTTGATGACGCGCCAGCCGGCGCCGGCGAACAGCGCCTCCAGCTCGTCGATGATGCGGCCGTTGCCGCGCACCGGGCCATCGAGGCGCTGCAGGTTGCAGTTGNNCGGTGGGGAACTGCCAGAAGTCCGGCATCAGCCAGGGATGCGGGTAGCTGGAGAGGCCGCGTGCTGCCATGGCGCCGCGCCGTGATCTCCTGGCGGTAGTGGGCAAGGTCGTCCTCGGTCAGCCGCCCTTCGAGGAAGGCGCGCGCATAGACGCCCGGCGCGCTGTGCGGCTGGTAGAAGACCAGGTCGCCGCCGCCTTGCCCTTCGTTGCCGCGGAAGAAGTGGTTGAAGCCGACCTCGAACAGGTCGGCCGCGCTGGCGTAGCTGGCGATGTGCCCGCCGAGTTCGCCGTGCGCCTGGTTGGCGCGCACCACCATCGCCAGCGCGTTCCAGCGCATCAGCGAGGCCAGGCGCTCCTCGATCGCCAGGTCGCCCGGGAAGGCCGGCTGGCGCGAGGCCGGGATGGTGTTGACGTAGGGCGTGCCCAGCGCCGGCTGCCAGCCCACTTCCGGCGCGCGCGCCGCGGCCGCGAGCATGTCCATGATCTCGCGCACGCGCTGCGGGCCGGCCGCCTGCAGCAGCGAGGCCAGCGCATCGCGCCATTCGGCGGTCTCGGCGGGGTCGCAGTCGGTGAACGGCGCGGCCTGCGCGAGCCGGGGCTGGATGGAAGGGTCGCTCATCGGGGTCTCCTGGAGCGTCGCACTGTAGGCACATCACTTCGGCATGGGTGACCGAAGGCGCTGCCGGGATCGTGGTTTTGCAGCATGATGTGCCGCTGATCAATCGAACAACGGCACGATGAACCTCGACGCCATCGACCTGCGCATCCTGCGCGAACTGCAGGCCGACGCCAGCCTGTCCAACGTGGAACTGGCGCGGCGCGTCGGCCTGTCGCCCTCGCCGTGCCTGGCGCGCGTGAAGGCGATGGAAGCCGCCGGCCTGATCCGCCAGTACGTGGCACTGCTCGACGCGCAGCGGCTCGGCCTGCACCTCAACGTCTTCATCTCCATCAGCCTGAAGCAGCAGACGCGTGCCGCGCTCGAATCCTTCGAGGCCAAGATCGCCGCGCGCGATGAGGTGATGGAGTGTTATCTGATGACGGGCGATGCGGACTACCTGATCCGCGTGGCCGTGCCCGACATGGCCGCGCTGGAGCGCTTCATCCTCGAGCAGCTCTCGCCGATGAAGGAGGTGGAGAAGATCCGCTCCAGCTTCGCGCTCAAGCAGGTGCGCTACAAGACGGCGCTGCCGCTGGGGCAGCGGTGAGTGTCGCGGGCGTCCGCCCGGGCCGCGACATACGCCACAGTTCCGAGCGTTCCGGAACCCGTGGCGGCTCACCGGCGCGCCGAGAATCCGGCATCCGCATGCCTACGCACGCCCATGGCGCACCGCACTCCTGACGAACGACGCTGGCTGCACGACCTCGAGACCGCCCGCTTCGGCGTCTGGGACCTCGAGCCGCAGCTCGACAGCGTGCACTACGCGCCGCCGTGGAAGGCGCGCCTCGGCTTCCCGCGCCTCCATGCGGCCGACGGCACCTCCTTCTGGCGCTGCCGCGTGCACCCCGCCGACCTCGACGGGATGCTCGGCGCCCTGCGCGCGCACCTCGACGGCGACGCCGACAGCTACACGATGCGCTTCCGCCTGCGCAGCAACGGTTCGGGTTACCGCACCATGATCTCGCGCGGCCGCGTGATCGAGCGCGGCACGCGCGGCGAGGCCCTGCGCATGGTGGGCACCATGGCCGACCTCACGCCCCGGCCGCTGGCCCCCGTGCGGCACGGCCTGGCCGCGGAGGATCCGCGCGAGCTGCCGTCGCCTTCGCGCGCGCCGCTGCACGCGGCCCTCGGACTCGGCGCTGCGACCGCAGGCGCCGATGCCTCCCGCCTGCTCGACCAGGTGCACGACCTGCTCGACCTGGCGCAGCGAGACCTTGCGGCACTGCGCTGAACGAGGGCCAGCTCAGAAATCGACGATCACGAGCTTGTGGCGCGCCGCCGACGCGCGCATCTGCTCGACCACTTCGCTGCTGGTGAGCACGTTGCGCCACTGGTCGGTCATGTCGTGCGCGGCCAGCACGACCTCGCCGCGCGCCTCGCCGCCGTCGGCCTCCCGCCGCATGCCGTGGCCGCTGAAGTAGAACAGCACCGTGTCCTGGGGCGCGGCGGCCTCGCACATGCCCCTGAGCCTCCAGCGCATCCGGCTGGCCGTGGCCTGCGCGTCCAGCATGGTCAGCAGTTCGATGCTTGCCGCGAGGCGGCCCGGCGCGTGCTCGAGCACCTCGCGCAGGCGCTGAACGTCGTGGCCCGGCCCCCTCAGGTCGAAACCGCCCTTGTAGCGGCCGACACCGACCAGCAGCGCCAGCAGGCGGCCCGATGGCGCCGCCGGCGCGTTCGCTGCGCCGCGCGTGCCGAACAGCGCCACGCCGTCGGCGTCGCCCGCCACGGCGGGCGTCTGCATCTGCTGCGCCCGGCGCAGCCGCTCGCCGGTGGCGATCGCCGCCTCGAGCACCGAGATGCGGCCGTCCTTGTCGCCATCGGCAGCACGGTCGGCGAGCGACTCGGCGAGCTGGTAGGTGAAGGCTCCGTGCGGCCGGCCGCCGATCTCCATCTCGAAGCCGTACTCGCCGCTTCGCGAGCCCGCCAGCCAGGCCATGCCCGGCGGCAGCGGGCCGAGCGCGCGCTCGAGCTGCGCGTCGAAGACCCTCAGGCGCCTCCACGGTGCCTCCGCGCGCCCCCGTGGCACCTCCGCGGGCAGCGCTGCGGCCACCAGCCGTGCCGCGGCGATGATCTCCTGGCGCTCCGGCAGCGCGTAGCGCCCGAGCCGCGCCGGGATCAGTTCGGTCAGCAGCCCGGCCGCCTCGGGATAGGCGGACTGGCGCATCAGGATGCGCAGGCGGTCCAGCGCGGGATCGACGGCCTGGGCCGCCGCCGCTTCACGGTAGCGCGGTGCGATGGCACGCAAGCGCTCGATCAGCGCCTTGAAGGCGTAGGGGTCGCCGGCCGGCGCGCCGACGTCCGGAAGCGAGGCCTCGAGGTTGCGCGCGAGCTGCCCGATCGGATCCTCGAACAGCGCCGGCGCGCCGATCTCGAACGCGCGGTTCAATTCGTCGAGCACGGCCACGGCCGGGAGCGTCGGCTCGCTCGGCGTCGAGGCAGCCGGCGTGGCCGGCGCACGCACCGGCGTGCCGCGCCCGACCGGCACGGCGACGGGCTCGGCCGCGGGTGGCACGACGAAGCGCACGTCGGCGCTGCCGCGCAGCCAGTCGGGCAGGCCGTCGATCTCCGAGCGCCGGTAGCAGAACCAGTAGACGCTCTGCGCGAGCGGATTGCCGCCGCGCAGCCGCCGTCGCAGCGCGCTCATGATCACGTCGCCCTCCCAGCCGGAGTAGCCGATCACCAGCGGCGAACGGCTCCACAGCAGGCTGTCGAGCAGGCCGACCATGGTGAAGCTGGTCTCCTCGTCCGGACGGGCCCGGTCGGTCACCTCGCCGCGCAGGTTGGCGCAGTCGTAGAAGAGGTAGCTCCCGTGCACGTGCACGATCTGCACGTCGGCGCGCTCGCGGTCGATGCGCCCGACCGTGCGCGGATGGTCGCAGACCACCGGTTCGACGCCGAACAGGCGCAGCCCGCGCGAGACGAAGTCGTCGAAATTGGTCGTCACGACCATGTTGGTCAGCTTGCGCGCCGACAGCAGGTGCGCCAGCCGCAGGCTGGACAGCGACAGCGACTTGTGTTCGATCATCGAGCGCAGGTACTCCTGGCGCTGGCGCGCCCCGGGGTACGCGAGGCTGAACCAGTGCGAGTAGGCGTCCAGCGTGGCGGTGCCGCCGGGCGCGGCGTCGCGCTTGTACTGCGCCGCGACCTTGCGGCAGTGCTCGATGATGTGGGCGGCCAGGGGCACCGGCGGGAACGAGATGCCCGCGCCCACCACGAAGAAGAACGGCGTGCGCTGCGGCTGCGGGCCCAGTTCGTCGCAGGCCTGGCGGATCTCCAGCGCGGCGGCCTCCAGCGACAGCAGGCCGGGTCGGTCGGCGGGCGGCGACGGGCTGGCGGCGGTGGCCATCGCGTCTGGCTTCCGGGCCGGTCGGGCGGCAGGCCGTCCCTCAGGCGCGCAGCGGCAACGCGGCGCCGATCGCCACGAAGATGCCCCCGCAGGCCTGGTTGAAGCGCTTGCCGCTGCGCTTCAGCCAGGGCCGGATGCGGTGCGCCGTGCTGGCGATGAGGAACTCGGTCAGCACCTCGATGGCGGCGAAGGTGCCGGCCATGACCAGGAACTGCAGCCACAGGCTGCGCGCCGGGTCGATGAACTGGGGCAGGAACGCGGCGAAGAAGAGGATGCCCTTGGGGTTGGTGACGGCCGACAGCGCGCCCTGGCGGAACAGCGACCACCCGTCGAGCGTGCCGGCGGCCGCATCGAGTTCGACGCCGATGGCCGGCGCGCGCCAGACCTGGATGCCCAGCCACACGAGGTAGGCGCCACCGACCCACTTGAGCACGGTCAGCCAGGCCAGCGAGGCCTGCAGCAGCGCGCCGATGCCGAACATCGACAGTGCGATGACGGCGGCGAAGCCTGGCGCGCCGCCGAAGATGGTCCACAGCGTCTTGCGCCGCCCGTGGAGGGCGCCGTGCGTCAGCGCCAGCAGCCCGTTGGGCCCAGGCGCCAGCGACAGGCCGAGCGCCGCTACAAAATAGATCAGCCAAGTGTGCCATGCCATGTCGGCCTCTTGCGTCGAACAGGGTGGCGCCAGCATAACCTGGAACGCGCCCGCCATGGCGTCAAGTCATGCTCGGGTGATCTTCGACTTCCGCGGCGAAGCGACACAGTCTCTGCCCGTTGACCAAGGATACGAGTTCGGCCACGCGGCTGTGGGACGTCTGGCCTGCAACCCAGAGCGTGAATGATGTGGGTCAAACGTTCTAGCCCCACCGCCAAGCCACGCGGACTGAATCGCTCAGCGCCGCAAATGCGGCTCAGGCACGGAAGGAGATCTGCCCCGCCTGACATGGGATCGACGTTCCGCGGGCGCCATGCCGTCGCCGGCACGGCGTGTTTCGCCAGCCGCCGCTCTTGCGGGAGAAAAGCCGCGCAGCCCTTTCTGGCACTGCGCGGCCAGCTAAATATGTAATAGCTTCATTTGCGTTGCGGCGGCACGTCGGTGCATGAGCCATGCGCGACTTCGGCGGCCATGCCGATGCTCTCGCCCAGCGTGGGGTGCGGGTGGATGGTCTTGCCGATGTCCACCGCGTCGGCGCCCATCTCGATGGCCAGCGCGATCTCGCCGATCATGTCGCCGGCGTGCGTGCCGACGATGCCGCCGCCGACGATGCGGCCGTGGCCGTGCGCCTCGGGGCTGTCGTCGAACAGCAGCTTGGTGAAGCCCTCGTCGCGGCCGTTGGCAATGGCCCGGCCGGAGGCGCTCCAGGGGAACAGGCCCTTCTTCACCTTGATGCCCTGCGCCTTGGCCTGGTCTTCGGTCAGGCCGACCCAGGCGACCTCGGGGTCGGTGTAGGCCACGCTGGGGATGACGCGGGCGTTGAAGGCGGCGCGCGCCAGGGCTTTGTCGCCCTGCAGTTCACCGGCGATGACCTCGGCCGCCACGTGCGCCTCGTGCACCGCCTTGTGCGCCAGCATCGGCTGGCCGACGATGTCGCCGATGGCGAAGATGTGCGGCACGTTGGTGCGCATCTGCTTGTCCACGGGGATGAAGCCGCGCTCCGTGATAGTGACGCCGGCCCTGTCGGCGGCGATCTTGCGGCCGTTGGGGCCGCGCCCGGCCGACTGCAGAATCATGTCGTAGCGCTGCGGCTCGGCCGGGGCGTTCTCGCCTTCGAAGCGCACCCACAGGCCGTCGGGCTTGGCATCCACCGCTACCGTTTTCGTCTTGAGCATGATCTTGTCGAAGCGGTGCGCGTTGTGCCGCTCCCATACCTTGACCAAATCGCGGTCCGGGCCTTGCATGAGCGCGTCCAGCATTTCCACGATCTCGATCCGGGCGCCCAGGGTGGAGTAAACCGTGGCCATCTCCAGCCCGATGATGCCGCCGCCGATCACCAGCATGCGGCCGGGCACTTGGCGCAGTTCCAGCGCACCGGTGGAATCGACGATGCGCGGATCGTCGGGAATGAACGGCAGGCGCACGGCGGCGCTGCCGGCGGCGATAATGCATTTCTGGAAACGAACGATCTTCTTCGCACCGGTCTTGTCTTGGCCATCGCCGGTAGTGAGTTCGACTTCCAGGTGGTGCGGGTCGAGAAAGCTACCGTAGCCACGCACCACCTCTACCTTGCGCGTCCGGGCCATGCTGGCGAGGCCGCCGGTGAGCTTGCCCACCACCTTCGCCTTGTGCGCGCGCAGCTTGTCGATGTCCACGGCAGGCTTGCCGAAGCTCACGCCCAGCGCCGCGAAGTGGGCCGCCTCGTCCATGATATGGGCGACATGGAGCAGCGCCTTGGAGGGAATGCAGCCGACATTGAGGCAGACGCCGCCCAGCGTGGCGTAGCGCTCCACCAGCACCGTCTTCATGCCCAGATCGGCGCTGCGGAAAGCCGCCGAATAGCCGCCCGGTCCGGCGCCCAGGACGAGCATCTCGCACTCGAGGTCGGCGCTGCCGGTGAAGGAGAGTTTTTCACCACCAAGAACACCAAGGGGTTCGGAGGACGATCCTTCGCCTTTCTTGGTGTCCTTTGCGTCCTTGGTGGCCGAGACTTCTTCCGCCGCGAGTGTCAGCACCACGGTGCCCTCGGACACCTTGTGGCCGACCTTGACCTTGACTTCCTTGACCGTGCCGGCCGCGGGGCTGGGCACGTCCATGGTCGCCTTGTCGGATTCCAGCGTGATGAGGGGGTCTTCCGCCTTCACGGCATCGCCAGGCTTGACCAGCACTTCGATCACCGGCACGTCCTTGAAGTCGCCGATGTCGGGGACCTTCACTTCGACGATGGAACTCATTTCCTGTCCTTGGCTAGTTTGACAGCTTGGACGACGATTGGTCCGCTGGAGGCGGTGTCGAACTCGATGCCGGCGGCGACCCCGATCTCGGCGATCTCCCTGGCCGTTTTGCAGCGGTCGTAGGCGGCGTACATGGCACCGAGGGCGAAATTGCGGCCCGAGCCGACAGCCCAGAAGCGGTCGTAGTCGAACACCTCCCGGTAGGAATAGACGCCGTAAATCCCGCTGGCATTGGCGATGAGGGCTGTGATCTGCGACGATTCGTAGGGATCGTCCTCATCCTCCTTGGGGTTGAGATAGGCGTGCTCCTTCAGGATCGGATGCAGGCGGCGGAACGTCTCGAACACCTCCATGCGGCTGTTCAGATGCACGTCCTCCATCTTCGCCAGTGCGCTCGCCAGCACCAGATGGTGAGCGGAGCTGCCACAGATGCCGATGTAGGAATCGTGCAGGTGCAGGATCTTGTCATGCTCGCCCTTGTAGGCCGCGGCCAGGCGCGTATCGCCGAACGTGGTCAGCGATTCGGAGCCGATGGCGGCGTAGCCTGCCTTCTTGACGACGACGATGGTAGTCATGGCTACATCAACACCCGCCGCATGTCGGCGAGCAGCTCGGCGACATGGACGTTGAAGCGCGTCGCCGCGGCGCCGTCGATAACGCGGTGATCGGCGGTGAGCGACAGGGGCAGGATCAGCCGGGGCACGAACTCCCGACCGTTCCACACCGGCTTCATGGCGCTCTTGTTCACCCCCAGGATGGCAACCTCCGGTGCGTTGATGATCGGTGCGAAATATGTGCCGCCGATGCCGCCGAGGCTGGAGATGGTGAAGCAGGCGCCCTGCATCTCCGCCGGTCCGAGCTTGCCGTCCCGCGCCTTCTTCGCCAGCGCCGCGGTCTCGTTGGCGATCTCGACGACGCCCTTCTTGTCGGCGTCCTTGACCACCGGCACCACCAGGCCGTTGGGCGTGTCGGCGGCGAAGCCGATGTGGTAGTACTGCTTGAGCACGAGCTTGTCGCCGTCGAGCGAGCTGTTGAACTCGGGAAACTTCTTCAGCGCCGCGACGCAGGCCTTGATCAGGAAGGCGAGCATGGTGACCTTGATGCCGCTCTTCTCGTTCTCCTTGTTGAGCTGCACCCGGAAGGCTTCCAGGTCGGTGATGTCGGCGTCCTCGTGGTAGGTCACCGCCGGAATCATCACCCAGTTGCGCGCCAGGTTGGCCGCCGAAAGCTTCTTGATGCGCGACAGGGGCTTGGTTTCGGTCGCGCCGAACTTGGCGAAATCCACCTGGGGCCAGGGCAGCAGATTGAGCGTGCCGCCGCCGGCGACGCCGCCCGCGGCGGGCGCTGCTGCCACGCCGGCTGTGGCCTCGCTCATGACGCCTTTGACGAAATTCTGCACGTCCTGCTGGGTGATCCGGCCCTTCGGTCCCGTCCCCCTGACCTTGCTCACGTCCACACCCAGTTCGCGAGCGAAGCGGCGGACCGAGGGGCTGGCGTGGGCCTTGTGACCGCCGGCAATCACCGGTGCCAGCTCGGCAGGCGTGGGCACGGGAATCTGGCTCGGCGGCGGTGCGGCGACGGATTCCTCGCTCGGCTCCACCGCCTTCGATGGCGCCGCCGCGGCCGCGACGGCCTCGCCGGTGGCCATGAGCACAACCGGCGATCCCTGCGACAGCTTGTCGCCAAGGCTAACTTTGATTTCCCGCACGACACCCGCCGCCGGTGCCGGCACGTCCATGGTCGCTTTGTCCGATTCCAGCGTGATGAGGGGGTCTTCCGCCTTCACGGCATCGCCAGGCTTGACCAGCACTTCGATCACCGGCACGTCCTTGAAGTCGCCGATGTCGGGGACCTTCACTTCGATAAGTTGACTCATGTTCTCCTCGTGCGCAGCGTGGCGGGAAGGGAAAGGGCGCGTCGGGGTTCCTCGCCCCCCACTCGTCGCCCCTTGCGCTTTTGTCACACCGTCATCGGATTGGGCTTCGCGGGATCGATACCGTACTTCTTGATTGCCTCGGCCACCTTGGCCGGCTCGATGGTGCCATCGTCGGCAAGCGCCTTCAGCGCGGCGATGGTTACCCAATGCCGGTCCACCTCGAAGAAGTGGCGCAGCTTATCGCGCGTGTCGGAGCGGCCGAAGCCGTCGGTGCCGAGCACGGTAAAGCGCCGCGGCACAAAGGGCCGGATCTGCTCGGCCACCAGGCGCACGTAATCGGTCGATGCGACGACCGGCCCGCGCGTGTCCTTGAGGCATTGCTCGACGTGGGACAGCTTCGCCTTCTTCACCGTCGGGTTGAGCAGATTCCAGCGTGCGACGGCGTTGCCATCCCGGGCCAGTTCGGTGAAGCTCGGGCAACTCCACAGATCGGCGTCCACCCCCCAGTCCTTCTTCAGCAGTTCCGCGGCGGCGATGACCTCGCGCAAGATGGCGCCCGATCCGAGCAGTTGCACCCGCGGCCCGTTGGACTTGGCGCCCTGCTTGAACAGGTACATGCCCTTGAGGATGTCCTGCTCGACGCCCTTGGGCATCTCCGGGTGCTCGTAATTCTCGTTCATCACCGTCAGGTAGTAGAAAACGTCCTCCTGTTCCTGGTACATGCGGCGCAGCCCGTCCTGGACAATGACGGCGACTTCGTAGCCGAAGGTCGGATCGTAGGAAATGCAATTCGGGATGGCGCCGGACCACAGATGGCTGTGGCCGTCCTCGTGTTGCAGGCCCTCGCCGTTGAGTGTCGTGCGCCCCGCGGTGCCGCCGACCAGGAAGCCGCGCGCGCGCGAATCCCCGGCCGCCCAGGCCAGATCGCCGGTGCGCTGGAAGCCGAACATCGAGTAGAAAATGTAGACCGGAATCATCGGCACGCCATGGGTGGAGTAGGACGTGGCCGCAGCGATCCAATCGGCCATGGCGCCTGCCTCGTTGATGCCTTCTTGCAGGATCTGCCCGCCCTTGTCCTCCTTGTAGAACATGAGCTGGTCGGCGTCCTGGGGTTTGTAGAGCTGGCCGACGTGGGACCAGATGCCGAGCTGGCGGAACATCCCTTCCATGCCGAAGGTGCGCGCCTCGTCCGGGACGATCGGCACGACGTGCTTGCCGATGGCCTTGTCGCGCACCAGGCTGTTGAGGATGCGCACGAACGCCATGGTCGTGGAATACTCGCGGCCCTCGCCGCTTGCCTTGAGCAGTGCGTCGAAGGCGGACAGCACCGGCGTCTGCAACGGTGCCGCCGTGCGCCGGCGCGAGGGCAGGTAGCCCCCGAGCGTCACGCGCCGCTCGCGCATGTAGGTGATTTCCGGCGAGTCCTGGGGCGGTGCGATGTACTCCAGCCGCTCCAGCTGCTCGTCGGTGAGCGGCAGCTTGAAGCGGTCGCGGAACGCCTTGAGGTCGGTCGTGCCCATCTTCTTCTGCTGATGGGTGATGTTCTGCGCTTCGCCCGCCTCGCCCATGCCGTAGCCCTTGATGGTCTTGGCGAGAATGACGGTGGGTTGGCCCTTGTGATTGATCGCCGCGTGGTAGGCGGCGTAGATCTTGTGCGGGTCGTGGCCGCCGCGGTTCAGGCGCCAGATGTCCTCGTCGGACATGTTCGCGACCATGGCGCGCAGCTCCGGGTATTTGCCGAAGAAGTGCTCGCGCACGTAGGCGCCGTCGCGCGATTTGAACGTCTGGTACTCGCCGTCCACGCACTCTTCCATGCGCTTGACGAGGATGCCGTCCTTGTCGCGGGCAAAGAGCGGGTCCCAGTATCCACCCCAGATGACCTTGATGACGTTCCAGCCGGCGCCGCGGAAGCCGCCTTCCAGCTCCTGGATGATCTTGCCGTTGCCGCGCACCGGGCCGTCGAGCCGCTGCAGGTTGCAGTTGATGACGAAGATCAGGTTGTCGAGCTTCTCGCGCGCGGCCAGCGTGATGGCGCCGAGGGACTCCGGCTCGTCCATCTCGCCGTCG
>JRYJ01004485.1_pt1 | contig 12219 bp, 10 predicted proteins | sample 235371 | NCBI WGS metagenome assembly JRYJ01 (sample SAMN03074219, study PRJNA261477) | activated sludge metagenome | biome: Wastewater Treatment Plant; feature: Wastewater; material: Activated sludge; isolation source: activated biomass of a wastewater treatment plant treating hydrocarbon... ... | reverse complement strand
CGGGGGTGGAATAAACGATGCAACTTCCTTTGATCGTGCTGTATGTGCTATTCAGGTTAGATAAGGTAGTGCAGTTTTGACCTAAAGTAAGACTAAGCGCGGTATTACATTCATCATTGACAGGTTTAGCAGTGCTTCGCTCGGTAACTTCAAGACAAAGATTTCCTTCAATGGTTGAAAAATATCCAGATACTTGAATAAAATATTTAGTGCCTGCAATGGGATTACTGAAAATCAACTTGGATCCTAAATCTTCGCATTTTACTTCAGTGAGTTGATTGCAATCTCCTTTATACAATGTGATAACATCAGCGAAATTGGCTTTGCTTAATATTTCCAAGGGTTTGGTAGAGTTTGGAGTAAATTGATACCAAACATCTGCCCGGGACCTTTCATTAAGACTTGGAGTAGGTTGATCAAATGTAGCCTGTTTATTGACTTCTTGTAAGCATGGTGTGTTTATAGTTACCAATTTGCTTGCTGTGCAAAGGTCATTGGCTGGAAAGTTTGGCGTTTTTTTGGAAATCGAAAAACATAAATTGGAAAGATCATCTCGGCCGTAAAAATTTGTTTGCCGTAGCACTCTAAAATAATAAACAGTACCCGCTGTTAATTGAATATAATTTCTTTCACCACCAAAACCAAACTCATCTTGATTAAAGCAATTAAGATTGTTGAGATTCGTGCAGGTACCTTGAAATACATTGACTGCATCGTTAAAACCAGCTTCTGTTTTTAACATTACCCATCCGGTATAATCACTGGTCAGTTTGTACCATAGGGATTGCGTGTAAGTTCCTGTACAATTGACTGCAGGCCCAGAAAAAATTGCACCTATATTGTTGCCGGATAAGCAGGGTTCATCCAAGCGGATTTCTACGGCTCTGCTACAATCATCATTGTCCGGACCACTTAGCAAAAGGTTGTCAATCAGGATAAGCGAGTTGTTGTCATTCCCATTGGCCTCATATTCAAATTCAAATTTCAATTTTGAAACATTAGAATTCACTGGAATATCAATGCTTTGAGTAACCAGTACAACTCCATTTTGAACCACATCAGCATTAAATGATTGCATTAACATGCGCGAACCATTTGAAATCGCATATAACTTAAGGGTACTGTTATTGAGTGTTCTGATCAACCGGAGACCGTAGGTTAATCGGTAACTCTGATAGCGGAAGATGCTGTAATCCTGTGTTGCAATACTGAATTTCCTGGGAGAATTATCTGTCTTGTTTGTTTGTTGATAAACAATACTGCACGTTGCATCAGATTGTGGCATTAAACTACTTTTCATGATCGAAAAGCCATACGATCCGGTTTCAGCGTTGAGTGACCAATTTGATGGTAAACTACATGAAGCCAATGACTCATTCACGAGTTGGTTCTGAGAATAAATATCTGCTGCGATCAATAAAAAAGAAAAAACAATTGCTTTCATAGTTGCAGATTAATAAATATTAAAACGTCTCATAAAAGTTTTACCTGCACTGTCAAGTTGATACAGGTATTCTCCTGGATGAAGCTTCCATTTGTCAGGAATTAAAGGTATGGTGTAAGATCCCTTGACCGTGTATTCATCATGAAGAATGGCTAAGGTTTTTCCATCCAGGGATTTCACCGTAAGTTTTACCGCATTGGATTGCAGTTGACTAAACTTGATATCAACTGTCCGGATATTTTGTTCATTTGGATTATGTCCAAGGAGAATCGTATGAAAATTTGAGCCTGAAGAGCTTCCATCGCAGGCGTTATCAAATAAATTAAGTCGGCTATATCCTTTACCTAAACTAAAATCCACCAATTCCCTGTCCATGCACATCCATTGCTCAAGTACACTGGCATACATGGTTCTGAAATCGATTGAACTCTGTTTTTCAAAATAAACGCGTGTATCACCTGCCTTAAGTGCAGCATCATTAAGGTTAATGGGACTTCCGTAAAATCCTCCTTTCACTCCAGGGCCAAAAAGCATCATGGGTGACATATTACCATGATCTGTGCCGACTGATCCATTTTCGCGAATGGTTCTTCCGAATTCTGAAAAAGTCATTAATGAAACATTTGAATCAAACCCGTCAATTTTTAAGTCATTGAAAAATGCAGAGACCGACTCTGCAATATTTTGCAGCAATCGGTTGTGTGGGTCTTTTTGATTGGCATGAGTATCAAATCCATCGATGTAAACCATATAGATTCGCGTACCCAACTTTCCTTTGATCAATCGCGCCACGATTTTCATTTGCTCGGCTAATCGGGAGACTGTATTCGATGGGTAATTCACTTTGTTGATGGTGGAATTGTATGCCTGAGTCACTGATTGACTATAGCGCAATGAATTATTGGTAAGTTGACGGAGAAATTCCACTTCTTGATCGATTGCACATTCTCCAAGTCCTTCAGTTGGGTACAACTTTCCGTACTGAGCAAGACGATAGAATTCATTTGGATCATTGAAAACCAATTCAAATTGCTGATTTTCATCATTTCTGAAAAGCAGTTCTGCATTATACCCAATCCGTAGTGCAGGTGGGACGGTAGGAGGCGTTTCAGAAAAAACAGGAAATTCCTGATCAAGATAACGCCCCATGTATCCAGATTTATAGCGGTTATCTAAATTGTTGTCTGCTGCACTGGACCAGAGATCTATGGAACTAAAATGAGAATAATCTTGATTTGGATACCCCACATTATGAAGAATGGCCATATTACCATCATTCCATAAAGGCATCAAAGAAGACATTACATTGGGTACTGCAAAATCCGCAGGACCAAATCCTGTGAGCACTGTATTGTCTGTGTAGTCAGTTCCAAATTTGTGTCCAATATTGGGACGATAACTGAGATATTCAGTATTTCCGGCGGCTGAACTGTGAGGAAAAACCATGTTTAAACCATCATTTCCTCCAAACATTTTTAACAACACCAGAATATGATCTCCTCCATTTAATGCGTTAGTGGGCAATTGGGCTGAAAACAATGGACTTACCGGCAAACCGCTTAACAGGACGGATCCTAAACCCGCTAAACCTCCGGTGATTAAAAATTGCCTCCGATTCCATAATAACTGGTCATCCGTATGTTGTTTACCAAGATCGGTTCTAAAGTACCCTAAATCTTCATTATTTAAACACATGGTAAAAATTGTTGACGTTTATAAAAGCTGAAATTCTGGAATGGTAACCAGATAGTTCATTAGGTTAATGAACTGTGTTGGAACGAGAAAATAATTTAACGACCAGGTCCCATCCACATAATAATTCGAAGGTACACTGGCTTTAAAAACTCCAATAGCGGTTTGAATCAATTCTTCAGAAAGGTCTACCGTGAAAAAATGTTTGATAACAGCCCTTACTATGGGATCAGGATCTTTGCTGTTGTTGCTAAGGGATTTAAGAAACTCACGGTATTTTTCTTTCGTTCGATCGTATTGAAGATAGTAGCCGAATTGGTCGCGGTTGTATCGCCAGCGATTGACTAAAGTAAATTCATTTAACCAACTTCTGTATCCGGGCCAACCCGCAACATTGACTGGGTTAAACAGCCTTTGTCCAAGATTATTGGTGCTGTTATAAATATGGCTAAGGGTATCCCTATTTAGGGTATTTGGAAAATTACCTGGGTCTGGAACTTCAGCTTGAAAACTGTTATTGATCCATTTGTATTTATAAAAATCTTTTCCAGCTTCTAAATCCAGGCTTCTGAAATAGTGGATTTGATTTTCGATATGGCTTTTAATCCCTAATGCCATGACAGATTCCTCGTAAAAGTGTTCACTTTTGAACAAGGTTTTTAGAACTGCTGCAATATTGAAATTGCTTGTGATAAATACTTGGGCAAGACCATCGAGGATGTCCTCAGGTGGATCATTGTAAACGTAATATTTGTAAAGTTTTTTGCAAATAAATTTTGCAACCTCATTTTTTTTGATTTTAAAAATAAGTTCATCGTGAAGTAAATCATACTCCAACTTCGCTTTTGTAATGGCTTCCGCATCTGTGCTGGGTATCACTCCTCCGTTATTTCCAATGCTTTGCCCGAAAATAAATTTACCCTTCCAATCATGATTGTTCCGGTAGAATACAAATTCATCCACTTTTGTCGGCCCAATAAAATAATTGCCACTTCCAACCGGATTCTCATAATAACGTATGTTCCAACCCGTTAATAATCTAGCGGTTTCAGACACATCTCTTTGGGTGTAATTACCTACTCCCATGGTAAATAACTCTAGTAATTCTCTTGCATAGTTTTCATTGGGAGAGTATCGGGTATTGTAACGTCCATCGAGGTAAATCAACATATTTGGTGTAAGTCCAATGGCTTTTACAAAGTCCTTAAAATTACCCAAAGCATACTTGTGANNGAAATCATCCCATTGATCCACATGTGGACAAGTTCCAAATACTTGTAATAGGCATTAGGATCTTCAGCTATATCTTGTTCCTTCCAACTATAACTGTAATCAATGGTTTTTACACCCACTTTTCTTTCTCCAGGCAAAGGATGTGCGATTGCTGTATTGATGAGGTAATCGACCCATGCTGAAGGACTGTTGGCCTTCGCCGTACTGATCAAATTAAGTGGAGCACCGTTTGAAAGTTTGTTGTAGAGATGATGGATTCTGCGTTCATCCCATGGTTTTTCGGGTCTTGGAACGAACTCTTGTAGACTGCCGGAAAGGCAATTCAAATTGGACATAAGCTACAATTTTACCTTCGTAAAACTACAACTGAAATTAGAGTTTTCCAAATAAAAGTAAAAGGTTTGCAGCATTACCCACAAACCTTTTTGAGTTTTTTGAAATAACCCGATAATTATTCTACCAAGTCGTTATAAAATGATCAGGCTGCTTAATTTTTATTGACTTCTTCAAATTCAACATCCGTTACCTTTTCATCACCTGAAGGGTTGTTGCCATTGGCTTGGTTGCTATTTGCTTGCGACTGCTGTTGATTTTGGGCCTGGTAGAGGTCCTGACTGGCAGATTGCCAGGCCAAATTTAAGGCATTCATATGTTGATCGATTCCTTCTAAATCCTGTGCCTTGTGGGAAGTTTTAAGTGCTTCCAGCGAGGCTTGAATCTGAGCTTTCTTATCCTCTGGCAACTTATCGCCAAACTCCCCGAGTTGTTTTTCTGTTTGGAATATGATCGAATCAGCCTGATTGATTTTCTCTGCCCTTTCTTTAACCTTTTTATCGGCTTCAGCATTCATTGTGGCTTCAGATTTCATTCTTTCGATTTCATCTTTAGAAAGGCCCGTAGACGCTTCTATACGGATATTCTGTTTCTTTCCTGTGCCTTTATCCAGGGCGCTTACATTTAATATACCATTGGCATCCATATCAAAACTCACTTCAATTTGCGGAACACCGCGTGGTGCCGGAGGTAAACCATCCAAAATAAATCTGCCCACAGAACGGTTGTCTTTTGCCATCGGACGTTCTCCTTGCAGGATGTGAATTTCCACGGAAGGTTGTTGATCGGCTGCAGTTGAGTAAACCTTAGATTTACGTGTCGGTATGGTGGAATTGGATTCAATGACCACATCGTAAACTCCTCCTAAAGTTTCAATTCCCAAAGATAAAGGGGTAACATCCAACAGCAGGACATCTTTAATTTCACCCGTCAGACCCCCCCCCTGGATTGCAGCACCAATGGCCACCACTTCATCTGGGTTGACTCCTTTACTGGGCTTTTTACCNNTTGGCTTTCTCAGCAGATTCTTTTAGACGTTGCAGCGCCATGGGATCTTTTCTCAGGTCGATATTTTCCTGGCTTTTAAAATGATCTGCCAGGTAATCTATCAATACTTGATCAAAGTCATCTCCCCCTAAATGCGTATCGCCATTGGTTGATTTTACTTCGAAAACACCGTCGCCTAATTCCAGGATGGAGATATCGAAAGTTCCTCCTCCAAGATCATAGACTGCAATGGTCATGTCTTTTGTCTTTTTGTCCAGCCCATAGGCAAGAGCGGCAGCAGTCGGTTCGTTAATGATTCTCTTTACGGTCAAGCCTGCAATTTNNAAAAAGTCTTCTGCGGTTTTCTTCATTTTTTGCAAAATGATGGCTGAAATTTCCTGGGGTGTATATAAACGTCCATCGATGTTAACCCGGACTGTGTTATTGTCGCCTTTTTCAACCGAATAGGCAAGGCGATTAATCTCTTTGTTGACTTCATCGTATCGACCACCCATGAAGCGTTTAATAGAGGCTACGGTCCGGCGAGGATTTGTAATAGCCTGTCTTTTCGCCGGATCCCCGACTTTTCGCTCTGCGTTGTCTAAGAACGCAACAATAGATGGCGTGGTTCGTCTTCCTTCATCGTTTGCAATTACGACCGGTTCACTTCCTTCCATAACCGCTACACATGAATTGGTCGTCCCTAAATCTATACCTATAATTTTTCCCATTGTAAATAATTTAATATGTACAGGTCAATCTGTATGCCAGATGGTAAAACCTACACTTTTGGCAGCATTAATGCCAGAACTAGGTTGAAATTGTCCAACAACTGCCTAAATTCTGACAAATTGACAGTATATTCTCGCTATTTGAAGTTTAATTCCTTAGTCAGCGGGTNNATCCTTGAGAAAGATTAGAGTATCTAGGGATTTCTTGCGATGCGGTAACTCCTGTATTGGCATTTAATACTTCAAAATATTCCAGAAGCTCAGGTCCCCCTCCGATCAACTGATAATCAATTTTTAAAAGGTAACGTTCTACTCCGGTTGTTGGCGATAATTTGTCATGCAATGCGTTATAAATTCCAGAGCTATATTTTTTCAAGTTGGTAAAGACCTCACCTGACCCGTCTTTTCCAGGAAGGCTGGAGGTTATGGGTAGCTCTATTGTCTTAAATTGGGAAACATTCGTGGCAATGTCTACCTCCTCAACGTGGATGATTGCTTTCAGATGAAAGACCTTGGTATTTGTAAGGTGCTTCCATTGAAAATNNGGCAGTCACCGGGTTAGTTAATTCATCTGCAGTAACTTCCAATTCCCAAACATCGCCCCCATTCCAGGCCATTTTACTGGTTTTAATTTTATACACATAGTTAGGCGCCTTGGCAAATGGCCCATCTGATCTCGGGTATCCTTCAAGGTTTCCGTCAACTTTGGATAAAATATATTCTTTGTTTTGGGTTTTATTGATAAGTATGACTTCGGCATTGGTATAATACAGCGAATCGGGATTTTGAGCTATAGTCGACGCAGCGATATCTTCATTCACGAAGGCTTTTTCTACTCTGATATATTGTGCAGTATCGGTACGATCCAAAAAACCATACACCACCGGAATGGGTTTATAGGGTTCTGTCAATTGGAAATCTTCTTCACAGGCCCAGGTAAAGAGTCCAAGACAAATGCCCAGAATTTTCGTCAAATGCTTCATGGGATCAAAGATAGGATATATTAAAATCATGACATGTATCTAAGCGTCTAAATGTAGGGTCTGCATTGTTAAAGTTGTAAAGTTACTTTCTGGAAATACACCTACCTTTGAGGCATGTCCGTGCATAAAAACACCAAAAGGGTTACCACACATACCTTGCAGGAAATGAAAAACAACGGTGAGAAGATCGCCATGTTGACCGCTTATGATTACAGTATGGCAAGGCTCTTAGATGCCGCCGGAATTGATGTGCTCCTGGTAGGTGATTCAGCCTCCAATGTGATGGCAGGTCATGAAACGACCTTGCCCATTACTTTGGATCAAATGATATACCATGCACAGTCAGTGGTAAGAGCCGTTGAACGTGCTTTGGTCGTGGTGGATATGCCCTTTGGGTCATACCAGGGTAACAGCCGTTTGGCATTGGAATCCGCCATCAGGATTATGAAAGAAAGTGGCGCTCATGCCGTAAAACTGGAAGGTGGTGAAGAAGTTGCTGAATCCATAAGGCGCATACTCACTGCGGGTATTCCGGTTATGGGTCATCTAGGGCTTACCCCTCAATCCATTTATAAGTTTGGAACCTATGTCGTTAGGGCGAAAGAGGAAGCCGAAGCAGACAAATTAAAGCACGATGCACAATTGCTGCAAGATTCAGGATGTTTTGCGCTGGTTTTGGAAAAAATACCCGCACAATTAGCCGAAATGGTGAGTTCGAATTTGGTTATTCCTACCATTGGAATAGGTGCTGGTATGGGTGCAGACGGTCAAGTATTGGTGATACACGATATGTTGGGCATTAACCAAGAATTTAACCCTCGGTTCCTTCGACGTTATGCACAGGTAGGCAATATCATTGACCAAGCGGTCAAACATTATGTCCAGGATGTTAAAAATAAGGACTTTCCCAACGCAAACGAGCAATATTGATGGTATTGAGGAAAGCATTTCTTTACCTGCTCATGTTAACAGGGTTACTGTCCTTGTTACTGGCTTATTTATCCTATCACGCCGCTTTTCGTAGCAATATCAAAAAATCTAAAGCGCCCTTTGTACTTTATGTAGATGGTGACGATTCGCAGGACAGTGTGTTTACTAAACTGGATACCGTCTTGAAACATCCCGAAATGTTTAAAAACCTCTGCTATGTTTTAGGACTTGAAAAAATCAGAACAGGCCATTATATTTTAAACGATGGAACAGACAATTTTACCTTGTTTAAAAGGTTAAGAAACGGACAACAAGATCCTGTTTCATTAACGTTTAATAATGTGCGGGATATATATTCCCTGTGTGGAGTTCTGGGAGCTCAGCTTTTGGCAGATTCTTCCGATTTTCTAGTGGCTTATTTGGTTAGTGCCACACTCAATAAGCTGCAAATCAGCCAAGAGCAAATCATGAGTTTTTTCATTCCCAATACTTACCAGGTTTATTGGAATGTAACTCCAGAAAAATTGCTTTACCGAATTTTGGATGAACACGATTTGTTTTGGAATAAAAACTCAAGAAAGGAAAAAGCCGCACAAAAGCAATTGAGCTTAATACAAGTATATACATTAGCCAGTATAGTGGAAAAAGAAACGAATCTGGAGGATGAGAAAGGACTGATTGCAGGAGTTTACCTGAATCGCCTCAAGAGCGGGATGAAATTACAAGCTGATCCCACAGTGGTTTTTGCCTTAGGGAGAACCGATGTATACCGCGTCTTATTGGAACATTTAAAAATTGATTCTCCATTCAATACCTATCTCTATGATGGTCTTCCACCTGGTCCGATTTGGATGCCTTCAATATCCTCGATCGATTCCGTGTTGAATTGCCAGGAGCATAGCTACATTTTCTTTTGTGCAAAGCCAGGATACGAAGGCAGACATGCTTTTGCTGAAAGTATGCACGGGCATTCTCAAAATGCCGTCGCCTATCGCAAATGGCTGAACAAAGAAAATATTCGTTGAGTCCAGAATTGTTTCAGTGGTTAATCAGATACCTCACTTTCAATACAACAGCTAGAATTGAACAGGATGCCGTTGGTTTTTTGCTCATTTATACGAGGTGTACATACTTTACAGAACTATTCCTCTTTTGGGAAATTCGCCTTGCTGTAAGAAGTAATTGGTGATCGACAGATCAGTTCTTCTGAGTGGGCAAAGCCGCTTCTCTTTTAAGTTTTATTTGCCAGGGATTGTTCCCATATTTTGCAGTACCCACCAACAACATCTGTGCTGGATCGGACTTCACTTTCCATTCAGATGCTGCTTTATCTGAACGAAGTTCCAAAAGTTGATCTCCCCCACTGTTGGTCAAAATGAAATATCCTTTGTCTAAAGTATCTTGATAAACACCTTGTTTAAATGTTCCATCAGGTAATAAATCGAGCCAATGTCCCTCATAAATATTTTCTTTTGGGGTCGGATCTTTGATGGATAAAGCAAAAACATAATGCCAAATTTGATCTGTTAAAGCTGGATCTGGTTTTTGAGCTGTCGCTTCAGTGACAAACTTGGAATCGGGTTTGTTAATTGCAGGTGCAGGCAATTTAATTTCCTGCTCGCTAGCAGCTGTTTCCGCTTGGCTAATAGGCTCAGCTGCTGTTGGTTTCTCCTTATCTTTGCAGCTTATTGTTAAAAGACATATAAGGGTAGGTATCAGAAAAAGTTTCATTGAAAATAGATAATGGTTGAACTGTGCAAAATTATTGAAAAAAAAGGATTGTTTCATCAAAACGATAAATTATTGGTCGCAGTAAGTGGTGGAATGGACTCTATGGTTTTATTGCACGCCATTTGTCAACTTGGATTCAAACCTGGAGTTGTGCATGTCAACTACGGACTCAGAGATGAAGATTCTGATCGCGATGAAACCTTGGTTAGCGATACAGCCATTCAATTAAATCTGCCATTGTATATTAAGCGTGAAAAACTGTCCAAAGGGTCTAATTTACAAGAACGTGCAAGAATGATGAGATATGATTTTTTCGATGAAATTGTTAAATCTCATCAATATGATTATCTCTTNNAACTGAATAGAGGTGCAGGAATCTCTGGCCTAAAATCGATTGATGAAATCATTTCCTACATTCGCAGGCCTTTGTTGTCTGTAAGTAAAATGGAAATAACCCGTTATGCAGAACATCATGGTGTGAAGTTTAGAATGGATTGTACCAATAGTGAAATTGTTTACGAAAGAAACTTTTGGCGCAATGTAATCATTCCTGAAATTGCTCAAAGATTTCCATCATTTGAAAAAATGGTATTGCGAAGTATCCATCATTTAAAACAGGTCAACCAGTTTTTAGAAAGAGAATATGATTCGTGGAAAATTCGCCAAGTATCAAATCATCAGAACCATTTTGTTCTGGATATAAATTTGTCGGATCCACCCATAATGCTGCAAAAACTCTTGGTTGAATGGGAATTTCATCCCGATACCATAGAGAGAATTTGTCAAGCCCTCGGTAGGAAGGGTAAAACGTTTTACAACCATAAAAACCAATTGCTTTTAATGGATCGAAACAGATTATTGTTTTATCCATCAGTGGAAAATTTTCCAAAGGCTTTTGAAATTGAGCATATTGAAGCCAATATAGAAACGGAATTTGGCTCACTTGAAATGGTTGAAGTAAACTGGGTTGGAGCAGAAAAGCCTTTACTTTTTGATAAGTATGAATCTTATTTCGATGCGGATACCTTAGGTTTTCCCATTACGATTCGGGGTTGGATGCCTGGCGATTTTATTTTTCCTCAAGGTATGAAAGGGAAGAAAAAAAAACTTCAAGATGTATTTTCTGATGCTAAGCTGAATGTTCAAGAGAAACACAGGATTCCGATTTTCATTTCAAATAAACAGATTGTTTGGATTCCGGGAATTTGTCGCTCAGAACATCATCTTGTAAATGATCAAACCAATAGTGTCTTCAGATTTCGTTGGAACAAAAATCCGATCTGATCAATTTTTTTTTCTACCAAAAATATCCCGTTGTTTAGAATCTGGCCCAAAGACGGGTTTTTCAACCGGAGCGGTATCCATAGGAGTGTTTTTTAAATAGTCAATGTGTTCAAATTTGTTCTCCATCCAAATATAAGCTTCAAATGTTCCGTCTGGTATTTTAAGGGTCTCTCCTGATTTTGGATCAATCACATGTTCAATGTGATCAAACATGAACTGCTTAGCTTCCTGTTCATATCGAATGGCTACTTGAGCTGAGGGTGAGTAATGCAATACAATGCGATGAAAGGACTCTTTTTCTCTTTTCTCATTTTCTTTAATAAATAAATCCCTCCCGAAATGACAATTGCCTTGATCGACTTGCAGGGGTTCAATGATGCGGTGTTTTGTTCCATCCGGTGATTGGCAAAAACCTAGTAACAGGTAGCGCCCGTCAAAAGTATCAGGGACGATATGGTAGTATAATGCTCCATACCAGTCGCGATTGGTAAAATCGTCATAATTGATTCTCTGATAATTTCGTGGTTTAGAAACCAGACAGAACGGCTTCTCTTCTTTATAGAAAATACATGCGTAATATTGATTTGTGCCTTGGTGGGTTTCCCGAGCCCAGGTATATATTCGCAGTTGTCCATCAACACTATTCACTTTAATAATTGAAGGATGAAAGTTTAATAAATTGGTATCAGAAAGTGAATTGACCTGTCGATACCAAAGGTCATTAAAGCGTTCAGCGGAAATATTTCTAAATTGTTGATCACGCATGCTGATCATAGCATCACCCCAAAAGAATAGACTGTCCTTTGAAGAAAGTACTGCATTTTGAGCAATCGATTTCCAAGAGCTAATGAAACAAAGTATAAATAAATAA
>JRYJ01002359.1_pt1 | contig 12224 bp, 12 predicted proteins | sample 235371 | NCBI WGS metagenome assembly JRYJ01 (sample SAMN03074219, study PRJNA261477) | activated sludge metagenome | biome: Wastewater Treatment Plant; feature: Wastewater; material: Activated sludge; isolation source: activated biomass of a wastewater treatment plant treating hydrocarbon... ... | reverse complement strand
CGACCCGATCTTCCCGATGAAGGCCTAACGACGCCCACCCCCGAAGCGGCCTGGCGGCCGCCTCCCCCTGCAGGGGGCGCCGCCAGCGGCCCGGCGGAGCCGGTTCCGCGGATGCTGCTTGGATTGCGCTCCTGGTTCGCCATCGTGGCGGCGCTGATGGTCGTCGCGGTGCTCGCGCCGGTGCTCAACCTGGTGGTGCCCGAGGGCAGCGTGTTCCATATGAGCGACTTCGCGGTGGCGCTTACGGCCAAGATCATGTGCTACGCCATCTGCGCGCTGGCGATGGACCTGATCTGGGGCTACACCGGCATCCTCTCGCTCGGCCACGGCCTGTTCTTCGCGCTCGGCGGCTACGCCATGGGCATGTACCTGATGCGCCAGATCGGCCGCGACGGGCAGTACCAGTCGGACATGCCCGACTTCATGGTCTTCCTCAACTGGAAGGAATTCCCCTGGCACTGGGCCTTCAGCGACAGCTTCGTCGTCCAGATGGCGATGGTGGTGCTGGTGCCGGGGCTGCTGGCCTTCGTGTTCGGCTACTTCGCCTTCCGCTCGCGCATCAAGGGCGTGTACTTCTCGATCATCACGCAGGCGATGACCTATGCGGCGATGCTGCTGTTCTTCCGCAACGAGACCGGCTTCGGCGGCAACAACGGCTTCACCGACTTCAAGCGCATCCTCGACATCCCGATCGCCACGCCCACCACGCGCATGGCGCTGTTCGTCATCACCGGCCTCGTGCTGATCGGCTTCTACCTGTTCGCGCGCTGGCTGGTGGCGAGCAAGTTCGGCCGCGTGCTGATGGCCATCCGTGACGCCGAGAGCCGGGTGATGTTCACCGGCTACGACCCGATCCGCTACAAGCTCGCCATCTGGGTCATCTCGGCGGTGATGTGCGGCATCGCCGGCGCGCTCTACGTGCCGCAGGTGGGCATCATCAACCCGAGCGAGATGAGCCCGGCCGCCTCGATCGAGATGGCGATCTGGGCCGCGGTGGGCGGGCGCGGCACGCTGATCGGCCCCATCGTCGGCGCCTTCGTCGTCAACGGCGGCAAGAGCGTGTTCACCCAGTACTTCCCGGAGTTCTGGCTCTACGTGCTCGGTGCGATGTTCATCGCGGTGACGCTGTTCCTGCCGCAGGGCATCGTCGGGCTGTTCAAGCGTGCGAAGAAGGAGACCCGCTCGTGACCCCCGACTTGATGAAGGCGGGCGCCAAGATCCGCGAGGAGCACGCCAAGACCGTCGCCGCCAAGGCGGTGTCCGGCGGCGCCAGTTACGGCCGCGTGGTCACGCCCGGCGAGGTGGACACGGCCCACGGCGCCATCCTCTACCTCGACGACATCACAGTGAGCTTCGACGGATTCAAGGCGCTCAATGCGCTGAGCCTGTCGATCAGCGCCGGCGAGCTGCGCTGCATCATCGGCCCGAACGGCGCCGGCAAGACGACGATGATGGACGTCATCACCGGCAAGACGCGGCCCGACGCCGGCCGCGCCTTCTTCGGCTCGACCATCGACCTGCTGCGCCTGCGCGAGAACCAGATCGCCACCATCGGCATCGGCCGCAAGTTCCAGAAGCCCACGGTGTTCGAGCAGCTGACGGTGTTCGAGAACCTGGAGCTCGCGCTCAAGACCGACCATGGCGTGCGCGCCTCGATGTTCTTCCGCCTGACCGGCGCGCAGCTCGACCGCATCGGCGAGATCCTCACGCTGATCCACCTGAAGGACAGTGCGCAGCGCACCGCCGGGCTGCTCAGCCACGGCCAGAAGCAGTGGCTGGAGATCGGCATGCTGCTGGTGCAGGACCCGAAGCTGCTGCTGCTCGACGAGCCGGTGGCCGGCATGACCGACGAGGAGACCGAGCGCACCGCCGAGCTGTTCCTCTCGCTCGAGGGCAGGCATTCGCTGGTGGTGGTGGAGCACGACATGAAGTTCATCGGCGAGCTCACCCAGGGCAAGGCGAACAAGAAGGTGACCGTGCTGCACGAGGGCAGCGTGCTCGCCGAGGGTTCGCTGAAGGACGTGCAGGCCAACGACAAGGTGGTCGAGGTGTACCTCGGCCGATGACGAAGGACACCATGCTCAAGGTCGAAGGCATCAACCAGTACTACGGCGGCTCGCACATCCTGCGCGGCGTGAGCTTCGAGGCGAAGCTCGGCGAGGTGACCGTGGTGCTCGGCCGCAACGGCGTGGGCAAGACCACGCTGCTGAAGTCGCTGATGGGCGTGGTGCCGGTGAAGACCGGCAGCATCCAGCTCGACGGCCGCGACATCACCCGCGACAGCCCCTTCGAGCGCGTGCGCAAGGGCGTGGGCTACGTGCCGCAGGGCCGCGAGATCTTCGGCCGCCTGACGGTGGAAGAGAACCTGCGCATGGGCCTGGCCACGCGCCCCGGCGGCACGCCGATCCCGGCCGAGCTGTTCGAGCTGTTCCCCATCCTCAAGCAGTTCCTGCACCGCCGCGGCGGCGACCTCTCCGGCGGCCAGCAGCAGCAGCTGGCCATCGCGCGCGCNNGAGCAGTACTACGACTTCGCCGCCGAGCTCGCCGACCAGTACCTGCTGATGGAGCGCGGCGAGATCGTGCAGCGCGGGCGCGGTGCGGCGATGGAGCAGGAGGGCGTGCGCGACCGCATGTCCATCTGACCCCGCCCGCCGGCGGCCACGGGCAGAATCGCCACCCATGACCATCACCGTCCACCACCTCAACGATTCGCGCTCGCAGCGCGTGCTGTGGCTGCTCGAGGAGCTCGCGCTGCCCTACGAGATCCAGCACTACCAGCGCGACGCCAAGACCATGCTCGCGCCGCCGGAGCTGCGCGCGGTGCACCCGCTGGGCAAGTCGCCGGTGATCACCGACGGCGGCACGACGGTGGCCGAGTCCGGCGCGATCGTCGAGTACCTGGTCGACCGCGAAGGCGGCAAGCTGCGCCCCGCGGCCGGCACGCCGGAGTTCCTGCAGTACCGCTACTGGCTGCACTTCGCCGAGGGCTCGGCGATGCCGCCGCTGCTGATGAAGCTGGTGTTCGACAAGGTCGCCAGCGCGCCGATGCCGTTCTTCGTCAAGCCCGTGGCGCGCGGCATCTCGGCCCAGGTGCTCAAGAGCTTCGTGATGCCCAACATCGAGCGGCAGCTCGACTTCATGGAGGCCGAACTCGCACAACGGCCCTGGTTCGCCGGCCGCGAGTTCAGCGCAGCGGACATCCAGATGAGCTTTCCGCTCGAGGCCGCCGCGCAGCGCGCCGGTCTGGACGCGCGCCGGCCGAAGCTGATGGACTGGCTGCAGCGCATCCACGCGCGGCCGGCCTACCGGCGCGCGCTGGAGCGGGGCGGGCCGTACAGTTTCGCCAGCGACTGAGGCGGCGGCTCCGCTCAGCGCGGCGTGCCGTCGGCGGCGTGCTTGACGACGACGACATCACTCTCGCCGAGGTTGGCCAGCCCATCCAGTGCACCCGAGGTGTAGCCGGCCGAGATCACATCGCCGGCGGCCGTGAAGGCCGCTGCGTACGCGTAGTCGTTCGCGGCGGTGCCCCACTGCCGCAGCCAAAGGCGGGTGCCATCGCCGGCGAAGACGCCGGTGAAGGCATCGACACCACCCAGGTGCGACTGAGCGGGCAGGGCGTCACCGGCCCACCCGGCAACGACGGCGCGGCCGTCCGCATCGACGGCTGCGGACCAGATGAAGTCGTCGCCCGCCGAACCGAACTGGCGGATCCACCGCGTGCTGCCGTCGGTGTCGAGGTGGACCAGCACCGCATCGAGCAGGCCCGCATTCGCGCTGCCGGCCATCACGCCGGCACTGCGGCCTCCCGCGTAGATCCGGCCGTTCGCATCGACCGCGACGGTCGAGGCGATATCGTCTTCCGCGGTGCCGAGCTGCCGGGTCCACAGGCGATTGCCGTCGGTGTCGTACTTGACCACCACCATGTCGGCGCCGCCGAGTGCCACGTTGCCGTGCAGGGCAGCGAAGTGGTAGCCGGCGACGATGACGTTGCGGTCGCCATCGCTGACCACGCCGCCGGCCGAGCCGCCATTGGCCTCGCTGAGCAGTTGTCCCCAGCGCAGCGCTCCGTCGGGGCCGTACTTGGCCACGAAAGCGTTGCGCCCCAGGGCGCCGGTGGCGCCGAACAGGACGCCGGTCGTGGCACCGGTCACCAGCACGTCGCCGTTCGCATCGACGTGCAGCCCCCGGATCTGGGTGTCGTCTTCGCCGAGCGCGAGGCTCCACAGCTCGTTCCCGTCGGCGTCGAACCGTGCCAGCAGGCCGCGGCGGCTGACCGGCGCAACGCTGATCCAGCCGGCCACGAAGGCACCGCCGTTGCCGTCACTGGCCACGGCCTGGGCGAGGGCGCTGTCGCCGAGTCCGACCAGGCGTGTCCACAGCAGGGTCCCGCGGCGATCGTACTTGGCCACCAGCGCATCGTTGCCGCCGGCGTTGGCGGTGCCGTCCGGGCTGCCGACCGAGCCGCCGACCACGAACACCGAGCCTTCCGCGTCCACCGCCACCGCGTTGCCCGTGTCGGTGGCCGGCGTGCCGAGCCGCTGGGTCCAGGGTCTGGTGGCGAAGCTCCACCGGTAGGTGCCCGCCAGTGCATTGCCCGCCGCATCGGTCACGCCGGTGCCGATGGTGGCGGTGAGCGTCGCGCGTGTGGGAAGGTCGGCGGCCGCGGCGAATCGGACCGTGTCGCCGCTGCATGTCGGCGCGCCTGCGATCGGCGCGCTGCCTTCGCTCAGCGTGACGCTGCCGGCCACCACCGTGGCGCAGTCCAGCGCCTCGTCGAAGCGCACCGTGACGTCCACCGTGGGCTCGAGGCCGCTGCTGCCGTCGGCCGGCGTGGTGCTGCTCACCAGCGGTGCGGAAGTGTCCGTGGGGACGCCAGCGCCACCTCCACCCCCTCCTCCCCCACCGCAGCCCGCCAATGCGAGGCAAAAGCAGGACACGAAGCGGCGCAGGCGGCGCCGCCGAGGCTTTGTTGTCATTCGAGCTCCCTGGAAAGGTACTGCGCTGGGCAGTCTAGCCGGCGACGCGCGGGCGCCTTACCCGGGCCGACCCGCATGCGCAGGCGGGTCGGCGTCAGCCGCGGGCGGCGACCCACGCCTCGATCTTCGCCTCGAGCACCTGCATGGGGATGCCACCCGTGCCCAGCACCTCGCGGTGGAACGCGCGCACGTCGAAGCGCGAGCCGAGCGCGCGCTCGGCGCGCTCGCGCAGACGGCGGATGGTCAGCGCGCCGATCTTGTAGGCCAGCGCCTGACCCGGGTTGACGATGTAGCGCTCGACCTCGGCGACGACGTCGCCCTCGCTCATCGCCGAGTTGGCGAGCATGTACTCGATCGCCTGCTCGCGCGTCCAGCCCTGGTCGTGCAGGCCGGTGTCGACGACGAGGCGCATGGCGCGCAGCAGTTCGTCGTTGTAGTGGCCGGCACGCTGGTACGGGTCGGTGAACAGGCCCAGCTCGAAGCCGAGCGACTCGGCGTACAGCGCCCAGCCTTCGCTGAAGGCGGTGTTGCCGGAAAAACGCTGCAGCGGCGACAGCGCCGCGTTCTCGCGCGCGAGCATGGTCTCGAAGTGGTGCCCGGGCACGGCCTCGTGCAGGTAGAGCGTCTCCATGCCCCAGGTGGGCCGCCGGTGAAGCTCGAAGGTGTTGAAGTAGAAGACCCCCGGCTTGCCGAGTTCGGCCGCCCCGGGCATGTACCGTGCGGCAGCGTCGTTCGGCGCCGATTCGGCCGGCGTCGGGCGCAGCGCGAGCGGTGTGGCCGGGCGCGCGTCGAAGAGCCGGCCGAGTGCCGCGTCGACGCGCCGTCCGATCGCCAGGTACGCCTCGGTCACCGCCTCGGCCGACACCGGCACGAAGCGCTCGTCGCTGCGCAGCATCCGGAAGAACTCGCTGCGCGTGCCGCGGAAGCCGACCTCGGACATCACCGACGCGATGCCGCGCTGGATGCGCTCGACCTCGGCGACGCCGACCCGGTGGATCTGCGGTGCCGCGAGCGGCAGCGTCGTGTGCGAGCGGATCAGGAAGCGGTAGTACTCCGCGCCGCCGGGCAGCGCGGCGAGTCCCGCCGTCGTGCGCGCGCGGCCGAGGTACTCGTCGCGAAGAAAGGCGAGGGTGCGGCGCAACGCCGGGCGCAGCGTCTCCTCGAGCGCGCGCGTGTACGCGGCCCGCAGGCGCTCGGCCTCGGCCGGCGGGATTTCCGCCGGCAGCTTGCGGATCGGCCGCCAGTAGGGCGACTCGTCGCCTGGCTGCGAGGCGAAGCGCTCGAACTGCACGACGAGCCGCTCGACGACGAAGCGTGGCTGCACGACGCCGGTGGCCATGCCCTCGCGCATGCGGGCCACGGCGCGGTCGAGCCAGCCGACGAAGCCGTCGATGCGCGAGAGCCCGGCGTCGTAGTCGGCGACGGTGCGGTACGGCGCGATGCCGTCACCCGACGACAGTTCGGGGAAGAACAGGTGCCAGCCGTTGTGCTGGTCGAGCTTCAGCAGGGGCCAGAACTGGGAGGCGGGCGGCGAATGCCGGTCACGCCATTCCTCGACGGTCCAGCCGAAGGTGTCGTAGGCGATGCGGTCGTTCGCGTCGAGCGCGTCGCGCGGGATGCGGGCGAGTCCGGCGAGCGCCGCTTCCGAGACCCGGCGTTCGTTGTCGACGTAGGCGGCCGAGATGAAGTCACCGTGTCCGGCGGCGCGTCGCAGGTCGCCGCGGAACAAGCCGAAGATCGGATGGCGGTCCAGGAAGGCTTCGTCGGTCTCGCTCATGAGCCGGCGCAGCGCCGCCGCAGCGCCCTCCCGCTTCGGCGGCGTCGGCACGGCGCAGCCCGCGGCCACCGCCCCCGCCGCGAGCAGCAACTGGCGTCTGGCGAGCCTCATCCTGTCCTCCCGCCCGGTCGAACTCGTGGAATCAGGGTATCACCGCCGTGTCCGAAGGCACGCCCAGGCCTTCAGGTCGTCCAGATGCGCGGCAGCACCGGCTGCAACTGCCAGGCCTCGCGGCGCCAGCGGTTGCGCACGGTCTTGAACAGCGCCATCAGGGGCTCGACGCGCGGCGCGAGTGCGCGCAGCAGCAGCACCGCATCGTTCGGTGCCGTCGCGCCGGCGCTGCGCGCCAGGTCGTGCTCGCTGCACGCGCCGCGCGCCGCGTCCAGCAGCGCGTCCCGGCGTGAGGGGGGGATCGGCTCGCCCGCGGCGAACCACAGCGTGCCCATCACGCGATGTCCGGCCAGCCCGAGCGGCGAGTCGAGCAGCACGGCGTCCTCGGCCGCCACGGTGCCGCGCTCGAGCCAGCGGCCCGGGATCTCGATGTGCTGGCGGTAGCGGCCGCGCTCGAAGGGCTGGTCGGCCACCGGCAGGCCGAGGGCGAGCGCATCCCAGCCGATCATCTCGGCGCCCGGCGCGAGATCGAAGTGCAAGCGGTTCTCGCCCTCGCAGCCGCTGTAGGCGATCGTCTCGAGGGGCAGCCACTCGAGCCGCGCGGCGGGTGCGAGCCGGGCCTGCACCTGCTGCACCGCACGCTCGCCGCCGCTGCGGTAGAAGCGCGCCGCGCCGGGGCTGGTGATCACCGCGTGGCTGCCTTCGGCCAGCGTGATCGCGATGTCCAGCGTGTCGCCGCCGACCATGCCGCCGGGCGGGTGCACCAGCACGTGGTGGCAGACGGCCGGGCTCTCGGGGTAGAGGCGCTGCAGCACGCGCAGCGGGCCGTCGTGGCGGTCGTGGGCTTGCGTGGTGTCGCCGTCGCGGCGGTAGTCGAGTTCGAGTCGGCCGTGCCAGCCCATGGGTGCGCGAAAGAGTGAGCCGGCAGTGTAGCCAGGGCCGTGCCAGGCCCGGCCCACTCAGGCTGCCGCGCCGCGCCGGTAGTCGCTCGGCGGCAGCCCCAGGTGCGCGCGGAACACGCGGCTGAAGTGCGCCATGTTGGAGAAGCCGAAGGCGAAGGCGATGTCGGTGATCGAGCGGTGCGACTGCGCGCGGTCGTCGAAGCAGCGGCGGCAGCCCTCCAGCCGCCGGCGCAGGATGTAGCCGGCCACGCCGTCGGGCTCTTCGGCGAAGGCGTTGTAGAGCTGGCGGCGGCTGCAGTTCAGCGCCAGCGCGATGCTGTCCACCGTGAGGTGGGGGTCGGCCAGGTGCTCGCCCACGTGCTGCTTGATGCGCTCGCGCAGCGCCTCGCGCTGCGTCTGCGCCGTCGCCTGTGCCGGCGAGGTCGAGCAGCGACAGGTGCACCAACTGCGTGATCGCGTCGCCCACGCCGCGCGCGGCGGTCTCGGACATGCCGGGCAGCTCCCGGTAGGCATTGCGCATCGTCTCCAGCGCGATGCGCGCCACGCCGCCGCTGCCGCCGAGGCGGCGCGCCATCAGCGGGTCGAGCGCGAGGCCGCGCTCCACCAGGCGGTCCTTCGGCACCATCACGATCAGGTGCTCCACGCGCACCGGGTTGGCTACCGCGTAGCTGTCGGTGGTGTCGTAGATGCTCCACTGGTCGGGCGTCACCCAGGCCTCGCGGCCCTTCTGCTCGACGCCCGCGCAGCCCACCCAGGGCGCGACGATCTTCAGGTAGCCGACTTCCGATTGGCGCACCAGCGAGGCCGAGCGCATCACGCGGTGGCGGTTGGCTTCCAGCCGCGTCAGCACGATGTCGCCGGCGCGCACGGTGGCCATGCGGCCGTCGAACTCGGTGTCGCCGTACAGGTCGGAATCGAGCCCGTGGAAGAGCTTGTGGATCCAGTCGGCCCAGAAGCCCGGCCGTTCGGGGGCCGAGACCTGGTCGGTGCTCATCGCGCTGACGACGGGATGGGTCATGGCGGCCTCCGGTGGATGCGCGAGGGTAGCGACGCGGCATTGACCCCTCAAGCCTTGGGGCCGGGGAATCGGGAAAGCCCTAGGCCGGCTGCACGGATCGGCAAGCGCGGCTGCACGTTCGGCAAAGCCGTGACGGCCTCGGCCCCGAACAATCCGCTCCCGTCAGACCCGTCCACCGGCCGCCGCGAGCCGGGGCTTCCACCCAAGGAGACAGACCATGAGCACCCGCCGTACCGTCGTCCAGGCGCTCGCCGCCTCGTCCGCCGCGCTGGCCTTCCCGTCGATCGTGCGCGCCCAGGCCGCGCCGGTGCGCATCGGCTACGCCATCGCCCGCACCGGCCCCTGGACCACCGGCGCGCAGGTCAGCCAGGAACCCAACTACCTGCTGTGGGCCGAGCAGCAGAACGCCGCCGGCGGCCTGAACGTCAAGGGAACCAAGCGGCCGATCGAGCTGATCAGCAGCGACGACCAGAGCAACATCGAGACCTGCGTGCGCACCTACGAGAAGCTGATGGGCAGCGACAAGGTCGACCTGATCCTGCCGCCCTGGGGCAGCAACGCCAACTTCGCCGTCGCGCCGCTGGCCAACCGCATGGGCTACCCGTTCCTCGCTCCCACCGCGCTGAGCCGGCGCCTGATCGAGATGAAGCTGCCGTACTTCTTCCTGATGCTGCAGCAGCCCAAGCCGATGATGGACGCGCTGGTCGACATGCTGAAGGCCAATGGCGCGAAGACGGCGGCGGTGATCTACGTCGACGACCTGTTCGGCCTGGAGAACTACGCCGCGCTGAAGGTGGCGCTGGCCGGCAGCGGCATCAGCCTGGTCGAAGACAAGAGCTACCCGCTGGGCGTGAAGGACCTGTCGCCGGTGCTGCGCTCGATGAAGGACAAGAACCCCGACGCCTTCATCGGCCTGACCTACCCGCCCGACACCATCCTGGCCAGCCGGCAGAGCAAGGAGATCGGCTTCAACCCGAAGTTCTTCTACGCCTCGGTGGGCACGGCGTTCCAGCTCTACCGCAACGTGATGGGCGCGGGCGCCGAGGGCGTGCTCGGCATGGGCTCGTGGAACGGCAAGACCAGCCCGGGCGCCAAGGCCTATTTCGACGCCCACGTGAAGAAGTTCGGCGCGGCCAAGGAGCCCGACCGCTGGGCCAGCGGTGCCACCTGGGCGGCGCTGGAGATCCTGACCGCGGCGGTGGGCAAGGTCGGCCTGGACCGCAAGGCGATCCGCGACTACGTGGCCGGCGGCGAGCACTCGACCATCCTCGGCAAGATCAAGTTCGCCGGCAGCGAGAACGTGGGCACGCCGGGCACGGTGAGCCAGTGGCAGAAGGGCGAGTTCGAGGTGGTGTGGCCGAAGGCCAATGCCACCGCGCCGCTGGTGGCGCAGAAGCCGGCGTGGGTCTGAGGCGGCATCGCCCGTGACTGCCGGCGCCTGGCTCGAGTTGATCGCCTCCGGTCTGATCACCGGGGGCGTGTATGCGCTCGTCGCGCTGGGCCTCAACCTCCAGTACGGGCTGATGCGCATCCTGAACATCGCGCACGGCGAGTTCCTGATGGTGGGGGCCTTCCTCACCTGGATGGCCACCACCAGCTTCGGCATCTCGCCGCTGCTGATGATTCCCATCGCTTTCGCGCTGCTGATGGCGGTGGGCCTCGGCGTGCACCGCCTGGTGTTCCGGCGCCTGACCCGCACCAGCCCCAACCTCGACATCTTCGAGGCGCGCGGCCTGATGGTCAGCTTCGGCCTGATGTTCCTGGTGCAGAACTTCGCGCAGATGGTCTGGGGCGGTGACCTGCGCGGCTACGACTTCCTGACCGAGCCGGTGGCCATCGGCTCGGCCCAGTTCGCCGCCAACAAGCTGCTGCTGCTGGCGCTGGCGCTGGCTTTCAGCGCGGCGCTGATCGTCACGCTGAAGAAGACGCTGTACGGCAAGGGCGTGCGGGCGCTGATGCAGTCGCCCACCGGCGCGCAGCTCGTGGGCATCGACACCGAGCGGCTGCACCCGCTGATGTTCGGCGTCGGCCTCGGCCTGTCGGGCGTGGCCGGCTGCCTGCTGTCGATGACCTACACCATCTCGCCGAGCATGGGCGAGCCGTACACCGTCACCGCGCTGATCGTCATCACGCTCGGCGGCTTCGGCAGCATGAGCGGCGCGCTGGTCGGCGGCCTGGCGCTCGGCGTGGTCGAGGCGATCGGCATGCATTTCACCAACCCCTCGCTCAAGTCGTTGCTGTCGTACGGCATCTTCATCGCCGCGCTGCTGTGGCGGCCCAACGGACTGTTCGCCCGCAAATGAACACCAAGCGCGATCTGCTCGTCCTCTTCGCGCTGGCCGGCTGGGCGCTGGCGGTGCCGCACTACGGCAGCGAGTTCGCCATCTCGATGGCGCTGACCTGCCTGATGTACGTGGCGCTGTCGTCGAGCTGGAGCCTGTTCTGCGGCAGCACGCGCTACCTGTCGCTGGCCACCTCGGCCTTCTTCGGCATCGGCGCCTACACCAGCGCGCTGCTGCTCGAATCGCAGGGCTGGTGGGCGGCGATCGCGCTCGGCGCCCTGATCGCCGCGGCCGTGGCGGTGGTGATGGGTGCGGCGGTGCTGCACCTGCGCGGCACCTACTTCGCGGTGCTCACTTTCGGCATGACCGAGCTGATCCGCCACGCCATCACCTACTGGGAGAAGCAGGTCACCGGCACGGTGGGCCGCGTGCTCGTGGTGGTGCCCGAGCGCGACACCGTGTACCTCACCGTGCTGGCGCTGGCGGTGCTGGCGATCCTCGTCTCCATCCTCGTGCGGCGCAGCCGCTTCGGCCTGGCGATGCTGGGCATTGGCGCCGACGAGCAGCGCGCACAGACGCTGGGCGTGAACACGCGCCTGGTGAAGATCGGCGGCTTCGCGATGACCGCGGCCTTCGCCGGCGCGGTGGGCGCGGCGATGAGCGTGCGCTGGACCTACATCGACCCGGCCACCGTCTTCAACCCCTTCATCGGCTTCCAGACCGTGCTGATCGCGCTGATCGGCGGCGCGGCCACGCTGTGGGGCCCGCTGATCGCGGCGATCGTCTTCAGCCTGCTGGCCTGCACCAGAAGTGGTGGCGCTACTTCAACCTCGGCGACATCTGGGGCGTCCTGCGCGGCTGCGCGGTCGCCTCGGCCCTGCTGATCGCGGTCTTCGTGATCGCGAAGCCGTTCTCGAGCCCGATGCCCCGCTCGGTGATGATCTACGACTTCGTCTTCCTGCTCGGGCTCCTCGTCGCCGCCCGCAGCGTCGCCCGGTTCTACTTCGTCGAGCGCCGGATGCGCCGCCACGACCGCCGCAAGCGCGACGACGTGCTCGTGGTCGGAGCCGGCTCCGGCGGCCAGATGGTCGTCCGCGAGCTCAAGCTCAACCCCGAGCTCGGCAACCCGGTCGGCTTCGTCGACGACGACCCGCGCAA
>JRYJ01001948.1_pt1 | contig 12247 bp, 15 predicted proteins | sample 235371 | NCBI WGS metagenome assembly JRYJ01 (sample SAMN03074219, study PRJNA261477) | activated sludge metagenome | biome: Wastewater Treatment Plant; feature: Wastewater; material: Activated sludge; isolation source: activated biomass of a wastewater treatment plant treating hydrocarbon... ... | reverse complement strand
TTCGTAAGTGCTGATCGTGCTCAAAAAACTAGTGAGTGCATCAAACCCTTCAAAAAAACGAAATATTTATCGTGTGGGCCTTGCACAAGAACCAGACGGATCTAGTTTTTCGCCGCTTCGGAATCTCAATCAGTCATTCAAAGAGGTAAACATGGCAAAGATTGGTGATCGTTTCAAAACAGGCGAGACATGCGAGACAACTGGTTCATACGTTTTCGACGGTTATCTTGATGGAACGCAGTCTCCAAGCCCCACGAGCGAAGAGCGAGTAATTCCAATGACGAAGAACAACACATTTCCGCCGATTCGTTCGAGTGGCAAATCTGCATGGTGGAAGTTGCAACGAATAGCGTAAGCCGCATCCCTATTCCAAAGATTACCCGCGGGTAACGCCTGCACGGGTTCAAGTCCCGCCCTTCGTACCGAGGCCAGCATTCACAAGTATGCGGCTCACACTCACGTTTGGAACAATCCATGTATTCTGTTTTTCGAGACCACGCGGCTTCGTTCAAAGGCGCCATTCGGCGCCCATTTCGAAAGCTGAAGACCCCGTTTTAAGCGTGTTTGCCATAGTGGGCGAAGCCTTCAAAAATAGGTGTTTGGGATGAGTTGCGGGGCATTTAAGGCAACCCTGTTTCCCGGGCGGGAAACACAGTGCGCCAAAGGGCGATGACGTCGCGCGTTAGGGCGTGTGTTCCGTCATCACTTGTGGGCACAGGCGATCATCGATCATCTCGCGTGTTCGTTCGCTTGTTTGTGTGTTTGGTGTGCGATGTGCTCGGCGCACTTCGGGACGCGCATAGATCACATCGAAGCGATGACCGCCATGCGCAACTCGCTAAGTGATGCTGGGTACGCACGGGCTCACGTCTCAGAGAGCCAACCGCGGCCCAAAACATCAGTGCGCTAACAAGTTTTTGAAAGGAGATTTTCACTTTATGAGACATGTTCCGCCAAAGAAGAAGTCAATCAGTCCTCATCGACCCAAGAGGGGACCATGGAACATCCCAACGCCCGAGCCATCATGGAAGATTGATTTCCCGTTCGGAGATTATGATGAAGCAGGCGATGAGTTCTTGCGCGTGCATGCGATGCGCGCGCGTGCCTCTTCGCGCGGATGAAGCGGTGCACGCGAAGCCGTCAAGGAGATTAAAATTCCCGCTTACGTAAGCGTTTTTGGAACGCTTACAGCATCGAACGCTTATGGCATTGTTTCAGCATCGCTTACCGTAAGCGTTCGGGCCTTCGTGGCGTGCTGCCGCTCAAGCGTTGTGTGCTGGATGAAGAGCTCGATTTCTCGATGCAAGCTCTCTGCTTGAGCTCTGTGCTCAGGTGTTGAACGCACTCATCCCGAGTGCCAGCAATCGTTCTATTCGCGCATCGGTGATGCATGCGCGTTGCTCCGTTCTGCATTTTTGCATTCTGCAAAAGGCCGATTTGTCGAAAGCGTGCTGAATTTTGCAGGGCGTGGGGATGTTTTGCGCGGGCTTCGCGCATGTGCCCTCTCACAAAAAAATCTTGGATGGAGTCAATTGCAAAACCGATCGCCGGGGAGAGCCTCATGCGGTTTGTGGAACGCTCTCCATGCGATCAGCGTGTCGAACACCGTTCGACAACACGAGCGTGATCGAAGCGTTCCACGAAAGCGCACGGCCCCACGCGCGGCGCTTGAAGATCACGATGCGGGTTCACTTGGAGCGCTCGGCGCATCCTTCGCCTTGCGCTCGAACACCTGCACCGAAGGTTCAAGCAGCGTGAAGCCCTGGCCTTGAATCGGCCCAAGCTTGCCCGACAGCACCGCGAGCCATTGCGGCCACTTCGCCGCGGCCTCGGTGATCTTGGTCCACATCTTCGGGCGCAGCGACACGCGGACATGCACGCCGTCACAATCGATCCCAAAACTCTTCCATCCGTTCTTGTCGGTCTCTACGTGAGCGGGCATCGCGTTGATCTTGATCGTCAGCTCCAGCTTGCCCGGTGTTGCGGGTGTGGTCATTGCAGCCTCCATGCAAAGCGTTGTGAGGGGTGCGCTTTGCGCGCCCACCCATCGCACACCAAAACGCTGTTAGAAATCCCGTGAAGGCTTTTTGAGTTTATGTAATACGATAATAAATATGGCTCGCCCTCCCCTGAAAAACCGCGAAGCGGTACACGATTCCATCATCACCTTTCGGATCGCTCCTTCCGATCGCGAATTGCTCAAGCAATTGGTCGAGTATCACGCGGCGCAATGTTCCGCGGCCGGGACGACGGTGTCCGAATCGGCGGTGATCCGATGGCTCATTCGGGAGAAGGCCGAGGTCGTTCAAGCGATTCACAGGGCGCGCGAGCTCGCGATGCAACAGAGCTCCGAAGCGAAGGAGCCTTCGCCGTCGTTGCAGCCCGCAAAGCCCGAGGCACACGCGCCGATCAAAAAGACGCCGCGCAAGCAGGAACGAAGCGAGCTCGTGAAGAAGCCATCGGCGCCGATCGAAAACAAAGAGCAGCTCGTACTCGATGCGCTCCGCGCTCATGTGCATCCATCTCTGAAATTGATCCGGGTGTGCGAGGTTGTTCGATCGCTTCTGCCGAGGCTCAGCTTGGAAGACATCCATCAGGAAATCATGCGCGCGGCCAAGGCTCGGACGATTGACTTACAGCCCGAGCTCATCGGCGAATTTTTATCCACCGAAGATGCGCATCTTTGCCCGCCGGGCTCGCGTGAAACGTGGTTCACCTACGCGCACTTTTTGAAAGATGAGGGGCGCGCATGAGCGGTCAACGTCGCCGCCGTGCATCGCCGAGTCCATCGCACGCGGTAGCGATGGTGCGCGTGTCCAAAGATGAACGGCTTCAAGAGCTCGGAGCAACGGCACAGAAGCAAGCCATTGAAGCGTGGGCGGCGCGCAGTGAGATTCAGATCGTCGCGTGGCTCACCGAGGAAGTGAGCGGTGCCGCAGAGCTCGATGATCGTCCGCGCCTGCTTGAAGCGGTGGCGCGTGTGGAGTCGCTCGGTGCGGGGTGGCTGGTGTTTCATCGGCTCGATCGGTTTGCGCGCAACACCACGACGGCAATGCTGGTGCAGAACGCGCTCGCCCGTGTGGGCGCCGCGGTGGCCACGGCGGATGGGGTGGGCAATGGGGATGATCCGGCCTCGCGCTTGGTGCGCGGGATTTTGCTTGAGGTAGCCGCCTTTGAACGGGAGTTCATCCGGGCGCGCATCAAGGCTGCCCTAGACGTGAAGAAGCAACGGGGCGAATTGACCGGACACGCGCCGATCGGGTTCCGGGTGGTGCCTGGACCGTTGCGGACCCGCAAAGACGGTTCTACGCGCCCTGTGATGCTTCTGGAGCCCGATCCCAGGGAGCGCGAGGCGATCGCCGAGGCAAGGCGCCTGTACGCGGCCCTGGGCAATATGCGCCGCGTGGTGAAGGAGCTCGCCGCGAGGGGGTTTAGGTCAAGGATTGGGAAGCCTTATGCGCTGTCCGCGGTCTATAGGCTTATCCATGCGCCGGTTTAGCGGTCTTCACGGTGATGTTTACGGGCGAGATCAAAATGAAGGCAACCGGAAGGTATGAAACTTAAATCAAGTTAAATCCCTATAAAGGCAATACTATATTCATTTGGTTTACCTAGCGCTGCACTCATCGAGGTAATACGATCTACCTACTTTGAAGGGCAAATATTCACAGCCTGTTCCTTCCGCCGGCTTCCAGCCCGCGGGCAATTTCGAATCATAAATCACGCGGGCCATGGCGGCAGCGTCCAGGAATGCCTCAATAAAGTCCTCACCCACGCCATAATAAATGGGCGAGCTCAGGGAGGAGCCGAAAGTGACACCACAGTTCCATCGGCCGTCTTCACTTTGTTTAGGCATAAAGACGGTAAACGGTAGCGTGCTTATCGCCCCCGCCTCATCGGGATAAGATACCGTGGAGGACGAAAAGACCTCAAGATCGCCCGGATTTGGCTCAGGAGGCGGAATTTCGGGGGGCACCCAGGAAGCTGGCCTTAATGCGCTATCAGGGAGTCCGCAATCAATATTCCCCTGCCAATGAAGATGAGCATAGTGCTGTGTCCCCCGAAGGTATGCGCTGACGACCCAGAGCGCATAGATGAACGCGACGGGAATATTGTCGCTGGATCCATACCTTACTTTTGGCCAAAAGGGCGGGCCTAATATATATGCCACTTTCCATTGGGAGTATTCATTCTGGACTGGTTTGAAGATGGTCAGGTCGACTTCCCTTGGCTCCGCCTTGGGATCAAGGAAACTCAACGTTCGCGTGGTGAGAATGGCGTCGTCCATAGCGCTCAATAATCGGGGTCTGGGATTGGCCGGCTCGGAATTGCTTTCAGGCATGCTATATACTTTTTCATACATTCTTGCCAACAGGACGAGCCACCTTTTGTCTTCCCGCACCAATCATCACAGTATTCTTTCTCTCTATCGCAGACCTCCCTCCGGCGTTCTTTTTCCTCATCACTCATATCTCCAATGTGGCCTGGAGCCCTTGAGCCATTTGTCGCGTTTGCAACGGTATCGTCTTCAGCAGAGCTCGAATACAAATGCAAAAATTCCGCCGAAGGCTCGGATTGAGCTGGCAAGATGGAGACTTCGCCCCCTTGAGCATGCGCCGGATCCAGCCCGAAAAGCAGAATCATCAAAAGACCTAGAAATGACTTTTTCACTATCGTCCTCCATGCTCAGCGATTTTCGCGAAGCACGGTAATGCTCTCATGGCGCTTCCGGATGGGCCAAAACAAGTACAACCGTTCGCATGTCGATGTCGCTAAAGCGTTCAGACGCTCAGACGTTCAGACGTTTTGACGCTCAGTGTTCATCGATTTTCCGGGGAAATATCACGCCCCACGCTTCGCGTTCGGCCAACTCCTCGGCCCAAGCCAAAGGATCGGCGCGCAGGGCGGCGAAGTCTTCCGCAAGCTCTGAAAGGAATTCCGCGGGTTGGGCTATCTCTCTGGAGTGGCTAAGCGTGGTAACGCATCCTGCACAGGTAGAACGCACAGATATGCATTAATACGTAAATCTACCAAATACCACATCCAAGTTGCCCATCTTCACAGATATATTTGCAGACATAGTCCGATTGACATGGCATTCCTGAGCATGGCCCGGCGGCCTTACAAATACCTTTCTTGGGATACACGGCTGAACAGAAGCCCGAATAAATGATGCTTCCACTTGGATAGGTGACGCCATTATACACGCAAACAGGTGGCGGACATGGCGGGCAATACGTTGTATTGCCGTCGCATGTTACCCATCCATCACAACCGTCTGCACTCGTAGAACAATAACTATTACCGGCACATCCCCGCGTAGTTCCATCTCCGCAATTCACCACCGCAGTGCAAACGCCTTCGGTATCGAGCGCCGGAATCTCGTCCATGGCGGATGCCTCGATATCGGCTAATGGTTCTGCACCACAGCCAAAAACGAAAATAGGAGACGCGACAAGAAGACCTATCAACGCAATTATTTTTCTCATGGCGCGATCATGAAGACATCACCAATAGAATGGCCAAAATTCAGGTGAATATTTCTGGGTTCTTATGCCAACTGGTTCAGAACAGCACCATCAAGACTTCGGCGGTTCGGAGCCTGATTGATGAGCGCTCGAAATTTCGAGATCGTTATCTCGGCGTTCAGACTGGATGCCGAGGATGTTCTTGGTCGCGCGCGCCTTCACCGCTTCAAGCTCATTAAGCTCTTCAAACAAGGATTCGAGTGTGGAGCCTTCATGCTTGTTCATTGGAAGCGCTTTCATACATTGCGAAATCACGGTCTTGCTTTTGATTCAGCGCGTTTTTTGAAGGCTATCAAACGTCTAAGCACTCAAGCGCCTAAACACTCAAACGCTTAACCCCCTAGACGCTCAAAACGTCCAGTGCTACAGCCGCCCCCAATGGCCAAAACCATCGCATTAACAGGCCAAAAGGGCGGTGCCGGAAAGAGCACCGTCGCCATTTGTCTTGCCGCTGAGGCCCTCGCCCGAGGGCGCTCGGTGCTCTTGGTCGATGCCGATCCCCAGGGCACCGCGCGAACATGGGGCGCCGTCGCCGCGGAAGGCAAGCACGCGAGCCCCTCCATCGTGGCTATGGGCGCCGTCATGCATCGCCCAGGGCAATTTGATCATATTGCTCAAGCTTTTGATCTGGCCTTCATCGATTGCCCTCCGCGCCATGGAGAGATTCAGCGCTCGGCTCTGCTCGTCGCGGATGTCGCGATTCTTCCGTGCGGGCCTTCAGCCGCCGATGCATGGGCGATCTCCGCATCCCTGGAGCTCATCGCCGAGGCCCGCGTGCTGCGTCCCGAGCTCAAGGCGTGCGTGCTCATCACGCGCAAGCAAGGGCGCACGACGCTAGGTAAAGGTGCGCGCGAAGTGCTCGCGGCAAGCGGGCTTCCGGTACTCTCCACCGAGCTCGGCTATCGCATCGCCTATCAAGAATCCCTCGCCTCGGGCCAAGGCGTAACCACCTATGCGCCGCGCGATCCGGCCGCTAACGAAACGCGCGCGCTTCTCGATGAATTGCTTCGCATGATGGAGGAAGACCATGGCAGCAAAAACCAAAAAGCCAACCGTCGCGCTTCTAAAACCGCCCCCGGTTAATCCCGATGTGGCCGAGCGATTTGTGAAGGGCGAGACCTCGCCCGCGGTAGCCGTTGCACCGGCGCCCGAGTTGCCTTCCCCTCCTCCGGCTTCGCCAGCGCCGATGGACTCAGAACCCGAACCAAAGGCGGCAAACGAGAGCGCGGCACGCCGATCGAAATCGATTTTGCAGCGGCAGGATGGGCGGCAATTGCGCCGGATGACGGTGTACTTCCCGCCCGATCTCGCGAAGCGTTTGGAGATCTACGCGGTGAAGCACGATATGGATACGAGCTCGGCGCTGTCCGAGATCGTGGGCGGGTTTTTAAGTGAGATGGACGCTTAGACGTCTAATCGTTTAGACACTCAGACGGGGTTTATATCATTCATGCTCTCGGCACAATAATTGCTTACACCGCGGAATAATCCTGGCGTCATCAGTAGTATCAATTATACTTAATCAACCACCATTTCCGATATAATATCGTTTCAAGGAGTTGGATACCTACCCAACAGATCCGGGATTTGTGCATGCACGCCGCCAAGTGTAACATTTAAATAACCGCCGCGCAGAATATGATATTCCTTCACGGGGGTATTATGGCGAGCATCCTCACCACCAGTTGAACCCTTTATTGATACCAATCCCGTGCGGAGCCCTGAATTTAAAAACAGACTCGGGATGAGCTCAATTTTAAATTTCTGTGCGAGTTAATTTAGGATGAGACCGATTTTAAATTTGTGTACGCGATTATGTTATCAGTCATCACATAAAAAATATTTCGCAAAACAATTTTGACCTGTTCTGGAAGTTGATCAACATTTGATTTTTAAATTGTCACACAGGAGTGCCAGAAGCGATCTCAAAAATCGTTATTATAAACACCCTGTAGCGAGGAGGAGATCACAAGAATACAAATGTATTCTGAGGTTAATCGCCAATACCCTACGAAATGCTCATTTTGCCCGATCACACCGATAGCAAGTCAATCAACGGAAACATCAAACATATCTCTTGACTTTCGAAAGAATAGCAAGCTAAAAAGGAACCGCGAAGGAACATAAGCCATGGTGGCTTATTCTTTCTTCGCGGTTCGAACATCATACGAGGCCCACAGAGCAAAACGCTAGGTTTCAGGTCAAAGAAGATCTGGCGCAATGCTTTGAAAACCTCGCAGGAAGGTTTTATATGAAAATCCCACCAAAAGAACACAAACCATTCATCCCATATACGCCTAAGAAACGTCCATGGGACATCCCGAAGCGTGAGCCATCCCCAAAGATGGATTTCCCGCTCGGAAGATAGGTAAATCGTTCAATTGCCTCATTTGAGGCGTTTGAAGTGGTCTACTTATCCCTTCAGGAAGCCGCCCTGCAAGGCGGCTTCCTTCTTTTGTATTCAAATGAGGTGTGGACGGATAACCAATAACCCGCAGGACCACTCCACGCCAAACAAAAATTAAAGGTTCAATACTTCTGACCAGAATTAAATAAACAGGGCCAAGCGTGACCGTGAGTGCCATCACTGCGGAAGACAAATATTTAAGTCCGTCCATTGGGCCGTCATGTTTCGCTCCGGCCGGATTGTGGGCTGGTTTTTAAGTGAGATGGACGCTTAGACGTTTAATCGTTTAGGCGCTTGAGTGTCTGAACGTTTTTTTGACCTGTGCTCGGCATACCTCGCGCACAAAGCGGACAGCGCAACGGCGGACTCTATGAAGAAAATAGGGCGCCTATCGAAACGGAAAAAGCCTCACCGATAGCGGCCATGGTGGCCAGGGTCGGATTGGCCTTGCCACTCTCGAGCCGCTGCAAATGCTTCGAATGAATCCCGATGCGCTCTGCAGCGGCTTCCTGGCTAAAGCCTGCTTCCATCCGCAAGGCCCGAACCCGGGCACCAAATCGTTTTTGTATTACACGAATTCGGCCTTGAAGCTTCGGCCTTTCCCATACTTCCGAGCGCCCGTGTGCATGCGGCGACACTGAGCGCGGAGCCTTGCCCATCGAACGGCCTTCTCTGAATGCGTGAGCATTCGTTCGATGGTCACTTTCCGCGCCTCATTGCGGCCACAAGCTTGCTCGCGCCTTCATGCGCGGAGCTGTCGAGATGGTTCTTCACAAGCTCGGCTTCAACGCCGGACAAGACGATGCCTTTCCACAGCGGCCGGCCTTTGCGCTCCGACTTGGGAAGCCATTTTGAATGGAGCATCATCACCCCATCGCTTCGGAAAGCGATAGGCGCGACATGGTCATCCTCTGAGCCTTGACTATCCGTACCGACCGCTGGCGGCGTACGATCGGTAGGTGGCTCGGCATCATCGGCCACGGGTTTGATGCTCGAAGCGATGCTTGGTTTTTGAACATCGTAGAGCAAGCAAAGCTTATCTACGGCATCCATGGCCAAGCGCAGGCCAAAGCCCAAATCACCGAGGGCATCGGTGAACGCCTGCTGTCTTTTTTCCTCATCTCCCTCGGGCGGGCACGCCGTGGATCGTGTCGCTTGCGCGGGAGGAAGAGAAACAGAAGCGGGTGATTCGGCCGCCGTCGTTGAAATGGTTGTCTGCGCTGATGTTTCCGTGTGAATGTGTTCCATAGCCGTGCTCCTGGTCAATCAGGGGTTGCGGTTAGGGCTACGGTGGTGTTGGTCGCACCATCGTGGCCCGTCTCATTTTGTATTTCGCACACAAGTAGCAATCATGTCAACACAAATACTACGCACAGGTTTTGGGCGTTCCAAATACCAGTGTTCACTCAGGGAATAAGCCGTCTTTAGGCGGATCAAAATCGCCGTCTTCTGTGAGTGTGCGCAGGATCAATCTCTCCAAAGCCTTCGTGTTTGATACTGGAAGGCCAATACGCAAGCTCTCTTTGTCCGCGAACTTGGTCAGCCGACGATGCGCTTCATCCGAGATCCGAAAGCCTCGAACGGTGAACACTTTTTCTTGTGTGCGTCTTCGTCCAGGCTTGTTTCTTGTAGGCGCTTTTTCTGCAGACATGGAACTTATATGCGGCGCTATCGATTAGTTAACTACCAGTCAACAACAATCCAACCACCCAACGAATTAGGGCTCAAGCGGCACTGCATCCGCCCGCGCGCAAAGCGCGCCCCGCGTCGAAGAACGCGGCTTGTGCTCGGAGAGCACAAGGGCGGATGCTGCGCTGCAGAACTCGAGAACAGACAAAAAAAAACGTCTAGGCGCTTAAGCGCTTGAGCGCTTGAGCGTTGACAAATAGAACTTCTAAGTTGTTGCTCTTCCCTTTGCCGGACTGATGAGGGCATTCAACATTTGTTAGATACTCCCTCACGATCGGCGTGCTTTTCGACTCACGCAAAGGAACTCTTACGTTGTCGTCTTTGCCGCGCTGATTTCGGCATCCAACAGATGTTGGATGCACCTTCACCATCGGCATGATTGCCGACTCACACAGGGCACACTCACGCATGAGCCTGCCCCGTGTGAGTCGGCACTGACTCACTCCTCATCATCGCCAGCCGGCGATGGAGGCTCGTTCGGCAAATACCAAGGCGCCCCTTGATGCGCTTGGCACGCGATGCGATACACACCCTTTGTGACCTCGAGCACTTCCACCGCATGAGCTCCGCATACACCACTCGACGTCGGGTATTCGCAGCCCGGCCGAGCAGATGGATCCGGCTTGGCTGCTCTCTCCCCGGGATTCGGCACCGCTTCTCCCAAGGGCAGCTTGAGCACTTGTTTTAATGCTTCAAGCGCGCTTCGGTCCTCATCAGAAAACGGCGTTTCTATTATCACGCGCGGCCTTCGCCTTTCCTCATGCACCGGCGCAGGAGAAGCTCGCGCTCTTTGCTCCAAATACTTGCGCGAGAACCACACACGCAATCGAGCCATATCGCCCGGAAGGCAGAACAACGAATGTCCGCGATCAATCAAGTAGGTGGGATGGCGATCGCTCCCGCGCCATCGCAACCATTCCGCAAGCATCACGCACACCACAAAGCGAAGCGGATTCCCTTGCATTTGCGGTATTCCACGCCGCTCGGCACGCTCCGCGAGATCAACAAAACTCTTTGAAACCTCGTCCCTTTTTTCACGGGGCGGCTCATCAGGATGTCCGGGATCGCGGCCCTGTTCCTCCATGAGCTTTTCGCGCTCTTGTGTGACGAGATCCCAGGTTTCCGCGAGCTCCACAGGCTCCGCCGCGGGCTCTATGAGCTTGATCGGCTTCGCCTCCGCTTCCACAGGCTCCGCCGCGAGCTCCATGAGCTCCGCGACATCATCCGCGAAATCGTCTTCTTCCCTAGGTTCTGCGGTGAAACCCTTCCCTACCCAATGAACGCCGCGAACATCTTGATGGCGCACTTTCGGCGGCTTCCGCCGCTCGCACTTGCGCCGCCGATTCTTGTATTCCCATGGCTGACCGGGCCGGATATCCGACCAAATCTCATATTCGTTCACCAGCCATGCACCATCCGCGGCGTTTCGACGGCGAATGACATGAAGCCATCCGCGTTTTTCCAAGTCGGCCAATGCTGCGCAGATCGTCGAACGGGCACAGCCGAGCTCTACAACGAAATAGTTAATGCTTAACGGTTTCGTTGTTCGGCGGGTCTTGTTGTCCGTGTGGCGAATCAGCGCACCAAATAGCCGTAATGGCGTATCGCATGCGTTCGCCCGCCCGATATTGTTCAGCGCATCGAGCGGCTTGAGGGGAGGGGGGGGCTCGCCGCTGCTCGTGTTGGGGCAACGGTTTTCTTGCATCGCTTTGCTTGACCCCCGCGGCCTTGCGCGGTTATCTTGCGTCATCATCGTTTGGGTGATGGCTCCCCCAGCTTTCCACGGCCGAAGGGGAGCCTTTTTTTTTGTGTTTTTCACGCCGATTTGGAGCACCGGCTGACCTTCGGAGACCAGCTCCGAAGGACTAAACACATGGCTACTACTAAACGACGCGCCTTGAAACCCCCCAAACGACACCTCGAGCGTGGTTAGTCATCTTTTTGATTGACCTTCCTTCAAAACTGTATCCACTAAAGCAACCGTTGCGACCAAAGACAAAAACCCCTATGGTTCATAGGGGTTTTGTCATTTTAGCGGTTTTATGCCCCTCTAGTCCGACGCACCGGAAACCTCTAGTCCGGTATGCCGGAAACCCCTAATCCGATGTGCCGGTTCCAATATCTGCGATCTGATTTCTGCGGTGTTTTTTGTGAAATGTGGGGGGTGGATTTGAAACGGTATAGGCACCAAAACCGACCCCAACCCCCCCGCCTCTTTTTTGATTTTTGAGTCGTCTGGGGACCGAGATTCTTTTGAGAGTTGCGGCTCGAGCTGTTTTGAAAGGTTCAAGAGAGCCCGGCTTAAAAGAGTGCGGGCCTGCGCACTCTTGAACGAACACAAAAGCCTTCATTAGGGCCAAGTTTTGATCGTTTTTGATGCTCTTCGTTTGAGCGCGTGACCTGCAGAACACACGCGGGCTCACGGGAGAGCGGCTCACGCCGTGAGCCTCGATCGCGTGGGGCGTGAGCCATGCGGCGATGGAGTTCGAAAACGCTAACGGGGCTCAGACACAGGAGCGCTAACGGCGTGAGCGGGCTATGGCGCGTGCCCCGTTAGCGAAATGAGCGAAAAATGATCGGTGAAGGTTGCACACGGGTAATACCTGCACGGGTTCAAGTCCCG
>JRYJ01002430.1_pt1 | contig 12295 bp, 8 predicted proteins | sample 235371 | NCBI WGS metagenome assembly JRYJ01 (sample SAMN03074219, study PRJNA261477) | activated sludge metagenome | biome: Wastewater Treatment Plant; feature: Wastewater; material: Activated sludge; isolation source: activated biomass of a wastewater treatment plant treating hydrocarbon... ... | reverse complement strand
TAAGTAGAAATTTCGGAATTTATAAAAAAATCAAAGTATAAAAGAGATTCTAAAATGCTATTTTAAGATAGATAGCCTACCATAGCAAGTCAGCGAATAACAGTTTATTCTTTCAAAGCTTCTCTGGATATGACCAGTTTTTGGATTTCTGAAGTACCCTCACCAATGGTGCACAGTTTGGAATCTCTGAAATATTTTTCGACAGGGAAGTCTTTGGTATATCCATAACCTCCAAAAATTTGGATGGCATCTGTCGAAACNNAATTGGGCAATCTTTTGCCCAAACTGCTCACGTTCCTGTGCATATTGTACGGCGGCCTGGTAAGCTCCTTTAGCAATTCCTAATGACAAAGCGGCTATACTGATGCGCCCTCCATCGAGTACCTTCATGGATTGTATGAACCCATCTCCCGGAGTGCCGAGAACCTGGCTTTCTGGTATTCTGCATTGGTCAAAAATCATTTCAGTCGTCTCAGAAGCCCTCATCCCAAGTTTGTTTTCCTTTTTTCCAGCTGAAAACCCAGGAGTTCCTCGTTCAACAATAAATGCGGTCATTCCACGGCTGTCCAATAATTCTCCAGTACGGGCAATAACGACAGCCACATTCGATGATTTTCCATGAGTGATCCAGGTTTTGGTCCCGTTAAGCACCCAGTCGGTTCCCTCTTTGTAGGCGGTACATTTCATGCGAATGGCATCGCTGCCTGTATTGGGCTCGGTTAATCCCCAGGCCCCAATCCACTCGCCTGTGGCCAGTTTTGGTAAATAGAGTTGTTTTTGATTTTCGTCACCAAACAACATGATGTGGCCGGTACATAAAGAGTTATGCGCTGCAACGGATAAACCAATGGCACCGCAGACTTTTGCAATTTCCTCGATCACGGTGATGTACTCCTGATAACCCAATCCAGCTCCGCCATAGTCAGAAGGAACCAAAACACCTAAAAATCCCAGTTTGCCCATTTCGTGAAACAGGTCTACCGGAAAATGTTGGTTTTCATCCCACTCCATAACGTGAGGTTTTATGTTCTTTTCTGCAAAACTTTTTGCAGTTTCTCGGATCATTTGCAGGTGTTCTGATTCAATTGGCGACATGTTAAAGCTTCGATTTAAAGAAAAGCAAAATTAATCAACGGTCAGGATGTTCAATAGTTGTATTTACCTTTCCATTTTTCATTGAGAAAGTGCTTGAGTTTGACTTCAGATCCCAATTCGCCAGGATTGTAAAAGCATGATTCAACCAATTTATCTGGAAGATATTCTTGGTGGGTAAATCCTCCCTCATAGTCATGAACATATTCATAAGATGCACCATATTGCATATTTTTCATCAGACGGGTAACGGGATTTCGCAAATGAAGTGGAACAGGTAAGTGACCTGTTGACTCAATGGCGGCTAAGGCATTTTCTATGGCCATATAAGCTGAATTTGACTTGGGTGAACAGGCTAAATAAATCACTGTCTGTGCGAGCAGGATGCGCGATTCAGGCCATCCAACCTGTTGAACGGCTTGTTGACAAGCTGAAACCATCAATAAGGCGTTTGGATTGGCTAAACCAATGTCTTCCGCTGCAGAAATTAACATCCGGCGAACAATAAAGGCCGGATCTTCTCCTCCCGCGATCATTCGTCCTAACCAGTAAATGCTAGCGTTAGGATCTGAACCACGGATGGATTTAATGAATGCAGAGGCTACGTCGTAGTGTGCTTCTCCATTTTTGTCATACATCAAAAGGTTTTTCTGTACGAGTGTTCGAACTAAGTCGTCGGTTATGTTGATTTCTTTTTCATTTAACATTCCTATCAACTCCAGAATGTTACAGAGTTTGCGGGCGTCGCCTTGGGATAATTGGAACAGGGCGTTAGTTTCTTTTAGAACCACTGATTTGTCTTTAAATAAAAAATCTTTATGAACGGTCGAATGAAACAATTCCAAAAGGTCTTCTTCAGAAAGTGGTTGAAGGGTATAAACCTGACATCGGGATAGCAAGGCATTGTTGATCTCAAAGGAAGGGTTTTCAGTAGTGGCACCAATTAAAACGATAACCCCCTTTTCTACAGCAGCGAGTAAAGCATCCTGTTGTGCTTTGTTGAAGCGATGAATTTCATCTATAAATAAAATTGGAGAAGCCTGATCGAAAAATTTAGTAGACCTGGCACGGTCCAATACATCTCTTACATCTTTAACTCCTGCCTGGACTGCGCTCAATTCAAAGTACGGTCGTTTCAGCGATTGTGACAGGATTTTGGCCAATGTGGTTTTGCCAACTCCCGGAGGCCCCCAAAAGATCATCGAAGGGATATGTCCTTTATCCAATGCCTGGTAAATAACTTTCCCAGGAGCTACCAGATGTTTTTGACCTATAAATTCGCTCAGTTGACTGGGTCGCATTCTCTCTGCAAGTGGTTGCATAAGTTATGGTTTAATCGGGGCAATTTTAGTTAAATATTTCATCAGACTCACAGGTTTTAACACAACATAAAGAGCTTTGGATGCTTTCAATTATCTTTGAACTGCCATGAGAGCTTTATTTCTTTACTGCATTCCCATTGCTTTATTTTATTTAATGCCACAACACGGGCATGCTGCTCATATCATTGGTGGGGAGATGTATTACGAATGCTTGGGATATGGATCAAATGGGACGGACACCACTAAGAGACGATACTTGATTACCATAAAACTCTATCGGGATTGTTTTTCCGGAGGTGCGAATTTTGATGATCCGGTGGGATTTACCATTTTTCGTCAACAGGGCAATGGCTGGGTAAATACCAGGAATGGTAATGGGGCCAATTCCGAATACCGGGTAAGTCTCAGGCAACCCATTGAAAACATTGATCCTCCGAATTATCCGTGCTTGCTGCTGCCTCCTGATTTATGTGGAGAAGCGGGCACATATCAAATGGAAGTCGAATTACCCATTATTCAGCAAAAATATCTCGTGGTGTGGCAACGCTGCTGTCGTAACAATACCATAACCAATATTGTAAATCCTGAAAGTACGGGTGCTTCATTTTTTATTGAAATACATCCAGAAGCCCAGAAGACCTGCAATAATAGTCCGAGATTTATAAACTTTCCCCCAACCGTACTTTGCGTAAATGAACCATTTACTATTTGATCATTCTGCATTTGATAAAGAAGGCGACTTGCTGATCTATGAATTTTGTGAACCAATGACCGGAGGGGGCCGCGGAGGAGGTGGTGGCAATTGTAATTCGGTGATTCCAACTCCAGATTGCGCTCCGCCATATGCCCCAGTTCAATACCGCATCCCTTACACAGCCTTGTTTCCCTTAGGAGGCAATCCACAGGTAACTATAAATACTTTGAATGGTATAATTTCCGGTAAGCCGGATATGATCGGTCAATTTGTTGTTGGTGTTTGCGTTTACGAATATCGGAATGGTGTTCTTTTATCTGTCTTAAGACGCGATTTCCAATTCAATGTTGCCAGCTGTGAAGGCGCAGTGGAGGCTAGGCTGGCAGGGGCGTCGCAGTTGACTCCCGATCAGTTCAGTATCACTGTTTGTGGATCATTGCAATATCAGATGCGCAATTCCAGCATCGATTCCAGATTTATCAACGAAGTACAATGGACTTATGAAAATGGAGGTCAGGTGGATACTTTCTATGGTTGGGCACCTAATATTGTATTCAAAGAGGGAGGTTGGCACAATGGCCGATTTATTTTGAATCCTGGAACGAATTGTGGAGATACAGGATATTTTAGAATAAACTTAATTCCAGACCTTCAGGCAAAATTTGATGCCAGTTACGATAGTTGTCATGCAGGGCCCGTTCAATTTATTGACCTTACAACCTCGGGATTTTCTTCACCCAATCAATGGACATGGAGTGCAGGGGATGGCATTACCTCCAATGCGCAAAATCCCAATATCCAATATCTGAGGCCAGGAAACTATACCGCTGTATTGACTGTGAAAGACAATTATGGTTGTGAAAGTAAAGCCCAAAAAATCATCAAATGGTTTCCGTCGCCGGAAGTGGTCATTTTTGCACCCAGTAAAAGTGAAGGTTGTGTCCCAATGGAGGTAATTTTCAAAAACATTTCTTTTCCAACAGATTCAAACTATCAATTTGTATGGTCGTTCACGGATGGTTTTGTGGATTCGGGTTACTCAATCGTTAGGACGTTTCCAGATACAGGAATTTTTGGGTTGAAACTGGCGGTTACTTCGCCTTTGGGCTGTTACAATGAAAGTAGTTTTAATCAGGTCATTCAGGCATTTAATCCGCCAGTGGCCATGTGGTCGATCGACAAGATGAACATAAATTTAAACGATCCTGTGGTTGAACTGAAAGACATTTCTCAAGGAACCATAGGAAGAACATGGACAATTCAAGGAAATGAAGTTTATTTTGACAGAAGTCTTCAATATGAATTGAAAGATACGGGTTATTATAATGTTCAAATGATTGTAGTGGATCGGTTTCTTTGTACAGATACCTTGGAAACCAATTTGTTTGCATTTAAGAACTTTAGTATTTACTTCCCCAATGCATTTTCACCCAATGGTGACGGAAAGAATGAAACTTATGGTCCAGTTGGTCAATTTAGTTCATTACAGCATTTTGCAATGCAAATATTTGATCGATGGGGAGCACTCGTTTACGCTACCCAAAGCCCTACTGAAGGATGGAATGGCAAAAATCAACATTCAGGAAAAGACCTGCCAGCAGGAGTTTATGTNNAATATCAAGCACAATCCAGAGAACCTGTTGAGACTCATTATCTGTTTAGTTTATTGAGATAATTTTGTTGAAGGATTCTGCTTCCATATTGATTGAAACTTTTCTGGACGCTTTTGATAAAAATGCAAACCCACAAAGGGCAAGGCAAATGGAAGCTTACATGAGAAATCAATTTTCTTTTTACGGAATCCCAGCACCGCTAAGAAAGCAAATTATTCGGACGCATGTTCCATATTACTTTTGGGATTTTCAAGCACAGTTCCTGGATTTCATACATCAATGTTGGCTTCAGGATCACCGAGAGTTTAAATATCTGGGGTTGGATTTAAGTCGCAGATTTATCAAAAAATTGGATGTACATGCACTTCCATTTTTCGNNAATTGACCTACCGGGAGAAAACCAATACGGAATTGCTTGCAGAGTGCATAAAAAGAAGGGCAGGCAGCAAGGAATTTTTTATTCAAAAAGCGATAGGATGGGCACTCAGGCAATATGCTAAAACGAACCCAGATTGGGTAAGGAGATTTATTTCAAAAAATAAAATTGCCCCTCTGAGTATCAGAGAGGCAATGAAATCTTTAGGTTGATAATGCAACGAAGTTAGTCTTTAAATACCTTAAAATCTTCTTGTTTCGCAACTTTAAGAATATATGAGCGGGTACATTGCTGATGTACATACTGATCATAACCTTCAACCAGTCCAGTGACAACAAACCGTTTATTCGCCGGGTTTTTAATATCTGAATAAAGTTCAACCGGCACAGAAGATGCAAATTCGATTTTAATGGTGTAATCATAATTGTCAGGATCGCGCGCAAAGATGGTATTTCCTGCGGTCATGATATTATTATTGGCAAGCAACATCTCTACGGTGATGGTTTTTCCTTCACAATCCATTTTCTTATTGCAAGGACCATTGCATCCCGACTTTTTAAGAATACCCTGAATACCTTTAGCAACAGATCCTCCGGGAGAGCAGGCACTTATGACCAATAAGCAACCAAAAAGTATTGACATCAATGATTTCATTTCTGACTATTTATGCAGTTCATCAGTTAAACGATCCGCTTTATAAATGTATTTTAAAGCTGCATAGATCCCACCGGCATGTACACCAACGGTCCGGTTAAATTTTTCATCAAAGATTAAATTACCAGGCAAAGACTCGATGTTTCCATCAAATACCAATCCTACGACCTGTTTGTTGCGGTTGATGATAGGACTTCCCGAATTTCCTCCAATGATGTCATTTGTAGAAACAAAACAAAATGGAGAAGAAAGTAATTCGGAAGGAGGATTCAACCATCTTTCTGGGAGAACCCATGGTGATTTTTTATTGTAAGAATAATATCGATCATACAAACCATAAAAAGTGGTTTTGTATGGTGCAGTTGTTCCATTGTAATCATAAGGTTTAACTACACCATCTGCTAAACGCAAAGTAAAAGTAGCATCTGGTGGCAGGTTATTACCTTTTACCTTAAAAACGTTGTTGGCAATTTTTGCTTCAAGGCTTTTTCTTTTTGTAGTTGAACTTTGAAATGCGGTCACAGCTTCTTGATATCGTGACATAATGAAACGGCCTGCTTCGAGTAATGGATCATCACATTTAGCAAGTTTCTCTGCTGGTTTCATTAATATTTTATCCAGATCTTCTGAATCAGCGAAATCGGTTTTATCCAAAATTTTCATGGCTGCTTTTTCAGGCGACTTTCCATCGAGTAAAACCTCAGAGAGTTTATAATCAGGATGTTCAAACTGTACTAATTCTTCAAACAAAGTTTTGAGCAACTCCACTTCTTTAGGAGAATTAAGATCTTTTGAAAGTCCTTTCATTTGTTCCTTTAGCTTTGTCAGGGTGGCATCGTTTTTTGGATTATTTTCCAATAACAATTTCTCATAATTGGCCGCCGTAAACATCATGGTCAAAGCATTGCCTTTGATGGGAGAGGGGCCCAACAAGGTGAGAGCGCTTCCGTATTTGCGTAAATTGGAGTACGCCTTTTCCATTTCAATCCAGGGGTCTTCACCTTTTAATTTGGTTTTACTGCGTATTTCCTGTTCCATGGCTTTTTTGCGGCCCAACAGGGATGGATTTCTGAGTCCGTCCAGAATTCCAGTCATGGCTTTAATACTGTTTCCAAGACCAAAAATATCATTCAATAAATCGTCGTTTGGTGATTTTTCATACTCCCTGGCCATGATGTCTCTGCGATGACTCATCATGGAAATTTGTGTAGGGAAACGAATATCTCGGTCATATTCAAATTGTGAAATAGTGCGATAACGTTCAGTACTACCGGGGTTTCCGATCACGAAGACAGGTTCGTTTTCTTCTGCACCCGCGATATTGAATTTAAAATAGTGGTCGCGGGTATTCAAGGGTTTACCGTCTTCACCATAGGCGCGCCAGAATGTTACATCTAAGCAGTAACGTGGAAAAGTAAAGTTGTCGGGGTCTCCTCCAAAATAACCCAGAGCATTTTCAGGAACCATCACCAACCGGATGTCGTTATATTTTTTATACCCGTAGAGACTAAATTTTCCTCCACTGTAATACGTTACCGTTTGTATTCTTAGGCCTTTCCAATCATCTTTTGCACTGTATTCGCGAACCAGTTGAGCCAAAGCGGAGTCGGTCATGGTTTTCTTTTCTGCATCGGTTTTTGCATCATCCGTTCTTTTCATGACCATTTGTGTGACATCGGCCACAATGATCAACTGTTCCACAAACAACCCTTCTGCTTTACGCTCTTCTGCTAGGGTAGTTGCATAAAATCCATCCTTTAAAAGTGATTCTCCCTCTTTNNCGAACATCGTCATACCAGCTATCGGCAGGTGTAAAATTATAGGCCTCTTGAAACCAATCTTTAGGTGGATTTTCAAAGGTCCACATTTTGCCAAAATCAAAGCGCTGTGGTTTGAGATCTTCTTGACCATTGGCCACCCAGGTGATGAACAATAGTAAAGCACTGAATAACTTATTAAATTTCATTGATTCTGTTTTAGGGTTGCAAAGATAAATAATACGAAACAATTCGTAGATTTATTTTTCATAAATCGCTTTTTCAATAGAAGCCCGAGAAATCGGGTGATAGCGATGTTTGTTTAAGGCAAACAACTCGCGAGCATACTGTCCTATTCCTTGTTCCACTAACGCTTCATATAATGGAAGGATATACTTACGCCGACCCACTTCTTCCAGGAAGGATTCCAAAACCGGCTTAATATAATTAATATATTGATTTTCAATCGAATAGATGTACCATGCACAACGGATCTCGGCATTTTTACTTTCCGTAAAATGAAATATCTGGTCCAATGCGATACAAAGCGAAGAATCTTTGTGGTCCGGCAGACTCCGGATGAAATGGAGTAACTCATGGGTGGTCCATTTTGATGTTTTTTCTTGGTCAATGGCTCCATGGCTTAAAAATTCTTGAAGTATTTTTTCAACTTCCTGGAATTTTTGACGACTGTAGGGTGAGGTATAAGGCGGGAAACCAGGTTCGTAAATCCATTGTTTGATGGTATCCATGATTTTGTCATCTTGGTTGATCAAATGTTCGCTTAGGAATTTTTGAAAGCCTTCGGTGGTGTTGGATTTAAATTTAAAGTGATCAAAATAGAGGCGTAGAAATTCATCTAAAACGGGTCTGCCTTTTCTATCTTCTAAAAAACGAAGCAATCCTTTTCCCTTTTCATAAGCTATATCGGTCATCGATTCTTCCGGATCCATGTCTTTCATATTAAGTTTAAGGCAGGTGAGTGGATTTTTCTCACCCATATCATCAATAGAAGATTTCAAATCCTGCAATCCCAATAAACTGAGCATATCTGCATACTCTTTGCCATATAGGGCTTCCATGATGCGGCTTTCCAGGTAAGTTGTGAAACCTTCATTTAACCAAAAGTCATTNNAGGAATGTGCAAGCTCGTGTGCAAGCAATGCTGTTAAACTTCGGTCTCCAACAATTACGGTTGGAGTTAGAAAGGTCATCTTCGGATTTTCCATTCCACCAAACGGAAAACTTGCCGGCAAAACCAAAACATCATATCGTCCCCAAGGATAGGCTCCAAAAAGTTGTTCTGCAGTTTCTAACATTTTTTCAAGATCTGCAAATTCGTTTTGGGCTTTCTTCAACCATAGATCTGGAGCATATACACCAGTGCGTTGGCCTATAGGAGCAAAGTCAAAGTCTCCGACACCCAAGGCCATTAAATAAGCTGGAATTGGGATGTCCATTGTGAATTGGTAAATTCCTTTTTCATGCTTACTTTGAGGACTATTGGCACTCATAACGGCCATCATTCCTTCTGGAACTTTCACCCTCGCTTGATAAGTAAAGCGCATTCCGGGTCCGTCAGGACAAGGAATCCAAGATCTAGCGTAAATGGATTGACTTTGTGTGAATAAAAAGGGTAATTTTTTATTGGCTGTCTGGTCAGCAGGTACCCATTGCAAGGCGGTTGCTTCTGGTCCGGTTTCATAACGAATTCTAACTTTCTCACAGTGGCCACCCAAATGTATTTTAATGGCTTGTCCTAATATGGAATCCATGTGTCCCAAATTGCATTCTGTCTTTTCAAATTGGCCATTGACCATTTTCTCTATTTGCAGAATCCTTAAACCCATATTATCCAAAACCAACTCATTCTGACATTGACTGTCCAAAGTATATGTTGCCGTACCGATGAGTTTTTTTTGCTCAAAGTCGACTTCCAGTTCCAAATCCAGATGATTTACACTGCATTGCTCCGGATGACTGAAACTATGCGGGTCATTTGTCCATAAATTGGATTCAGTTAAGTTTTTTGGATGGCATTTGAACAGACAAATTGCTAAAATCGGTAGGAGAAATAAAATGGCTGGTCTAAAGGCAGGAATATTCATTTTTTAGATTATGGTTTACAAACGTAAGAATTGGCATAATGTTATTTCTGAATTTTCCTTCTTCCTTTCGTTTTTATGGATTGACTTTCCAACATCAATACGGTGGCTCATGCGTATGGATAAAGATTTGATGCAGTCGTAAAATATAACCTCGTTTCTGGTCCCAGGTGAAAAATTAAATCCAGTATACACAAATGGTCTTGAAAAACGGTGTCAAAATGTTGCCTGTATACTGGATTGTTCATCTGCGTTTTTTCTATTAATGGTGTGAATCTCCTTAAATCCAATATATTTTCAGGATACTGTTGAACATAGGCATCTGTTTTTTCAATGGGTATTTGAAGCTGTAGCCATTGGAGAATGAGTTTCATGGCTGCATTATTAAAATCCACCAGGTAGTCAAATTGCTTATGGAAAATATCATCCAAATCATCCTTGTAATATGCGTAATAAGGACTGTTACCATAATTGGATTGAATGAATCGAAGTTGCTGTTGAGGCCAATCCATGGTATAACTTATGCGTACTTGATCAATCGGTAATTGTTGGTTTTTGCCTTTCTCCAAAGGTATGCTAAGCATTTTTGGACCCTGGTGCGATCCTAGGAAATAGCGGTTTCTAAAGGAACGTTTTTGGTAATGTTCATAATTTTCTGTCAATGCTGAATTAACCATAAAAAAATAACCAACTAATGAAATAGGAGGAAATGCCATGGAGTGCATGATCAGCTTTCTATAGTTTTGCATCTTGAAGGCTTAAAAAGCAAGTATGGATCCACAAAGGTATCTTCAAAAACACATAAAGGGAGGATCCCGTATTCAAGAATTTCCAGATATAAACCTGGGTATGGTCATCATTATACCCTCATACAAAGAACCCAGGCTGATGCAAACTTTAGATTCCTTGTGCCAGACGGATAAACCAAGCCAGTCAGTAGAAGTACTTGTAGTGCTCAATTGTGCTGAGCATGAGCAGGAGCAAATTCAAGAGATGCATCTCATGCAGTATTATGAGATCAAAAAAAAGTTCAATCAATTGGACCATTGGTTAAAGATCATCCCATTACCACCAGAAGTGATGGTTGATAGAACTGCTGGAGTAGGAATGGCACGCAAAATTGGAATGGATGAAGCCGTCCTTAGGTTTGCTTCGTTAGGTAAAGAAGGGATCATAATCAATTTAGATGCCGATTGTCTTGTCGCCCATGATTATTTGATCCAGGTAGAGCGGACATTTAAAGAGGATAATGCGGTCCAAGCTTTGTCGATCGGATTTCGTCACCATTCCCAGTCTTGTAACGAAATGGAAATTCAGGCAATGCTGGAATATGAATTGCATTTGAGGCTGTATATAAATTGGCAAAAACATTTTGGGTACCCATTTGCCTATCAAACACTGGGTTCTTGTTTTGCCGTAAGGTCAGCAGGTTATCGTAGCCAGGGTGGAATGAATAAACGTAAAGCAGGGGAAGATTTTTATTTCTTGCATAAATTCAGTGTAATTGGAAAACTCAAATCATTGGATATTCCGCTTGTTTTTCCTTCTGGCAGATCATCAGACAGAGTCCCATTTGGTACAGGACGCGCAATTGGTCAACAAATTCAACTCAGCCGGTTTGAGCGTGGAATTTTGACTTATTCTCCAATGGCCGTTGGTATTTATTGTCAACAAGTAGATATCTTGGCCGGTGCCTTTAAAGAGTTGAAAGAAGAAGGTAAAAGCTGGAAATTATTTATACAGAATCCCAAAATGCGTACCTTCCTAGAACATCGGTCATTTGATGGTGTATTGGAAAGTGTACTGATTAACTCAGGCAATGCCATGAATTTTTCGAAAAGACTTTTCCAATTTTTTGATCCTTTTTTGATGATGAAGTTTTTACATCAATGGCAAACGGATGGATACCCAAAGATTTCCGTTATGAATTCTTTTTATCAATTTACAGCTGAAAAGGGGTATCGGCAGGATTTGCTAAAAATTGAAACTCCCAAAGAAGCACTGAAGTGGATGCAAACCTGGGATTACCCAACATTTAAGGATTGATCGTGGGCGATTGTTCCATAATCAAATTTGCATTGGGCTTGGTGTAGAATAAACTATAGGAATAAGTCAATATACGGTCTCTGAGAGTCATCATAGAAGACTTCGCTGTTTTGGAGTTGAACAATAGTCTGTTTAGACTTTTATTCAATGTTGGGACCTAAGTCATCTTATGAATATAAGTTATAAGGCTGTGAATAAGGGAAAAATGCCATCTTTGAAATTGAAGTTTCTTAGTTTCGATAAAATATTGATATGAATCAGTTTGGAAGAATATTTAGAATTCAAATCTTTGGAGAGTCACATGGACCAAGGGTAGGTTTAGTCATGGATGGGCTTCCACCTGGATTGCCTTTGTCTGATCAGGATTTCATTTTGGATATTAACCGACGCAGACCTGGAGCATTGGGTACAACGACTCGGATTGAATCGGATATACCCATTATCGAATCTGGACTTTTCAATGGCTACACTACAGGAGCACCAATGATGATGTATTTTTTAAACAACGATCATCACAGCTCGGATTATACAAGCTATCAAAATACACCAAGGCCAGGACATGCGGATTTCGTAGCGGCTAAAAAGTTTAAAGGATTTCAGGATTTTCGAGGCGGTGGACATTTTAGTGGAAGGCTC
>JRYJ01001537.1_pt1 | contig 12305 bp, 8 predicted proteins | sample 235371 | NCBI WGS metagenome assembly JRYJ01 (sample SAMN03074219, study PRJNA261477) | activated sludge metagenome | biome: Wastewater Treatment Plant; feature: Wastewater; material: Activated sludge; isolation source: activated biomass of a wastewater treatment plant treating hydrocarbon... ... | reverse complement strand
GTCGATCGGATCGGTGATCTGAATCTCGTCCGGCGGTGGGAGGCAGATGTCCTGGAAGAGGCGCTGGCGCTTGCGGCCGTCGTTCTTGTTCGTTTGCCCGGTGAGTTCCTCACAGTTCAACCGAAACAGCGGACCAGCTTGCGTAGCCAAGTAGCCGTAGTAGTCGGACGTGGCTTGGGCACCTGCCAGCGGCTGCGGCGGACCAAGTGGGATGTGGCAATCCGTGCAGACGCCGCCTGCCGNNACAAGGCACAGGTTCTGGGCAACGAGGACGTGCTGGGTAAGCACGCCGGCGCTGTTGAGGTGGTTGAGCACGTCTGCGGCGAAGGTCGCCGGCGTGAAGCCGTGCAGCTGCGCGACATCCGCCAAGTACTGAGCAACGTAGGCAGGAGGGTTCGGCTGGCTGGCGGCTCCGTGCGTCGACAGCCGGCGCCGCGCCCCGAGCAAGCGAATCGCTCCGTCGGCGGCTTCCTGGACGAGCGCGCTCGGCGCCGGCATGGCGATACGGTCGGTGGTCGCGTACGCCAGGCGCAGGGACTCGAGGCCACGGCGTCCTGACGCGAAGACGACATCCATCACCTCGAGCAGCGACTGATCCTGAATCCTGCGGAGGTGATCGCGCTGCTGCTGGCTGAGTTGCGCTGCCGCTCGCGCCTGGGGAATCGTTCCGGGCGTGCCCCAGGTGTAAAGATCCCGCCAGCTACCCTCCTTTGTTCGCGGAGCCGTCCACAGGACGTCCTGTGTGAAACCGCCAGGGTTTATCCCGTTGGCTAGCAACTGGGCTGACGCGTCCGCCGAGCGCTGCCCAATGTGGAATGGCCCCTGGGCAGCCCGAGCCAAGATCTGTTGCGCCGCCATCTGGCACGTGAGGCCTGGGTGCGAAGGCGACGGCAGCTGTGCTGTCGCCGGGTTGGCGCCCATCGAGAGCGACGCTGCCTCGGCCGGGTGCGTCCCACTAAACGCGGCGGCGAGTGCCTGTTGCTGTGCAGGCACGGGCTGTCCGCCCACCTGAGACGCGAACGCTTGCACACCCGCTCCCTGGACGGCGATCGCGCTCGTGATCGCCTGGCGGAGCGCATCTCGATAGTGGGAGAAGCGCATTCCAGCCGAAAGCTTCGCGGCGTCCTGCCGGCTATCGGAGAACACCACAAGCTTGCGTGACTGGCTGGCGGTTCCGGGCGCGATGTTTCGCAGGAGGGCGTCCGAAAGTACCTGCGCGATCTTCTGGAAGCCGGTGCGAAGCGTACGAACGGGTGACCCGATCTGACGGCGGGACCAGTCTGCGTCACATCGAGGGCAGCGCGCGGGATACGCCTGCCGCGCGCTTTCCCCAGCCGGCGGAGTGGGCGAGTGCATTGCCGGCACGTAGTAGAGATATCCGGGTCCGCCGAGCGCGACCTTGCCGTCGGCCGGTGTTAAGCGCGCGGCTCGCCACGCCCTGGGAACTCCGTCCTGGGTCCACTGTGGCGACGCAGGCGTGACGCCGGCAGCTCCGGGCCAATACACTGCATATCGGAGGTAGTCGCGATCCATCGAGGCCATGTCTGGCGACGCCTCGAGGTCCGGGTGGTCGGGGCTGAGGTACCACTCATTTGGGTTCAGACCCGTGTCTCGGCGGTAGCCACCGAAGAAGATGTCGCCGCAGGCTTCGCAGTAGAGCAGCTCGAGCACGCGCGAGCCGCAACCGCAGGTGAGCGTTGGAACGTAGTGAAGCGCTCCTGCAGGTGCGGCGCCGTTGCGAGGTGGGACCTGCGTGCAGGCCGGGTTCGTGCAGGCCCAGAGGCCCTGCAGGTTGCGATAGACGATGTGCGCTCGAACTGGGAGTGGGGCGGTGCCGCTCGCCCCGCGGGCCGCAGACAAGCCGGCGAGGAGACCTTCTGCCGCTTCGACCCCGTCCGGAAGCGGAAGGCTGGGGAACATGGCCGACGCGATCTGTTCAGGGAATCTCGGTTCCAGCTGAGGAGCGTTGGCCGGACCCGCTGCACACGCCACGCGAAGTGCTTCCCCGGCCATTACGTGGGCAAGGGCGGAGTCGAGTATCAACTCCGGGCTCGCTCCGGCAGGCGCTGCCGGCGCACCTGTTGCGCTTTGGAACGCGGTCGCGGTAGCCGCGGCCAGCGAGGGTGATGCTCGCAGATCGTTTCGGAGTTGCCGCAACGCCGCCACGTTTGCCCGCACCGGGCCGAATGCACCAGGATTGAGCGGCTGCGTTGCGGTACCAACGATCCGAAACCGATTCCGATCGCGGCCGAAGAAAGACTCGAGGTACTGCAGGCCCGCCGCGCCACTCGCCACTGATGCGCTCGAAGCGATGATGCGCAGCTGGTCCGAGTTTGGCGCTAGACCTATACGGTCGAGGAGCACGCGGATGAGGTACGCGACCTCTGTGCCGGGGGTTCCACGATAGGTATGCAACTCGTCGACGACGAGATGGAAAACATTCGAGGGATTCTGCTGGAGCCACTGCCTCGTCTGCTCGAAAATCGGCGCCTCGACGCTGCGCATCAGCATGATATTCAGCATCGAGTAGTTGGTGATTAGGATGTCCGGCGGGTGGTCCTGCATGTCCCAGCGCGACCACATCTCGCCACCGTCCATGTTCGCGAAGAACCGTGCCGCAGGAGTTCCGGCGACGAGCTGTGCATCTCGATGCGCATCAGCGAGCTCGGCGCGCAGCCTGCCGGTGGCCGCCGAGGTGCGGCTCCCTGATACGGGCGTCCGTCCGGTGTAGCGTCCGAAGTAGATCCGATTCCCTGCACGGTGCGCTTGGAGCCAAGCGCGCGCACTAGCGCCGTCAAGGCCGTCGCGCAGGCGCGCGAGCTGGTCCTCGACCAGCGCGTTGAGCGGGTAGAGGATGAGCGCGCGGATAGCGGGCGTCCGGTTTTCGTGCGCCCGCTGAGAAATTCGAGGAGCCCAGCGCCGCCGACTGCCTTGCATCGACCAGTGATTCCACCAGTCCCACTGTGCTGGTCGAGGACCGGGTGCAGGCCAGTTCATCGATTCCCGAGCGAGCTCCGCGGCGATCGGGAGTAGGAAGCACTCGGTCTTCCCCGAGCCGGTTCCCGTGGTCACCACGACGTCATGGCCGCGGACGACGGACTCTTCGAACACGGCACGCTGGTGCGTGTACAGCTCCCTCGGTTGCCCGTTCGGGAGAGTCGGCGGAAAGAGTCCTTGCGACACGAACGTGGACACGTCCGCGACAGCGGACTGGGGCCAGATCTGACCGAGGAGGGCCTGCGCTGCTTGTGAGAACGTCTGCCCACAAAGTTGATAGGCCGGGACCGGCTCGATGAGGGGGCGCCGGTAAAGCCGGCCGTCTGCGTCGAGGAGCGCGCGCCGCTCGGCGACTAGGTCCGGGTACCTCAGGTCAAACGGACTGTCGAGATACCGAAAGTACGTGTCGCGGAGATCCTCGAAGATGGCCAGCGGGTTACAAATAGGAGCTCCTGGCGAAGGAGCGCGGCTGCGATCGCCGCGATGGCTTTCGGAATGTCTACGTAGTGGAGAGCGCCTCGTCGCTGACTGCCTTCGTAGGAAGGCGGCGATCCCGAGCACAGGATGAGGGCCCGCTCGACCAAGAACGGCGGGCGGCAACTTGCCGGCACAGAAAGCGTACGGTTGTGGTTGTCGTAGTGCAGGACCCCGCGCCGACGCCGTCGCAGAGCGAGGTATTTGCCCACCTGGCCGGGAATTCGAGCTGCAACTCGCCGCTCGCAGAAGAGGACGTGGCGCTGGTGCCTGAGCGAGAAACGAAAGAGTCCGCCCGATGCAGCGCGAGCGTCATCGAGAGTTGCAGAACGCCAGATAAGATCATCAGGGCAGAATCGATCGATCTTCCAGTCCGCGCCGAAGGGTAGTTCGGTCTGGTGGCGCACGCTCGGGTCATCCACCGGCGGGAGGCTCGCAAGGAGCGTAGCAGGCGCATCGTGTTGTAAGAAGAAGCCAGCCCGCTTGGCGATTGCCGCCAGCGCGGCCTGAGCGTTGGTGGCGATAAGGATCTGGTCGGGATACGCCGGAAACGCGATCGTCTGGACGTCAGACGCCTCTTTAGCAGCGGCTGAGCGGAGGCCCTCCATCAGCGCGAGCGATCTTGCACCGGCCACGACGCCCAGCCAGCCACGCGCGTGCTGCGTGATCGCGAGGGCAGGAGGCGTGACTCGCCAGGCCGCTCCCTCACCGGCTCCTGCGAAGAACTCGGCGTGCCCGACACGTTGGAGGTTGAACCTGAGCGCCTGATATAGGGGCAGGGCAAACTGATCAGGTGCATCATCGTCCTCGCCGTCGACCTGGACATCCGTCCCGAGGTGTAGCTCCTCCACGGCGGAGCGGAACTGAGCCCAGGAGCCGTAGCGCCGAGCCGACATCCAAAGCAGAAGCGAGTTCGCGCTCATCGCCAGCCTCTCCGGAGTGTCTTTGCGTAGCGCTTATAGGTCTTCCACAGGTCCGCGATCTCGACCCGCGATGGTTCGGTCTGCAGCCCTTTCGTGCCGGCCGCGAGGATGGCAGCGCACCAATCGTGAGTTCGCCAGACTGGTGCACGGCGACGAGGCCCAGCGCCGCGCGTCCTCGACTTATTTTCGTCCCGGGCGACCCCAGTTGGCGGTCCGATCAGGAGCACGCGCGCCGTGCGCTTGTCGCAGTGAAGAGCGTTAGCCGGGATCGCCCAGATGGGCTCGAACCACGGGAAACCGACGCAGAGTTCGGTGCGTAAATCAGCGCGAGCCCTGCAGAGCTCAATCTCGCCCGGCCGCGCTCCGATCAAGATTGGATTTGATGCGGCCACAATCGTCGGACGGCCATCGGGGCGGGCGACCCTTGGCGGGCGAACGAGTACGCCGCAAATAGCGGGCCGCGACTGCGTACCGCTTGCACTCGGTTCGCCCAGCGACCAGGCGTATGCATCCCACGGCTCCCATTCCTCGGAACCGCTCCGAATCGCGTAGGCTCGGGAACTGCTTGTGCACCAAACAGTGTGCTCGCCGGGGGAGTCCCAGCCCGGGACGACGTACCCGCCCTCCGGGGACCGGCACGCCTCGTGTCCGTCGATCATAACTGCGCCGATCGTGCTGGTGTCGCCGAGAAGCTGAATCGCCGGCGGAAAACCCTTAAGCCATGTCTGCCGATCGATTCTGATGCCGCCGTTCAACGCGATCTCGACATCCGGAACCGGCCTGAGTGCGTCGAGGATGTCACCATTGAAGTTCGGAGGCACCGGCCTCCGGGGACGCACGCCGCGCAGGCCAACCCAGCCGGCTGGGATCCCGCTGTCGGAGTTCAAGAGGCCCGGCTCTGGACTCTCGGTGAGGGCGATGGCAGCGCGTACCTCCGGCAGGCGCTCGGTGACGCAGAGAACGACGTGCTCCTCACCAAGGACAAGGCGCGGCGTGCTGACGAAACCGTTCAACTCGCCGTGTCGAGCCAAGACGTAAATGCCCCGACCGCTGAGGGAGAGCCTGCCGGCGCCGCCGTTAGGTAGTGCACCGGCCCACTCGATCCCCTCCATGAGCAGGCGTCCGATGTCTGGCAGAACAACGTCCTGGTACCACTCATCCTGCAGCGCCAGAAGCTCAGGGGGACTGCCCGAGCCCACTACCGCGAACTCGACCGGCATCCCGGTGGCGCGACGCGGGAGCAGCGACACTTGGCAGAAGCCCGCCTTCTCGAACACAAGACGCACCTCGATCGGCGTCGCGCGCTCACGGGCTTCCCGCTCTGCGGACGGAGGCGCCAACGCATGTTGCGCTGCCGCCGCGCGTGCAGTTGGCCGGTATAGCCGTGGTGCTTTCGGAGTGATGCCAGGGGCACCCAGCAGCCCAGTGAGCGGAGCGGCTTGTGGTAACTTGGTCGCTACGTCAGGGCGGCCAACTTCGCCGGGCGCGCCGCGGCCTTCCGCAGCCTCTGTATCCCCGGTCGCAGCAGGTTGCGTCGCCTGACTCGGGTCTGGTCCGTTCTCCGCGCCGCCAATTGGCGCGCTCTCGAGGCCCGTGACACCGCTTCGAGCTTCGGCGCCGGTCCGGGCTTTTTCGAATTCGCGTTGATCCAGCTGCTCCGCGGCGATGCGACCTTCCTCCTCGGCTCGCTGGCGCACCTCTTCGNNGCTGGCGCACCTCTTCGGCCTCGCGCTGCGCTTCCCGCTCCGCAGCGGCGCGGGCTTCCTCATCAGCTCGCTGGCGCGCCTCTTCGGCCTGGTTCTGCGCTTCCCGCTCCGCAGCGGCGCGGGCTTCCTCTTCGGCTCGCTGGCGCACCTCATCGGCCTGGCGCTGCGCTTCCCGCTCCGCAGCGGCGCGGGCTTCCTCATCAGCTCGCTGGCGCGCCTCTTCGGCCTGGCGCTGCGCTTCCCGCTCCGCCGCGGCGCGGGCTTCCTCTTCGGCCCGCTGGCGCACCTCTTCGGCCTGGCGCAGCGCTTCCTGTTCCGCGGCGAGCCGGGCTTCCTCCTCAGCTCGGCGCTGTGCCGCCTGTTCCGCGGCCAGACGGTCCTCCTCTTCAGCTCTGCGGCGTGCTTCCGCGGCCTGGCGCTGCGCTTTCCGCTCCGTTGCGGCGCGGGCTTCCTCATCAGCTCCCTGGCGCGCGACTTGGACTTGGCGCCGCGCTTCCTCGCCCCGGCGCTGCGCCACCTGCTCTGCGGTGAGGGTTGCTTCTTGATCGAGGCCGACACGATCCCCAGCGCCGTGACGGCGCCAGGCCCGCACCACGACCATGACGACCGCAGATGCCAGCGCAAGACCGATTCCGCCAATGACGACGAGCATCTCCACGACGGGTGGCGTACTCCTTTCTCGTGCCTCTCAATTCGCGCTCACCCTCCTCCCCGCGATCGTGGCGCGAACTTCCGTCCGCATCGCGCGAGAGCCCAGATCCGGCTCGTGCGCGTCGGTGCGCGCGAGGCGGGTGAGCTTCGGAGGGAACGAGACGAGCCATGGGCTCGGACCGTAGTAGACCACTGCCTTACCGGCTTCACACCTAAGACGAATGGTGGCTGGAGGACGAATGCTCACATACGAAGGGGCTCACCGCGTGAGCCTTTGGGGAGCGCAAGATTCTTCAATGCATCGCGACCAGCTCGGATGCGAGCAGCGCAGAGTGCCGTGCGAGCACGCCGGTAACGAGTTCGCCGCCGTCGACCTGGACTCGGCGAGGCCGGGAATGCGGTTGGCTCGGGACCCAGAGCTTGACGAGCCGCAGGTTCATCATCGGCACCAGGCCCTGGCAGCCGACGACGATCCTGCCGGCCCGTGCTTGGCGCACGAGGACGTGGAGCGCCTCGGACAGCGAGCCCAGCTCTATGCCGGGCATTTCGCTGAGCTGCTTGCTTTTCTCAAAAACTATCCTCAAAATGCCGCATGCTCCTTGGTTACGCCCGCATCTCAAGCCTCGATCAGGATTCGGCGGCGCAGCAGCGAAGCGCCCTGAAGGCCGCGGGGTGCAAGCGCATCTTTTCTGACGAAGCGATAACCGTGGGCGGATCCAAGCATCCAGCGCTCGACGAGGCGCTCGCCACCCTTATGAAGGGTGACGTGCTCATTGTCTGGAGACTCGACCGCCTCGGCCGATCGCTGCCCCACCTGATTCAAACCATCATCGAGTTAGGCGAGCGCGGAGCTGCGTTTCGCTCACTCTCCGAGGCAATCGATACGACCACCTCTCAGGCGCCGACGCTTTTCCACGTAATGGGTGCACTCGCTGATTTTGAGCGGCGCCTTCTCACCGAGCGGACGCGCGCGGGTCTCGAGGCCGCGAAGCGGCGAGGGACCAAACTCGGCCGAAGACCAAAACTGACAGCCGAGAAGATCGAGCAAGCGAAGCACATGATTGACACCGGCGAGAGCCCAAATGAGGTCGCTCGCACTCTCGGCATCTCGCTCGCTACACTCTACCGTGCCATTCCCGCCCCCGCGAGTAATCGCAACACGCTCGATTTGTTCTCGGGACTAAGCCCGTGATTGGCCTTGCTCAACTCCTCCCGCGCCCCCGGCGCCTCATCGCCCTCGTGCCGACCTATTTGTGNNCATTTGAGTAATGCGCCTGGGGTTCTTCGTCAATTGGACTTCGAGAATCCGCGAGATGCTGCGCAACAACCATCAAACACCGCCAATGCAAAGAAGGGCCGAGAATGAGAGCTGCAGACGATCGTCTACGAGTCGCTGATTTGTTTTGCGGGGCCGGGGGGCTGTCCGAAGGCTTCCGGCAAGCCGGCTGTCGGATTGTCGCTGGCTCGGACGCCGATCCCGATGCCTGCGCGACTTTTGCGCTCAACTTTCCCGAAGCCCGCACCATCTACGGTGACCTCCGTGAAGCAGCCGCACGTAACGAGCTAGTGTCTGCGGCCAAGACTGCTGACCTCATCGTTGGAGGGCCTCCATGTCAAGCATTCTCCCAGGTTAGGAATCACTGCCGGCTGATCGACGATCCGAGGAATTCGCTCTATGGCGAATTCGTGCGGATCGTGCGGAAACTCGAGCCGATGGCGTTCGTAATGGAGAACGTGCTAGGCCTTGAGCAAATGGGGGTGAAGGAGCAGGTGCTTGAGGATCTTGGCCTCAAGGGCGCCTATCGCGTCCGCGCGCAGGTCGTTGATGCAGCGGATTTTGGCGTGCCGCAGACCAGGCGGCGGATTGTGTTCACCGGCCTTCACTGCTCGATCAGCCAAGATCCCCCTTTGCTGCAGGGGTCCCGTGCCACGACAGCACTCCTCCTCGAGCGGCGTAGCAGTAGAGGCAAGATCCGATATGAGCCGGCAGAGCGAGGCGGTCTCTTTGGGTCGCTTCGCCAGCTGCGCGACCCCGCCGACCTGGAGTTCGTCACGGCGCAGCAAGCGATCAGCGATCTCAGCTGGCTCAAGGCAGGTGAACGACGCGATGAGATACCGTTGGCGGAAATGCCGCCTGCCGAATCTGAATACCAACGGCGTATGCGGATGGGCCTAAAGGACAAGCTAACCAACACGAGCGTGCCGCGGATCAATACAGACACAAAGATCCGCCTTTCTGGCCTGCCGCCCGGCGGGAACTATCGCGACCTGCCGGAGGAGATGACGGAACGCTACCTCTCAGGCGAACTATGGGGGCCGCACAATGGAAGCGGGCGCCTGGGGAGGCGGCACTACTATGCGTATCGTCGGTTGCATCCTGATTTCTGGTCCTGGACGCTGAACACAAAGGCCGATTCGGTTTACCACTACAAACACCGCCGCGCGCTTAGCGTTCGAGAGTTTGCGCGGCTTCAGTCCTTTCCAGACCGGTTCGTGTTTACGACCGCGACGGAACGCGGAAACCTTCCTGGCCGCATAGACGGGGGAGCCGCTCACTCGCGGTACCGCCAAGTCGGGAACGCAGTGCCGCCGCTGCTCAGCCATGCGATAGCGGCTTCGCTCTTGCAAGTTCTGATGGAAAGAATCCCCGTGCAGGAGGCTGAGGCCGCTTGACTACAGAGGCCGAGCTCACCGCAAGCGCTCGAGCCTTCGGCGCCGAAAGCCGGAGTGAGATGCTCGGCCAGTATTTCGCCGAGGCAGGCGCTGTTACGCCCGAGAACGCCTGGAAGCACGTCTATCGGCTCTTGCTTTGGACCGACAGGACGACCGGGCTCGCTCACTGCTACGAGAGCGATAAGGCCCAGCCGGGCCGCCCATGGTATGCGCGCTCCCTGACTTTCCACGACTGGGTCTCTGGCGCTCTGGGCTCCTCGCCAGCAGACCTTGGAGCACAGATCGACTGGCTTTTTCGGCGGGGCTGCGAGCGCCTAGCGAGTGTGTTAGTTCGCCAACAAGCTGACCGCGCGCGCCTCGCTGCTGAACAACGAGCACTGTACGAGGGCCGGGGGTTCCCCAACCCCGGTGAGGATCCAGAACTTGAGGCAATAGTCCGAGAAGAGCTTGGTCCTTGGTTCGCCGAGCCGCCGCCTTCCGACAACCTGCGTCGGCTCACACAACGAGTCGTCAGCCACCTTGCGCAGGAAAACAAGCGCAAGAACCTTGTGGGCGAAGGCTTTGAGGATGTCCTCAGCTTCCTGATTCGGCGACTCCCAGGTGCGGAAAAGGTAACCGTAAGCGCTCGGCCGCTGCTCCATTCTCTGCCAGGGTTCAGGTCCCCTCCGGGCACCGAGAAACCCCGGAAGGTGGACTTGGCGGTCATTGGTCCGGGCGATCGCCGGGTTCTGGTCAGCGCGAAGTGGAGTGTCCGCGCCGACCGCGAGGAGCAGTTCGGAGTTGATTTTGAGGCGTACGCGCGACTAGACGATGCCGGCCGGGACTTCGATTTCGTGCTCGTTACCAACGAATTCGATGCAGCGCGCCTCGTAGCTGCTTGTGAACGTCGCCGGCCGAATGCGGCTCTGTTCTCTTCGGTCGTTCATGTGAACGCCACCGGCCCCCTTGCAGTTTACGGGCCCCATCCTCGCCGCTCAGCGAAGAGACTTGCCGAACTCGTAGACGCTGGCCAGCTGCAGAGCTTGGAGCATTGGTTGGCTAGCCTCACTGCATAGTACGCGCTCGCGCTAGCGCAGCGCTGGTTTCGGAGGCCCGCATCTCGCATATGGCCGACGTTTTTTCACGTAAGAAACGCTCTGAAGTCATGGCCGCCATCCGCGCTAAGCACACGAGGCCGGAGGTCGCCGTCCGACGAGCGCTTAGTGCGCTGGGCGTGCGGTTCCGCCTGCATGTGGCGGATCTGCCGGGCCGGCCGGATATAGTCATTGGAAAGCTTCGAACGATAATCCAGGTAAAAGGGTGCTTCTGGCACGGGCACCGATGCTTGGGCGGGCGCATTCCTGCAACGAACCGGGCCTATTGGCGCGCGAAGATTGCGGGAAACAGAGCGCGCGATCAACGGAACGAACGTCGGCTCCGTGCAATGGGTTGGAGGGTCAAGACCATTTGGGAATGCCGTGTTAGGCGATCGCCGCATACGGAACTGGTCGTCCTGCTCCAGAGATTGCTGAACATTCCACCGGTGTCCAGCCACCACAAGGGTCGCGTCCCGTGACGTGGTGTACGAGTCGTGGTTCTCGTAAGGTCAGGAACTTTGCTCAGCTCATTACGGCGGAGAGCCTCGCGGGTTGATTGTCGCCGAGTGCCTGCAAGCCTTCAAGCTGCAGGTAGCGACGTTGCAACTGCCATTCATCGTTCTGCTCGAGCAGCAGCGCTCCGACCAGGCGCACGATCGCCGCTTCGTTGGGGAAGATCCCTACGACATCGGTGCGGCGCTTGATCTCGGCGTTCAGCCGCTCCAGAGGATTCGTCGAGTGAATCTGCAGCCGGTGCGCCTTGGGGAAGCTCATGTGCGCGAGGACTTCGTCCTCGGCCACGTCCATGAGCGTTCCGATCTTTGGGAAGCGCTCCCTGAGCTGATCGGCGACCGCGCGCCACTGTCGACGAGCTTCCGCCTCGCTCTCCTGAGCGAACACGGTACGGATGAGCGCAGCCACCATCTGGCGCTGGCCCTTGGGGACGTGGACGAGGGCGTTCCTCATGAAGTGCACGCGACAGCGCTGCCAGGTCGCCTTGAGCAGTTTGGTCACCGCGGCCTTCAATCCCTCGTGGTCATCCGAGATGACCAGCTTCACCCCGCGCAAGCCGCGACGCGCGAGCGAGCGCAGGAACGTCGTCCAGAATGCCTCGGCCTCGGAGGCGCCCACGCTCATGCCGAGGACTTCGCGTTGCCCTTCGGTGTTCACCCCGACGGCGATTATCACGGCCACCGAGACGATCCTGCCGTTCTCGCGCGTCTTCACGTAGGTCGCGTCGATCCACAGGTAGGGCCAGTCGCCCTCGATCGGTCGATTGAGGAACGCCCCGACCCGCTCGTCGATCTCGGCGCACAGCCGCGAGACCTGGCTCTTGCTGATCCCGCTCATGCCCATGGCCTTCACCAGCTCGTCGACCGAGCGGGTCGATACGCCCTGGACGTAGGCCTCCTGAATCACCGCGGCCAAGGCCTTCTCGGCGGTCCTGCGGGGCTCGAGGAACGCCGGGAAGTAGCTCCCCGACCTGAGCTTCGGGATCTTCAGGTCGACGCTGCCGGCGCGTGTGTCCCAGAGCCGGTCGCGGTAGCCGTTGCGGCTGTTCGAGCGCTCGGGGCTTCGCTCGCCGAACCCCGCGCCGCAGCGGCCCTCGACGTCCATCTCCATCATGCGCTGGGCGACGTACTGGATCATCTCGCGCAGCAGGTCGGCGTCGGGCCCCTTCTCAGCGAGCTCGGCCAGTGCCATAGTCGGCTTGGTCATCGTGTGTCTCCTTCGTCCGGTTGTTGGGTCGCACCACAACCTTACCGAAGAACCACGATGGCCCCCCTTCGGGGGCCGGCGTGGGG
>JRYJ01000717.1_pt1 | contig 12316 bp, 13 predicted proteins | sample 235371 | NCBI WGS metagenome assembly JRYJ01 (sample SAMN03074219, study PRJNA261477) | activated sludge metagenome | biome: Wastewater Treatment Plant; feature: Wastewater; material: Activated sludge; isolation source: activated biomass of a wastewater treatment plant treating hydrocarbon... ... | reverse complement strand
GGGTTGGTGAGCGGGCCGAGGATGTTGAAGATGGTGCGCACGCCCATTTCGCGCCGGATGGGCGCGACGTTCTTCATGGCAGGATGATGGTTCGGTGCGAACATGAAACCGATGCCCGTGCGCCGGATGCATTCGGCGACCTGGGCCGGCCCGAGCGTGATCGTGGCGCCCAGCGCTTCCAGCACGTCGGCGCTGCCGGAACTGGAGGACACGCCGCGGTTGCCGTGCTTGGCAACGCGCGCGCCCGCCGCCGCGACCACGAACATCGAGGCCGTCGAGATGTTGAAGGTTTGGGCGCCGTCGCCGCCGGTGCCCACGACATCGACGAAGTGCGCGTCGTGGGGCACGTCGACCGGCGTGCACAGCTCGCGCATCACCTTCGCCGCAGCGGAAATCTCGCCGATGGTTTCCTTCTTGACACGCAGCCCAGTGAGAATGGCGGCGACCATCAGTGGCGAGATCTGCGCGCTCATGATCTGGCGCATCAGATGCAGCATCTCGTCATGAAAGATCTCGCGATGCTCGATGGTGCGCTGCAGAGCTTCTTGCGGAGTGATCATCGGTAGGTTCCTTGTCGCGGGCCGTCAGTGGCGGTTCAGAAAGTTGCGCAGCAGATCGTGCCCGTGCTCGGTCAGGATGGATTCCGGGTGAAACTGCACGCCTTCGAGGTCGAACTGTTTGTGGCGCACGCCCATGATTTCGCCGTCCTCCGTCCAGGCCGTGATCTCCAGGCACTCGGGCAGGGTCTCGCGGCGGATGGCGAGCGAATGGTAGCGGGTGGCGACCAGTGGATTCGGCAGGCCGCGGAACACGCCGGTGCCGGTGTGGCGGATGGGCGAGGTCTTGCCGTGCATNNAACACGCGCACGTCCTCGCCCAGCTCGCCGAAATACTGCACGAGGTTGTAGGTGAAGGAATCGTAGTTGTCGATCATCAGAAGCATGTTAGACCCCTACCACAGAGGCACAGAGACACAGAGGATGTCACAGAGAAATCAGAGTTTCATTCGTCGAAGGCCGTTCTTCAAGACGGGAACATTGAAGTTGATCAACAAGCCCGTCGGGTAGCCTCCCAGCCTGGGATAGGTCAAAAGCTGCGCCTCGTGGATTGGAAGCAGCATATCCACTGCTTTCACTTCGACCACGAGCACCCCATCGACCACGATGTCGATGCGATAACCGTGATCGAGCCGCAAGGACTTGTAGACCAGCGGCAACTCCACCTGGCGTTCGAATTCGATTCCGACCTGACCAAGCTCGTAGCAGAGGCACTCCTCATAAGCGGACTCAAGGAGCCCGGGGCCCAGCGCCCGATGCACTTCGATTGCCGCCCCGATAACTCTCTCTGTCAGCGGGTCCCTCTGTGCTGAACTCTGTGTCTCTGTGCCCCTGTGGTTCATCGTTCAATCAAGCTTCGTATCCAACCCGCCCTCGGCCATCTCCGCCGCCCGCAGCAGGGCGCGGGCCTTGTTCTGGGTTTCCACCCATTCGGCATCCGGGTTCGAGTCGGCGACGATGCCGGCGCCGGCCTGGACGTGCAGCATGCCGTCCTTGATCACCGCCGTGCGAATGGCGATGGCGAGATCCATGTCGCCGTGGAAGCCGAGGTAGCCGACGGCGCCGGCGTAGATGCCGCGCTTGGTCGGCTCCAGCTCGTCGATGATCTCCATCGCCCGTACCTTGGGTGCTCCGGACACAGTGCCGGCGGGGAAGGAGGCGCGCAGCACGTCGAGCGCGCTTCGGCCGTTCCGCAGCCTCCCCTCGACATTTGACACGATGTGCATGACGTGGGAGTAGCGCTCGACGACGAACTGCTCGGTCACACGGACGCTGCCGGTGGCGGCGACGCGGCCGACGTCGTTGCGGCCCAGGTCGAGGAGCATCAGGTGCTCGGCGCGCTCCTTCTCGTCGGCGAGCAGCTCCTGGGCCAGGGCGGCATCTTCCTCAGGTGTAGCGCCGCGCCGGCGCGTGCCGGCGATCGGCCGCACCGTCACGGTCTCGCCTTCGAGCCGCACCAGAATCTCGGGTGAGGCGCCGACAACATGAAAGTCCTCGAAGTTGAAGAAAAACATGTAGGGCGAGGGATTGAGCTTGCGCAGCGCACGGTAGAGCGCGATCGGCGTTGCCGCGTAAGGCTTGGACATGCGTTGCGACAACACCACCTGCATGATGTCGCCGTCGACGATGTACTGCTTGGCGCGCACCACCGCCGCTTTGAATTGCTCCTCGCCGAAGCTCGACACCGCCGGCTGCGACGGTCCCGAGGTGTCGGGCGGAATGCCGGCCGGCGCGCGCAGCTTTCTCAGCAGCTCGGCGAGCCGGCGCTTGGCCTTCTGGAAGGCGCCTGGCACACCGGGCTCGGCATAGACCACCAGCGTCAGCATGCCCGAAAGGTTATCCACCACCGCGATCTCTTCGGATAGCAGGAGAATGATGTCAGGCGTGCCGATGGCATCGTCTACTTCATTGCGCTCCAGCCGCGGCTCGATGTAGCGCACCGTGTCGTAACCGAAGCAGCCGACCAGCCCGCCGCAATAGCGCGGCAGGCCGGCCACGCGGGGCACGCGGAAGCGGGATTGGAATTCGGCGACATAGGCCATCGGGTTGCCATAGTCGCGCCGCTCGGCGATGCGATCGCCGGTCAGCGTCAGCACAGTGCGGCCGTAGACGGCGACGCGGGTGGTCGAGGCCAAGCCGATGATGGAATAGCGCCCGAAGCGCTCGCCCCCCTGCACCGACTCCAGCAGGTAGGTGTACGGCTCGTTGGCCAGCTTCAGATATATCGACAGCGGCGTGTCGAGATCGGCAAAGGTTTCGAGCGTGACCGGGATGCGGTTGTAACCGTGCCCGGCAAGCTGATTGAATTCGACTTCAGTCATCATGACCCCACAGCACAAGAAAAAGGACGCGGGAACATCCCGCAGCGCCGACGCCTAGGGACGCCAGCGACGCCAGGGCCATGCCTCGGCACCTTTCGCGTACTTCCTCTCGTACGTGCGTTTCGTGTGGGTCACGACGGTTCAGATAGCAGATTTGGATAACTTGACGATCCGCGTCGCGGCTTCGTCGAGCGTGGACACTATAGCATCACAATCCAGCTCGCGCACGTCCCCGCCCTCGTTGTAGCCATAGGGCACGCAGAATACCGGGCAACCGGCGGCACGGGCAGCGAAGGTATCGTGCTTGGAATCGCCGATATGCAGATTGTGGCTGGGGGCAACGCCGAGCTGCTCACAGGCGTAGAGCAGCGGCAGGGGGTGCGGCTTCCTTTCCGGCAGGGTATCGCCCGAGACGGCCAGTGCGAGATAGTCCGCCAGGCCGGTCATGTGAAGCAGCGGTTCGGTGAATGCCGCCGCCTTGTTCGTGATACAGGCCATGGGCAGGCCCATGCGACGAAAAGCGTCGAGCCCCGCCAGCACGCCGGGATACGGGGTCGAGCGCCGGCCGTTCGTGAGCGCGTAGTGGCGGCGGAATACTTCGTTGGCCCGAGCCAGAAAGGCGGTATCGGGGGCGGTTTCGCGTGTCACGCAACGCTGGACCAGATTGGGAATGCCTCGGCCGACGAATCGGCGGATCTCTTCGTCGCGGCGCTCGGGCAGCCCCAATTCGCACAGCATGAGATTGGCCGCCGCGGCAAGATCGGGAACGGTATCCAACAACGTGCCGTCGAGGTCGAGCGTCACGCTGTCGACGGGGATCGGAAAGCGCATGAGCCGGCGTCCGTGTCGCGAGTCGGCGTGGATGCTCCGGTAGCCGTCGCCGGCCCCGGCGCCCTACTTGACCTGCGCCAACTCGGCGCGCATGGCGGCGATGGTCGCCTTGTAATCCTTGGTGCCGTAGATGGCGGAGCCGGCAACGAAGGTGTCGGCGCCGGCGGCGGCGATCTCGGCGATGTTGTCCACCTTCACGCCGCCATCCACCTCCAGACGAATGTCCCGCCCCGACTCGTCGATGCGCCGGCGCACCGCGCGCAGTTTGTTGAGCGCCTCGGCGATGAACTTTTGCCCGCCGAAACCGGGGTTCACCGACATGATCAGGATCAGATCCAGCTTGTCCATCACGTGGTCAAGGTAGTGCAACGGCGTGGCGGGATTGAACACGAGGCCGGTCTGGCAGCCGCAATCCTTGATCAGCGCCAGCGAGCGGTCGACATGCTCGGAAGCCTCGGGATGGAAGCTGATGAGATTGGCGCCCGCCTTGGCGAAGTCTGGAATGATGCGATCCACGGGCTTGACCATCAGATGGACGTCGATCGTCGCCTCCGTCAGGGGTCGGATCGCCTCGCACACCAGTGGCCCGATGGTGAGATTGGGCACATAGTGGTTGTCCATGACATCGAAATGAATCCAATCGGCGCCGGCGGCGATGACGTTGGTGACCTCCTCGCCCAATTTGGCGAAGTTGGCGGAGAGAATGCTCGGCGCGATGCGATACATGGATGGGCTCCAATTGCTAAGATGAAACGATTCTAGCCAGTTTTATCCATAAGGAAACTGAGTTTTTCTTATGCTTTCCATAACCAGCTCTTTGCAACGGTACCCGCGGGTTCAGACCCTGCGCGCCCGCTGCCCTGCGGCAGCGGGATTTCTTGCCACGTGCGGGGAAATCGGATTCAATAGCGTGATGGCCGAAAGCAAGAAATACGAAATCAACGTTTCCGCGCAAACGGAGTATCTTGCGGATCAGTCCGATCCCGTCGGCGGCCGTTATGTCTTCGCCTACACCATTACCGTCCGCAACACCGGCAGCATTAGCGCGCAACTGGTCAGCCGCCATTGGATCATCACCGACGCCGAAGCGCAGGTGCAGGAGGTGCGCGGACTCGGCGTAGTCGGCCAGCAGCCGCTGCTGCGACCGGGCGAGAGTTTCGAATACACCAGCGGTTGCGCGCTCACGACGCCGGTGGGTACCATGCGCGGCGCGTATCAGATGGTCGCCGAGGACGGCACCCACTTCGAGGCACCGATCGCCGAGTTCACGCTCGCCATGCCGCGCGTGCTGCATTGAGACGAAAAGCGCTGCCCAAGGCGCGAGGACCGGCGCCAACTGGGGTTGGGGCGGCCCGCCCGTCGCAGGGCAGTTCACCACCAAGGACACAAAGGACACCAAGAAGGAAGTCCGAGCGCCTGGAATGCCGCCGTCCCTGATTCAGTACGCAGATGCGCTATTGTATGAAGGAGCCGGGATTTCTTCGTGTTCTTGGTGTCCTTGGTGGTGAGAATAGATTTTCGGGGGCACAGACCTCGCCGCGCTAACGTCCCGCACCATGTCCCTCAAGCATAGCTACACGCTGTTCGCGCCGTTCTATGACGTACTCATCGACACGGCGACGCGGGCGGCACGCCGCCGCAACATCGAACTGATTGCCAACAGTCCGCCCTGTCACGTGCTGCTCGCCGGCGTAGGAACGGGACTCGACTTGCCCTTTTTGCCGCGCCAGCACCGCTACGCCGGGCTCGACCTGACTGGCGCGATGCTGGCGAAGACGCGTCGGCGCAACGCTGGTCTGGATTTCACTGCCGTACGCGGCGATGCCCAACGCCTGCCGTTCGCCAACGACGCATTCGATGCCGCCGTACTGCACCTGATCTTGGCGGTGGTGCCGCAACCCATGCTTTGTCTTGCCGAAGCGGCGCGCACCGTGCGCCCCGGCGGCAGCGTGCTGGTGTTCGACAAGTTCCTCCGGCCGCGTCAGGCGGCGCCACTGCGCCGGGTGCTGAATCCTGTGGTCCGTCGCCTGGCGACGCGGCTGGATGTCGTGTTCGAGGACGTGCTGGCGACCGTGCCGGAGCTGGAGCTGGTGAGCGACGAGCCGGTCCTGGCGCGCGGTTGGTTCCGGGTCATCCGGCTGAGGAAGGCCGGCTGAGCGCCGGGGGCAACGCGAATCGCCCGAAAACTGACTTCACCACAGAGGACGCGGAGGACGCAGAGGAGATGAAAGGGGGGCGAAGAATTCACATCGCATCCCGCCTTTCCTCTGTGTCCTCTGCGTCCTCTGTGGTGAGCTGCTGTTAACTCCGATAATCCGCGTTGATTTTCACGTAGTCGTAGGAAAAGTCGCAGGTCCACACGGTCGCNNTTGCCGATGGCTGCGAGAATGCGGCCGAGATTGGGATCGGAAGCGAAGAACGCGGTTTTCACCAGCGGCGAGTGGGCGATGGCATAGCCGACCGCCCTGCACTCCGCCACGTCGCGCCCGCCCTCGACGACGATGCTGATGAACTTGGTCGCGCCTTCGCCATCGCGCACGATGGCCCGGGCAAGTTCCGCCGCCACGGCAACGAGCGCCTCGCGCAGTACGGCGCACGCAGCACTGTCGCCGTCGGCAATGGGCGCGCCACCCGCCCTGCCCGTGGCGAGCAGGACGAACGAATCGTTGGTGGACGTGTCCCCATCCACCGTCACGCAGTTGAACGAGCGATCCGCCACCTCCCGCACCAGCCGCTCCAACACGGGCTGGTCCACCGGGGCGTCGGTGGCGACGAAGCCGAGCATGGTCGCCATGTTCGGCCGGATCATGCCGGCCCCCTTGGCAATGCCGGTGATGGTGACGGGCACGCCGTCGATCTCGACGCGGCGCGAGGCAGCCTTGGCTACAGTATCGGTCGTCATAATGGCGTGGGCAGCCTCATGCCAGCGGCGCTCGTCCAAGTTCGCGACGCAGACAGGGAGCGCCGCCTCGATGCGCTCGACCGGAAGCGGTTCCATGATGACGCCGGTGGAAAACGGCAGCACCTGGTCCGGCCGGCAGCCCAGGCGCTGCGCCACCGCGGCGCAGGTCGCCTGGGCCGCCGCAAGCCCCGGCGCACCGGTGCCGGCGTTGGCGATGCCGGTATTGATCAGCAGCGCGCGGATGCCGTTGTCCTGGCGGGCCAACTCCAGATTTGCCTTGCAGACGGTCACGGGCGCCGCGCAGAAACGGTTTTGGGTAAACACGCCGGCGACGGTGCTGCCCGGCGCCAGTTCGATCAGCAGCAAGTCCTTCCGATCGAGCTTGCGGATGCCGGCCTCGGCCGTGCCGAGGCGAACGCCATGAACCGCATGCAGGGCCTCGGCAGATGGGGTCGAATAGTTAACAGGCATTTCTCACCACCAAGGACACCAAGGACACGAAGGAAAACCAGGCAAAGCTTGGTGTCCTTTGTGCCCTTGGTGGTTCATCGATCAGCTCAACTTCCCGTGGCAGTGCTTGTACTTCTTGCCCGAACCGCAGGGGCAGGGATCGTTGCGGCCGACCTTCTGGCCGCTGCGCACGATGGGCTGCTGCGGGCGTTCCTCGGCGGGCGCGCCGAGCGCCTCGTCGTAATCGGCGTGATGATACTGGACGTTCTCGACCGCCGGCGCCGGCTCTGCTTCGGCAATCTGCTCCTGGGAACGAATCTCGACCGTCATCAATAGGCGCGATACCTCCACGCGCACCGTCTGCAGCAGTGCCTCGAACAGCTCGAAGGCCTCGCGCTTGTACTCCTGCTTCGGGTTCTTCTGGGCGTAGCCGCGCAGGTGGATCCCCTGGCGCAGATGATCGAGCGCTGCGAGGTGTTCGCGCCAATGCGTATCCAGGCTCTGCAGCATGACGTTGCGCTCGAACTGGTGGAACGCCACCGCACCCACCTGCTCGACCTTGACGGCATATCCGGCGTCGGCGGCATCTATGATGCGCCTCAGAATGCCATCGTCGTTAAGGGTCGGCTCGGCCTTCACCCACTCGCCCACGGGGACGTGTACCTGGTACTCGGCGGCGAGGGCCTTTTCGAGCCCGGGGATGTCCCACTGCTCCTCGACGCTCTCCGCCGGAACGTACGTGCGCAGGCAATCGTGCAGCACGCCGTGACGCATGGCGGTGATGGTCTCGGTGATATCGTCCGTCTCCAGCAGTTCGTTGCGCTGCTGATAGATCACCTTGCGCTGGTCGTTGGCGACATCGTCGTACTCCAGCAGCTGCTTGCGAATGTCGAAGTTGCGCTGCTCGACCTTGCGCTGAGCCGATTCCAGGGAGCGGGTGACCATGGCATGCTCAATGGCCTCGCCCTCGGGCATTTTCAGCCGCACCATGATGGCATTGAGCCGTTCGCCGGCGAAGATCTTGAGCAGCGGGTCTTCCAGAGACAGGTAGAAACGCGACGAGCCCGGATCACCCTGGCGCCCCGAGCGGCCGCGCAACTGGTTGTCGATGCGCCGCGATTCGTGACGTTCGGAGCCGATGATGTGCAACCCGCCGGCGGCGATGACCTGCTCGTGCAGCTTTTGCCATTCGGCGCGCAACGCAGCGATGCGCGCTTCCTTGTCCGGCTCACTCAGAGCGGCGTCATCGCGAATCTGTTCAATCTGCTTGTTGACATTGCCGCCAAGCACGATGTCGGTGCCGCGGNNCTGCTTGGCGTTGAGCACCTGATGGGGCAGCTTCTCTTTGTGCAGAATGCCTGAAAGCAGCTCGTTGTTCTCGATCGACGTCGTGCCCACCAGCACCGGCTGGCCGCGCTCGTGGCAGTCCTTGATGTCGGCGATGATGGCGGCGTACTTTTCCTTGGCCGTGCGGTAGACCTGGTCCATACGGTCGTCGCGGACCATCGGCTTGTGGGTGGGAATGACCACCGTTTCCAGGCCGTAGATCTGATGGAACTCGTAGGCCTCGGTGTCCGCCGTGCCGGTCATGCCCGAAAGCTTCTGGTACATGCGAAAGTAATTCTGGAACGTGATCGAAGCCAGCGTCTGGTTCTCGCTCTGGATCGACACGCCCTCCTTCGCCTCGACTGCCTGATGCAGGCCGTCGGACCAGCGCCGGCCGGGCATGAGCCTCCCGGTGAATTCGTCGACGATGATGACCTCGCCGTTTTGCACCACATAGTGCTGGTCGCGATGGAACAGGTTATGGGCGCGCAGCGCGGCATACAGGTGGTGCATGAGCAGGATGTTCGCCGGCTCGTAGAGACTGCCGCCGGGCGGCAGCATGCCCATGCGCGCCAAGATCTCTTCGGCGTGCTCATGGCCCTGCTCGGTAAGCAGGACCTGGTGCGACTTGAGATCCACCGTGTAATCGCCGGTGTCCTGCTCGCCTTGCTGCTTGGCCGCCTCGCCCTTGGTCAGTAGCGGCGCGACCTGGTTCATGCGCACGTACAGCTCGCTGTGGTCCTCGGCCTGGCCGGAGATGATGAGCGGCGTGCGCGCCTCGTCGATGAGGATGGAGTCCACCTCGTCGACGATCGCGTAGTAGAGCCCGCGCTGGACCACCCGCTCGGCGGTGGTGTACACCATGTTGTCGCGCAGGTAGTCGAAGCCGAACTCGTTGTTGGTGCCGTAGGTGATGTCGGCGGCGAAGGCCGGCTGCTTCTCCGTGTGCGGCATCTGCGACAGGTTGCAGCCCACGGTCAAACCGAGGAAGCGGTAGATCTTACCCATCCACTCCGCATCGCGGCTGGCCAGGTAGTCGTTGACAGTGACGATGTGCACACCCTTGCCCGTCAGGGCATTGAGATAGGCAGGCAACGTCGCGACCAGCGTCTTGCCCTCGCCCGTGCGCATCTCGGCGATCTTGTTGTCGTTCAGGACCATGCCGCCGATCAACTGCACGTCGAAGTGGCGCATGCCCAAGGTGCGTTTGCCGGCCTCGCGCACCACGGCGAACGCCTCGGGCAGGATATCGTTCAACGCTGAGCCGGCCGCCAGCTTCTGTTTGAACTCGTCGGTTTTGGCGCGCAGTTGGTCGTCGGTCAGCGCACCGATTGCCGGTTCGAGCGCATTGATGGTGCGCACGGTGTTCGAATACTGCCGGATCAGCCGATCGTTGCGGCTGCCGAAGATTTTCTTGAGTAGGCCGGAAATCATGGAATTCGGGACGCGGCTGGCGCGGCGGGGGGCCGCAAAACTGCGGAGTTTACCACGTCGGGAGCGCCCAACCCGGGCGACGGGCCGCCCTCAGCCAGCCCGTCACGAAGAGATCGGGACAGAAGCCGTCGCTGCGCTACTTGCGGTGTGCTGCCAGCGCACCGTCGCCGTTCTGCTGCGCGTGCTGGAGGAAGCGGTTGGGATTCTGGGCAACACCGTTCTTGCGCACTTCGAAGTGCAGGTGCGGCCCGGTTGAACGACCGGTGGAGCCGACCTCGGCGATCTTCTGGCCGCGCTTGACCACCGCGCCGACCTTGACCAGGATTTTCGAGGCGTGGGCGTAGCGGGTAGTCAGGCCGTTGCCATGGTCGATCTCGACGGTGTTGCCATAGTGGGGCTGAAAGTCCGCCGTGACGACAATGCCGCCGGCGGCGGCCATGATCGCCGTGCCGGTGTCGGCGACGAAGTCCACGCCTTCGTGCAGCGCGTTCTGGCCGGTAAAGGGATCGATTCGCCAACCGAAGCTCGATGCATTCCAAGTCGTCGTAATGGGCAGCGTCGTCGGTAGGAGATTGCGCCGCACCCGCTCGTCCAGCATCTCGGACTCCACCAGCCCGAGGTAGTCGCTGCGCACTTCCAATTGATGGGACAGAGCATCCAGTTGCTGCTGCATGTCCGCCGCCGATAGCGGCCGCGCGGGTTCGACCAGCATGCCGCCACGGGCCGGCGGCTCGCTCATCCTGAACTCCTGGGGCTTGATGCCGGCCAAGCTGCCGAGGCGCTCACCGAGCGAGTCGAGGCGGATCAACTGAGCCTGGAGCTGACCAAGCTTGACGGCCATGGCATTGAGGTTTTCGCGCAGGAACTCCTGGGTCTTACGGGTTTCCTCCTGACGCAGGCTGAGCAGCAACTCCTGGACGAAGGGCAACCGCATCTCGGCCGCATGACGCAGGGTCACGAAGGAGAAGAGCGAGGAGATCGAGAGCACGGCGACGGTCAGAACGACCGCAGCGAGGACGAGATGGCGGCTGGTCAGCGTGATCGTCCGTGCCGTTGCCATGCGGTCGGATACAAGAATAATATGCATCTAGCTCCTCCCAGAGAATCGAATGAGCGCGACAAAACTCCACGCCTTACTCACGCTCTCTGAAGATCTGGCACCCCTCGCCACGCACGCTGCCCGCCTGATGAGGCTGCAGCGGATATTCCAGCAGATCGCGCCGAAGCCTCTGGCCCGTTCCAGCCAGGTGGCGAATCTGAAGCAGGGGGTTGTTATTGTCCACGCCGCGAACGGCGCGGTCGCCGCGAAGCTCAGGCAGTTGGCACCGAGACTATGCGACGAGTTTTCAAACAGGAGTTGCGAGATTACTAAAATTCAGGTCAAAGTGCAAGCGCCCGCTAACGCCGGTAAGTCCTTGAAAATAGAGCGTCCCGAGCTCGCGCCGGCGGCAATCCAAGAGCTGGCGCGGCTTTCCGGCCGGCTACCCGATTCGCCGCTGAAACGGGCGGTGGATCGCATGCTGGCACGGCAAGACGCGCGCAAGCGTCCGCCGCCCAAAGAGAGCTCCGGCCGCCCCAAAGCGCCGTAACGCCACTTTTACTTTCGCTGGTGACTGCAGCCGCGCGCCGTTGTCAGGCCGTCCCTCCCGCGCCGAACACGATGCGGGAGGAGCATCCGGCCGCGCAGCGCCGTGATCCGGGCACCGGCCCGGTCAAAGAACGATAACGCGTTCGAGAAAAAACAGGGAAAGAACGATCAGAGCAAAAATCAGAGCATACTTGCCGACCCGCCAGGCGAAACCGAGGTAGCGCCGATCGCGGGTAAACAGGAAGGCAAGGATGCCGGCGCCAATGGCGATCACCGCCAGCACGCCGACGATACGCAGGATCAGCATGTTCGGGCGATGACGGCGGGGCGGTCAGGCAAACTGGGGCGCGAACAGACGTGCGACCGCCGGCGGCACGTCCTCTTCGGCGGCAAAGCTGATCATCTCCCACGCTCGCTGGTCGGCGAGCAGGGCCCGCAGCAGCTCGTTGTTCAGGGCGTGACCGGATTTGTGCGCCGAAAATGCCGCGAGCAGCGGATGCCCGACGAGATACAGATCGCCTACGGCATCGAGCACCTTGTGCTTGACGAACTCGTCNNGACGTCCTGCATGAAGCCGAATGTCCTGGCGCGCGCCACCTCCTTGACATAGGAGTTCTCGGCGAAATCGACCGTGACGCTGGTGCCAGTGCGATCGACAGCAGGGTGGTTGAAGACAATCGAAAACGTCAGGCGGAAGCCGTCATAGGGATCGAGCCGCGCCCATTTGTCGCCGTCGCGCACCTCGACCGGCCGCTTGACGCGCAGGAACTTCTTCGGCGCCGCCTGCTCCTCGATGCCTGCCGACTGCAGCAGAAACACGAACGGCGCAGCGCTGCCGTCCATGATCGGGATTTCCTGGGCATCGAGGTCGACATGAACGTTGTCGATGCCCAGCCCCGCCAGCGCCG
>JRYJ01012945.1_pt1 | contig 12335 bp, 13 predicted proteins | sample 235371 | NCBI WGS metagenome assembly JRYJ01 (sample SAMN03074219, study PRJNA261477) | activated sludge metagenome | biome: Wastewater Treatment Plant; feature: Wastewater; material: Activated sludge; isolation source: activated biomass of a wastewater treatment plant treating hydrocarbon... ... | reverse complement strand
CTGGCGGAAGCCTCCATGCTGGTCACGAGTGCGGTGTTCGCATGGAAGCTGCTGTTCATCGTGCTGGCCGGCATCAACGCGGCGTACTTCGAGTTCGTCGTTGCGAAGCGGCCGGTTGCGCAGGACGACCAGGCGGTGCTGCCGGCCGGAATGAAGTTCGCGGCGCTGGCCTCCCTGACCCTGTGGACGCTCGTGATCGTCTGCGGCCGCCTCATTCCCTATCTCTCCTGAGGCGCGCCCGTCATGTCGATCGCCGAGATTCTCGCCGCCATTCAGGACAGTGCCATCGCTCATGCGATCAGCAAGTCCAATCACATGGTCGCCGCCGGGTTGCAGATCGTGCACGTCATGGGATTCATTTTCCTGCTCGCCGCGCTGGTGCTCATCAGCCTGAGGCTGCTCAACCTGGTCATGAAGAATGAGCCGATGAGCGTCGTGCGGCGCGATGCCAATCGCTTTTTCCATATCGGCCTGGTGCTGACCGTGCTGAGCGGCACGCTCATGTTCGTGGCCACGCCCAAGCTCTATTTCTACAAGTTCGCGTTCGAGCTGAAGAAGCTGCTGTTCGTCGGCGCCATCGCGCTGCAGTTCGCGCTGTACCGTCGCATCGCGGCCCAAGAATCGCCGCATCCCGTGCTGGCTCGCGCGACGGTTGGCGTATCGCTGATCGTGTGGTTCGGCATCGGCCTAGCCGGTCGCATGATCGGATTCACCTGAGGCAGCCGGGCAGTGATGAGCCGAGCCAGCGGCAGCGCATGAATCTGAAATCAGCTCCGGAAGGTAGCCGCGCAGCAGAAATGCCGTTGATCGAACGTCTCACAAAGGGCAGCGGTGTCATGCTTACGCAACGCCGCCACCACGCGAGCGCGGATACAAGTAGCTCAGGAATTGCTCCGTCGCCGCACGCCACGAGAACTTACGCGCGTGAGCGACTGCGTCTGCGCGTTTCAGCTCGAGCGCCGCGAGACAGGCCGTGCGCAGATTCTCGTGAAGCACGCCCGCCTTCGAATCGCCGATCACATCGAGCGGTCCAGTCACGGGATAAGCCGCGACCGGCAATCCGCAGGCCATCGCTTCGAGCACGGCCAGCCCTCGCGGTCCGATTGCGCGCCGATCGCCTCCCACAGCCGCCTGACGGTGGGCAGCCGCAGCTCGGTGAGCATGATCGACAGGCGCGCGGCCTGGGCATCCAACGTCGTGGGGGCGTTCATGCGACCTCCACGAGCGCGTCGTAGACGCCGAGCGCAGGCAGTGCCACCGACACCGCCGGCATCTTCGCCTGGCGCGGAGCGAACTCCTCGGTGAGCCGATCCAGGTCGGGTAGCGCGTCGCGCCCAGCGATCTCGGCGAGCCGCACGGCGAGTGCCGCCTCGCAGCCGTGGCCGGCGGCGAGCTCGAGCAGCCCGACCATGACGCGCGCCGCACGTGGCTCAGGCAGCCGCTCGATCAGACGCTGCCAGGTCACCGCGTACTCGCTTCTCGGCCACAGCGCGTCGCGAAACCGCCAGCGCACCAGCGCCCCGGGCTTGCGCTTGAGCGCCGGCACCAGATGCCGATAGTCGATCAGGCGCGCACGACCCTCACCGACCGGACGAACGCGCGGGGCTTCGAACACGCAGCTCTCGCCGAGGTAGGCCTCGACCCGATCGTCGTACAGACGCACCTTCAGCCGATGCCCGACGAGCCGCGAGGGCACCGTGTAGGACTCCTTGCGCACCGTGAACAGCGCGAACTTGCTCACCCGCGCGTCGAGCTCGTCATAGTCGGCGGCACGTCGCGCCGGCAGCGGCCTCAGGCAGGCGTGTTCCACCGCCAGCGCCTTCACCAGGCGCGCATTGGCCCGCTCGACGACCTCAGCGACGAAGCGCCGGTAGTCTTGCAGGGAATCGAAGTCGCGACTTCCCCGCAACAGCAGCGCCTGCTCGAGGAAGTGCTTGGTCGTCGCCTGCCGCGCCTCGATCGAGCCGTTCTCGTGGCTCTCGCCCGGGTTGTTGCGCGTCGCGCGCATCCCATAGCGCTCGCACAGCGCTTCGTAACGACGCGTGAGCTCCTCGCGCTCGGCCAGGTTGTTGAACGCCGCCGAGAGGCTGTCGGTGCGATGCTCCACCGGTGCGCCCCCGAGCCGCCACAGCGCGTTCTGCAGCCCGCCCGACAGCGCCACCCAGCTCTCGCCCCCCAGAACGACCTCGACGTGGCGCCAGCCCGAGTAGGCGAGCGCGAACTGGTAGAGCCGATGGTCGAACGCCACGCCGGCGATGCGCACGCCCAGTTCGCCCGCATCGGTGAAATCGGACAGCCCCAGGCGCCCCGGGGTGTGCTCCTGCGCGAAGAAGACCTCGCGCTCCTCGCCTTCCAGCGCACGCCAAGCGCGCACCCGCCGCTGCAGCGTGCGCAGCACCCGAGCCTCGAACTGCCCAGGATGACGCCGACCGAGCTCTTCGAGCAGCGTCACTGCCGTCAACCCCGGCGTCTGGCGCAACAGCGCGACCAGCTCCGTCTCCCACACCCCGGCCAGCGGATCGGCACGCGTGCGCCACCGCCGCAACCCACGCTGCGACGGCAATGTCGTCGTCTGCTCGATCCGGCGGGCGCTGCGAACGCTCACGCCCACCTTCGCCGCCGCCGCTTCTTGCTTGAACTGCCTGCGTAACTCCTTGTATCGGTTCACTTGATGATCCGTAATGCGCTTGCCGGGCACCGTGCTTCCTCGTCCTTCTTGTTCGAGGAATCACTGTAATCCCCCGTCACCCGAGCGCACCCGGCGGCAGCGCCCTACCGGCCAAGATGGTCGTCGTCAACCGGCCAAGATGATTGTCGTCGACCAGCAGCAACAGCTCAATGTGCCACGCGAGGGTCGTCACCGAGCGCTTGTGCTTGGATTCGCGCAGAAAGCGCTTCGCGCAATCGGAGAAGAGGGGGCGGGCGTGCATGCGCCGCTCGCGCTCCCACTCGATCCGGTCGACCTCCTTGGCGAGATAGCATTCTGCGTGCTCCTGCGACACGGCTCCAAGGCGCGCGAAGATGCGCTCACCCCGGTGCGCCTTGTCAATCGTGCGCCGGCCGAGACGATCGATCGTGATTCCGTGTACGTCTGTCCGCGCCATGCGACTCCTCCCGTGGTGATGGATCTATCCCAACGCGCCGATGGTGAGCGAGGAGGCCGGGTGGCCGCGACAGGAGGGTCAGAGACGACCGGCTTCCTTTGCTTCGAGGATGGCGGACTGAAGAGTTCGCTTGAGCTTGTGGTCCTGGAGGTTGAGGACGCCGCGCTTGGGGTGGTTGCCGAACCGTCGGTTGGGCGAGGGCGCGAACCACTCGGAATCGAACGGCAGTCGAACCGTGTTACAGAGATCGAACTTCGTGTCCCGGTCGAGTCCGGCCTTCGGGTCGGTCGCGCGAACTGTGAACTCGCCCGGAGCTTGCGACCTATTCAACCCTTATTTGAGAAGTGCGTACGACCCGCTGCCACAGGCTCGCCTCCTCCGTCCACTGTCTTCCAAGCTCAGCCGGCGTGCTACCGACCGGAACGATGCCGAGATCGACGAGCTTTTTCTGAATTTCGGGCAGCTGTATAGCGTGGCGGATCTCCGCAGCCCATCGTTCGCGAATCACGCTGCTCGTTCCGCTGGGGGCCGCTATCGCAAACCAATTGCTCGCAATGAAATCGCGATAACCGCTTTCCGACACCGTCGGAATCTCGGGTGCAGCGGGCAGCCGCTCTTTGCTCCCGATGGCGATCGCTTTTAACTTGCCATCGCGAAGCAACCCCAGACCCGCTCCGAGACCGGCGAGGTAAAGCTGCGCTTCATTCGCTACAACGGCCGCCATCGCAGGTTGAAGCCCCTTGTACGGTACGTGAACCAGTTTCAAGTCGGCGAGCTGCGCAAGCAGCTCAACGTTCAGATGCGGTGTAGTCCCGTTGCCCGGGGAGGCATAGTTGACCTTCCCGGGATTCGCCTTCGCCCAAGCGACGAACTCACGAAGATTCGACGCGGGCACTTGGTTCGACACGTAGAACACAGAAGGGACGTCGGCCACCAGCGAGACCGGTGCAAATGCCTTCAGAGGGTCGAAGCCGATCTTGCTGAAGATGAATTGATTGATGACGAAAATGTTCGTCGTGCCGAGTAGCAGCGTGTAGCCGTCGGATGGTGCGTTTGCGACGAACTCCGCGCCGATGTTTCCTCCCGCACCCGCGCGGCTCTCGATAACGATGCGCTGCCCGAGCCTCTCCTCCAGAGTGGGGGCGATCATGCGTAAAATGATCTCCCCCGTGCCCCCTGGCGCGTAGGGATTGATGAGGCGCACGGGCTTGACCGGGTAGGTTTGCGCAGACGCGATGAGAGTGTGGCACAGAGCAATAAGAGCGATAACCAGTCGCATGAAGGCCTCTTACTTCGGGAAGATCTGCTTTTCGGCGAGCCACGACGACATCACCGGTCGGGGCTTGCGCGCTGCTTCCTGAAAGGCTTTTCCTTTGTCAGGACGACTCGGCCACACATGCGAGCTCGTCACGGCCATCCGCGTGACGATCCGCTCGGGGGTCACGTTGATCACCATCAGGTCCTTGGCCAAGGCAAGAGACCCCTTGTAGTGCTTGCGGATCTCCGCTTCCATCTCCGGAGCCGTGTCGAAGTCGTTGTAGAAGTGGAAGCCAATCGCGAGCCGCGGTTTGATCAGCTCGAACACCTTGCCGGCTTCGTCGGGAAAGGAATGCACGAAGCCGTCCATCTGACGTGCTCCGCGTTCGCTGTAACCCGATCTTGCGACCAGTTGCGCGACCGTGTTGTACGTGTCGTGCACCACGACGTCGGCATTCTTGCCGTGCTCGAGCATGAAGTGGCTCGGCGTAGTGTCCCCCGAATACACGAAGCTCCGGCCTTGCCAGTCCAATCGATAGCTGACCGGCCCATCGCAAATATGAACGGCGGGGAAGCTCGAGATCACAACGCCATTGCGCTCATAAACGACCTGCGCTTTGGCGTAATCAAACTCGTGGACGTTGATTTCTGCGCCGATCGCCGGAAGAAAGCCGGCGCGCGTTTCGGTATCCCAGGCGTACGCCTCTCGAGTCTTGTCGATGAAGTGGCGTGTCCCATGATGCCGCTCCAATCCGGAGGGTCCGTAGAGCTCCAAAGGTGCGAGACGCCCGCCTACCCAGCTGCCCACCCATATTTGGGGAAAGTCGCCGACATGGTCCGTGTGCAGGTGCGTGGCGAAATAAGCGGTCATTCGCTCGTACGGGATTTCGAGCGCAGAGAAGTTCGTCTGCGTTCCGAATCCGAAGTCGAACATGAACTTGTCGCCGTTGCCGAGTTCGACGAGCCAACCGGCGTTTGCTTGGGCAGGGCGCAGGAACGGGCGGCCCGTACCAAGCGCAATGATCCGCATCTCCTCAGCGCCGAGCGTCTCGGTGTTCGGAAAATAGTGGTCGCGATAACTCGCCATCGAATCTCCTAGCACTGCGTACAGGCGATCAATGCGTGGCCGCCAAGGCTCTTGCAGCGGCGTCGAGCATGCGAGGCCGGCTGACCGTCGCCGATGACATGCCTTCAACCGAGAAGCCCATTGACCACTTCGAGGCTCGAGCGTAGAGACCAGCCCCACTACAGCGGTAATTCTTGTTTCTGATGACGTGATACGCCGCTCGGCTCCGCGGCCCCAGCATCACGTCATCACGGCGACGCATTCAAGGACGAGGCGCGTAACTACGTGCGCATCGTCCAGCGGGCAGGGATAGAGCCGGAGTAGTTAAGGAAGAGGCGGTACCAAGGGCTTCGCTACTGTCCGCCACCGTCGGCTTCGGTTTCTGTCGGCCGGTGACGCGCTGCCTCTCGGCGGATGAAACCGATGAACGACTCCACGGCCGGAGCAAGCGAGCTTGTCGATCGGCGCAGGAGAACCATCGGGCCGCCTACCGCGCCGAGCTCGAATGGCGCGATGCGCAGAAGACCGCGCACTGCAAAAGCCTTCGCAATGCGTGGCGGCATGATGCCGACGAACGGGCCATGCTGGATCATCTCCAGTGTGGTCAGGACCGATACGGCTTCGACGACGCGCTCAGGTTTCCTGCCGCATTCCGCCATCACCCGCATGTCGATGTTCCTGCGGACGAGTGAATCACTCGGCGGAAGAATCCAAATCGCTTCCAGAAGAGCAGCGGCACTCACAGGCTGTTGGGATGCGAGGCCACTCTCCATGCCGCAGACCACCTTGAAGTTTTCCTGGAACAGAACCTCGGAGGTCACATCGTCGGAACGCGGATCGTCACGCCCTCGTGCCAACAGCAGGTCGATCTCTCCCTTGATCAGCCGTTCCACGAGCTGGTTATAGACTCCTTCGAAGACTCTTATGCGAAGCTGAGTACGGCCAGATTCAGAGGCGCGGCCGATCGCCGCGGCGAGCAAGGACGGGTCGTTGGACACCAGGGTGCCGATGCGCACGGTGCCTGCGATCCCATCGGAAACTGCGGCCACTTGCTGCCTGGCGTGTTCGAGATCGGCAAGCACAATGCGCGCGTGACGCAACATCACCCGGCCATGTTCCGTAGGGATCAACCCGGCCTTGCTGCGCTCGAAAAGCGTGACGCCGAGGAGTTTTTCGAGTTCCTGCAGAAGCTTGGTCGCGTTCGGTTGAGTCATTCCCAACCGCTCGCCTGCCTTGTGCAGGCTGCCTTCGACGCCGATGGCATCGACAAGCAGGAGCTGCCTAAGACGGATGCGCGAGCGCATCTGGATCTCTGTGGGCAGCGCCGATTTGCGCGAACTCAACAAGGAACTCAATGCCGGCTCCGAGGGGTATCGCGTCATCACAGGACAGCATTACCACACACCGGTATCGCTGCCGCAGTGGCAGGTACAGACGGCTACGGGCGTAGCGTACCTCACCGTCGGACGACTCGCTGCCGGCCGCATGTCCTTCAAGGCGGTGCGAAAACATGCGGCTCATCGGGCGGCCGCAGACCGACATCGCCGGGTTCTGAAGATCGCGCGGCGTGGAGGCGCCGCGTCGCCAGCTCAGCGGTGCTCGAGGAGTTCGCGCAGGGCCTGTTCTGACGGAAGGGCCAATCCGGACTGCGGGATCCGGCTGGGCCCGAGTCCCTCAAGGCGCCGCGGCTTGACCGCCATTCCCGCCGCCTTGATCACGACGGTGCAGCGGTTGGCGATGGGCGCGCCGTCCACGTTCGCACCCGGCTCGGTGCCGAACAACATCATCGGGATTCCCACAGTGGGCACGATCACGTCCGCGCCGGCATCGATGAGCCGGCGCGCCTCGCGCTCGAACACCGACCAGAGGGCTTCCTTATTCTCGGACGACTCGAAGGCTTCCATCCAGTGGCCGATGCTGCGGTAGCAGCTTCGCGAGGTAGGGCGCGTGTCCGATGCTATCGGTCGCGCCCCAGATGCGGTACTTCCTAGCCCGTGAGGTCACGCAGGCATTCGGAACTCGGCGTTCTTGGGCGGGATCACGGCCTTGTTCTGGAACGGCGTGCCCTCAGGAACCCAGTCCCGCGGAACGGGCTGCGCGCGGAACACCCAGTTGTGCAAAGCGCCGTGCCGGGTGTCGAGGTGCACCGAGTAGGGACCGTAGAAAGGATTGACGAACTCCCACACGTTTTCTCCCTCCGGCGTGACCTGGAACAGGCGGCCGTGCATGCCTTCGCAGATCAGCGTGTTGCCGTTGGGCAGGCGGCGCGCACTCGAGATGAAGGAGCTATAGAACATCCAGCTCGGATCGCCGTTCTTTGAGCCGTCATATTGCCAGACGATCTCCTGGCTGAGCGGGTCCACCTCGATCACGCGCGAGCCGCTGAACAAGTTGAGGTACACGGGCGGAAAGCCGCCGATTCCCTGGTTGTCGAAGATCAGCAGGTTGCCGGCTCCGGCCAGGCCCTTCGAAATGATGTGCGCATCGTGCAAACCCGAGATGCTGTCGATCGGGCGTGGCACGGGTCCCGAGAAGCGCTTCTTAGAGAAGTCATATGAGCCGGGAAGGTCGGGGCCGAGCCGCCACACGACCTTGCCGGTCGTCTTCTCGATGATCGCGACGAAGTTCGCCTCGCGCGAGTCGATCATGAGGTTGTCCGGATGGAATCGCTCATCGCCGGCGTCGAACCAGCGGTTCGGGCCGAGGGGCGAGAGGTTATTCAGGTTCAGGATGCCCGCGATGCGCACGCGCATCTCGGGGGCGAACAGCAGACGCTTTTGCTCCGCGCTGAGGCCCAGTTCGTCGAGATGCTGATGCGGGTACCAGCTCCATACGATCTCGCCCTTCCTGTCCACCTCGATGATGGGCTGGTCGATGAACGGCTTCTCGGTGAGCTCCGGCACGTTGAATTCGCAGTGGCAGATGAAGAGGGTGTTCCCGTTCGCAAGCCGGGCATGGTCGTGGTTCTGCTTCGCGGCACCCCAGGGCGACTGCGAGTCGCCCCAGCTCCACACCACGTTGGCATCCCAGTCCATCTCGAGGATCGCCTTGTTCTCGAACGTGGAGTGCTCCCGTTGCAACATCACGTTGCCGCGGCGACCGGTCACGGCCGGGTCGAGCACCTCCGCCGGAAAGCCGGTGTGCGGCCAGCTGTGCACTACGATGCCGTTCATATCGATCAGGCGCGAGCAGCCGTCACGGCCGTCGAACATGACGTATGTCGGGTAGCTCTTGTCCGGCCGGTTAATAGTGACGCCGGTGGGAAAGACGGTTGCGGGCATGTTTCGTTTACTCCACTCGTAGTGAACTGATGGAGGATCGGAATGGCGCGGCGGCTAACGCAGGTTGCCTGTTTCCGCGAGCGCATAGGCTTGGATCAGCTGAGGCCATGCCGCGGGCGCAGAGGCCTTCTCCAAGTTCTCCGCGTCGGTTCTTGAGGTATCCCAATAAGCCGCAATGATCCTGCGCCCGTTGACCAACGCAGAGGCATCACTCGCGAGCCAGACGGTCGCATCGACCATCACTTCCGGCCGCAGCAGCTTGTCCCTGGGGATGCCGATATCGTCTGGTACCTGCGCCGTGTCCACAGGCGCTCCGGGAAGGATGACGTTGGCGGTGACGCCGGTTCCTTCGAGGCCTTTGGCCATGGCTGCCGTGGTCGATTCCAACGCGGCCTTGGAGACGCCGTAGGACGCGAAGTTGGGATGCAACATCGTCCCGAACGATGTCGACATGTTGATGATGCGGCCCCGGCCCGCGCTCAGCATGTGCGGGATCGCGGCACGCGAAAGAATGAACGGACCGATCGCGTTGACCTCGAGGATCGTGCGCCATTTGTCCACGGGCACGTCCCAGGTCTTGAGCGGATTGCTGAGGAAGTCGGGCCGAACGATCGCCGGCCCGAGACCGGCATTGTTCACAATGACCTCGAGCGATCCGTGTGCGTCGATGGCGCAGGTCACGATCGACTCCACCTGCTGCACGTCCCTCATGTCCGCATGGTGCGTGACGGCACCCACTGCGCCGGACATGGACGCAATGCGGTCCGCAGTGCGCGCAAGCCCGTTGTCATCGATGTCGGCCAGGACAAGGCGGGCGCCGTGCGCTGCAAGCCCGATTGCGATGGCTGCGCCGAGACCGTTCGCTGCGCCAGTGACGATGCAGGTCTTTCCGGAAAGTACGCTTCGAGTCACTTGAGTACCTCCACGACCGCTCTGTTCTGCCGCGCGTCCTCGGTGATGCGCGCGCTCCACTGTTCAGAGTTCAGATACTTGACCGACTGGCCGATCTTCGCGCTCGCGCGCCGGTAGCCGTCGCTCTCGGATGCAGTCTTGCAGGCGGCCACTAGCTTTTCCCTCGCAGGCGACGGCACTCCCTTCCGCGTGTACAGCCCCACCATGCCGACCTTGACGACGTCGTAGCCCGATTCCTTCACGGTAGGTACATCCGGGTGCGTCTCCGCGCGTTCGGCGGCGAAAATCGCCAGCACCCGCACGGGCTTATTGCTGATGGAGCTCACGCCGGGAACCGCCGCATCGAGGTGCTTGCCGAGCACGGCGGTGGTTTGATCGGCATCGCCCTTGTACGCGATCAGGTTGAGCTTGATGTCTGCGTGCTTCTCGAGCTGGGCGATCGCGAGATGCGGAATGCTGCCAAGACCACCGTGTCCCACATTGAGCTTGCCGGGCCGGGTCTTTGCGGCGGCGATGAAATCTTCGAGCGTTCGCAACGGGGAGTCTGCGGGGACGACGAGCGCCACGGGTATCTCGAACACCTGGCAGAGGAAATCGATATCGGCCACGCTATAAGGCAGGTCGGTGCGCATGAACGGCTGCGACACGAAAGGACCTGCGCCGGTAAAGCCGACCGTGTAGCCGTCGGCGGGGGACTGGGCAACATGCGCGACGGCGATCGAGCCATTCGCACCCTCCCTCGTGATCGGGACGACGGGGCTGCCAAGATGAGCCGACATACCTTCGCCAAGGGCGCGAGCCAGGACGTCGACGGCACCTCCGGGTACGGTGCCGATCGTCAAACGGATCGGCTTCGAGGGGAAGACCTGCGCTGCCGCCGTGGCACAGAAGGCGAGGCTCAACGCGGCCGCCGTCCGTGCGAGTTTCAAAGGCTGCATCATGAGCTCCTTTCGGACGCGGGAAACCAGTTGCAGCGGTAATGCAGGGAGCCTGTGCGCTCCTCGATCTTCCAGCCCGCATCCGTGTGCATGTAGCGGTCGTGGTAGACGCCGACGAACATGAATCGCTTTGGCGTTCCGCTGGAGTCCTCCCCAGCGGCTCCACGCTGACTGAAGACGGTGAAGTAGATCGTCCCGACCGCGTGCGTAGAGTCCTGCACCTCAATGAGGATGTTGGTACAGCAATGCTGTGCGCTGTCGCCCGGAGGCTTCTGGCGCAATGCCTCAAGGATCTCCCGGCGGCCGCGCAGGATCCGCTCCGGCGAGAGCGGCCGCGCGAACGTGCCCTCGACGGCGAAGCAATCCGAAGCCTTCTCGAATTCCCGGGTGTCGGTGAATAGGGCGAGCTGCAAGCACAGCTTCGTGCACTCGTGCTCGATGAGCATGCGTTCCTGCGGTGTCATGTCGAGCCTCCTGCGATGGGCAGGTGCGGAGGGTAGGCAGTCTTCGGCGGCGAGCGGTAATCACAACTGCTAATGACGTGATACTCGCCCCGTGAGGCCGCTGCGGCTTATCACCCTCATCACGCATCCGCATGGCTCGCGAGGGAACTCAACAAACAATTCAATTCCGACTGCCAGGGGTATCACGTCATCAGAACACGGCATTACCGCACGCGGATATCGCCGCCGTAGTCTCGGATACACACGGCTAACAAGTGGTGGCGCAACTCACGTCTGACGACTCGGCGCAGAGCACAGTCCTTCAAGGCGGCGCGAAAACATGCCGCTCACGGCCGCCCAGTTCTTGGAGTAGGTGAATATATATGAAAGCAATGCGGATCTATACGTGGGGCACGCCTCCAGTTTTGGAGAGCATCCCCGAACCTGTTGCCGCGAAGGGACGCACGCTGGTACGCATGCATGGAGCGACAGTGAGCCACCTCGACCGCTCTGTGCTGAGCGGCCGCTTTTTCAAGCAGCCCCCGCTGCCGTACACGCCAGGTACCGAGGGCGCTGGCGTGGTCATGCGAAGTGAGCGCTTTCCGGCTGGCACCCGCGTCTGGGTGCGTGGCGCAGGACTGGGCACCGTCATGGACGGCACGTGGTGCGAGGTCATCAGCGCTCCTGATGAAGCGATCGGACTCTTGCCGGACGGACTGCCGATGGAAGTAGGCGCCTCGTTCTTTTCTCCCTGTACTGCGGCATGGGTGGCTCTGCATGATGTCGGGGGACTGCGCAGCGGTGAGCGTGTCGTCATCACCGGAGTAACCGGGGCGGTTGGGTCTGTCGCCGCGCAATTGGCGGTGCAGGCCGGCGCGCACGTGTTTGCACTCATGCGGGATGCTGGTGCGACAGAAGGCCTGCCAAGCGGTGTCCAGCCCGTCCTCAGCCGAGAGCAGATGCCCGAAGGGTGCAATCTCCTCGTCGACGCGATCGGTGGTCCAGGCCTCGCGCAATTGTTGACGGCACTCGCGCCGGGCGGTCGTGCGGTGCTGATCGGCTATACCGCGGGAAACGTGTCTGAGCTCAATATCGCAAACCTGATCCAGCGCGACGTCTCGGTGCTGCCGCTCAACATGCTGCGCAGGGAATCGGCCGCCCGTGAGGCCGCTCCCCAGTTGCTTCAGTGGCTCGTGGAGGGAAAGCTCGAACTGCGGACCGAACGCTTTGCGCTTTCAAACGCCGCGAGTGCGCTCAATTGGATCACTCAACGAGGTCATCGCGCCAGGGCGGTCTTGTTGCCGGATAGCACGGCCGAGGCGCGCGTCGCGAGA
>JRYJ01000893.1_pt1 | contig 12338 bp, 10 predicted proteins | sample 235371 | NCBI WGS metagenome assembly JRYJ01 (sample SAMN03074219, study PRJNA261477) | activated sludge metagenome | biome: Wastewater Treatment Plant; feature: Wastewater; material: Activated sludge; isolation source: activated biomass of a wastewater treatment plant treating hydrocarbon... ... | reverse complement strand
CGTTGACAACCGTGATGCCGCCGCCGCCGGCATAGCCGCCGGTGCCTTGGCCCGACGCCGGCACGCCGGTCGCCAGCACGCCCTGGGCGACTCGCAGAATCGCCTCGATCTCTTCAGCGTGAGCGACAGTGCCGACCAGCACGATTGTGTTGGTGCCGGTGGGGATTGGCTCCACGGACGCGGTCGGAAACGCGCGCTTGAGCACGGACTTCACGACTTCGATATCGAGTTCGACGACGACGTCGATCGCTTCCTCGGCGCCGGCGGTATCCACGAGCCGCAGCCGCGACGTGCCGGCTTGCAAGCCGATCACGAGCACGGAATTCGGATCGTCCTGGATCGCCTGGACGCGCGCGATGTTTTCTTTGTCCATCGTGGCCGATCGGATCGGCTTTTTGGTGGACATGCCGACGCGTTTCGTGCTGTTAATCGGCACGACGAGCGCGTTGACGCTCACGGGCTGGGCCGGAGCGGCCGCGGGCGGCGGCTGAGGGATGTTTTCCTGGGTCCAGGCCGCGCTCGCGGCGAAACCGACCGCCATTAGGCCGGCGGCTCCCCAGGTCCAGACGCGGTTGGTTCGGTGCATCCGTTCACCTCTCTCCTTCAGTTTCCGATTCTCGACCGGCGATGCGCGAGTGCGGCCAGCAGGGCCGGCCGCANNTCGACACCGGACCGTCGGCTGGGGCCGCGGTCGGCTCGGGCTTTTCGGCCGGCGGGTTCGCCGGCGGCATCAGCGTGGGCTTCGATTCGCCCAGAACGGCAATGCCGTTCTCATACGTCACTTTCTGCGGCGCCTGTCCGCCATTCTGGATGTACATCACGTGCCGATTCACATCGACCTTCGGTTTCGGCTTGGCCGCGACCGCGCCGCCCGTGAAGTGCTTCGAGGTCAGCACGCCGTCCTTGAACAGCGAATGCTGAACGGTCTTGCCCTTCAGGCCAGCCAAATCGTCGGCGGCGACGGCGTTTTCCGGAGCGACCGCGAACGTCTCGACCTTGAAGAGCTCCTCGGGATTGTTCACGACCGTGCCGGGCTGGATGTCGGCCTTGGCGACGGCGAGCTTGAAGACCGGAGCCGGCGGCGTCGGCTCGCTGCCTTCGCCCTGCACGGCGCTGTCATGCTCGAGATCGCTCAGCGGCGGCAGCGGGACGCGCGAGTCGTCGTCGTGCCCACGGAGCACCAGCCGCAGATCGCCGCCGGACAGGCTGCTGGCCAGCGTCAGCCGCTGCGATTCGCTCGGCTTGACGGCAAGCAGGGCCGTGTTGAGCTGCGGCACCGCCATTTTGTCTTCCGGCCGAACGTAGGTCGTATCCACCGCCAACACCAGCACGTCCTGGAGCACGGTGACGACGCGGGCCCGTCCGGTCTGCCGATCGCGCAGCGTCGCCACGACGTTGACGCGCGACTTCGGCAGGATGAAGCCGCTGGCGCCGGTCTCGGGCGACACTTTCACCGACATGGCGTAATACCCCTTGGGCAATTCGATTCCAAAGTTCGAGCTCAGGTCATCCGGCGTCAGCCACTGCCCCGGCTGGAGCGTTTTGTTGACCATCTTGCCCTTCATCTCGTCCAGGTTGGTAATCGCGTTGGGCGTGGTCCCGGCCGGGTAGCGCATCTCGACAAAGAACTTCTCCGGTTCCTTGATGACTTCCCCGGCCCGAATCTTTTCTCGGGCGACGAGCACCGGCACGGTATCCGGCGTCGCCTGCTTCGCGGTGATGCGGGCCGTCAGGTACGCGGCGACCAGCCCGCAGCCGATGGCCACGAACATCATGACGAACGTTTTCGACTTCATCGCTGCACCTCGTGACTCGTGGATGGGCGCGGTTCGATCGACGCAACTCGACGGCGGCCTGGGCGACGTTCAGCCGCGATCTCCAGTCGAAATTGCGTCAATCCAACCTAGCTCACGATCCCAAGCGGTGTGGGTGCAACAATCGTCACCGGCCGCATTTTTTCCAGTCTCCGCAAACCTCCTCGTTCCTGAGAACCTTGAATCCGATCCCATCTCCTCCCGTTTTTTCGACCGCTCGGGGTGCGGACCTTCAGAGTTTCTCGGGATGTATCGCGGATGACGAAAAGTCCGACGGTAACGACAAACGGGGAGAACGGGGTTGTTTCGTCGCGAAGCGCCGTTAGCCGCGACGCGAAGCGGAGCGCAGTGGGATGCGGCGACGCGCTCCGCTTCGCAAAGCCTCCGCGTCGCGGCTAACCCGCGTCGCGGCTAACTCCCGTGGTTAACTCCCGTGGTTAACCGGCCCAGTGGCGGTACAGAAGTGTGCCGACGAATCCGATGCACAGTGGAATGCCGTAGGGCAGCCGGTGCCAGGCGGCCCGGCGCTGGTGGGCGCGTTCATGGGCCGCCCGCGGGCCGAGCGTCAGCATGACGCGCAGGTCCTTGACAATCTCGCCGATGTTCCGCAGATTCCGGTGCAGCTGGCCGCGAAGCAGAATCATGAGCAGGCCCAGCACGCCGCCCACGACGTACCCCGCGCAGACGGCGTAGACGATGGTCCACAGCCCTTCCTGCGAACCGTACAGGGCCGCCGTCCAGGCGCCGAAACCCATCTGCATCTTCACGTCGCCCTGGCCCATGCCGCCGATCAGCAGAACCGGAAAGAGCAGGGCAAACCCGACCAGCGTGCCGAGGAGGCTGGCGCCGATGCCGCCGCTTCCGGGAAAATCTCCAGCGAGTACCGGGTCAAATGGCCCCGGCCCGATCCCGACGCCCAGCGTGTTCAAGAGTCCGATGCCCCAGCCGGCGAGGATCATCGACAGCGTCAGCCAGTTCGGAACCTTGTAGGCGATGCCGTCGATCACCGCGGCCAGGATCATGCCGGCGCAGAGAAGCACGACGGGGACCAACGGTGAAATCTGCTGCCCCAGCCATGCGGCCAGGATCATGCCGGCCGCGATGAACGGCAAGCGGGCCAGCATCGCCGTGAATTCACGGTCGATTCCGAGATCGTCGGCGGCCGGCGGTCGTGTGGCGAGTTCGGTAGCCATGCGTCGTCATGCTCCGGAGAGGATGAGCAAGCATAGTTCACGGGTCCGGGGCCGGCGACAAAAACGCGAAAGCCCGCCGGGGGTCGCCCGGCGGGCTTCGGAGCAAAGCATTGCTTCAATCAGCTGCCGGTGCCGCTGCCGATCGCGGTGCCGACGTTGCCGAACGTCGTGTTGGCGTTGTTGCCCAGCGTCGTGATGGAGCCGAGGCAGACCACGATGATGAGGGCCAGCATGACGGCGTACTCGACGGCCGTCGGGCCATCTTCCGCCTTCAGAAACTGGACCGCATGCCGGGCGAAGGTACGCAGCATGGTGACCGACTCCTCTGCACGGACGGCGACTCGGCCGGCAGCCCCGCGCTGCGGACCCTGCGCCATCGCTGGAACCTTTGGCTGATCGTGCTTCCCACGCCGGAGGGGGTGGCAACGCGTTTCGGGAAGCACCGGGCGCCGCCGGATGCGGCCGGTCAGGTTCATTCGCCGGCCAGATGCATCGCTCGGTCGATCCTGCCGACCGTCCCGATTCATCCGACCGCTGCTCCGATCAACTCGACGAAACCGTAGGTCGCGGCCGGCGGGCTGTCAAATGAAATGTGGGAAGAAAACGGGGAGTCGGAAATGGGGAACAGGGAATCGGGAATTGCAACAATTGCACCTTCAATGGCCCCGCGGTGCAGAGGACAGAGGATCCCATAACGTCTCACCACGGACAACGGCAAGTGGAGCGGAAGAGATTCGAACTCTCGACCTCTGCAGTGCGATTGCAGCGCTCTCCCAGCTGAGCTACCGCCCCAATTCCCGGCTATTGTAGCAACCGGTCAAGAATGGAGAAATGCCGAGTGGGCGAGGTTCAGGGGGGCGGCAGCCGCAACAGTCCGAAGCCGCTCTGGGGGTCGTGCCCGGGTTCGGCGAGATCGATCGCGGCGGCCTGAAGAGCGGCTCGGATTTCCGCCGCGGTCGCGGAGGGATTCCGCGAGAGCAAGAGCGCGGCCAGTCCGGCGGCTTGCGGCGCCGCGGCCGAGGTCCCCGAGAACGGCCGGGTTCGCACCACGGTCGGCACCGGCACCGTGGCCACGAAGTCGGGTTTCGGCGATTTGCCATTCGGCCCGCACGAGCTGTAGCCGGCGCGCTGGCCGCCGAGTTCCCAGGCGCCCACGGCCACGAACGCCGCCCCGTCGCCGGGAAACGGAATGCTGCCGCGCTCGGTCGAGCAGCCGAGCCAGCCGCCGAGCACCGACAGGTGAAACGGGCCGGCGCTCGGAGTCGTCGCCGTCACGCGGGCCGCATAAATGGCGTCGCGGCTCGGCGCGAAGCGCACCACCGCGCAATGCCCGCCGCGCTCCGGCTCCTGCCGGCCGATCTCGCGACCGCTTGCCAAATCCACGACGCTGAGCCGAAAGCCCGCGTCGCCGGGCCAACAGAGTTCGACCGAGACGCGGTCGTCGCTGGACCACGGGGTAACGAGATTGTCGACGATGCCCGGTTGCCACTGGTGGTAGCCGTCGTTGCCGGCGAGAAAGCGGCCGGTCCAGTGCCGCTGGGCGGTGTTGCCGGCGCAGGCGCAGCAGAGCAGGTCGCCGGGGCGCGAGCCGTCGCCGACGACTTGAGCCACGGCGTCGTGAACCGGCCCGCCGCCCTCGGCGTCGCTCCACGCCGGCATGATCACCGAGCACGTCGCGATTCGAGCGCCGCACTGCCGGGCCCACGCCAGCGCCTGGATGAACGAATCCGGGCGGTCCGGCTCCCAATTGGCGAACAGCAACTGCGCATCCGGCGCAAGAGTGTGGATCACCTCGCCACAGAGTACGCCGTGGCAGCTATCGCGGGCTTCGAGTTGCCGATCGAGCCGAAACGAGCGGGTTTGAACTGAGGAAGGAATCGCCCGGCCGAGCCACGAGCGCCAGCCGCGGAATCCGCTGTCGAGCACCGCGACGGTGACGCCCTGCCCGCGATACCCGGCGGCGTGCCAGCGATCCGCGCCGACCCGCGCCAGCCATTCGGCCCGCGACGGAGTCGCCTCGGACGAGAGCGCCAGGCCCGTGATGATCAGCAAAAGCGCCGGCGCGAGACGCCAGCGGCGGCAAAAACCCATGGCGTCGCCAACTCCCGGTGTCCGTCGTGGTGGTGCAATGGGAATCGGCTGGATGCCGGGCGGCCCCGCACGTCTGTTCAACGTTTTCCGAATTCCGCGGGCGGCGCGCTCAATCGAACAGCGATCATCGGCATTCGTCGGCGCTCACTGATTCTGCATCGCTTTCAGGTTCTGGCGCATATTCCGCTTGTAAGCTTCGACGCCCGGCTGGCCGTAGGGGTTGACGCCCATCAATCGCCCCTCCATGACCGTGGCGAGCATGAACAGTTGCATGAGTTGACCGAGCGTGAATTCGGATAGCGCGGGGAGGGTGAGGTCAGCCGTGGGGCGTGCGGAATCGGCCAGGGCCTTGGTGACGCCGGCGAGCGCGGCCTTCTGCAAGTCGGCCAGCGTCCGCCGCGAATGCTGATTGAGGTCGTCTTCGTTGCGATCAGCCATGCCGATGGCGATGGGAGCGGCCCTGGGCGTGCGGATCACGACATTGTTGATCGCGGCGTCGCGCCGGCCGTCGTGCTGCTGCTGCGCCCGCCCCGGCAAGTCGCGCGCGTTGACGACGCTCACCGGCGTCGGTCCCCGGCCCCATTTGCCCAGCGATTCCGCGACGAGATGATCATGCCAGCGGCCGAGGGCCTCGAGCCGCTTCGACCAGACGGCCAGAATCCGCGTCGTCTTGCCGAACTCCTCGCTCAGCAGGTAGTTGACGGCGGCATACTGCAAGGCGGGATTTCGTTCGAATGGCTCTTCCAGGAAACGCCGGGTCATGGCGGCGGCGCCGAGAAGCAGGGCGCGGACGTCCAGCCCCGCGGCCGCGGCCGGCAAGAGTCCCGCGGCGCTGAACGCCGAAAAGCGGTCGGCCACCGTTTCCGGAATCGTCAGAATCTCCGCATCCGAGTAGCCTTCCGCCCGCAACAGGTCTCGGAACCGGCCGGAGGAACCGGTGATCGGGGCAAAGAACTGTCGGCGTTTGCTGGCGTTCGACCCGTAGTACCGCCCCGCTTCGGTGCGGAAGATTCGATACGCCGCGGACGACTCCAGCACGTCGCCCGTTCGGTTGACGACGATCGCCGCCCAGCACTCGTCCCGAACTTCCGGATCGACGCAAGCGGCGTCGAGGAGGTCGAGGAGATCCTGGGTCGCGTCGGTGTCGAAGCTGTCGCCGTCGAAGTAGATTCGTGGTGATCCGAGGCGCTGTTGATCGGGGAGTTCATTGTGCCAACGGCTGGTGAGGGCTTCGACGATCGCCCGGGCGCCGAGGGCGCTTCCGCCCGAGGCCAGCACGACGATCCGATCGGCCGCGGATCGCAGCCGCTCGGCGATCGCGAGGATGCGGCCGAGTTCGCTGTCCGCCCCGCGCCGCCGGTGATCCTCGAGGTATTGGCTCGGCAGCATGATAAAGCCGGCGTCGAGTGGCCGCAGCTCGGGCGGCGGCGCGGCCAACTCGCGCTCGGAAGCGACCTGCGATTTCACCCGCTCCAGCTGCGGCATCAACGCCCGCAACCGCGCCGGCAGAATCAGATGCTTCGATTCCATCTCGGCCAGCGGCGTCCACGATTCCACCGGCGGCGCCAGCGCGCAGTTGAATTGATACTCCACCAATTCATCGGGCAGTTGCATGTGGTCACCTGTTCAGCAGGGTTGTGGCGCGGGCGACTCGTCGCCGCAACTGTACGTCATGCTCCGGCCGCGGTACATTCACCCGCATGAAAATCCACGACCTGACGCGCGAATTGCAGGAGCGCAACGGCAGCAAGATCGTCCTGGTGGTGGCGGACGGCCTGGGCGGGTTGCCGCTGGAACCGGGCGGGTTGACGGAATTGGAAACGGCGCGGACGCCGAACCTCGATCGTCTGGCCCGCGGCGGCGTCGTCGGGCTGAGCCTGCCGGTCCTGCCCGGCATCACGCCCGGCAGCGGGCCGGGACATCTCGGGCTGTTCGGCTACGATCCGCTGGAGTACCGCATCGGGCGGGGCGCGCTCGAGGCCGTCGGCATCAACTTCGCCCTCGGACCGCGGGACGTCGCGGTTCGCGGCAACTTCTGCACGCTCGACTCGCAGGGGCGCATCACCGATCGGCGGGCGGGCCGGCCGACCACCGACCGCTGCCGCAGCATGGTCGAAAAGCTTCGCTCGATCCGGCTCGACGGCGTGGAAGTCTTTGTCGAGCCGGTCCGTGAGCACCGCTTCGTGCTCGTGTTCCGCGGCGACGGCCTCGGCGACGCCGTCAACGATACCGATCCGCAGGCGACCGGCGTCGCGCCGCTGCCGGCGACGGGCGGCGATGCCGCCAGCGCGCGGACCGCGGCGGCGGCCAATGCGTTCGTCGCCGCGGCCGCAGAGACCCTCCGCAACGACGCGCCGACCAATGGCATCACGCTTCGCGGCTTTGCTCGTCGGCCGGACCTCGCTCCGTTTCACGAGGTCTATGGCCTGAAAGCCGCGGCCATCGCCGTCTATCCCATGTACCGCGGGCTGGCTCGGCTCGTCGGCATGGAAGTCCTCGACTGCGGGTCCACGCTGGCTGAGCAGATTGCGACGCTTGGCCGAGTCTGGAACGACTACGACTTCTTCTTCCTGCACTTCAAATACACCGACAGCACGGGAGAAGACGGGAACTTCCCGGCCAAGGTGGAGATGATCGAACAGCTCGACGCCGCGATGCCTGGAATCGTCGCGCTCAAACCGGACGTACTGATCGTGACCGGCGACCACTCCACGCCGAGCAAACTGCGCAGCCATAGCTGGCACCCGGTGCCGACGCTGCTCTCGGCAGCAGCCTGCCGGACCGACGCGGCCACGGAATTCGGCGAATCCGCGTGCCTGCGCGGCGGCCTGGGGCAATTCGAGGCGAAGTATCTGATGCTGCTGGCGCTGGCGCACGCCGGGCGGCTGAGCAAGTTCGGGGCGTAGTGCGGCGTGGGGCGTTCCGGCAGAACCCCGGATGAAATCCGGGTGCAAACGGACTTGTCGTCCTCACTGCCCGGCGATGACGTTGACCCGCCGGCCTTGACGGTCGAAGAGCACGACGCCGTCGATCAGGGCGAACAGCGAGTCATCCTTGGCGCGACGGACGTTGCGGCCGGGGTGGAACTTGGTGCCGCGCTGACGGATGAGAATGCTGCCGGCCGTGACCGTCTGGCCGCCAAACGCCTTGATCCCGAGCCGCTGGGCATTGGAATCGCGGCCGTTGCGAACCGAACCTTGACCTTTCTTATGCGCCATCTTTCGCTCCCGCAAATATCACAGCCCCCGCGCCGCGGCACGAGGGCTGATTGTTATAGGAGCGAGCCGTCGCAGGATCAATCGCTCGGTTTGTTGGCGGCGTCCTTGATCTGCGGCGCGGTCACCGACGTGGCGCGATAGACCCATTCCGCGGGCGGCACGAACTGAAACGCGCGATTGTCCTGAATCCGAGCGTCCGCCAGCCGCCGGAAATTGAGCTGCAACGTCTTCCGCCGCAGGTGGCCGTCCGGATCGCCCGACCAGCCGTTCGACAGCCCGCTGACGAAAATGCTGAATCGCGTCGTGTCGCCCGATTTTTCCACGATGTCCGGAAAGATGGCGACGCCGGTCACGACGACGGGGTTGGCGTCCGGCTTGCTCGCCGGGATCGGTTCCGCGGCAATCGTGACCGAGTTTTTCACCTTGAACAGCCCGGTCGGATCTTCGATCGCGGCGATTTCCGCCTGCACCGTGGGCAGGACCTCATCGCGGTGCACCGTGCTGCGGTCGAGCGTCACGAGTTCGAATTCGGGGATGAAGACGCGCGGCTGGCCGGTGCGATTGATCACCTGGTACCACATGTACCAGATGGTTTTCCGTCCGCGGCCGGGGATGTCGACCGTCAGTACCCGCGGTGCCTTGAATTGGAAGTCGAGCACCCAGGTGTCCTGCTTATCCTGGACGTTGACCTTGGGGGGCGCCTGGATGACGTTAAATCCGGCCGAGGACTGAGCCCAAGCCAGACCAGCCAGGCCCGCGACGACGATCGCGGCGGCCGCAGGGGTTCGCATGTTCATATCGTTCCCTTCCGCGCGCACAGACGCATCAACCCTGATATTGGCAACTATACCCGGAAGTTCCCCCGTTCAACAAGGAAATCGCCGACTCGCAAGTCCCGCACGGATTGCGCGGACGATCGTCGATGACAACCCCGTGACAACCCGCGAAACCTGCGCGAATAGCGCGTCTTGCCTCAGTTCAGCCAAAGCAGACCGCATTGGATCTCTCCATGTGCTCCGCGCCTCCGTGGTGAAACAGTCTTGGAGAAGTCGGTCTTGCAACCGCGGCCGGAGATTGGTATTGCCCGCCGCGATTCCGAACCGGGAGCGCAGACAGAGGGCCGTCCGATGTTCCGTCTATGGCCGGGATTGTTGTTGTCCGCATGGGCCGGATTGGGAATCGCCCAGCTAGCCGGAGCGCAGACGCCAGCCGCGCCGTCCTCGGCGTCGCCGGCGGCCAGACCGGCGGACGCCTCGCCCGTCGCCGATCTCACGCCCGTCGACCTGCCCGATCGCAATCGGTACTGCACGCCGATCGATTGCGTGACCTGCAATAACCGCGCTCCGGGCATGGGCGCTTCGGTCGAATACCTGTTCATGCGCATGCGCCGCACGTCGAACGATTACGTCATCGTCGATCCGACCAACAACCTCAATCCCGAGGGCGCGATTCAGAACGTGCCGTTTGCCGATACCAGCGGCATTCGGGCGTCGCTCGGCTACCGGTTCCAGAACAGTGAGTGGGGATACGTCTTCACGTACACCTATTTGAACTCGAACGACGATCGCGCGGCCGTCGCGCCGCCGGGCGGGCTGCTCTATCCGACGCTGACCCGGCCGGGAATCGTCGACGCGGTCGCCCTGGCCGGCGCCAACGCCGGCGTCAACCTGAACGTCTTCGACCTCGAAACCGCCCGATCCTTTCAGGTCGATGATTCGTTCGTGATTCGCCTGGGCATGGGTCCGCGGTTCGCCAACATGACGAACACACTGCTGGCGACGTATTTCGGCGGCGACGCCAACGGCGCCGTGGTTCGCAGCCGCACACAGTTCGACGCTTTCGGCCTGACAGCCGGGCTGCACGGTGAATGGCTCGTCGGCCGAGGATTCCGCTTCTTCGGCCGGGCCCGCGGCTCGATCCTCATGGCGGACTTCGAAAACTCCCTCGTTGAAACCAACAACTTCGGCGCCACGGTCTCCGCCAATGTCTCCGAATCCTATCGCATGACCGTGCCGGTCATCGAAATGGCCTCCGGCATCGCCTGGGAGCGGAACAACATCCGCCTGGCTGTGGGCTACGAGCTGCAGCACTGGTTCAACGTGGTGAACAGCCCGGCGTTTCATGACGACTTTGCCGAAGGCAATCTCGGCCGACGACCCAGCGATCTCGGCATGGAAGGCTTCTTCGCGCAGTTCGGCGTCGTCTTCTGATCCCGAGACGCGGCAGCCAAGCGAAACCACGCAACGAATCGGTCGCCGGCGATCAAGTCGAGCCGTCGCGCTCTGTAAAATATCAGCATGAGCGCTGCGGGATGGACTGAGACGGAGACACTGGCGGCCAATCGGCTGATCGAGCTGGCGCTGGCGGAGGATCTCGACCTCGCCGGCGACGTCACGAGCCGGGCGACGATCCCGGCGGATCATCTCGGGCAAGCGAAGTTTGTCTGCCGGGCGCCCGGCGTCATCGCGGGGCTGCCGCTGCTGCCGCTTCTGGCTCAGTCCGTCGATCCGGCGCTGATGGTTCGGCCGATGATCGACGACGGCGCTGCCGTGGCCGCCGCGACCACGATCGCCGACGTCGCGGGGCCGGCGCGGAGCATTCTTGTCTTCGAGCGAACCGCCCTCAACTTTCTGCAACGGCTGAGCGGCATTGCGACGCTGACGCGGCAATACGTCGAAGCGGCCGGGCCCGCGCAGGTGTTCGACACGCGCAAAACCACGCCGGGCTGGCGCGTCCTCGAAAAATACGCCGTGCGCATGGGCGGCGGCCAGAACCACCGGATGGGCCTGTTCGACGCCATTCTGATCAAGGACAACCACTTAGCGGCTCTCGGCGGCGGGGCTCAGGCGGTGCGCGACGCCGTGGCCGCGGCGCGCTCGCTCTCCTCCGAACTGACGGTCGAGATCGAAGTCGATTCCGTCGAGCTGTGCGAGGCGGCGCTGGCGGTCCGGCCCGACATCATCCTCCTCGATAACATGTCGCCCAAGATACTGCGCCAGTGCGCGCAACGGCGGGACGCCGTGGCCCCCGAGGTCAAGCTGGAAGCGTCCGGCGGCGTGACGCTCAACACGATCGCGGAAATCGCGGCCACCGGCGTCGATCGCATCAGCGTCGGCGCCCTGACGCACTCCGCTCCAGCCCTGGACATCGCACTCGATTTCTCGGCCGATGCGGAGCTCGGCATCGCCGGTTGATCGGTGGGATTCGTAGGATGACTGGCGAATCGCCCGATTCGCTCGGAGAGCCGCCATGAATCGCCGACACTCGCGCCGCCGCTTTCTTCAGTTCACGGCCGGCATGGCCGGTTATTTTCTCACCGCTCCGGCCGCCTCCGCCCGCCGCGCGGCCGAGAAACCCAACGAGACGCTCCGCTTCGCCGGCATCGGCGTCGGCGGCAAGGGCTCGAGCGACATCGATCAGGCGGGAAAGCTCGGCATGGTCGTCGCGCTGTGCGACATCGACGAGCGGACCCTCGCCGCCAAGGGCGCGCAGTTCCCCAGCGCCGCGAAGTTCTTCGACTTCCGCAAGATGTTCGACGATTTGGGCCGGCAGATCNNCGATCACACGCACGCTGTCGCCTGCATGCTGGCCATGAAAGCGAAGAAGCACGTCTACTGCCAAAAGCCGCTGACGCACACGGTGCTGGAGGCGCGGCGGCTGCGGGAGACCGCGGCTCAGATGGGCGTGGCCACGCAGATGGGCAATCAAGGCTCAGCATCGAGCGGTCTGCGCCGGGCGGTGGAAGTGGTGCAAGCCGGCGTCATCGGCCCGGTCCGCGAAGCCCACGTCTGGACCATTCGCCCCGGCGCCTACTGGAAGCAGGCGCCGCACGTCGTTTCGCGGCCGCCGGAATCACCCATCCCCGCGCACGTGCACTGGGACGAGTTCATCGGCCCCGCGCCGATGCGGCCCTATGCCGATTTCGAAGAGAAGCGAAAAGATCGCCGCACCGGCGCAGAGATCACGGATCGCCGCGGCTGGTACCATCCGTTCCTGTGGCGCGGCTGGTGGGACTTCGGCAC
>JRYJ01001410.1_pt1 | contig 12382 bp, 13 predicted proteins | sample 235371 | NCBI WGS metagenome assembly JRYJ01 (sample SAMN03074219, study PRJNA261477) | activated sludge metagenome | biome: Wastewater Treatment Plant; feature: Wastewater; material: Activated sludge; isolation source: activated biomass of a wastewater treatment plant treating hydrocarbon... ... | reverse complement strand
TGGGCATCGTCGAGAACATGAGCGAATATCGGTGCCCGTCCTGCGGGGCGGAGCATGAGTTGTTCGAAGGCAACACCGAAGCCATGTGCGAAGCGCTCGATCTTCCGCTGTTGGGCCGGATTCCCTTTGATCGCAAGTTCGCAAAGACGTTCGACAAGGGCGAACCGTTGCTTGATCCGGAGTATCCGACGATTCAGAAATACCAGGAGATCGTCGGGCGCGTTCAGGCGCTGCTGGATTACAAGAAAGTCCTGGCCGAGAAGCTTTAACCGCCATCGACCCTAGAGGGGGTTGCCATGAAATTTGTGTGCTTGAATTGTGAAACCTACATGAATTTCCAGAAGGTCGAGAAGCCGGGTGAGGGCTCGCTCGGCGTCTTTTTCGGCTGTCCTTCCTGCGGCGCCAAGTTCTCGATGGTGACGAATCCGGGCGAGACCCAAATGGTCGCGTCGCTCGGTGTGAAACTCGGCGGCCGCACCGAGGCGGCCGCACCCTTCGAAATGACACGCGGCACATTGAAGGAGCAGGCGCAGGCTGGTGCGGGCCAGATGGCGGCCTATTTGAACGAAAAAATCCAAGGTGGGCAGCCCGTGGCCGCGTCGGCCAAGCCCGGTGCGCCAGGGACCAGCGGAGAGAAAACGTCGGGCGGCTGTCCGTTCTCGGCCATGGTGGCCGAAATGGGGTTGACCTCCAGCGGAAAGCCACAGAACCCACAGAACGGCAACGGGACCGCTGAATTCACCTGGACCCCCGACGCGAAGGAGAAGTTGGAGCGCCTGCCCTCGTTCGTGAAACCGATGGTGCAAAGCAGCGTGGAAGCCTATGCCCGAAAACACGGTTACAAGACCATTACGCTGCAGGTGATGGACGACTCCAAGAACGATTCTCCGAACGGCATCGCCTGGACGAAAGACGCCGAACAGCGTCTCGAGAACATTCCGGACTTCATCCGGCCCATGGCTCGTCGCGAGATCGAACGAATCGCGAAAGAGCGGGGGCTGGCCCAGATCACCGCGCAGGTGATGGATGAAGCCAAAGAAAAATTCATGAAGTTCATGTAAGCGACCTTGATGGATGCGTGAGACCTGTGTGAGGCCCGTCCGGAATGCCGGTCGGGCCTTCTCATTTCGACGTCTAGTTTCACCCCGATGGATGTGCTCAAGTCGGTGCTGCAGCGTCCTGCTGGCGCTCCTGGTGTGTCTCACGGCGGCGGGTGCGCTCCCGCCGGATCTCCTGCTGGCCCAACATGGCGATGCCGGTCATCATGGACTGGTGAGCGACCACCATCCCCATCACGAAAGTGGCGGCAACGAACCGGGCTGGGAGGGATCGGCCGAGGGGATCGCCTACTCGGAGTTCAATCATCATCTCGCGGGTGTCTTTGTTTTATTGATCGGCCTGTCCGAGTTGCGACAGGCGCTGCGCTGGCCGACTCTCGCCTGGACGCGGTTTCTGCTGCCGGGGGCCATGTTGCTGGCCGGCGTGTTCCTGATGATCTGGAGCGATCATGAGGCGTGGCCGATCGGCTCGCTGAGCTTTACCCAAACCTTCTGGGGGCAGGATCCCGAGATCGTTCAGCACAAAACCTACGGGGTGCTCTGTCTGTTCGTCGGGGCCGTGGAATTGCTCAAGCGATCGGGTCGCCTGGGTCATGCGGCGTGGACGGTCCCGTTGCCGCTCTTTGCCATCGTCGGCGGATTGATGCTCTTCGGACATTCGCATGGCGATCATCCCTCGGTCCACAAGATCGCCCTACACCACGCCGTCATGGGGACGCTGGCGATCACGGCCGGGTCGTCCAAAATCGTGTCGGGCTGGCGCTCGCCTCNNCCAACTGCTGATCTATTCCGAATAACCCTCACGTTCGCTCCACCCGAGTCATCGCGTTGACACCTCCGTCAGGTCTGTGCTAGCTGTACCAGTTCAGGGTATCAATCCGAGGGGCCCCTGGACTCGGCCAGGAGCTTGACCAGTCCAGAGGAAGGGTGTCGTCATGGGTGGCCATAGCCATTGGGCAACGATCAAACGGCATAAATCGGCGCAGGATGCGAAGCGGGGGAAAATCTTTACACGCATCATCCGCGAGCTGACCATTGCCGCGCGCCAAGGCGGGGACCCGGATGGGAACCCTCGATTGCGGTTGGCGATTGCCAAGGCCAAGGAAGCCAACATGCCCGGCGACACAATGAAAAAGGCCATTCAGCGCGGAACCGGCGAGTTGCCGGGTGTGAGCTACGAGGAGTTCACGCTCGAGGGCTACGGTCCCGGAGGGACGGCCTTGTTGCTCGAAATTACCTCCGACAATCGCAACCGCACCGTGGCCGAGGTCCGCAGTCTCTTGACCAAGAACGGCGGGAATATGGCCGAAGCCGGAGCGGTCTCCTGGCAATTCCACAAGAAAGGCATGCTCGTCGTGGAGAAGGACAAGGTCGAGGAGGACCGTCTCCTGACGATCGCGCTGGACGCCGGCGCCGAGGATGTCAAAGTGACCGAGAAGTCGTTCGAGGTGGTGACGGGACCACAGGATTTCGAGGCGGTCAAGAAGGCGCTCGGCGATGCCAAAATCGAGACGACCCTTGCCGAACTGACGTTCATTCCACAAAACACCGTCCCGCTCGATGAAAAGGCCGCCGAGCAGATGCTCAAGCTCATGGAGATTTTGGACGAACACGACGACGTACAGAAGGTCCATGCCAACTTCGACATCTCCGACGCCGTCATGGAGAAGGTTGCCGCCGCTACCGCGTAGGTTTGAAGGACTGGGGATTGAGGAGTCAGGACTGAGGTTCGGCAGGAGGGCCGCCAGGCCTCTCTCGTCGGACCGACCGAATGCATGATCGCCTTACTGACAGGCCGTCTGGCCTTCAAGGCGCCTACCCAGGTCACGCTCGACGTGCACGGCGTCGGGTACGAAGTGTTCATTCCCCTCAGCACCTTCTACAGCCTTCCCAGCCAGAATGAGACGGTTACGCTGAGCGTGCACACGCATCTGCGTGAGGATGCGATCCAACTCTACGGATTCCTCACGGCTTCGGAAAAAGAAGCGTTCCTGTTGCTCACCGGTGTATCGGGCATCGGTCCCAAGCTGGGCCTGAGCGTGCTGTCGACGCTGTCGGTGGCCGATCTGTTTTCGGCTGTCCAAGCAGGTGACATCGAGAAACTGGCCACGGTGCCGGGGATTGGGAAGAAATCGGCCGGCCGGATCGCGCTCGAGCTCAAAGACAAGGTCGCCCGCCTGCATCCGGCCGGTGAGCAGGTGCTGCCCGGCCAGGAACCTGCGGCCGATCCGCTGTATGTGGATGCCCTCTCGGCGCTCGTGAACCTCGGGTATCGTGCTTCCGACGTGAAGGACGTGCTCAAACGACTCACCAAGGCGGGGGCTTCGCCGCAGGGGTTGAAAGACATCATTCGCGAGGCGTTGAAGGACCTAGCGAGGGGGTGACGAATGAGACGATGCCGGGTGATCGGAGCCGTGGTGGTTGGTCTGTGGCTTCTGACAGGCGCGGTCGGGATAGGGCAGGCAACGGAGGGGACGGATCAACCCAAGTCGATCCGTAAGACCTGCGGGACCTGTCCCGAGGGGTATGCGACAACCGGCGTCACCAAGGCGCCCGAAATCTGCAAGGACGGCGATCCCACGCTGGTTCAATGTGTCCCGCTGGGTGCTAACATGCTCTCGGTGTGCGGAAGCTGCCCCGACGGATATTCCGAGGTGGGGCGTTCCAACATTCCGGCTCGTTGTGGATCGAGAGACGGTGGTCTCCTTTCCCAGTGTCAGCTCCAGAATATGGGATCGAGCATGCCGGACCCCACGCAAGGAGGCATCACGTGCCCTCCGAACTGCGGGAGCACGGCCGCGCCCGGCCAAGGGGCGGCGGCACCGCCGCCGAAGTTCAGACCGGCACCGGAGCAGAAGTAGCGTCCATGGCGGACCGGATGGTCAGCAATCAACTCACCGACGACGAACGCGGGATCGAAGCCGCGCTGCGTCCCCAGACCCTGCAGGACTACGTCGGGCAGAGCCGCATGAAGGAGTCGTTGCGGATCTGCATCCAAGCGGCGAGGCGGCGTGGTGAAGCCCTGGACCATGCGATCTTCTATGGACCACCGGGGCTGGGCAAAACCACCATCGCACACATCATCGCCCGGGAAATGGGCTCGGCCATCCGCTCCACCTCGGGTCTGGTGCTGAACCATGCCGGAGATCTCGCGGCGATCCTGACGAATCTGCAAGAACATGACGTGCTCTTCATCGACGAAATCCACCGCCTGCCGGCTTCGGTGGAGGAAGCGCTCTATCCGGCCATGGAGGACTATCAGCTCGATCTGGTGGTCGGGCAGGGACCGTCGACCAGGACGATCAAGCTGGACCTGCCGCGTTTCACGCTGATCGGTGCGACCACCAGGGCCGGTGCCTTGACTTCCCCGCTCAGGGATCGCTTTGGACTGGTCCATCGGCTGGAGTTCTATTCATCGGAGGAACTTACGGCGATCGTTACCCGCTCAGCGGCGCTGTTGAACATCCCGATCGATCCGGCGGGAGCCGCCGAGATCGCCAGGCGTGCACGGGGAACCCCGCGCATCGTCAATCGGTTGATCAAACGGATCCGGGACTATGCCGAGATCAAGGCGCAGGGCCGCATCACGCAAGCCGTGGCCCAGGAGGCCCTCGCCTGGCTGGCGGTGGATTCCGCCGGGTTGGATGAGATGGATCGGAAGATCCTGCTCACGATCCTTGACAAGTTCAACGGTGGTCCGGTCGGGGTGGAATCCCTGGCGGCGGCCGTTCAGGAGGACAAGGGCACGCTCGAAGACGTCTACGAACCGTACCTGATCCAGGCCGGCTTTCTGGAGCGCACCGGGCGAGGGCGACAGGCCAGCCGATCGGCCTTCGACCACTTCAGGAAGCAGAAGGACCTGCTCTCGTTTTCCGAAGAGGCCTGATCGCGCGCAACTCCTTGAATCGCCTCGCCTATCCTTGCAATGATCTTGTAAATTCCTGTAGGATACTCTCTTGGCCTAGCTCCCGAAGTGAGCCTGGACCGTTTTCACGGACCCCCCTTTCCAAAGGCAGGCTCCGCGAGGAGGGAATCCCCCCGTCATGTCGAAAGATTTGCAAGCCTATCGGGAGGAGATCGACCGGATCGACGACCAGATCCTGCGATTGCTGAACGAGCGGTCCAAGTCCGTCATCGAGATCGGCAAACTGAAGAAGCAGAGGGACGCTGAGGCCCCGCTCCACACTCCCGCGCGGGAAGCCGCCATCATCGAGCGGCTGAGCGGGCAGAATCCCGGGCCCTTTCCCACCGAGGCCATCCGGGCCGTCTATCGGGAAATCATGTCCGCGTCCCTGTCCTTGGAAGGCCCGCAGAAGGTGGCTTATCTCGGGCCGCGCGCGACCTTTACCCACATGGCCTGCATGCAGAAGTTCGGCTCGTCCGCCCAGTACATTCCCGTCAACAGCATCAAGGAAGTGTTCAGCGAGGTGGAACGAGGCCGGGCGAATTTCGGCGTGGTGCCGATCGAGAATACGACCGAGGGCGTTGTGAACCACACGCTGGACATGTTCATCGATTCGAACCTTTTGATTTATGGGGAAGTTCTGCAGGAGGTGGCCCACCACCTGATGTCCAAGACCGGGGTTGCGGGGGACATCAAACGGATCTATTCCCACCCGCATGCCATCGCGCAATGCCGGAATTGGCTTGAGACCAATCTGCCCCACGTGCCGGTGTCCGAGGTCGCCAGCACGGCCCGGGCGGCCGAGATTTGCATCGACGATCCGTCGGCGGCCGCCATCGCCTCGGAACTGGCCGCACAGCTGTATGGACTGAAGGTCATCACCGCCAGGATTGAAGACAACATCAATAACTTCACGCGATTCCTGGTCCTTTCGCAAAAGGCGCCGGAACGGACGGGACGGGACAAAACGTCCCTGATGCTCTCCATCAAGGACAAGGTGGGGGCCCTGTACGATCTGCTGCGGCCTTTTGCCTCGTACGGGATCAACATGACGAAGATCGAGTCGCGCCCGTCGCGGCGAAAAGCGTGGGAATACATTTTCTTCGTCGACATCGAAGGGCATATCGACGAGGAGAAGGTGAGGAAGGCGGCCGAAGAGGTCAAGAGCCGCTGTTTGTTCATGAAAATCCTAGGGTCCTATCCGGCTCATTCATAGCGTGAAACCATGGCGCTGAAGGTGCATCCTCACATCGCTTCGCTCGTGCCGTACGTACCCGGCAAACCGATCGAGGAATTGCAGCGGGAACTGGGGTTGCCGCGGGCGATCAAGCTGGCGTCCAACGAGAACCCGATCGGGCCCTCTCCGAAGGCGATGGCGGCTCTGGCTGGAGCGACGTCCACCCTGCACCGCTATCCGGACGGAGGCGCCTTTCGGCTGCGCGGCGCGCTCGCGGAGCGCTGGAAGGTGACGCCGGACCATCTGATTCTCGGGAACGGGTCGGATGAAATTCTGGGCCTGCTGGCGCGGACATTTCTCTCCCCGGGCGACGAGGCGGTGATGGCGCAGCACACCTTCGTGATCTACAAGATGGAAGTGACGGCGGCACACGGAGTCGCCGTCGAGGTGCCGCAGAAGAACTGGCACCACGATCTTCCGGCAATGGTGAACGCCATTACGCCGAACACGCGGCTGCTCTTCGTCTGCAACCCGAACAACCCGACGGGCACGATGGTCACGAAGGATGATGTCGCGGCCTTGATGGCACAGGTGCCCGATCGCGTCATTGTCGTGTTCGACGAGGCCTATTACGAGTACGTCACACATCCGTCGTTCCCGGATTCGATCGGGTACGTGAGAGCGGGACGGAACGTCGTCGTCCTTCGGACGTTTTCGAAAATTTACGGTCTGGCCGGGCTCCGGATCGGCTACGGCATCACAACGCCGGAGATCACCAACTATCTGAACCGCATTCGTCCGCCGTTCAACGCGAACAGTCTGGCTCAGTGTGCGGCGTTGGCCGCCTTGGACGACGAGGAGCATGTCGCGAAGAGCCGAACCTTGAATCATGCCGAAATGGAGAAGGTGCGGGCGGGGCTGCAGGCGATGGGCTTCGACCCGCTGCCGAGCGAAGCCAATTTCCTGTATTTCGATGTCGGACGGGACGGCCGTGAGGTGTTCCATGCCCTGCTGAAAGAGGGCATCATCGTGCGCCACATCGACGGCCGGATGCTGCGGGTCACGATCGGCCTCCCGGACGAGAACCAACTGTTCCTGAGCGCGCTTCGGCACGTGTTGCGCGCCTCGTGATGGGGAAAGTGAGACGACACCATGATCATCGTGTTGAGACCTGATGCATCCGAACGGGAAGTCGACCATATCATCGACCGGCTCCGCGAGTTGGGGCTCAAGTCGCATATTTCGACCGGGCAGGAGCGCACCATCATCGGCGTGATCGGCGACGATCGCATCCTCCAGAATCAACCCTTGACCGCGTTGCCGGGCGTCGAAAGCGTCCTGCCGATTCTGGCTCCCTGGAAACTGGTGAGCCGAGAGTTCAAGAAAGACAACACGGTCATTGAGGTCAACGGCGTCAAAATCGGCGACAGGAAAGTGGCCATCATGGCCGGTCCCTGTGCCGTCGAGCGGCTCGAATTGACCGTGGGCATCGCCCACGAAGTCAAAGCGGCCGGCGCATCCATCCTACGCGGAGGTGCGTACAAGCCGCGGACCTCGCCCTATTCGTTCCAGGGGTTGGGCCGCGAAGGGCTGGATTACCTGCTCGAAGCCAGAAAACAGACCGGACTCCCGGTCGTGAGTGAAATCCTGGATACGCGCGACATCGAATTGTTCCTCGAGAAGGCGGACATCATTCAGATCGGCGCCCGCAACATGCAGAACTTCGAGCTGTTGAAAGAGGTCGGCGCGTACGACAAGCCGGTGCTGCTCAAGCGCGGGCTGTCGGCCACGATCGAGGAGTTCCTGCTGTCCGCCGAGTACATCATGTCGCGCGGCAACCGGAACGTGATGCTGTGCGAGCGCGGCATCCGCACCTTCGAGACGCAGTATCGCAACACGTTGGATCTCGCCGCCATCCCGACGCTCAAGGAACTCTCGCACCTTCCGGTCATCGTCGATCCCAGCCACGCCACCGGCAAATGGAATCTGGTCGCGCCGATGTCGAAGGCCGCCATTGCCGCCGGTGCGGACGGCCTCCTGATCGAGGTCCACTCGAATCCGGAATGCGCGCTCTGCGACGGCGAAGAATCCATCAAACCGACGAAGTTCAAGGAATTGATGGCGGACATGCGCAAGATCGCCGAGGCGGTCGGTCGAACGCTCTGATCGCCTCACGAACCGTCATGACTCCACATTTCAAACAGGTCGCGATCGTCGGCGTCGGCCTCATCGGGGGCTCGTTGGGGATGGTGATGCGCCGGAATCAGCTAGCCGACTCCATCGTGGGCATCGGGCGCCGCGTCGAAAATCTGAAGACCGCGGTGGAACTCGGCGCCATCGACCGCTATGTGTCGGATCCGCGGGCCGGCGTGGAGGACGCGGATTTCGTGCTCCTGGCCACGCCGGTCGATACGTACGAACGACATCTCAAGGAATGGGCGGGGTGCCTCAAACCTGGCACCATTGTAAGCGACGTAGGCAGCGTCAAGGGCGAGTTGGTGGCCAGGTCGGAGCGGTTGATGCCGCCTGGAGTCCGGTTCGTGGGTGCGCACCCGATCGCCGGCAAGGAGAAAACGGGGGTGGCGGCCGGCTCCGACACACTGTTCAAGGGGGCGCGCTGCATCCTCACGCCGACGGTGCAGACCGATGCCGAGGCGCTGCGCATTGTGCGGGCGCTCTGGGAAATCGCCGGGTCGATCGTGCTCGACATGGACCCGATGCTGCACGACAAGATCTTGGGCGCGGTGAGTCACCTGCCGCACGTGGCGGCCTTCGCGCTGATGACCGCCCTGGCCGATGTGCGCGACGGCGGCATTCCGGAGCTGGATCTTGCCGGGCACTCCGGCGGCGGATTGCGCGACACGACGAGGATTGCCGCCAGCTCCCCGGAAATGTGGCGCGATATCTTCCTGTGGAACGGGGAGAACATCGTTGCCTTGATCGAAACATACGAGCGGCATCTTGCGGAGTACAAGCGGCTGATCAAGGCTAAGGATTCGGCGGGCATCGAGAAGTTGTTGGAAAAGGCCAAGTATGAGCGGGAGCAACTCAACGTGCGGACATCGGGAAGGACCTGAGTCGTGAGGACGTCCCTGACGATCACGCCGGGGCGCCCGCTCACGGGGTCGATCAGCATCCCCGGCGACAAGTCCATCACCCACCGGGCGATCATTCTCACGTCGCTGGCCGAAGGCATCAGCACGGTCACAAGCTACTGCCGGGGGGAGGATTGTCTCAATACGATGCGGGCGTTCCAGGCTCTTGGTGTGCGCATCGAGGAGACGCCGGACCGATTACAGGTGCACGGTAAGGGCATGTGGGGGCTGACCGAGCCGCTCGGCCCGATCGATTGCGGCAATTCGGGAACCGGCATCCGACTGATGACCGGTTTGCTGGCGGGCCAGGACTTTTTCACGGTGCTGACCGGCGACGAGTCCATCCGGCGGCGCCCGATGGGCCGCGTGGTCAAACCGCTCCGCTCGATGGGAGCCACGATCGCCGGCCGAAAAGGCGGCGAGCTCGCGCCCTTGGCGATCACCGGGACGAGACTCAAGGGCATCGCGTGTCAGTCGCCGGTGGCCAGTGCACAAGTGAAGTCCTCGCTGCTCCTGGCCGGGCTGTTCGCGGACGGGGTGACCACCATCACCGAACCGCGCCTCTCGCGCGATCATACCGAACGCATGTTTGCCTATTTCGGGATTCCGTTTCGGCGCGACGGCGCTTCGGTGTCGATTGAAGGCCGTCCGGCGGTGCGATGGACCGGTAAGTCGGTGGTCGTGCCCGGCGATCTGTCAGCCGCGGCCTTTTTCATCGTAGGTGCGTCGATCGTGCCGGGGTCGGATGTGACGGTCCGCACGGTAGGCATGAATCCGACGCGCACCGGTGTGCTCGATGTGTTGCGGGCCATGGGCGCGCGCATCGAGGTGCTGAACCCACGGGAAGAGGCCGGTGAGCCTGTGGCGGACCTGCGGGTGCGATCGGCTCCCTTGCAGGGAGTCACGGTCGGTCCCGAGCTCATTCCCCAGACGATCGACGAGTTTCCGATTCTCTGTGTGGCGGCGGCAGTGGCGGAAGGTGACACGGTGATCAGCGGCGCGGAGGAATTGCGGGTGAAGGAAAGCGACCGGATTGCGACGATGGCGACGGAACTTCGCTCCATGGGAGCTTGCATTGACGAGCGCCCGGACGGAATGGTGATCCATGGATTGGGGCGAGCTGGGCAGAACGGTCGTCTCACCGGAGCGACCTGCTCGAGCCATGGCGATCATCGCGTTGCGATGTCGGTGGCGATCGGAGCGCTTACGGCGCAGACTCCGACCGTCGTCGAGGACACGGCCTGTATCGAAACGTCGTTCCCACGATTCGAGGATAAGCTGTTGGAATTATTGACTGAGCACGGCAAGGGTCTATAATGCAGGGTTTGCGTGGCCATTGAAGCTGGAATACCGAATGGAAAACGCGGGCTGATCATCGCGATCGACGGTCCTGCCGGGGCCGGGAAGAGCACGGTCGCCAAACTCCTCGCATCGCGGCTCGGCTACTTGTACCTCGACACTGGTGCCCTGTATCGTGCTGTGGCCTGGAAAGTCCGGCGCGCCGGCATCAACCCGGAGGATCACGCGTCGGTGGCGCAGATGCTGCCGACGACGAGAATTCACATGGAGTGCGGTCCCGAGCGACCGCGTGTGACGGTCGACGGGCAGGACATCACCGCCGAGCTGCGCATTCCGGAGGTGACGGCGCTGGCATCCGTGGTATCGGCGATTCCCGCTGTGCGCGAATGGCTCCTGCCGGTCCAGCGGGAGATCGGATCGGTCGGACGGGTCGTGGCGGAGGGGCGCGATATCGGCACCAAGGTGTTTCCCGGCGCGGACGTGAAATTTTTTCTCGAAGCGGATGCGGAAGTGCGCGCCACGAGGCGGCATCGTGAGTTGGTGGCGGCGGGGCATGCCGTGCCGTTGGACCAGACCAAGCGCGATCTCACGGGGCGTGACGATCGCGACCGGTCGCGGGCGGTGGCACCCCTGGCGGCGGCGCCGGATGCGGAGCACATCGATACGTCGGCCATGCCCGCCGAGGCGGTGGTCGACCATATGATGGCTGTGATCACGGCGCGACTGTGATCTCGGTTTTGTACGGTTTGTTGTGGGTCTGGGCCCGTGCGGTGGGCTGGCTGTGTTTCCGGTACCGGGTGGTCGGGCGCGTTCCCCGCGATGGCGGGCTCCTGATCGCGTCCAATCACGCCAGTTACCTGGACATCCCGCTGCTCGGCTGCGGAGTGCCGCGGCGGGTGTGGTACATGGGACGGCACGATCTGTTTCCGAGCCCATGGGTGAACCGGCTTCTTCAGGCGTTGGGCTGGATCCCGCTGCGGGTGGGACGACTCGACCGGGACGCGTTCGGCAAGGCAGTTGCGTTGGTCAACGAGGGCAAGGCCGTCGCGATCTTTCCCGAGGGGGGGCGGACGTTGACGGGGCGCCTCAAGCCGGGAAAGCCCGGCATCGGGGTGATCGTGGCGCAAACGGGGTGCCGAGTCGTACCGGCCTATTTGAAGGGCACGTTCGAGGTGCTTCCGCCGGGGACCTCGTGGCCGCGGTTTCATCGGGTCACGGTGACGTTCGGCGAGCCCCTTGATTTTTCAGCCGACGTCTCGCGGCTGGAGGGGAAAGCGTTTTATCGACATGTCAGTCGGACGGTGATGGCGAAGATCGCCGAGCTCGGCCAGGTACCGGCGCCCGGGGAATGGTCGGAACAGGCCGACCGGAACAACGATCTCGACCCCCAGTCCGGCGATCAAGCCTTGCAACGCTGAGTAAGGCTTGGTCTTTGTTCATGCTCAGCACCCGGCGTAAGCCGGAGGACTAGGATGTTCCCATGAGTACCGTGTCTCGGCAGAGCGAACCCAAACTCGATCGCAACACACTGGCGGCCATGTATGAGGAAACCTTCCGGAATTTCGAGGAAGGGACGATCACGGAAGGGACGGTGGTCGCCATCGGCAAGGACAAGGTCGTCGTCGATATCGGCTACAAGTCCGAAGGGATGATTCCGGCCGACCAATTTTCGGCCGACGAACTCCAGCGGTTGAAGGTCGGGGATCGCCTACAGGTGTATCTGGAAGAGTGTGAGGACGCTGTCGGCAATGTGTTTCTTTCCAAAGAATAAGCCGTCATGTTGATGTTTTGGGATGATTTGGTTTAGCTCCACTAGGAAGTTTAGAGTTTCGTTGTCATGATCATTTCC